>Ga0247730_1000336_pt1 | contig 38409 bp, 51 predicted proteins | sample UWRJL073202C2_FD_180959 | JGI IMG/M metagenome (GOLD analysis project Ga0247730, IMG submission 180959) | Plant litter microbial communities from Arlington Agricultural Research Station in Wisconsin, United States - UWRJ-L073-202C-2 | ecosystem: Environmental > Terrestrial > Plant litter >... | reverse complement strand
CAAAGGTAGCTTCTCCTCTCAGAGCTGCAGCCTCAGCGAAGGAGTAGAAGGTGCCGTTCTGCTGAACATCCCAGTAGGTCTTGTCATATCCAAGTCTGTATGGTATTGTCAGTCAAGTGATTCACAAAAAGAAATGAGCTGCGAAAAAGACGCACCCGTGAAGAGCCAAATTGACAGTAGAGTTGTCCCAGTTCTCAGGCACACAGTAGATGGTAGAGATTGAGACGGAGAAGGAGCTGTTCTTCGTGCCAAAGTTGGGATGAACTGCTGTTGGTGCAAGCGATGGAACCAACGACCCAGTGAGCTCTGCTTGATTCTTGGGCTCGGGAATAGGGAGGTCCACGGACTCAACCTGGACAGGGAGAACGTAGCTCGCAGTCGTGCATTCGGCAACACGAGCAGACACAGCTCGTCCGAGGAGGGTGGCAACGACTAGGGATGGGAAGAACATGGCGTAAAAGTGGGAGTGGGAACGAAGTCGGACGTTCTTGGATGGATAACATGCAGCTTTTAAGGCGTTCGATGCATGTGCTGCACCTTAGAACATACTCAAATGTCTCCGAGGCGCCGTGTTCTCAGTTCAAAGGACGGCACCGCGCGGTCATTTGATGAATAAGAAGATTTATTCATTTCCTTCTCTGCAATCGCACAGGGAGTGTGTAGACCACCAGTCCGTTCGGTCAGGGATTTGAGTAGCCTCATTGTTCTAGTCCAACGCAAAGACAAGGGGTCAACAGAGCTATGAATCGCTCAAACGTCAAGCCACAGCACTTATTGGCACCTTTCCAGACCGTTCAGAACCGAACCGAATCTCCATGCGCCCCGTGAACACGGAGAAAACGGAAGAGATGTCGGCGCTCTTATTGAACAGAAGGGCCGCTTGACCCCTCGGTTCTGTATTGTGCACAAGTATAATTGTTGCTGACAGATTTATAGAACATTCAAGAGCTTCAGATGAATGTCAAAGGCAGAGAACGTGGAATCACCAAAGATGGCGCGGCAATGGTGGCAGTAGTTCAGAGAGAATAACCATAACCCTCAGACGTACGTGTGCCGCCGGCACGAGTCGGAGTAATGAAACTCTCGACAATTTCTTAACCTGGCACCTATGTGTGCTATTCAGCAGTCACAAGCATCAAAGACTCTAATAGCACACATACCGAGAATAGTCTAGTATAAGGCTGAACGTTAACCTTGAGTAAACCATCATGCCGCTTAGATACCCTTGATTGGCGCGTAAAATCTGACATTGACATCTCCGCTATCTTGACAAGGTAGAGGGAGAGCATACACTGCTGCTCGGCACGACATGACTGCATAGATAAGTACCAGGGACTTGTCTCGAGGGCGGAGAGAAAAGGACATAGAGGAGCGCTAGCCCTCGAGTCCGTGCCAGTCCGTGTCTCCCGGCGTACATACGATAGCAAAGCGAAGTGCGCGCTTCATTAAACAATCACTGTTCAGTCGTGACAATGCTACGTTCTTTCTGCACTTTTTCGAGATCCACTTCGAGCCCCAGTCCTATCACACCAGCACGATCTCCGTCTCCATTCTGCTTCAGCGTATTTTGCCTGCCCTCAGACGCTTCCATCCGCCTTTGCAGTGATTCTTCCCTTCGATGCGATGAAATCCTCTCCATGCCTCTACCTCTCAATGGTCTGAGAGGCACCTCGCTCTGAACAGGCGGTCTATGGGGTGGGATGGGATGGGTCAACGTCTTTCCGTAGTTCTTGAGTGTTCTGATGATCAGGAACAAGTAGATGATACCCAAGAGAAAGACGGCTGTGATGATAACTCTTGGAACCCATACTACACTGAACGGGAGTGGAGCCCATGGGTCGTCGTCGCTTGGATCACCTTGCCCACCTGTACGCCAGGTGAAAGAGAGGATGGCGAGCAGAAACATGCACATCGACCACGCCATCCATACTCCGGGCATGGCGAGCAGAACCCATGCATTCCACCAAATGGCAGTGTGCGTCTTACGCGCCTCCTACACATAAGATTTTGTGAGCAACAGAGCGCAGTGTATATCGTTGGGTGATACGTACTTCAGCCCAGCGTGAGGCACGATACATGCTGCGCATCGTTCCAAACCGCACGATATACATGCACCCGTACGTGAGGCTCATGAGTGCGCAGATCAGGGACAACAACGAGGCCGTCCTTGTCAAAGGGTCTGTTCCTGCGCTAGGAACTTGAAAAATCGTCATAATGGCACTGCGACAGCACGCCTAATCAGTACAAACTCCGAGAGGTACACGGAAACAACAAGGCTCACGAGGCAAGAAGGGCCGAAACCACGTTGAGCGTCTTCCACTCCCGGAGCAAAGAATCAATGAAGGCTTCCCACGAGTGTTTGAATCGAAGTAGAGAAGGAGACACAACGCCTGGTGCCCATTCATCGGGGAAAGGAAGAGGCTGAACGGTCATGGGTGGGATGATGGTCTGAGATACCGACACAGGAAGGAGAGATACAGCGTAGTTAGTTCTTGGAGAGTTATCGTTCCGTACAGCAGCTTCGATCATCCGTTGGATGTCGGGCCTGCTGACTTCCGCGTCTTGAAAGATGTATGCCACTCGCGTGAAATACATTGAGGGTATACTGAGCAAGAAGTAGAGGTATACAATGCGAGGGAAAGTATCGGTGATCAGCTCTCGTCCTAGAGAGAACCAGGTATCCGCCGTTTGATGAGGCAATACTGCTTGTGCTTCCATGTCGCCTCCGATGCCTCGCGCATTTCTTTTCGGTCTTGAGCCGGAAGAGAATAGGAATGGGTTCACAGGGACGAATGGGTCTTCATGCTGATGTACGTGATGTTTCATGCCTGCGGACAAGTGCTGGAGCAGACGCAAAGGTGAGGCGGCTCGACTAGGGGATGGAGATGGAGAACGTGAGCGATGATGTCCATGAGAAGGAGTTTCCAGCCGTCCTCCTGCCCCTGGAGAGGGCACGGCAGGATCGCTGGTTCTTTTCAGTCGTCCGAAGGCTGTCATACGATTTAGTAATAGATAGGGGGAATAATATCGAGTACTCTGACCTTGCCTCACTGAGGAAAAGCTTGTACTCCTGTCATAATCTCGACCTTCTCTCACAGTACCGCTCCGGTTGTTGAAGATCGAGTCATCTGAGGCACTAGCACGAGGGAAAATGGTCGTATTTTTGAGCCTCGGGCTCATGTTCGATTCGTCTCTCGAGGGTGAGGAGGGTAGGGAAGATGCATCTATGCTCCGTCGATTCAGACCACCCAAAATGGGCGAACGCCGAGTACGGTTGGGTCTTGGGCTTGGAGAAGAAACAGGAAGAGCAGACAGCTTGTCAGAGTATGTGATGTCCGACGAGTCAGTTATCTCAGAGCTCAATACAGTGCCAGATGAATGCGCTTGCGGTAGGACTGTATGCTGGCTCATCAATGGTGGCGATCACCTCGTTGTATAAAGATCACGCACCATTGCTTGAAGATCTTTCAACGCCCTTGACGCGGTCAGAGTCAGCTCGAGGGCTCTTTGGAGAGGCAGGTTCGGTCGGCATTGTGAGTATATGCGCGTCACGGAGTCGGATCCAAGCTTATAGCAGTAACCTAGCAGTTCAATAGCACAGTCATCCGGTAATAGCCAAGTATAGCGTCACTGCCGTTGCCAATGTACGAGAGGTCCAGCGAGAAATCAGAGTCGTCCCAGAGACGCGCCAGAGCAGATGAAGAGACAAGTACAAAAGCATGCTACTAGCCACAGCCGTCACGCAGAGGTCATCCCATCAGTCACGTCACATGATTTCTTGGACGCACACACTCTGACACTTAGCACTCGTTCTGACACCACTCGCTCTTTCCCCTCTGCTCCTCGCTTTACTATATGGCTACAGAGGAATCTGACGACGAGAGGAAACAGGTGCGAAATCTGCAATGCTTTTATCGTTTGATTATGCTTATTTCGCACCAGTTAATCGACAGTCTACGGAGTCAAATTAACGATTTGTTCACGCAAGTTACACAGCTGAATGCAAAGCTCATCAAGTCCTACGACCGTGTATCTGATCTGGAAGATGACCTCCACGTAACATCCTCATCTCTACGAACAAGCACTGTAAAGGTGTCAGAGCTCGAGCTCGAACGGACACAACATCTCAATGCCCTCAATACAGGTCTATTAGTCGAACGGGACCATGTCACGACAGAACTCACCAAGCTCATGGAGAGAGCGACAGAGGAAGCTGCTCAGCGTGGCCAGGCCGAGACGGCAAGGCAAGACATCGAGAAGGAATTGGACGACCTCAGTGCTTCACTGTTCCAACAGGCCAACACGATGGTCGCCGAAGCTCGGTTTGCAAGATCTCAAAGCGAACGTAAAGTTGTAGATGCAGAGTTAGCTTTGAAGATTGCCGAAGACGCGGTTGCTGGAATGCAGAAACAGATGCAAAACATGCAAGAAGAGGTTCAGCAGCAGCAAAAGAAAGCCACGCCCTTTATTATCGAGGGTTTCACAGGTTCTATCTCGAGGAAGTTTTTGTCAAACCACCAACCATATCATGAATTCCTCTTATTCCTTGCCCATCTTCGCTCATTACATGTATCTCCAACAATTCCGATTCCTACTATGAGTTCGTTGTTGCAACTCCCTTTCCTAGCTCGACTGCTCGTAGAAGATTCGTGAGTCAAGCCACTCATTCCGAAGCTTTGAAGCTTTGAAGCTTATAATAACTTCTGTTAGCGACCCCACCCTGCGGTTAGACCTTGCACCTTCACTTAGCTGGCTTTCCCGCCGTTCCGTCTTGTCTGCAATACATAACGGACAGCTCGTCATAGAACCAATGTCTACTTCTGTACTGCTGCATGAGCTCAGCTCAACAGCGAATGGGACTCATGTGCATGTGCATCTTGCCTGTGCCTTGTGTGGAACGGCAATATCGCCCTCTTTGGGACCTTCTGCAGGCAGTACGGCATCATGGGGTCGCTCCTTGTCTCTTCCCAAACTCTCAGAGCTACGATCACTCTCTGGATCCTACAACAACCATAATATCCCAGCACCAACCGATTTGCCCTCCCAGATACACGTTTTCCGCGTCTCTGCGCCATCAACTTCTGCGGTTTCTCAACCCCAACCCCCTCAACATCCAACGCTTAATCTCCCAGTAATCAACAATTCCAGTAGTGCTGCTGCAGGACCTTATCCATTGTGTCCTAGTGGATGGTGTTTACGTCGTTTGCGATTGACGTGCACTCTATGGGCGTACGTGCGTACTGGCGTTGTGGATAAGATTTGGGAGGAGGATGTACCAGCCACTGTCATCTCGCCTACTGAACCTGTCACGGCGAAAGGAGAACTCACCCCACACAAGAAGAAACGGTCTTTATGGAACATGGCGAGTGCATTTGGCGAGCGAGCAGCAGCTAGCTTTGCCAGTGGTGCCGAGAAGTACGATGGTGGGGCGAAAACACCTTCGTCAAGTACTCCCGAGAGACGACTACCTCCTCTTCCTGCTCCTACTCCTATCGTCCCAGCCCCCAAGCCCGCTGAAGAAGAACCTTCTGTAACACCAGCTAGAGTATCTATTGAAGAACCTCCCCGAACCTCTTCCGAGCGTCGCGCTGTCCCTCCACTACCAAGGCGCAGTGACGGGCGAACAAGGCCAGCTACTCCACAACATACCTCACGGAAATCTGTCGATTTGCCTATTCCACCCACACAGGTCCCACTGCCTGAATCTCGACCTGCTACACCTTCAACGCCAGTGAGATTTGCAGAAGCAGCGCCATCTCCTACCACTGCAGCGTTCCCCGGGACCGGCCTTCCACCACCAGTACCACGACGAGCGGCCAAGAGGATTTCACTTATCGGAGCGTCAAGGCCTGTTACCCCCAAGGTCGATGAGCAACCCAAGCTGGAAGAACAAGCAACAGAAACTGACGAGGTTCCGCCATCTGAGCCTGTTGTTTCAAAGGCGGAGGACAAAGCGGAGGATACCACTGCAACTACACAAGAACCAAAGACAGATACCATACCCACGTCTGATTCAGAGGCAGTGGTTGCTCCAATAGAGGGCAAAGTGGAGGACGTATCCACTGCAATCACACGAGAACCGAAGACAGATACGTCCGCTCTAGAGACCGTGGTCGCTCCAACGGCTCAGGAGCATGAAGAAACCGTTGTGAATGGGAATACTGTGGATGCGACAGCAGCGCATGCTGCTCCGGCAGAGTCAGATGAGACCAGGGAGGTCACCACACCATCTGAGATAGAATTCACGGACGTTCGAACACAACTCAATGACGGAGAATCCAGCTCCCCTTCTTCTGAAACCCCGGCTGACAACGATAGAGATATCGTGGGAGATGCTACTTGGGAGGACCGGACATGGAAGGAGATTGTCCAGCTTCGCGAGCAACTTTTCTGGGCACGAGTTGGCGTACGTTGATGACACATTGCATTCGAATGCTACAAATTATTTTATTTACATCCATTTTTGACGGAAACTATACCCAATCTGCCTATACATTGTTCATATTGATTTACTCTGCTTCGAACGTGATAACGCTGAGACTGTAAGCGGGAACAGAGTAGGTGAACTCGGTATCCACATCCAATTCACTTGCAGCAGGAACGACGGCGTTTGGAACCTCGGGCGTATTGAAAGTATTTGGAGAACCGGACAGGACTGTGACTTTAGCAGGAGACGTAACGCTCGTAAATGGTAGCACGAAGGCAAGGTCAGCAGCGTCAGATCCGGTATTGACCACCTATTGACATGGATCTGAGTTACATGGTGGAACCGGGATACATGGCTGAGGCTCACCTTGATTGTTATTGTGGAAGCACCAGTGCGCACAACACCCCACTGCAACGCTCCAGTGCGCTCTGGCAAGGTACTTGGAAGATATTCGTCTCCGGCGTTATCAGAGAAGAGCTACACGATATCTTGAGACAAAAGAAGAGAAACAAGCGTTTGGCTGTAGTACCTTTTGCACGTAGTAGCTGGTAGAAAGGTAGACTTCACTTGCACTGAAGACAGCTCGTCAGCGTATGTAATGAGCCTACGAGCTCATAAATCGAAACTCACTCGAAGGCAACCACGTTGGGGGACTTGAGTAGGATAATCGTCAGTCAGTGAAAATCTAAGTGCATCAGTAACGCTTGAACATACCCATTGCGTCGAGTTGATGTGCTAAATGGAAGTGTAAGCTGTCTTTATCACAATTTGCCAAAGTATTAATCACGTACGTTTAGCAAGGGGGCATAAGCAGCAGCAAACACGATATCGCTGTTTCCTGCACGAAAGTAAAGTTAGAAACAAGGATCTGAATCAAGGCAATGGCTTAACGAACTCTCGAGGCCGGTCATGAAGGCAGCTTCACCGATGGCACCTATATTCCAGTTGGGTAAGCACAAATTTTCAACAGCCTCCTCTAAGCTTGGGTATACCTTCGACTGTTGGATATGGCAGGCGAGCGCTATTTCCGTCGTCATTGATCACGGCGTATTCTCCCTATAGGTGACGAATTTAAGTTGTGTGTGTGGACGTATTAGTGGCTAGTATACCTCAAAGTAGGTTGTGCCATTTCGCTGTGTGTCTTGTTAGAACCTCAGGCTGATGAATTGATAGAGCAGGTGACAAACCTCAAAGTCATCGTAGTAGAATGCGTTGGTGGCAAACCAATCTAAAACGGTGTTAGATGACACGATCTAGGCGATGTCGATGATCCATACTCGGGGTGCTGTATACGTGGACATCATAGGATTCGGGTAGGGGGTCCAGAATCGGGTCGAATGGATACGAGGTAGCGATTAATTCTGCATCAATTATTGAGAATCCTCTTTCTTGCGAAGAAATGTGTTGACATACGTAGCTGCGGGAACGCCGCACCAATTGCGGTCGCAAAGTGGTTCCACCTGTATTCGTACCTTTGGCAATGTTAGTTTGCAAATATCGACTAACTTAGAACAGAGTACACTCACGTTTCGGGAGCGCTGTTGATCCAATCTTCGTTTCCAATTTCAACGTAGTGAAGAGCAAAAGGCTCTGTTCGTCCTAAGGAGGCTCTCAACGCAGCTATTGGAAAAATTCAGAAATTGAAGACTATAGCATCTTAGAAGAACGTCTCACCCGCGTCACTGGTAGCTGGGTCTCCGATGACAAAGTTGATCTATACGGCACGTAACATCAGCTTCCAGAACCACGTTAAATGCAGCGAAGCTTGGCCGCACCTGGTCGATAGCTTCCTGAACATATGGGTCCAAGTCGGCTTCAGCAACGACATCACCAGTCAAGGAGTATCCTGCAAAGATGAATCAAAAACTGTGGCATTGTAGTAATGAAATGCTCACTAACCTGCATAGACACCCATGATGGGTTCCATTCCCATGTCCTCAGTCCAGTAGAGATATTCAAGGAGTCCCAGACCACTGTAAGGCATACTTTAGTAACGTGACAAGATGAACAGCTTAAAATTTCCGTACTCCGTGTTAGCATAGGTCCAATCTCCTTGTCGTCCTGAATTGTCATCAGCACTGATTCACGTCATGACGCTTCATGTAACTCACCTGGACGTTCTGACAGGGGACCGACAGTCTCCCACCATTTCCAACGAGTGTCCACAGTCTCTCCCTTCAAGAATGTTAGTCTGAAACATTACCAAGTCTTGCTCCATTTACCTCCTATTAAGAACATCAGTCTGGATATTTACCTGATAGGTAGGGGCTTGGGAAACACTTACAAGATTGTTTCCTCCTGGGAACCTAAAGAACGAGGGAGACATACCAAGCAATGCCTGCGAAAGGTGGTCAGTACAGAATGTACATGACACTCTTGATATGATTCGTACTTCTGCTATGTCAATCCTCATTCCATTCTCCCTGTCCTTGAATGTGGGCGGGAATAGCGAAAGTAGGGCAAAGTTGATACTCTCTCCTGCAGCAGCGGCTCCATCGAACGTGATAGCAAACACGTTGTCCGTAGTGTTGAGAGTCTCCGAAGGAGTCAAAGTTACATTGGCGGAAGCCCATTCTGTCTGAGATCCAGATAAGGGAACAGACGCAGAGGCCAGGACATCTCCGGAAGACGTTTGCAATATAACTGTGGCTTCTCCATCGAAATCAGACTCTGCCACGAATCGGTAGTTGAACGACGCCTTATAGGTCCAGGAAGAATCCAACTTGATTCCTATACCAAGCGCTCGTTAGCTAGAATGTTACCCGGTGTTAAAGACCAGAAATCACATACCCCAGAAGCCCTCATTCGCAAAGCCTACGGTCCCAGTAGCATTTTCTGGAATGACAAGAGCCAACGAGTTGGGGAGAGCAGTTGATAGCGGCAAATCGTCGGCAATAACCGAGATGCCTGCACCACTCAGAGGAACCCATCCCTCCAAAGCCTCTTCTGTGCCTATTTGACAAACGTCGAGTTGATGAGCTCCAAAGAACGCTGCGGGGTTATGATTACCGGCACTCACCAGGCTCTACAATCTGGAAAGCACGGTTTCTAAGGACTGGGGCACCCGACTCAGCCAATGCACCGTGGAATAATAAATGCGGTGCTTACGCTCTCCGTAAAGGCCTCCGTCTCCACTCTAAGAAAACACCGGTGGAATCAGTATACAGGTTCTGTATTGAACTACTGGGAACGACATACATGCTGTAAGGACACGGTCAGTTGTGATGGGGAAGTAGTAGTTCGACACTTACATTGATGTCCTCATACATCTGACCCCCTAGAAAAATAGGAAAGGCATTGTCAGAATTGACAGTTGAAAAGGTTTGTTAAAATGTACCAACAGAGCGATGTGGGAATAGCATGGCTTGCAGTGCTGCTAACGGTCACGGTTTGAGCAACGGCACTCAAGCCGTGGTACGCAAGAGAAAGCGCAGCCACTGGAGAGCTGAAGAAGACCATCCTGTTCGAAGTTGAAGAGGAATGAGAAGTACTGCTTCCGTTCGCCTTCTACGAGTATTTATGTAGACAGTTTTATCGGCCCGTCTCATGTTCTTCCAACACAAGGGCACTTGGCCATACTGTTTGCTTGCCACATGACAAGTAAAGGTGACGACAATGGTCAGTACTCGCTTTTGTCCGGTCCGCGGGACACCCAAGTTGATCCTCGAGGTAAAAGAAGTTGCGCAATTCGGGCGACGAGTGCAGGGTAATAGGATTTGTTGAAGATGATGAGCCAGACATGGCGATACCATCTGCGCGGCATCGGGAGGGGCATATGGATTTTTGGCCAGGTGAGCTTTACCGCCATTGCAGCTGTTATAAGAAGCACCAGAGATAGGATGCGAGAGAGAGGGGAAGTATGTTCCCGGGAAAACTGGGCAAAGAAAGGGGAAGGAGGAGGAAGGGTAGTAACGAGTGTATCTATGCGAGTGATGGTCCAGCTCAGAACATTCCTTCGAAGTACCACCCGGGAGGTTACGATCAAACTACGATCCACTTACGATTAGTTTTCAATTTAGTTTGGTTTCAAACGAAGGTAGATCGTATTTTCCCATCACCATACTCATATTCCGGTTCTGATGACCGGAAGTTCCCGCGACATTCCCAGGACTAGAGTTCAAGCAGCTGTGCGGACTTCTAATCGAGACTATGGAGTGTTCGCATGATCTTTGTCTGGTTAAGATCGTCAACAACATCAGCGTTTAATGGATAAGATCATGTCCTGTTCGAAGTTCATGCTAATGTCTTAGATGTCCTGTACTTATCTTGATCCCTATGGAAGTACACGCCAGCAATGTTTCTCGGTTGACTGCACAAACGGATATCCAAAGCTGACCTCAGAGACATAAACCTTATACAAGTAAGAAACACGCGGTAATGGCATTGCAAAATCTTCGGTGGTGTTTGCACCACTAAAAATATTATATTGGTGTCTGTTTCCAATAGGAGAAGTCCGCTGGAGACAACGTCGGAAACGCATTCCCAGTATTGTAAGCTCCAAACAACGCTCCCTTGAAGAAGAATGTCCTAGAGAATGCAGTATATTAATCTCCTATTCATAGACAAAGAGGTTGACACAAAACATACCCATCAGGTGGGACAGATAATGCAGAGCTATCGACTGTTGCGACAATCGTGAAGTTGGAGTCGTTCGCTTCTGCGTAAGAGAAAGTGTACGTCGTCGGCGTTCCTTCAATGCGCAGCCTGACAGGGCCATCAGCAGTCAGAGGAGTATACTCAACCTAAATGCGCTGAGCAAAATCCCAGTACGATGTACAGGCGAAGGCTTACCGTCTTGACTGTGTTGTTCACAAATGTCAAAGGATAAGGCCCTTCCTGTATAGCCCGAATAATTGTACGTGCGAGGATCACCTTCCCTCCCTCGTCGGCTGTGATCCCTATTTCACCGTGCAAGAAATCATTTTGGAAGATCGTAATTCCTGCTTCAGTCAAATTCGAGGTGGGACTGAATTCTAGTTCAACCTCAAATGTCTCGGTGTACGAAGTCTGCTTCCGAAGAATTACAGCGACACTGTCTCTATCTCCGAGTGCATAGGAGTTTCCACTCAATCGAAGATACCCTGGTCGAGAGGAAGTGCTATGGAATGGTTTGTATGGGGTCCGAATGAAATAGAAACCCTTATCCAACGTAGGATTATCGAAGGTATTCTCATACTCATGTAGATGCGATGTGTCCTCGAGAACGTCTGGCAGATGCTCCGCCAGTGGCTTCCCATCATTGAAGACAGGCCATCCATCAGCTCCCCACGTCACTGGGAATAGATATGACTCTCTCCCTGATAGACGCACAGTTATCATCGAGAGAACGGCAATGGAATCGAAGGGATTTTACCTAGTTGTTTACGATCAAAGCTTCCATTCTGAGGTCTCACTGCAAGTGAGACTCCCCACCAATCGCCGTCCGGGCTTTGAATCATATCTGCGTGCCCCGTAGCTTGTACACTTAGCGTCGGGTCTGCGCCGTTAAATAGAAGGGGATTGGCAGGATTGCTTTCGTATGGTCCAGAGGGTGAGCTACTTCGCGCAATGGTAGCTCGGTGGCCTGCATCAGTGCCACCTGCATAATGTATAAGCGATAGGTCTGTTTGAAGATCGAAAGGATCTTACCTTCTGCAATAAGCAAATAATATGTTCCGTTAACTTTGTACAAATGCGGGCCTTCTGGGCGAGCAGTAGAATTGTTTTCGAGAGTCCCAGTCCAAATGAGTTCCGCCGGAGTCAAAGAGTTGCCTGTGGCCAGATCAACCTTATTTTGATAAATTCCTGCGCCTAGTTAGGTTGTGGATGTGTTCAGCCGAAGAACCGTTACCATAGATTTTGTCCAATGATAGGTTGTTGACTCCACACCAAGTGTTGTAGACCTAATGGAACATCACATGAGCACTTGGGAAAAGTAGCATTCGGAGTTCTTACATCTCCATTGTCGTCCCAGAAGAGATCGGAGTCGTATCCCAGAGCATCTGAAGCTCGCATTAGCGCGCCTCAAAGACTAGTGGGAGATGTGACTAACCAAAGTAGATAGGGTCACTCCATTTGTCTGAGAATATGTCGGTTGTAGTCACAAAAAACGAGCGAGGAAATAGGCGAAACTCCGCTGTGTGCAGAGTGAGTCGGCAGCAGATGCATAGAATATGGCCCTTCCTTACGAGTGTACACATAGCGAGCTGTGGAAACTAGATAGAACGTCCCGTCGTGGTATCTCAGCGCAGGAGCCCAGATTCCTCCGTCAGAGGGTGTCCCATAGAGGCTTAGCTGTGAAGCGCGGTTTAATCCATGCCCAATAAGCTCCCAGTCCACTAAGTTTGTGCTGTGATAGATTGGATGGCCAGGGAACACATCAAAAGTAGATGTAGCAATAAAATAATCATCGCCCACCCGCGTTATAGACGGGTCTGGATTGAATCCTGGTAGAATGGGGTTAATGAGAGCATGGGCAGCAAATGCTTTAAGCTGGTGTCAATTTCCGATCGCCAGAAGGAAAACTCTAGGAGCGTACGTAAAAACAGGCAGATCCAAACCAGAGAGGCCATCGTGCTTAGCGGACCAGATGTTTCCTGTTTTTCCGTGTCCCTTATATAGAGAGCTAGAACGGGCCGAAGGCTCCCATTTACAGGTCATGCGAAACACTGATACAGAAACAAGTCAAGAATACTGGGGGCCTGTTGCCAGGCTCCGGTGTGCGTAGCCCGGAAGCTGAATGAGCAACGATGAGACATTCTGTACCAGCTGAGGGACAGAACAATCCTTAGCGGAGAACGTGTCTGGTTAACTTCAGAATTCCCACGCCACTCGTGTAAAGCGATCTATCTCAGTCTCTTCCATTCACGTCCATGGCCGCCGGGCTTGCGAAATCTTCAGAAATAATATCATGGCGTGTTATTTGGCCTCCTACGACCATGCTTCTCAAATCCTGCGAAGGACCTGGATACTATTGTATGGAGAATACTCCAGGCGGTCAGGGCTACGTGCAATCATTGACCAGACGAGACACGATGTACTCGTAATACCTGCATATTGCTACTTCTCTGGCGTCCCATCGTTATGAACACTGACTCGAATAGGGGAATTCTAGGGTTCTTGTGCCCAAACTCACGCCAATGTAGGACTTAATTGCTACTACTTCGATAATCGAAGTGCTCAAGGCGAAACATTGTCCTGCTCTTAATTGATTGCTACTCCGATATCTGGCTTACTTGTTGAGGAAGCGTATTGTAGATGGTCGCATGTCAACCGTTACTCTTGCTGTCGATTTGCACGCTGAAGAACATTGTTCGAGGTTCTCTCATTTTGACCGAGGCTTGTCAGTATTGAAGGACTGCCGTTCATTTCAGGCGATGAATATTCCTGCCCTCATGCCTATCATTATAAAACCCCTTGCATTCGGCATTCCAAGTCCTCACTCAAACATCCCACTCCAGTCATGCAGTTCTCCACTGTCTTCTCCACCCTCGCTGTCATTGCCGCTGTTGCAGTTGCATCGCCTACTGCACGCCATGCTGGCCAGTGTAACACTGGAGAGGTTCAGTGCTGCAACCAGATCACCAAGGGAGATGACCCCTCGATTGCTGGCCTCTTGAACCAGGTCGGATTGGTCCTCGACGACGCCACTGTTGCTGTTGGCGTCGACTGCAATCCCATCACTGGCATCGGTGCTGGAACTGGTAGCTGGTGAGTTACGCTGAACATCCTACTGTATTGGTCTTTCTGACAGTTACTTTGACAGCAACATCGAACCTGTTTGCTGGTGAGCCTGAGCTTCTTTCCATCGCTTTCTCTTAGCAAAAATACTAACGCAATTCGTTGGTAGCGAGAACAACTCTTTCGGTATGTTTTCGCTTACCTTAACCGCACTTCCTCTCTGATATCGTTTCCAGGTTCCTTGCTCGCCGTTGGCTGTGTACCCGTCAATGTTGCCTAAATTGTCATAAGCCGTTGACAGTCCAGAGCTGATACAAGACATGTATTGAATCTTTGTTCCCATGTTCTTGTACATATGATACCCAGATATGTTCATAGTGGCTAGCGTTTAGCGTTTGTTCTTCTCTTTGGTTAATGCATCCAGTTTTCCCTCAATTCGATTCAGCTGCTCCTTCATTGGAGCCAAAGCACTTTCTATGACTCCTCGCATCAACAATTCTGCAATGTACAATCAACATGACTGGAATTACAGCAACAATAAGAGCACTCACGCATTTCAGAGAGCCTCGTGTTTTCCGTCACCGGCACTTTTTGCTGAGCACCCACTGTTTTACTCTTGTTCGGAGAGGAGTATGTCGTTGGGTCTATCCCCACAAAGAGACGTTGCCGCTTGGGAGGGTTTGGAACGGGCGAATCAGGAGATTCATCATCAGATACAGTGGGACTCGGTGGTCGTTTTCGTGCTGTTGAAGAAGAAGAAGACGCAACAGTTGGTGTTTCTATACGCTACGATAAGTAGAGCGAACGGAGACTCGTGGCTTGATCTTCCTACCTGTGCTAGATGCTCGAGACTGTGCTGGGCGATTCCGAGATTTCCCTGAGAGCTTCGAGTGAGAAACTGGTGCATTCCAACAACCAGACTAGGCTTTTACCGTAACGTTTTATTTGAGACTTGCGTACAGTTGCTGGGGGTGATGCTGCAGTGCTTTGTTTTAGAGGGGCTTTTCCGAGCTGAAACTAAGGGAACGTACCCGGAGCAGCTCTCCGCTTTCCTTTCGCTTTGTCGCTCATAGTAGGTAACGGGGAAAGAGACTCTGATGCACCGTTCGGTTAGTTCCGGGAATATAAAACGTGGACTAGTGACAGTAATGCTTACCGCGGTATTCAGACGTATTGTGACCGTCGCTAACCACGAAACCATCGTCTGGTTGGTAACCCCTCAGACGAGGCTTCCTTGGAGAGCGCTTTGGACTCTGAGTCTTTGCTCTCTTCCGACTGCTTCCCTCTCCCTGACTGTCATCCATAGGCGCGTCTTCGTCAGAAGCAAGTGAATCTGGCACAACAAATCCATCATGCCCGTAAGATTCCCTTGCCTTCCTGGGTGATCGCGATATAATGAATTGCTGCGGCTGAGCATCCTCATCTGACAATTCCGTGTTCTGCTGCTCTTCAGGTTCCTCCTCCGAATCGTCAATCTCTGGTAATTCGCTACTCTCGCCCTCCTCATCAGTTTCCGCCCATTTTAAATTCATAGCTTTCAGCTGAAGGGTCGCAGCGGCAAAGAAGAGTGGGAACTGTATGGAAGACACTTGAGAGCAATTAGAATATCAGGAAACCTCAAGCTGAGCTCGTAGTGATACACGCACCTGTTCAAATTTGTCTTCGTCGCGTCGCTGTTTGACCAGCCAAGCCCCGTCTATCTCGAAAAGCCTTCGACCCAAGTACCGTTTCCCATATGGCACAACGAATTGTCCATAGTTTTTGTCTTCCTCCATGTACTGCTCAAGGCCATCATAATACGCGTCAAGGGCTTGTCGGAACTGGTTGTAAGCCTAGTAATCACATTAGTAGCTATCAATGGCCCTCTCAAAGTATTGTTACGCACAAATGAGTAGGTAGCAGGTGGAGCGGCTTGTTTCTCTAACTCTATGAAACTGCTGGGTAGATCTCGGAGATTGTGTCCTTTGTATTCCTCTCCCCTGGTAGACTCAAATCCTCCAGCATCTGTATTGTTGTACCATGCCTGGTTCTTTGATTCCTTGCTTGTCAGAATTACTGGAGGGTACTCGATTCTCCCTGCTTCGTTTTTAAAAACGGGTCTGACACGGTTTGACATTATTTAGGGACTGCTTTAGAAGTAGAGCTAGTGGTGGTTGCAGAAGTCGTAAACTCAGAGTCAAAGCGGAATCGGCCCGTACCATATTTGGAAAGTTGTTCTACTACAAGTCGGGTGTAAGGAATACCCAACCAAATGTTCTGACATCTTCGCGCTTGACTCCAAAGAATAACTCGGTTTCGAATGCCCAGCTCACCAAGCCTGCAATGAACTCCTTATACCCTCGTATACAAGCTATAATGTCGTTGTGTCTGTCTATTTCGGCCTGAGTAAACATTTCTGCTCGAGATGCAGAAGAGCGGAGCCAGCCTGAAGAGGATGGCGCGGGCGGAGCGTAGGACGGGATTGCTTGCGTTTCAAGCGCTGCGAACTTGGCACAGTCGCTTTCGACAAACGCTTGCAACTTGGATACAGCGTCTTGAAGAGACTCCCTGTGCTCCTTCATTAGGACAGAAATCAAGTTGGTGCGCCTTCCTTCAATTTGATCTTTTCTGTAAGACAGGAGATCCTTGAAAGTTGCTGTTAGCGTAGATTCCTATCCTCAAGATGAAGCTCTCACCCAAACACAAGTGAGAATCTGAGCTACGCAGTCGCGAATCTCGAACATGATATCCGATTTCTCGATATGGAGTCCGTTGACTGCTTCCGTGAGCAAAAGAAGCAAATCCCACCCGCTCTTAGTTCGCCGCTGTTCTAACCCTTCAGCAAACGCGCCAGGTGCTTTTGAGGCAGTATCAAACGAGCAGAAGGCGTGGAGGCAGGAGTCAAACTCTTCTTTCCATCGATCTGGCATGAATGCTGTAAAACCCTTCCATCGTGGTTGAAGCCTGAATCTTCTGTATAAACTTTCAATTCTGCATTCCGATCATTAGACTCACAATGATAGTAGTGCTTCTGCATTGGCATCTCCTCGACCAGTTTCTGCCTTGCTATACAAGATAAACCACAGTTCGGTGGCAATTCCAAGTTGAAAGGCATCGCAAGAAGGAAAGGCAGTCGCAGACAGGAGGCCAAGCTTGATCTCTCGTAGCATCTGTACGTCTAGATGAACAGAAGGCAGCATTGCCTGAGCCCATGCGAGAGACGCATCAGAGGCCTGTTTGCAAAAGCGATTGGCCCGAACATGGTACCCTCTCTGACGGCACAAAGTAGGCAGGTCAGGAAGCTGATACGAGGTCGTCGAGTTTCGGTTCATGAGAGGAGGACGAAAGATGGAGCAGGGTTGGAGCGGCAGCTTCAAGACGTCAAGAAGACAAGCCATAATGAGTCGGAGGTCGTGGGAAATGAGGCTGGCCGCAAGCCTCAGTACGTCGTGAACATTTGGCCACTCGTAGCCAGGCAAAATTTAGACAACCAAATTACATGTCACCTTGTCCCTGTATATTGTACGGAGCCACTTTGCTATGAGCGCGCGAAGAAAGACTTAAAAAAAAGGTAACAACGCGATCACGTGCACGCGATATCAACGGCCCGAAGAGCTATATCGGGCTGCTTATGGGTCCCCCATTTCACCGAGTGAGGATTAACGCAGCACGCTATATATTAAATAAAATGCAAGTCAATTTACGTCTCTTGCCTCTCTCCATCATGGTTTCCTCATCCCTCCTACGCATACACACTCTTGGTGCAAACTCTAGACTCTTATTTCGTCGTGGTTACGCTTCCGCACCAGCAGGATCGTTGAGGAAGACTGGATTGTATGACTTCCATGTTGAGCATGGGGCAAAGATGGTACCGTTTGCCGGCTACTCTATGCCTCTGTCCTATGCAGATGTTGGACAAGGTGAGCTCTTCTCCCGATTGGCCTCTGAAAAGGGCCTCACGAGCAGTATAGTGGCTAGTCACAATCATGTACGAACGAGTGCAGGGCTGTTCGACGTAGGACATATGGTACAATCCAAGTACGCCCTTATGTTATTTCCTGCTCTAATGACCTATATTGACTAGTCCTCAGCTTCCGGGGTCCCTCTGCCCAGAAATTCCTCGAATGGCTCACCCCATCTTCCCTATCCTCCTTAACACCATACAGCTCCACACTCTCTGTCCTGCTGAACGAGAATGGTGGTATCATCGACGACACTATTGTCACCAAACACGCCGACGACGCATTCTACGTTGTCACCAATGCTGGAAGACGCGACCGCGACCTATCATGGTTCTCTGAGCGATTAGCAGAGTGGAATGCAAAGAACAAGGAGGACGGTCCCGTCGAACATGAAATCCTCGAAGACTGGGGTTTACTCGCACTTCAAGGACCGGAAGCAGCTGCAACTTTGCAAAAGCTCACATCGTTTGATCTGAAGGGTCTTACTTTTGGCCGTTCCGCATTTGTGCCTCTGGAGGGGGGGTTCAATGTTCATGTCGCAAGAGGAGGATACACAGGCGAAGACGGGTTCGAGATCTCCATTCCACCTGCACAAACGGTCGAATTTGCGAATCTGATGCTGAAGTCGCCCTCAGTACAGATGATTGGCCTGGGTGCACGCGATAGTTTGAGATTGGAAGCTGGGATGTGTTTATATGGAAACGACCTGGATGAGAGTACAACCCCAGTCGAAGGTGGATTGACTTGGGTCATTGGTAGGTTCTGAGTCGCTCCATACAAATCAAAATGCTAAACGTATATATAGGCAAGGAGCGCAAAGAGACAGGAGACTTCATTGGCGCTGATGGAGTTCGGAAACATCTCAAAGATGGTCCTCCCCGTCGACGAGTCGGATTCACAATTGAGGGTGCTCCTGCGAGACGTAAGTTTCCCACCGCTCAAACCGTATGCTTTCCTCATTTGACGACCTTAGAACACGCAAAAATCTTCTCTGGATCCGAGGAGATTGGAGAGGTAACGTCTGGTATCCCCTCGCCTACTCTAGGAAAGAACATTGCTATGGGCTATGTTCTATCCGGTCACCACAAGAAGGGTACCGAGGTCGAGATTGAAGTCAGAGGGAAGAGAAGAGCTGCTGTAGTGACCCCTATGCCTTTCGTCAAACCCAAGTATTGGAGAGGCGAGGCTTAGACGGTGTTATTGCAGAGCTACAATATGGCATTCAACGAGACTATATGAACCAACGCCTGAACAATAACTCGTACGCCGCTATCATGTCCCCTGTTCAAGATACCTTCTTGGAATTCCAGTCCAACTTGTTGAGATCTCTATACTTCAAATATTTTTTTCCTTGCCCCATCGCACACTGCGCTTCGTACAACCGCTTCCCATAATGCACCGCTTTCTCCTTGTCCTCCTGGTCGATGTATCGATCTGCCACAACTTGCAGGACCGCACGATAACTGTCGATGGATTGTAGACCTTCCCGCTCCAACAGGTTCAGCTTCTCGAGAGCAGCTTCCAAAGGATCTCGGCCCTGACGAAGTGCCAACGCATCAGAGAGCAGAATTTGGGTACGACGCTTGTCCGACTCGACGGAATTGGAGCATGCTGGACAGGTGCAAGCCATATCATAAGGCTCCAATGCTTTCTGTCGACTCTGAGTTATCGTGTCAACACGCGTGTAAGCGATGGTCATTTCTTCGCCTGCTTCGATGACTCGTGCTGCACGGAGCTTCATGGAGAAAGAGGCAGTAGACCAATTGCGACAAGTGTTAGGGGAGCAGCTACAGGCGTTATTCAGTAGACAGTAACTGTGTGGCTTCAAAACACTCTACCTGTGATTGATACGGGACATGCTCTTCCACACTCCTCCATACCCTCCTATTTGTCCATCTTTGTCTAACGACGTTCCTATGAAAGATATAAGGACTTCGTACAGAGAGATAACAAAGTGAGAAACACATGCCTTTATCGCGAAGTGCTTCGCCCAGGTAGAATCCATTAGTCCGGACGACGCCCATAATTGGACCGCTTCCGTCATGGAGATGGCTATTATGCAGGGCTAAAAAGGCTCGCATATTTTCCTCGGACATTCGTCCTCGATCCTCGATAAAAGCGCGGAGGACTTTTTCCGCCTCAGCGAGCATAACCTGTTGCATCATGGCAGGCGCAATACTACCCAGAAGTTTGGTCGATACGCCGCCAACAATTGCACCGATGTTGGCATAGTGGCCTTTCGTCACAAATCATCTCCCCAACTTCGATCGTCTTAACTGCAAACATCCCAAGGCCTTTTCCAGGCGAGGCTGAGATACGAAAGACTGGTGTCTTGGGTGCTTTCAGCTCTCTTGGAAAGCCCTTCGTCGACAAGATAAGGCGTTTGACATGAGCAGTGATACAGCATGCACTGTGGTCGTCACTCGCAGTCGGGCTGAACAAGGGAGGAATTGTGGTCTCGAACATCATGCTATCTGGTGCTTTCACTGAGGCGGAAATATCAATTGGTTCTTGCTCTTCCACGATTGTCGAAGTCGCTGGATCATAACCCTCAGGATATACTGTGGTCATACGAGCGAGTCAATGCTTCGTCGAACACAATATGGCGGACCACGTACCACCTGCGCCTTTCGCCTTCCCGTATGACAACCTGGGCACTTCATTCGACGTCTTTTCCAAGTCAGCTACTCGCCACGATGTCAGTTCTAAGCCAGGTAGCCCCAGCTGCATGCCTAGCTTTCTCTGCAAAAGAGTATTGAGCATTTATGTCGCTTCCAGATGACGGCCAGGAGAAAAACGAGGGCTTTAGTTCAACTGAGCAGGCTGACAACTCAGACGCCTCATCATCAAAAGCTAACCGGACAGGTCACACCACCCCGCCTTCCCTCGTTTCAACCAAGCCCAGAGATCCAGGAGGCGCTGAAAGCACTGAGCAGCACGGTGTCTATATCTATCTCCAGGCGCTTTGGATGATGTTCAACAGTGCCGAGGCGAGTATGATGGAAAAGAGACTACATGAATTGACGTTCGAACGATGATCCGTATTCCTTTCCCGTATCGCTACTATTCAAGCTACCTTCTTGGAGTCCCACTTGGCTTTGTCGAGATCCCTATACTTCAAATAAGCCTTTCCTTGCCCCAACGCACACTGTGCCTCGTACAACTGCCTCCCATACTGCATCGCTTTCTCCTTATCTCCCTTGTCAATGTACCGATCTGCCACAACCTGAAGAACTGTGCGATAAATGTCGATGGATTGCAGACCTTCCAGTTCCAACAGGTTCAGCTTCTCGAGAGCCGCTTGGAGGGGATCCCGGCGTTGATGAAGTGCTAAAACGTCGGAGAGAAGGATTTGGGTACGACGCCTATCGGACTGGACTGGATTGGAGCATGCTGGACAGGTGCAGACTATTTCGTACGGTTCTAGTGCCTTCTGTCGAGCCTTGGTTTGCGCGATGACGCCCGTGTAAGCGATGGTGATTTCTTCGCCCGCTTCGATGACTCGTGCTGCGCGAACCTTCATCGAGAAAGAAGCAGTGGACCAATTGCGGTCAGTGTTGGGGGAGCAGCTGAAGGGTGCGTTCAGCGGACGACATCCTAGAACGATCTTGGATGGATGCTTTACCTATGATTGATTCGAGAAAGGGTCTTCCACACCCCTGCATACACGCCTGTATCTCCGGCTTGAATGAGGGAAGCTCCTGCAATGAATGTCAGAGCTGAGGCGGGATTATCAAGTAGGATGGAAGAACCTTTATCGCGCAGTGTTTCGCTCAGTACGAACGCGTTTGTTCGGATCACGCCTACAATTGGACCACTTCCATCGTGGAGATGACTGTTGTGCAAGGCCAGGAGAGCTTCCATGTTTTTCTTTGTCATTCTTCCTCGGTCTTCAATGCATGCGCGCAGGACTTTCTCTGCCTCCGCAAGAATAACTTGGTGGAGCATGGCAGGCTCGATGACACGCCCTTGGAGGAATTTGCCCACGTTGCCTACAATCGCGCCGACGTTCATGGGTAAGACTAGAAGTGGACGCTCATCGCATATCATCTCCCCGACCTCTATTTTCCTTGCGGCAAACATTCCTAGACCTTTTCCAGGAGAGGCGGCGATGTCATAGACCTGCTTCTCAGGCATGTTCGTTGCTTTCGGGAAGCCCTTTGTCGACAAGATGAGTCGTTTCATGTACGCGGTCATAAAACATGGACACTCTTCACTGGTTGCAGTTGGGCTGAGTGAAGGTGGCAAGGAGGTAATGAGCGTTGTATTATCTGGCAACTGAGCAGTGATGGACGGGTCGAGTTCCATGCCAATCCTCTCGAGGTTCGATGTTGTTGGATCGTATCCCTCAGGATATACTATTTTCGTAGAGCTGAGCCAACAGGACAGAAATATTTCAAGGCCATATCCACGTACCGCCTGCACTTTCCGCCTTTCCATAAGCCAATTTCACTTCGTCCCGGCCTTTCAAAGCAATTATAACTGGTCGCCACGGTTAAGAAAGATCGCCTGCAACTACCTATTCTCTTACCTGTATTTCCCTCAGAAACAGCGTTTATCGTTGCGGTCGACTAATATGATGGTTAGAAGAAAACCGAGAGCTGCTGTTCGGCTTCGCAGACTGACAACTCGGATGCCTCATCGAAAGTTAATCGGACAGGTCACACCTTTCTTCGTTCCACCCAGACTCCAGGCTCATAAATCCAAGAGAAAATAAGAGAAAAGTATTGTCTGTATATATATCTAGAGCTCTTGGCCGACACCCAGCAATGGGGAGGTGAATGTATCACGATGGAGCTTATACTCCTAGTACGCCCAATTGCCCGCCTATTTGATTCAGATTGACACAGCTGATGGAGAGATCTGCTCGAGAATGCTCTCTAGGAGGCTTTATTTCCGTAACTTTAGTCCATATAAGCGGTTCACCACGAAGATATCAAGACAAGTATTGTCGAACAGACCAGAGCTACAATCTGGATCGGCAAATGCCGATACTTCTACGAGTCACATGATTTGGGCTTCACCTCAACTGTAGTCTGTGAGTAATGAGCATCTTAAAGTTTCATTTGAGGATATTGCGCTCACAAATATTCCCAGCACGATCGTCGAGCGTCCGTAAAATAGTAGTAGGAATTTGAGATATTGATTGAGACAGTGGTCATTGTGACGGTCACAAAGGCATCTTGCTTGGCCCGTCACCATCACTAAGGAAGAGACCCGCGACCCCTTTGTGAACGCCCTATACAGTCTATGTCTTGTTGCTTCACGGAACTGTTCTATCTTTTCTGGGGACTCTTTTTGACTGAGATGAGACTTGGACTCATACTTGCATCATGGAGCTACTGTCGGTGTCGTAGTACGAGACCTGTGTAACCTTCATCCACAATGCCATTGCCTCGCCTCCCTTTGATCTCGACGCAACTTCGTCTCCAGGCAACGCATCATGCAACTCATTTTCCATTCACCGACGTCGCAGCGCCTTGCCCTTCTGTTCTCAGGTCGTTGTCCAAAGAACCCTTGTCTATTCGAGCCACTGATTACAGGACCATTGTACTCCCCATCAAGGGTAGTTTTCGACACACTCTTTGATCATGCACTATATATAAAGGGTCTTCCATTGCATTCCTACACGCATCGTGCCACCCAATACAAGCTCGCTCATCCCTATCACTGAGTCCACTTCAGCTACCGCCACTTCGACACCTCCAGACGATGATTACGACTACCGCACCGCGCATAGCTTATGCCACAAAAGGCACGTCAACTCACTCGGAAAAGAAGAGGCGAGCAAGAAACAACATAACGGTTCGTTACTGGTATGCACGCTCAGTACCAGCGTGGTTATTTACCTCGACTAGACCAAGGAAACTTCTCGGTCACTGCAGCCTAAGACTCATAGAATGGTACAGACTGATCTCTCTCAGCTCAAGTGCGTATTTTTCGCATTCAGAATGACCAGTTCGCCCTAACTTGCTCCTCTTATAGGGCGCAAAGAACATCACGCTTCAAGAAGCAGATGAATGGCAAATCTACGCCGCGACAGAATCGACGATTGCCGCCACTACTCCCAACATCTGCTCCTTTGCCGCGGATGTCTTCGTCTACTTCATATCTCCCACAACTTGTTTCCCCCGTCAACTTCTATCTTGAAGATATCCCGATGCCACTGTTTGATGTGATCCCCGTCGACGACACGCTGATGCACCTGGACTCGGACAGAATAACATGGAATGGAATGGAGCCCGTGCCAGACTCATACCAGGAGCTGTCAGATTGGAACATGAGCTCAGATGATGACTTCAGCGACGCTGCCTCAACCACCTCGGGCGGCTCTGAAGATACCTTCATGTCTGATGATGTCGAAATGTCTGACGCGGATTATGAAAGCGCATTGGCGGAAATATGCTTAAGGATGCAGTGGAAGTGCACGCTTTGTTGATATACTCGCTGCGGCTGGACCGCGGCTCTGTTTGCTATTCTCCCTTCCGTTACTCTGCTGTCTCTTGCTTTCGTTATGTTTTCGATCGATTCACCTTTCATACCTGGTATACCCTCTCATCATACACCATATCTCTCCATTTCATCATACGACTGACATTTGACTGATCTATTTCATTGTATCCATAGCACTTATAGACATCTTATAGACTAAACTGTACACTTCGCGAATATATGCCACACCACCTCAAAATAGTGGGTTGCCCTTTGGCATCTGCTTTGTATACACATCACGCTTCTTTTCTTCAATCAAGCCCCTTCACCCACCCTTCACTGTTTGGTGCTGCCCACTCTGCCCATTTCGCACTCGACTAGATCCAAGACCCACTGCACATTGCTCAAGCCTCACGAGCTCAATAAGACGAAGGGTGGCTCAACAGCGTCTATACAAGACTCGTTAGAAGTGATATAAATTATTACCGAGATGAACCGGTGCTCACCCCGCCGTCAATCAAGACTGTCTCTCCGTTCACGAATCCATTGACAATCAGAGACATCGCTAGCGTGCCCATGTCGTGCCGGCTTCCGCTCTTCTTCGTCTCGTGTGGAATCTGGAATCCTGGCTTAACAAAGTCCGACACTAGCCCATACGCGTTCTTTGGTGCTCCCGTCATCTGAAGTTGTTGTAAGGGATTGCTCTACGTTAGAACAAGCGTAAAATACATCTGTTAGAAAATATCCAGGAGCGATTCCGTTGACTCTTATGCCCAAAGGAAGTAGCTCGTGAGCTAGCGAGGATGTAAAATGTCCTATAGCACTCTTCGAGAACAGATAGGGAAAGCTGTGGCCACCCGTTGCAGGATCCTGTTGTAGCAATATACAGGTCAGCTTCGACATCGGACTGAGTAAATGTGTCACGTAAACGAACCTTCGTCCTGGATAATTATCAGCATAACTCTCATAATAATGCAATTGGAGCTTACCAGCCGTTCATACTACTAGTCATAACGATCATAGGTTCAATTCGCCTTCCCTCAGTGTTCCTAAACTTCTCGAGTAAGGGCAAAAAGGCAAAGCTCATCCAATATGGCCCAACACTGTTGGTGTTCAAAACGTTATTAAATGTTTCTTGGGAGACAGAATTAAAGTAGGTCTCGACATAAGCTGCTGCGTTTGCTGCGGGCGCCTTGTAATCGTTAACAGAGCCAGGCGAGTGATGAACGCCAGCATTATTGAACAAGGCGGAGATATAAGGCTCCAGAGAGGCAATGTGAGAGGCCAGTCTTGTTGCTTCGCTCTGTGAGAATTTCCTTGAATTTAGTATCATGTGTGGGGGCTGTCGCTTTAGAACGGCACTGACCTTTTCTCGAATGTCAGCTTGCAGACCGATCAGTGTGCCAGCCTTGGGAAGGTTCTTCGCCAAGTCGTTATACTTGTTCGCAATGCTATACATATATTTAGAGAGTGGGATGAATCGGCGTAGGGAAGTACTCACTCATCTAGTTCATCTTGCTTTGGGCCGACAATGTATACTTTCGCTCCATTAGCCATGAGAGTGGTGGAGATCATCAGTCCTATCCCAGTCCCGCCTCCAGTGACCACAGCGATTACATCAGTGAGATCAAAGGCATTAGCCGCCTGGTATTCAGCAAGGTTTGGAGCGTCCGCCATGGAAAGATACTGGAGCTGGATGTGCTTCGTTCAGGTTACAACAGTCACTGAAGGTTTATATAGAGTTCGCGTTGAGTATTATTCAGGCTTAATCATCTGAATCGCCTGCGCCACCTAGAACCGATCCGTCCCCTATTCAATTGAGCCTACTTTATCCCAGAAGGAGAGATGTACTCACACAAAACGATGCTTCAGACAAAGATCATGTTTGCGTTGGATAACTGGTCGTGGGATGCAAGTGATAAATATACGATGGATTCTCAATATGCTTGAATTGAAACGAAGATTACGCCTATGACTAGAAAGTAAAGAGGCTTTAGGTTGAGCTCCGGGACCCACAAATTCATATGCAGCACGGCCCAAATGCCTTCCATTCTATAGCCAGGAAGAGCACGACGTAGTGAAATATTCCGGATTGCCACAACATACCAAGCCATCTCCACGCCAGAGCCAACTAGCGGTATCTTTGGCATCCAAGATCGTTGAATAGGTGAAGGCATCGTCCACGTCCCTTCGTTCTCTGCGGCTTGGAGAAGAGTAGGTAAATCAGGTTGGACGACACTGAGCCGGCCAATACCCAGCATGTCAGCATGACCATTTTCTAATGCCGAATGCATGAGAGACGCAGAACGTAGCCCTCCCGTCAAGATGATCATCGGTCGTGAAGGCAAGTCCGACAAACTGTGCAAAGCTCGCTGAGAGAACTCTGAGAAGAGGGCTTGCCGGGGTGAAGGCGAGTGGGACGACATGAACTCAGGATTCTCATAGTCTCCACCGCTGACCTCGATGAAATCCAGCTTCACATCTTCCCAGCCTGACATATCGAGAAGATGTGAGAGTGCTAAGTCTTCGACGCCCCCCACGTAGTCGGAAGCATTGAGTTTGAGTCCTAGAATGAAGGTTGGAGGTAAGGAGGAGCGTATTCGAGTGAGGATTTGGTGGAGAATGTGTAGTGTTTTGTAAGAGTAGATATCTCTTCGGTGATTGGTCTAGAAGAGGTTTCAGTATCTACGCGGGTTCCAGAAATCGTGCGTCCGACCTTTGGAGACAAGAACTGAGCTAACAAGTCTAAGAGCTATGTTAGTGAATAATTGGTTTACGCAGGTTTCGAGAACGTACATCCATGTGCAACATGAAGTTCTATACCGTCAAACCCACTGAGATGAGCCAACTGCGCGCCCTTGACGAAGGCTTCCACCACTTCCTCGATGTCTTCACAGCTCATCTCTTTAGGACGTTGAAATAGTAGCCAATGGAAAAGCTTTGATGCCGCTGAGCTGGACTTGGGTCGAACCGGGATGGGAGAAGGGGCCAGTGGAGACTGGAAGGGCCAGCGTCCACCTAAAAGATTCGAGCTTTGCCTTCCTGAATGGTTTAGCTGCATTATCGCCACCGTGCTTTCGTGCGAGTGTATCGTCTTGGCTAGCTTTCTGAAAGGCTCTACGGAGCTCTGATCTAGACTGGTTGGTACCAGCATGTCTCTTCCTAAGGTCAGATGCGTAGCAGACACTTGGACGTTTCCAGTGAACACCATTCCCCAGTTATGTTTTGCCCATTGCTCGTAGAGAGCTAAATGCAAGTCTGTCGGCGGACCACCCAGGATATGAGCTAAGTGCTCGTACATTGCGACCTTTACTAGACGGTTTGGTAGTGTTCGTCCGCATGGTAAAGTTAAAGGACTGAAGATGGTCGTGGTTGCGGACATAGGCGTTCGTCGGACCGAAGTGCTACATGAACGGATTCGAGCTAGACCCAAGCGCGCACTCTACTCTTGACTCCCACGACCACTCGTACCCCCCTTCATCCGATCCATGGCTTCTGAAACGACGTTCAGCGCAGAAGAATATTTTGCCACTCAACTACCGCCCCCGACGCTTGAACGCGATATATTGGGTGTGAGGGACTTTGTTAAATCGCATCAGGCATCTGGACGCAAAGTCGTCCTCGTCACTGTGCGTAGCGGAACCTACGGGCGGCTATGATATCTGACATCCGGATTTTAGAGTGGTGGAACGACTGTGCCGCTTGAGCTCAACGTGTAAGCCTCCCCAAGCATTGACTTGTGTGCTGCGCTAACCATACATCAGAGTGAGATTCCTGGATAACTTCAGTGCTGGTACGTTGCTCCCTTTCTTTCTTTGTGGTAAGAATCAGTCGCCTGATTACTCTTTTTAGGTACCCGTGGTGCTACATCCGCCGAATATTTCCTCTCCCATGGCTATGCTGTTATCTTCATGCATCGGCAGTTCAGCTTGCAGCCATTCAGTAGACACTACAGCCATTCCACCAACCCCTTCCTTGATTTCTTAGACGTTTCCTCTGATGGAAGCATCACAACGAAACCGAGCGAACATGATAAACTACTTCGGGTCGTCAAAGCATACAAGAAAGTGCATGAACAGGGGCTACTGCATTCTCTGACCTTTGTTACCGTCAATGACTACCTGTGGCTATTGAGAGCAGTTTCACAGGTGATTAACACACCCCTTTCGCAGTGTCAAAATCACTCATCCCGATTACAAGGAATTGAGTCTGCTACGCAGGCAATCACTGTACTACCTTGCAGCAGCCGTTTCCGACTTTTTCTTACCTAGGCGCAAAATGGTTTGCATCTGCGGCTCTTCCTTGCCGCTTCATCTAGTTGACATCTCGTTTTAGAGTGAACACAAAATTCAATCGGGAAAGGGAAGCCTAGCTATCGAGATGGACCAAGTACCCAAGATCTTGAAAGCACTAGTTGAAGAATGGACTAGAGATGGCTTTATTGTCTCCTTCAAGGTGGGGTGCTTTCTTCTGTGCCTGTGCCGTGCTTCTCCTCATGCAAACCATAGTTGGAAACGGATCCTTCGCTATTGATTCCTAAAGCCCAAGGAGCACTGGACCGGTATAAACATAACGTAGTCATCGGAAACGATTTGAACAGAAGGAAGTTCGAGGTTGTTTTCGTCGAGCGGCACGAAGGCGGTGGGTTTACTGAGCGTTGGCTGAGGCTTCCAGAAGAGCAAGTCTTGAGTGAAGGCCAGGAAAAGGAGATCGAGGAAGACATAATCAGAGAACTGGTGGAAAGGCACGAAGCATGGATAGCACGGCCCACGTAAAGACTGCATCACTACTTTCGTAAGTTCTACCTATTGAATCGGCTACGACTGAGTTGAGGCTGATGAGTACGCAAGGAGAGTTGAAACAGCTACAGGAGATGGTAGTACAATTAGTCAACAGCCTGCATTGGTACGGACCGATCTCTTGCTTCTGCTCTGAACTTCGCTCAATGAGGCTTTGCAGTATCGAATACGACGGGAGGACTTGTACTTTGGCCACCGGCGGTATCACAGAGCGCAGACCAGGGGAAAGCAGTCGAAAGAAGCTCTTGGCTCAATTTCTTGACTCTCTCCTTTATGACATGTTGACTGCCCCCAGTAACAACGACGCATTCTGGATCTTCCGAAAACTTCGGTCGAGCTCAGTTGAACAAATTTGCTCTATAGCCTATTGCTTGTCCTTCGCTTGGCCCACGAGACCTGTGCATTCTCGTCGGCTAACGCATGTGCTAAGCAGCGGGAACTTATAGCCTGAGACGAGAAAGCCTGACTGGTTTTGCATACGCTCCTTTCAACGGGAACCTGGGAACGCTGCTTTTTACTGCAGCATGACGGGACGGAGAATTGACGTGGTGCCGTCAATGGTATATGGGGCGTTTATGAGCCAGAATCCGGGGAGATAAATTCTATTCGCTATAAAAGCTCATAAAGTCTTGACCAGAAGAGCATTCCCTCAGGTTCAACTTCCCACATATCTCTTGCAATGCTTCGTCTTGCCGCGCTCCTCGCACTGTCCTGTTCTGCAGCGTTCGCTGCTCCTGCTGGTGGAAAGATATCTGGATGTGACATCTCATCTGCAAAGCTCACACTGCCTGAGGGACAGACTGTCATTGCAGACCCAACTGGCACTCCATTATACATCTCTCTAGGTGTTGGCACCCAGAATTATACATGCTCTACCGCTGGCACTTATGCGTTAGTATTCAGCATCTTTATTGACAATAGTGGATTAATCTAAATCGTTTTCAACAGGAGCTCCGGTGCTGTAGCAGCCTTATTCGACATCTCATGCCTCTACGGCAAGTCTGAATTCGACACTATTGCTGACAAAGCTATAGAGAAATGGGAATCATCCTCCAGTAGCGATGTCAACGATGTTATTGATGCTGTACCCGACGAACTGTACCTCGGAGACCACTACTTCATCACCAACCCGGTCACTGGAACCGGCATCAGTCCAAAGTGGGACTTCGCTCCCTCTGGTCATGGGTTGGTCGTGGGAGCCAGGAACGCTGGAATCCCTGCCCCTACCGGCCCTCAGGATGTTGACTGGTTGAAGTTGACGAACGTGCAGGGTAATCTGGCGCAAGAGATCTATCGCGTTGATACAAGGGACGGTCAGCCACCTGCTTCGGTATGTTCATTACTTTTGTTTATAAAGCACTAGCATTGACGAAGTCCTATAGTGCACAGCAGGCAGCGGTGAGATTACCGTCAAATACGTGGCCAAGTATTGTACGTCGCTTCAAGCCCGTATCTCTGTCCAATTCTAATGCTAACAACGGACCGATAGGGTTCTACTGAGTTCAGTAGGCTCAAGTCCTCGTCCGTATCTCGTCCGTGATGTCGAACCCAGAATCGTATTTTCTCCTGTAGTTTTCATCGTAAAGGGGTTTTCAAAGAGGGACGAACAATTTGGAAGTTGTTACGGTATTCACGTTGCAACCACCAGTTATAAATATATCTCTCACAAAGTTGATGCCAACGGTCATCCCTATGCGACCAATTGAGTAGTACCCCTCTCCCGGCCTCTTTCCTGACTGTTTTCACAGTAGGCTGCCGTTTATCATCCAGGGCTCGTCCAGGGTCTAAGTCCTATAAAACAGTGGAGGGTCACTTGTACGAAGGCACATCAGCTCGCTTGCTCGTTTCCTTCCCTCCTTCCCTTTCCCTTCTTTCGCTTTTTATTTCGATATGTTTGGTCTCGCTACTCTCCTCGTCCTTTCATCTTCCTTGGTGTTTGGCTCACCGTTGAAAACATCCGGATGTGACATCTCATCCGCTAAGTTGAGCTTTCCTGAGGGCCAGACTGCCCTTGTAGCTCCCACTGGCAAGCCGGCGTTCATCTCTTTAGGTGTCGGTACCCAGAACTATACTTGCTCTGATGCTGGCATCTACACGTATGTCACACTCCATCCAGAATCTAGTAGCCTGATAAACTAACTCTGACTTTGAAGGAGCACTGGTGCTGTGGCATCCCTTTTCGACATCTCATGTCTCTACAACAAGCCCACCTTCGACACTGTCGCTGATCAGACCATGGCATTGTGGGAGTCTAGCTCAAACAGCGATGTTAGCTCTATAAAGAGCTTGAAGTCAATTCCGAAATGTGCATACCTGGGAGATCATTTCTTCGTTACCAACCCAATCACCGGAACTGGCATCAGCCCAAAGTGGAATTTCAGCCCCTCTCACCACGGATTCGTGGTTGGCGCAAAGAACGCTAGCATTCCTGCACCCACTGGGTCGCAAGATGTAGACTGGTTGAAGTTGACAAATGTGCAAGGAGATTTGGCAAAGGAAATTTATCGCGTTGATACGAGATCAGGACAACCTCCTGCTTCTGTAAGTCAAGCCCTAGTACTTTCTAGCCCATGAGGGATACTAAGAAACAATACAGTGCGAAGCAGGAAGTGGCGGGATTACTGTCAAGTATGTGGCCAAGTACTGTAAGTCAATGCACTTAATATCTTTGCTCGACACACTCTGACAAGACTATCATAGGGCTCTACTGAGTGCTTCATCATGTTACATACTCTCACGATCATATTATATCGAATAAATTATTTTCTCCAGACACTATTATCGGTCGTAAGATTAGCATGTGAAGAACAGAATGTCTCCCGTAAGCGGCCAGTGACCACAACGTATGTAGATAATGGGCCTTTGAGTCCATAGTCACCTATCTCGAGGCAGAGTCGTATCTCCTCATTCCCGGTAAGCCCTTTGTGTATGGCTCGAAACAAACTAGTACGTTTTCCAACCCTTTGTCCTTCGAAACTTGAGCGCAAATGTAAACTGGGGTCCGACCATATCCCTGATAGTGTACGCATGAAAACGCTTGATGTCATTAGCCATCGATGCCACATCTCGAAAGTTCGTCTAGAATAATTCATTGATTTCCATAATGTGTCATTATAAAACGAAACAGCGATGAAGGGTAGGTAGTAATTAATAAGAATACAAAAATCTCTATAGTGGTTTGAAAGTAATGCTACGCAGAATGTATGCTGGAGAAACTTACACGACGAGGAATAGTAGGTATGCTGGGAATACATGGGGGCGGGTTTACAGATCTTCGAATAGTCTCTTGGGATCCATACCCTCGAAACTGATACGATAGACCTTATCGAACAATGGGTATCCCTCCAAACGGCCTCGCGCCTCTAAGAACTCGAACACCTCCTGTGTCGTAGCCACGCCCTGCAGCTTCTGTCCATTAAGCAGCTCTTTCTCCAACTGGTCAAAGGACTTTCCTTCACCCTCACCCCCATACTCTCCTCGAGATCGGATGTACGCCTCCGCACACTTTCGGTTACGTCCACCGAATGCAGTGGTGATCAGGTCTGCCATTCCAGCAGAGTGGTGGCTGAAGGTGAGAGGAGAGGAACCAGGGAAGAACTCGAGTGTGAATGTGGACATCTCTAAGAGTCCAATACGCATGATGGCTGCCTTGGTGTTACCGCCCTATGCAACAAGAAATGAATACAAGTCATATAGAAAGTGAGCACGAAGAGACTCACCAATCCCATACCATCGACAAAGCCAGCTGCGAGAGCAACTACGTTCTTCAATGCGCCTGAGAGGGATACACCAGCAACATCCTCAATGGGATGTACACGGAATGCAGGGCCGTCAAATACCGCATGCCACAACGCAGCATCCTTCGACGACGGAACACCAATGGTGGTCTCGCAGAACTCGCCCTTTCCAACGTCCAACGCAATGTTAGCGCCACCAAGAGCAGAACATGGAATGCCTAGCTCCTTCTCGATGACTCCAGGATAAGTGTAGATATCAGCCTCCTTCTTGCCTGACTCTGTACGCAGTTGCACATCGACACCTTTGATGGCAGAGATAGCACGAGCACCAGGCTGTATGACACCAGGCTCTTTGAGCTGCTTCAATACATCAGGTAGGAATTGATGTGGAACGACGAAGAGTAAGAGACTGGCTCCGCGCACGACGTCTTTGACGTCAGGGACAGCAACGAGGTTGGCTGGAAGTTCCACGTTTGGTAGGTACCGCTCGTTCTCATGAGTCTCATTGATAATGTCGGTTAACTTTCCACGACCGGGAACCTATCCATCCATGCATTTCGTCAATGAAAAGGATCCGAGATAATAGAATGACAACATACCTCACGTTCCCGCACCCACATCCGCACTTCTGGTTCGAACCCTTCGTGTTGAGCGGCATTGATGGCTGCTACACGGGCTAGAGCAGTTCCCCAGCTGCCGGATCCGACGATGGCGACTTTCTCGAGCTTTGCTGGAGACTTGGTGCCGCTGGCTTGATCGATAGTGAAGCTCTCTGGCGTGTAGAGATCGAATTTGGTGATGAAAGGAGCCATGGCAGCAGAAGATGTGCGACGGATCGGAGCAGGACGTTCTTTGTCGGTGCCCGTTGCATCACCCTCATCATCATCCTCGTCTTCGGATTGAGGGTTGGATTCTGTGGTGTTGGTGGAAGGCTTGGTGACCTTTTTGGCGGCGTTGTTGGCCATAGCGGTCAAGCCCATGTTGGCGGCGCTGAGGACATTGGGTTTGGAAGGGAGACCTCGAGAGGAAAGGCCGGCAGAGATTGGCAAGGCTCTGAGGAGGGGGGATGGGGGACGAGAGTTGTCAGGCGTAGAGAACCCAGATACCGGTGCGCTCTCAAAGTAGTTTGACGGTGCTGGAGAGTCTGACGTTCCAGATCCAGTAGGGGAGACTTTGTCGTCGAGAGAGGCTTTGCTTAGGTCGTTGGCGAGCTGATGAGTAGACATGGTGGATGAGGAGGAGACCTTTGGACAGGGATAGGCGTGTTTATAACGAAGTTGGGGTCGTGGGTGATGGTCGTCGTTTGAGTCGAGGCGGATATGTAAATTTTCAGGCGGAGAACGTGTCGGCAGAAAAATAACAGCAAAGCATGGACAGCGCCACAGTATTACGCTCACGGAAGCCGAGAACGGAAAAGGGGTGCATATAATATTGTGGAGTAACATGTGAAATAGTCTGGAGATCATTACCGTTTTAGGCAAGTATACCCCTTTGTCCCGGTTGATCGATGACATATTTCTTGAAGACAAGGGGCAATTGAATAGGGTGCGCCACTTCCGCTCGAAATCATTTACGTCCTGAAAAGTATATTTTCTGATACCCTCTATCCATCTCGTCTTTCATTAATAATAAGTCAGGAAAAGGCGTGTACACTGCGTCATATCTGCACTTTTTCTAATTCCGAGGGTACAAAGGAACGTTGGAGCGACTCCATCTCCGCCCGGTACAAGTTTCACCCTCAAAATAATATTCCGTTCTCCCTAGCTCTGGGTACATCCGACACAACCGTATATATACCTCCCTTGCTCCACCTAGAAAATTTCACTCAACAACCCTTCCTCAACGCACACCATCTACCATCTACCATTACCACCATGTCTTCAGATCCCTCACTCTCCATGACTTCAGACAACACCTCCTCCCCCTTTGAGACCTCTACTGAGCCTCAAATGATCCAGATTACCGCCTCTGCTCTTCTTTTCGAGTGCGTACTTTATCATTGAGAAGCTCAAAATCATACTAACCTTTTACGTCGCCTGCAGCATGGATGGCACTCTCATCGACTCTTCACCAGCAGTCACCGCCGCATGGAATCTCTTGAAAGAGACCGGCTACGACTTCCTGGATCTCCCCCACATCCTCGCCTCTGCACACGGCTACCGAACCATTGACGCATTACGCAAATGGTGCAAGATCGAGGACGAAGAGCTGTTGAAGAAGGAAGTCGTCCGTTTCGAAGAAGCCATTCTCGCCAACGCCAGCAAACCTGGTGGAGGCATCATCGCTCTTCCCGGTGTCAAGACCCTCCTCGATGATATCCAGGACGGTTTGCCTGAGGACCAACAAGGCTGGAGTGTTTGCACTTCATGTATGTCTTTCTCTTTTATTTATGTCATAGTGTGGCGCAACGTGTTCCTGATCAACGTTTCCAGCGACCCACTTTTACGCATCGAAAGCGTTACCTGCTGCAGGCCTCAAAATCCCACAGAACTTTGTCACAGCAGAGAGCGTCTCTAATGGAAAGCCTGCGCCAGACCCTTATCTTCTCGGTGCAAAGCTCAGTGGTTTCCCACCAGAGGAATGTACGTGCCACCCGCTTAGTTCCTCTCTTCGACCATTTATTGATGTATTTGTGATTCAGGTATTGTGGTGGAAGATGCACCAACTGGTATTCGCTCCGGCAAAGCGGCAGGATGCTTCGTCTTAGCCACTTGCACCTCTCACTCTCGCAAGTCGCTGGAGAAGGAAAAGCCGGACTTCCTCGTCGACGACTTGAGTCAAGTAGTCGCCCGTCGCACTGCGGACGGTGTCGTACTATTCATCACTCAGCCTGCTGGTCGCGGATATCCTGATTCCGCATTCGCTACCCCAGTGGACACGGTACGTCTTTCATTCCCTTTATCCAATCATGCATGTCTTTGCTCATTACTCTTGTTTATCATTATAGCCTTTGCATACACCCACCATCTCCCGTATGCCCTCCATGGAGAAGCTCGACCGTGGTGCCAAATCTGGCTTCCAGATGTATTCTATGGGCCAAACTCCCGGTGCTTCCATCATCCAGTAAACGCCTCCACTTCCACTTTGTTCCACGTCACGTCCAATCGCTTTGTTTTCAAAATCATATACCTTTTCCTGTACCCCCCCAATCCCAATAGAAGAATGTAATTAGAGTCGTTATAGAGATGCATGAATCGTATTGTTATTGCATACTTCTGAACCGAGGAGTCCATGTGAATGATGCGAGTAGCGAGTTTGCTCGAGTTGCTTGATGGAGCAACTAGATATGCTCGAGCCAACTTCCTTTTCGGGATACAGTAAAAGCCAGGTCTCCTGAAGCTTGCGTACTGCTTTATGCTCCTCTGAGAGCTTCGTTAAACTTATTGTGAAGCTATTTTCAATGATGTTCTATGGGACTAAATTGTGAGTGAAATTTGGAAAACTATACGTTCGGGATGCAAGGTCTTGTTGCGCATGTTTCTCTGTCCCACATATGGCTTCTAGTATGAGATTTCAGGAAGAAGGCCACACGATAATCCGGCATTCAAGTTAGTCGAAGAGTGTCATATGCCACGCTCTTTACTCGATTACCAGACGAGAGTCGCTTAGGACAACACTTCTATCCTGGCTTCTCAACTAGTTCGAGAGTCTAAGAACACTTGGTCCTCAGTTTTACATCCCGAGTGAATCCTCAAAGTGGTTACATGCTCTGTTATCAAGCAAGGTGTTATAACCTTTTATCTCAACGCAATATGATTTACGGTTGCCAGTGGCTGCAGGTCTGCTTTATTGCATTGAATTTATTCCTCCTCTGCTGGCCACCTCATTAAATTCAAATTCTACGGCCATGGCCAACTTCCTGCTCGCAGCGATCTCTTTCATCTATCTCGCAAAACCTTCTACGGCATGTATGAGGCCTGGGCAGCCTTTGCGGTCACTGCAAGCGTGATTTTAAAAATGGAACTCAAGCTCGGTTCGCTTACTCGAAAGAAGCTCATGAAGCCTTCAAGCCTTGTCGGATCTGGGCTCTGGCCTTGTAGAGCGCACTATCCTTGGTTCCGCGGAACCAGAAGGGGGTCCGGGTTCGTTTTGTAATGCGAAGACAATGTCAGAGATGGGCGCTCTCAGCGTGTTCGTGCTCTAGTCACGGTGGCATATATCTACCACGTTGTAGATGGACTATCTGGAGGAATGCTAGTTCTATCCAGGAGAAATATGCCATGGGCTACACCTTTTTTGAGTTTTCTGTCACCTGTGAGATCTCAGGACTCTTTGACTTGTGACAGAATCGATCAATTGTCAAGCGCTTAAAGTCGAACCGAAGTTCCTGTGCCGGCGGCAACATCCGGACCACCACAGGCGTCGAACACCACTACCATTGCACCCGCGTTGCATTTCTATCGCATTTCTCTGGCATGCTGGCCACGGTCGTGCAAATACAATAGATGCTCTCGTGCCCCTTCGATGGCAAGGTATGCATCTAAGCCACAAATTGCAGTCAGACAGAAATACAATAAGAACGGAGAATGGCTGAAGCCGAACGAAGACCGCGTCGAGCCACAATTGCCTTGTCCGTAAACGGCAGTCCCGTTGAGCCTCACGAACAATGGAACATCGCGGCAAGAGCCTTGACGGCCAGATTGGTGCAAGGTGGCCCTTGCCACATAAGCCCTTCCCCTTCCCTTCTTACTTCCATCTCCTACCCCTCCTCTGCTCGCTCGTTTGGCCTTCGTCCATTTCTTGTTCTCGTCTCCCTTGGGCCCTGCATCAGCACCGATTATCGGCGCCACAGCGGGAAGGATCCAAGCACAACACATCCAATTGTTGTAATTTCCTGCAGTATATAGTTGGGGAATTTTTCTGTGGTTCTGGTTGGCTGAAGAATCGTTCCTTTCATCCTCATCCATTGTTTCTCGCCCCAAACTCTCTCACTTTCCCCGTCTACGCCACATTTTATATCCATCTTGCAAGATGATGCACAAGTGGTCTCTGCCGCGTCCGCCACCACCACCGCAGGAGTCGGAGAACGACCCTACTGCGGGCATGAAGCGCAGGCGAGAAGAGCTTGACGGCTCTGATAACGACGAAGACGACTTGTCGTCCACTTCCAAGCATCGCAGTAAGAAGGTATCTAAGCGGAAAGCCGATGGGACGCGAACTGTCAGTATCCCATCGCTACTCCCGGTCTCCTCGAACTAACCACACATACATCTGACAGGGCACTGCGTCAGGTGGTACTTGCAGCTACTGCTTCAATTTCTACCCGACGCACTTGACGAGGCATATGCTGAACCACTGCAAAGCCAGAGACATGCCCAAGATCAAGCCGGTGGAGATCCCGAGCTGGTATCAGTGTCCTTACCGAGACGTCTGTCGAACCAAGACACAGTGAGTTTTCACCACGCTGTAGGCTA
>Ga0247730_1000334_pt1 | contig 38634 bp, 43 predicted proteins | sample UWRJL073202C2_FD_180959 | JGI IMG/M metagenome (GOLD analysis project Ga0247730, IMG submission 180959) | Plant litter microbial communities from Arlington Agricultural Research Station in Wisconsin, United States - UWRJ-L073-202C-2 | ecosystem: Environmental > Terrestrial > Plant litter >... | reverse complement strand
GCGCTCACGGCCTGCGGTGACACCGTCGAGACGACGCCGCTGCCGGACGGGATCGTGATGCACATCGACCAGTCGCGGGTCGAGCGCAAGGGACGAGAGGTGTTCCTCCGCGTCGAGAACGGCACCACCGGGCCCGTCACGATCGAGGCGTTCGAGCTGACGTCACCGAGGTTCGCCGACGTCAGCTGGTCAGGCGACGACGAGATCGGCCCGACGTACGAGACGGACCTGGAGTTCGACCTCCCGACGGGCCGCTGCGGCACCGACGTCGACGCTCAGGTCGTGCTGACGTACCGCGTCGGCGACGGCGGTCTGCGCCGCTCGACGGGCAGCGCCGACGATCCGTACGGCAGCGCCGCCCTGCTCGCCGACCGCGACTGCGCGGAGACGACCCTGCGCAACGCCGCGGACCTGGACGTCGGAACCCCGGAGGTCACGGGGACGGGGCGTGGGTCGGTGCTCCGGGTGCCGGTGACGCTCTCCCCGACCGGTGGCTCCGCTGACGTCCGCTTCACCGGGTTCGGCTCGACCGTGCTGTTCCGGCAGACCGACGACTCCGCCACCGACGTGTCGGTGCCGCTGACGGCCGGGAGCCCGCCCACGACACAGATCATGTCGGTGGTCCCCGCCCGGTGCGATCCGCACGCACTGGCCGAGGACAAGGTCGGCACCCTGTTCGGCGTCGCGGTCGCGGCCCCGGGCCTCGCCGCTGGATCCTCGTTCTTCCTGCCGCTCACGAAGATCCAGCGGTCGGCCTTCTTCACCTTCTTCCGCACCCACTGCGGTCTGGACTGAGCTACTCGGGTGGACGCGACGTCCGCCGCAGCCACCACAGGCCGACGAAGGGCAGCACCAGCGGGATGAACACGTACCCCCGACCGAAGTCGGACCACACGGTCTGGTCGGGGAACAGCTCCGTGTCGACGAGCGACAAGAGGCCGACCGCGATCACGCCGACCAGCTCGATGCCGATCGTGACGAGCGCGAGACGCCGGTGGTTGCGGGCCAGCGCGTACGTCGCGACGACGTAGACGACGCCGGCGAACGCGGACAGGACGTACGGGACCACCGTGTCGGACTCGACCTCCGTGATGAGCTGGACGATCGACCGCGCCGACGCCGCCACGGCGAAGACGGCGTAGATCGCGACGAGGACCCGACCGAAGCCGTGCGACGTGTCGGAGCGTTCAGGCATAAGCACCCTTCCAGATACCGAGCAGACGGACCGAGAGCGCCGCGATGGTCAGCATCGCCACGACGACGACGCCGGTCCCCCATCGGGACTTCTCGGCGATCCCCCACACGACGGCCGCCGGCGGGATGACGACCATCGTCACGAGGTAGGAGATGAACAGGACGCCGTCGACGTCGCGGGACGTCCGCCCGAGCGCGATCGAGCCGCCGACGAGCAGGGCGAGCAGCACGATCTCCAGCACGCACACCGCGTAGAACAGCGGATTGCCGAACTCCCGACGTCGCAGCGTGTGCCAGCCGGCGAAGACGGCCACGAGGACGGCGAGGATCGCGATGCCATAGGCGACGGGATCGTTCACGCGACCGAGTCTCCCACGAGCTAGCCGAACGCGTTCTGCCCCGTCAGCGCCTGCCCCAGGATCAGGGTGTGCATCTCCACGGTGCCCTCGTACGTCAGGACCGACTCGAGGTTGTTCATGTGCCGGATGACCGGGTACTCCAGCGAGATCCCGTTGGCGCCGAGGATCGTGCGGGACGTCCGGCAGATCTCGAGCGCCTCGCGGACGTTGTTGAGCTTGCCGAAGCTGACCTGCTCGTTGCTCAGGCCCACGGAGTCCTTGCGACGCCCGAGGTGCAGCGCGAGCAGCAGTCCCTTGTGCAGCTCGAGGAGCATGTCGGCGAGCTTGGCCTGCGTCAGCTGGAAGCCGCCGATGGGACGCCCGAACTGCTCGCGGGTCCTGGAGTACTCCAGCGCCGTCTCGAACGACGACCGAGCCGCGCCCATCGATCCCCAGACGATGCCGTACCGCGCCTCGGTCAGGCACGACAGCGGTCCCTTGAGCCCTCGGACCTCGGGGAAGGCCGCCCCCTCCGGAAGCCGCACGGCCTCCAACGTCAGCTCGGCGGTGGACGAGGCGCGCAGCGACATCTTGTGCTTGATCTCGCGGGCACCGAAGCCCGGCGTGTCGGTCGGCACCGCGAAGCCGCGGATGCCCTCGTCGGTCTGGGCCCAGATCACCGCGACGTCGGCGAAGGTGCCGTTCGAGATCCACATCTTGGCGCCGTCGAGGACCCAGTCCGTCCCGTCGCGTCGCGCCGTGGTGCGCAGGTGGCCGGGATCGGAGCCGTGATCGGGCTCGGTCAGCCCGAAGCACCCGACGAGCTCCCCGGCGCCCATCCCCGGCAGCCACCGCTGCCTCTCCTCCTCCGACGCCCAGCGCCAGATGGCGTACATCGCGAGCGAGCCCTGCACCGACACCATCGAGCGGATCCCGGAGTCGCAGGCCTCCAGCTCGGTGCATGCCAGGCCGTACTCGACCGACGACATCCCGGGCAGCGTGTACCCCTCCAGGTGCATGCCGAGCAGGCCCAGCCTGCCGAACTCGAGGAAGAGCTCGCGCGGGTGCGGCGCCCCGCCCGCCTCGAACCAGTCGGCCACGTGCGGCTGCACGTGCTGGCCCAGCATCGTGCGGACGCTGTCGCGCACGGCGATCTCCTCGGCGCTGAGCAGCTCGTCGAGGGACAGCGGGTCCGATGCGTCGAAGGACATGCGCTCACGGTATCCCTCGGCGTCGAGCGCCTAGACTGAATGTCCGGACCTGCCCGAGAATTCGCGGCGCGTCCACCCATCCCGACCGGAGGCGGCAACGAATGGCTCGTAGGAAGCTTCTCGGAAGGGAGACTCAGATGTCGGCATCCGCCGCGCAGCTCAAGCTGGCCGCTGCACCCGAGCACGATGCTGCGCCTGACCTCAACGACCTGCTGGTCCGAGTCGGCCGGGGTGACGAGTCCGCCTTCGCCGCGTTCTACGACGCCTTGGGCGCCTCCGTGTTCGGCCTGGCCCGACGGGTCATCCGTGATCCGTCGAGGGCCGAGGAGGTGGCCCAGGAGGTCTTCATCCAGGTCTGGCAGTCCGCTGCCAGGTTCGATCCGGCCCGAGGCAACGCCAAGAGCTGGCTGCTGACCCTGGCCCACCGCCGCGCCGTCGACGCCGTCCGCCACGACCAGGCCGCGACCAACCGCGAGAACAAGTACGACTGGTCCGGCGGACCCGACTTCGACGAGGTCGAGGAGACCGTGACCATCACGCTCGAGCACGAGCAGGTCAAGCGGTGCCTCGACGGCCTCACCGATCTGCAGCGTGAAGCCGTGAACCTCGCCTACTACCAGGGCTACACCTACGCCGAGGTCGCCACCGCCCTCGACGCCAACCCCGCCACGATCAAGACCCGTATGCGCGACGGCATCGTCCGTCTGCGCGACTGCATGGGAGTAGAAGCATGAGCATCGACCTGCACTCCCTCATGGCGCCGTACGCTTTGGACGCCCTCGACCAGGACGAGCGCTCCCGGTTCGAGGCTCACCTGGACCAGTGCGTCGACTGCCAGGTCGAGATGGCCGGCTTCATGGCGACCGCCGTCCGCCTCGGTGATGCCGCGAGCCACACGCCGCCGCCGGCCCTTCGCGACCGTCTGCTCGCCGAGATCGCCACGACACCGCAGGAGCGTCCCATCGTCACGGCGCTCGCGGAGCGACGCGGTCTGCGCCGCAGCCTGCCCAAGCTCGCGATGGCCGCCGCCTTCCTGATCGGCGCCGTCGGCGTCGGCGGGTACGCCGTCGAGCACGAGAACGCCCAGGACGCCAACGACCGCGCCGTCGCGATGTCGACGGTGCTCGGCGCCGACGACGTCACCACGGAGTCGAAGGCCTACGAGGCGGGCAGCATCAAGCTGTACTCCTCCCCCAGCACCGACGCGGCGGTCATCATCGCCAAGGACCTGCCCGATCCCGGCAAGGGCAAGGTCTACCAGGTGTGGATGGTCGACGACGCCGGGCCGACGTCGCAGGGCACGTTCGCGACCGGCGGCGAGATGGTCATGAAGGGCGTGGCCGGCTCGGACCACGTCGCCTTGACGGTCGAGCCGACGGGGGGCTCCAAGGAGCCGTCCAGCGCACCGGTCGCCATCATCGCCGTCTGACGCACCACCCGAGGCACCCCGATCTCGTCTACGCTCTGACGCGTGACGACGATCCGGGGCGCCCTCGCCGACGCGATCTCGGTCGTCCTGATCGGGCTCCGCCTCGCACTGGTCCACCTGCCGACGCTGCTCGTGATCTACCTGGCGGGCGCAGCGGTCCGCAACGGTGTCCTGTGGGCGGCCGTCGAGCTCAGTGACAGTCACCGGACGCTGGCCGGCTTCCTGCTCCCCCTCGCACCGATGGCGACCCTGACGGCGATCATCCTGATGCTGCGACAGGTCGCGTCGGGCCTGTCGTGGGCGTCCTTCGGGGCCGGCGTCGACGGCACGCGCCGCGCGGGGCCGTTTTTCGGGCTGCTCTCCGGCGCGCTGATCCCGTTCCTGACGGTCTACGCGGCGCAGGGCTACCTGAAGGACGACCTGCGCGAGTTCGTCAACGAGACGGCGTACGACGAGCTGTTCGGCAGTGCTCAGACGTTCTACGGCCAGCGCGCGGACGCCAGCCGCACCGTCATCGCCGACGGCGCCCTGCTGATCGGCATCATCGCGACCGCTCTGGTCCTGCGCTACCTGATCGGACGCCTCGAGCTCCCGTCGCGACACGTGGCGTGGGGCGCCGTGGCGGCGTACGTCGAGGTGATCTGGCTGTTCCTGCTGGCCAGCCAGCTCACCCGGTACCAGGACCGCATCTGGGCCTGGATCACCGAGCGCCGCTTCGTCGACTGGGGCGACGACCGCTGGGACGCGCTGATCGGCGTCATCGGCCCGCTGGGCCGCCCGGTCCAGGCGGTCGCGGACGGGGTCGGCAACCTGCTGACCGATGCCGACACGGTCCTCGTGATCCCGATCGCCTGGCTCACCGTGGGTGCCGTCGCGCTCGGGCAGAGGATCGAGACGCCGGCCCAGCGACGTCGGCGCTTCCTCGCCGAGGACCGGCTCCAGCGCGTCCCGTCGGCGGTTCGGCGCGTCGGTCACGAGGCGACGGCCGACATCCGTGGGCGATTCTCCGGGCTGGGCAACGGTGTGCGGCTGCTGGCGGTCGGTGGCCTCGTCCCCATGCTGCTGTTCTGCCTCGTGTTCATCGTGGCGCGCCAGGCCGGCAACCTCGTCATCGAGCTGTGGCGAGCGGTCGTCGGGCCCGTCAACCGCGACGACGCGCTCGCCTTCCTGCCGTACCTCGACGTCCTGTCCAACGGCGTCTACACGCTCCTGCTGGTCGGCCTGCTGGCCGCGGCGATCGACCGCATCGTCCGACGGCGTTCCGAGCACGAGGAGGCGGATCCCGAGCCTCAGTCCAGTGGCAGCTCGGCGTAGGTCGGCAGCAGCCACCACACGCGCACCGCGGTCGGTTCGACGTCCTCCGGCACCACGAGGTAGGACCGCGTCGACCAGGAGCCCGGCCGCGGGGCCTCACCCGGCGCGGTCGCGGGTGGCGCGGTGCTGCCCGGCTTCGGCCGCGGACCGGGTGTCTCGTCCGGGACGCATGTCTCCACGGTCGTCACCGCGCCGGACTCGAAGCTGAGCCGGTCGATGTCGTAGCGGTTGCCGTCGGCGTCGACGAGCGCGATGGTGCACCCCGTCAGCGACACGTCCGGGTCGGCCGACCAGCTCAGCCGCACCTCCCACAGCCGGGCTCCGGTGGGCAGTCTCATCGGCTTGTAGGCCCCGGGCACCGCCGTGACGGGCTCGGCCGAGACCAGCGAGACGTCGGCGCGGATGGGATAGCGGAGGAAGCCGTCGTCGTACCGGTCGTCGATGCTGACGACACCGCTCGCGTCGCGTGGCGCCTGCTCGTGGAAGCCTCGCTGCCACCAGTACTCGTCGACGCGGGAGCTCGTGGCCGCGATCGCGGCCACCAGGACCACCGGCAGCAGCAGGATCGCGATCCGCTCGCGCCGCCACCACGACTGCCTGACCCGTCGCGCGCTCATGGCAGGCCCGCCACTTCGTACACGTCGACCTCGAGGTCCTCGGTCGCCGTCCACGCGCGGACGTCTGCGTCGCTGATCTGGAGGTCGACGACGGCCATGTCGTCGAAGCGCGGGTCGAGCTCGTCGCCGGACAGCGCGATGGTCGACCCGGCCAAGGTGTCAGGATCGGCCTCCACGACGGCCGTGCAGTGCACGACGATCCCGACGGTCCGCGCCCCGCACGTGACGAGGTTGCGGTCGCCGGTCGGTCCGAACACGGTCACGCGGCCGTCGGCGTCGCGCAGCTCGCCGTAGCGGATGCTCGACGGCTCCCCCCGCGACACGAAGTCGAAGCTCAGCACCACGACGACGCCCGGCGACCGGATGCTCGACCCGATGGATCGCAGGATCGTCGTCGCGCCCTCGACCGACCGAGGGGTGAAGTCGCCGGTCCGCATCTCCAGCGTCTGACCCATGCGCACGTGACGTTCGAACAGACGGGTCGCGTCGGAACCGTCGGGCAGCCGCTCGTTGAGCGTCTGACCGACCGCGAGGGCCGCCACGACGAGCGCACCGGTGCCCAGCTGCGACCGGGACGGACGAGGCATCCTCATGCGGCACCGAACTCGGTGACGGGGAACCGCCCGGTCGCGTCGTCGGCGACGTCGAACCAGTTCTCCTGGTCGTCCAGGCTGCTCTGCCGGAACCCGTGCACCCTGGTCAGCAGCTCGGCGGTGGTCGGGAGGGGCTCGGTCGTCCGCTGCTCCCAGATGAACGCCACCTCGTACGTCAGGCCGGGACCGAGCTCGCCGAGGCGCGTCCGGTCGTCGGTCACGATGACCTGCGGCTCCGCGTCCTCGCTGCGCACCGGCTCCCGCGTCAGCTGGGACGTCGCGAATCCCTCCAGGCCGGCGAACCGCAGCGCCTCCTTGACCACGAAGGCGTCGACGGAGCGGTCCTGGTTGCTGGAGACGTCCGCGACGACGAGCAGGTAGCGTCCGAACTCGCTCGGTCCGATCACCTCCCCGAGGTCGTCGGACCAGGCGACCCGCTTGATCGTGAGGTTGATCGGCTCGGACAGGTGCGGCTCGCCGGCGACGAGCGCGTCCCGGGCGTCGGGCTCGGCCTGCCGAAGGCCGCCGAACGCTCCCGACGCGAGCAGGACGACGGCGCCGACCGCCAGCAGCAGCTGGCGCAGCGACCGCGCGGCGAGCCACCCGATCGTCCGTCGCAGCCGGCCCGGCTCCCCTGTCATGACGATGATCGTAGTGATCCCACGCGGAGCTTCGAGCCAGGCACCCCGGCGGCGCCGAGCTGGGCTACTCGGCGAAGGCCTCGACCGGGGGGCACGAGCAGGCGAGGTTGCGGTCGCCGTACGCCTGGTCGATGCGGCCCACCGGCGGCCAGTACTTGTCGTCGACCGAGCCGGCCGGGAACGCGCCGGTGCCGATGTCGTAGGCGTGGTCCCACTGCAGCAGCGTGCGCATCGTGTGCGGCGCGTTGACCAGGGGGTTGTCGCCCTCGGGCCACTCACCGGCGATGACCTGGTCGATCTCGGCCCGGATCGCGAGCATCGCGTCGCAGAACCGGTCCAGCTCGGCGAGGTCCTCGGACTCGGTCGGCTCCACCATCAGCGTGCCGGGCACCGGGAAGCTCATCGTCGGGGCGTGGAAGCCGTAGTCGATGAGCCGCTTGGCGATGTCGTCGATGCTGAGCCCGGCGGCCTTCGTGAGGGGCCGCAGATCGAGGATGCACTCGTGGGCGACGAGGTCGTTGTCGCCGGAGTACAGCACCGGGAACGCGCTCTCGAGCCGCTTGGCGATGTAGTTGGCCGAGAGCACGGCGACCGACGTCGCGTCGGTCAGCCCGTCGGCACCCATCATCGAGATGTAGGCGAACGGGATCGGCAGGATGCCGGCCGAGCCGTACGGCGCGGCGCTGATCGCGCCGACGCCCTCGCGCTTGCTCTCCACGGGGTGCAGCGGGTGGGTGGGCAGGAACGGGACGAGGTGCTCCGCGACCGCGACGGGCCCGACGCCGGGACCGCCACCGCCGTGCGGGATGCAGAAGGTCTTGTGCAGGTTGAGGTGTGACACGTCGCCGCCGAAGACCCCCGGCTGCGCGTGGCCGAGCAGCGCGTTGAGGTTGGCGCCGTCGACGTAGACCTGACCGCCGTGCGCGTGCACGATGTCGCACAGCTCGGTGATGCCGTGCTCGTAGACGCCGTGGGTCGACGGGTACGTCACCATGATGGCCGCGAGGTCGTCGGCGTGCGCCTCGCACTGCGCGCGCAGGTCGGCGAGGTCGACCTCGCCCTGGTCGGTCGACTTGACGATCACGACGCGCATGCCCGCCATGACGGCCGAGGCCGCGTTGGTGCCGTGGGCCGAGCTGGGGATCAGGCACACGTTGCGGTGCTCGTCGCCGCGGCTGCGGTGGTACCCGCGGATCGCCAGCAGCCCGGCGAACTCGCCCTGCGACCCGGCGTTGGGCTGGATCGACACCCCGGCGTACCCCGTGACCTCGGCGAGCCAGCCCTCGAGGGTCTCGACGAGCTCGATCATCCCGGCGGCGTCGGCCGCGGGCACGAACGGGTGCAGGTTCGCGAAGCCGGGCCAGCTGATGGGCTCCATCTCGGCGGTCGCGTTGAGCTTCATGGTGCACGAGCCGAGAGGGATCATGCCCCGGTCGAGCGCGTAGTCGCGGTCGCTGAGCTTCTTGAGGTAGCGCAGCATCTGGGTCTCGCTGCGGTGCTCGTGGAACACCGGGTGCGTCAGGATGTCGTCGGAGCGCAGCAGGTCCGTCGGCAGCGTGTCGGGCGCCGACCAGTCCGGACCGGCCGCGTCGAACGCGCCCAGCACGGCCTCGACGTCGCGGGACGTCGTCGCCTCGTTCGCCGAGACGCTGACGTGGTCCGTGTCGACGAGCCGCAGGTGGATGCCGATCTCGCGGGCCTTCGCGACGATGTCGACGGCGCGGCCCGGGACCTTCGCGACCACGGTGTCGAAGAACGTGTCGGACACCAGCTCGAAGCCGGCGCCGCGCAGGCCGGCAGCCAGCGCGACGGCGTTGCGGTGGACGTCTGCGGCGATCTTCCGCAGCCCGTCGGGGCCGTGGTAGACCGCGTACATCGAGGCCACGACGGCCAGGAGCACCTGCGCGGTGCAGATGTTGGAGGTGGCCTTCTCGCGACGGATGTGCTGCTCGCGGGTCTGCAGCGCCAGGCGGTAGGCGGGACGGCCGGCGCTGTCGATCGAGACGCCGACGAGGCGTCCCGGGAGGTGCCGCTCGAGGCCGGCGCGAACGGCCATGAACCCGGCGTGCGGGCCGCCGTAGAACATGGGGACGCCGAAGCGCTGGGTCGAGCCCACCACGACGTCGGCGCCGAGCGAGCCGGGCGAGGCCAGCAGCACCAGGGCCAGCGGATCGGCGACGACGACCGCGAGACCGCCGTTGGCGTGCGCCGCCTCGATCGCGGGACGTGGGTCGACGATGCGGCCGTCGGTGCGCGGATAGGCCACGATGACGCCCGCGGCGTCGACCTCGGGGACGCCGGCGGCGAGATCGGCCTCGAGCAGCTCGATGCCCAGCGCCTCGGCGCGGGTGTGCGTCACCGCGAGGGTCTGCGGGAGCAGTCCGGCATCGATGATGATCGGCAGATCGTCCTTGCCCTTGGTGGCCCGGCGGATGAGGGTCATGGCCTCGGCCACCGCGGTGCCCTCGTCCAGCAGCGACGAGTTCGCCGTGGGCAGGCCCGACAGGTCGGAGATGACGGTCTGGAAGTTGATCAGCGCCTCGAGCCGGCCCTGGGAGATCTCCGGCTGGTACGGCGTGTAGGCGGTGTACCAGGACGGGTCCTCCAGCACGTTGCGCCGGATGACCGCGGGAGTGATCGTCGGGTGGTAGCCGAGACCGATCATCGCCACGCCGGGATGGTTGCGCTCGGACAGCGCGCGCAGCGTGGCGAGGGCGTCGGTCTCGCTCTGCGCCGGCGGCAGGTCGAGCGCGGAGGCGCTGCGGATGCCCGACGGCACGGCGGCCTGCATCAGTGCGTCGAGCGAGTCGTAGCCGACCCGTCGCACCATGGCGTCCTGGTCGGAGGCGGAGGGTCCGATGTGGCGGCTGGCGAAGTCGTGGGTCACTCAAGGCTCCGAGGGTAGAGGCGACGATGAACGCCTCCCCTTCTGTCGCCAGACGGCTTCAGAGGTGCCTCGGTCGCGGGTCCTTGGTGCCTGAGAGGTTCCGGGGAGGAATTGCCCCTTCGGCGTCGCCTGGGCGAACTCTCCCACGCGCGGTCGACAGCCCGGCCAGCCTACCGCACCCGTGTGACGATCAGCTGGAGAGACGGGCCCGGCGACGAGCGGCGAGCTCGTCGTCGGCGGAGGAGACCTCGATCGCGCGCTCGCTCGGCAGCTCGTGCAGGGAGCCCTCGATCTCCTTCCACACACCGCCGATCGCGATGCCGAAGACGCCCTGACCACCCTGCAGGAGATCGATGACCTCGTCGGCGGAGCGGCACTCGTAGACGCTGGCGCCGTCGCTCATCAGCGTGACCTGCGTCAGGTCGTCGGTGCCGCGGACGCGCAGGTGGTCGATCGCGATGCGGATCTGCTGCAGAGAGACGCCGGCGTCGAGCAGGCGCTTGATGATCTTGAGCAGCAGGATGTCCTTGAACGAGTACAGCCGCTGCGTGCCGGAGCCGGTGGCCGAACGCACCGTCGGCTCGACCAGACCGGTGCGGGCCCAGTAGTCGAGCTGGCGATACGTGATGCCGGCAGCGCTGCACGCGGTCGGACCGCGGAAGCCGGCGTCCTCGGGCAGCGGTGAGACGTCGTCGTGGAAGAGCAGTCCCTGGTCACGGGCATCGGCTGCCGCTTGATGTGTGGCGGTGGCGTCGTTGTCGTGCGACTCGATCATCCGGATTGCCTTCCAAAGCTGGTATGGGGGAAGACTACCGCCACGGAACTACATCCGTGTACCTTCGGCAGCACTCTCAAGGTAGAGGTGAGAGTTTCACAAGTCCACGACCGCGGGCACATGTCGGCGTGTTGTTTTCTCAAGTCTCACTTCAAGGTCGAGAGTTTGTCTCAGTCCGAGAAGTCCTCGGGCTCGACGTCGTCGAGGAACTCCCGGAACTTCTCGACCTCCTGGTCCTCGTCGCTGGTGGACGCGATGCCGGCCTCGTCGAGCACGTCCTCGGCGCACACGATCCGCGCGCCGGCCCGCAGGGCCAGGGCGATCGAGTCCGAGGGCCGCGCCTCCACCTCGGCGCCCGACGCGAACACCAGGAGCGCGTAGAAGACACCGTCGTGCACGTCGAGGATCCGCACCTCGTCGAGCTCGTCGCCCAAGGCCTCCACCATGTGCTGCATCAGCTCGTGGGTCAGCGGGCGCGCGGTCGGTGTGCCCTGCTGGGCGTAGGCGATGGCCGACGCCTCGACGGCCCCGATCCAGATCGGCAGGTAGCGGGTGCCCTCCGACTCGCGCAGCAGCACGAGCGGCTGGTTGGTCGGCATCTCGACGCGGACGCCCACGACCTCGACCTCGCGCACGGGTCAGCCGCGCAATCGACTTCTGACGAGGACCGACTGGAACCGCACCGACAGGGCGGCGAGGCTTGCGACGGTGCGCTCGGCGGCCTCCTTGTCGAGCTGGCGCGATCGCGGCGAGACGACCTGATCGAACAGCGCGACCTCACGATCGGCGGCCGCACCGAAGATGCGCAGGTGCCGGGGCTCGAGGCCGAGCTCGGCGAACTCCCCCACGATCGATGCGATCTGCAGCGCCGTGCCGTCGTAGTAGGTCTGCGTCGGGCGTCGCGAGATCAGCCCGAACTCCTCGATCGCGTCGAGCGTGGCGGAGTCGACGCGTGCGGCCTCCAGCAGCTCGTCGCGGGACAGTCGGATGCTGCCGGATCCCTCGAGGAACGTGGCGTCGGTGGGCAGCCCGTCCTCGGCGAGGCTGAGGTGCGGCACCCGGGCGGTCGCTCCCTGCTCGGTGTCGGGGACGACGCCCCGGTCCATCTCGTCGAGCACCTGGCGGATGTGCCCGAGCGGCCAGAACTTGTCGCGCTGCTGGCGCAGGATGAACCTCAGCCGCTCGACGTCGCCGAACGAGAACTTGCGGTAGCCCGACGGGGTCCGCTCGGGCTCGAGCAGTCCCTCGGACTCGAGGTAGCGGATCTTGGTGATCGTCAGGTCGGGGAACTCGGGCAGCAGCTCGTCGAGGACCTTGCCGATGCCGAGCCGCGACAGCTCAGGAAGCGACTGGGTCATTCACTGCCCTTGAGCGCGCCCGCGAAGTAGATCAGCCGGTACTTGCCGATCTGCACCTCGTCGCCACCGGCGAGGGTGATCTCGCTGTCGATGCGGTCCCGGTTGACGTACGTGCCGTTGAGGCTGCCCAGATCGGTGACGGTGTAGCCGACACCGCTGCGGGTGAAGGTCCCGTGACGACGCGAGACGCTGATGTCGTCGAGGAAGATGTCGCTGTCCGGGTGCCGGCCGACCGACACCGAGTCGCTGTCGAGCAGGAAGCGCGCTCCGGAGTCGGGGCCGCGCTGGACCAGCAGCATCGCGCTGCCCGCCGGCAGGTTCTCGACCGCCGAGACGTCCGAGGCCGTCATCTCCTCGGTGTCGGCGTCGAGGATCGGGATGTGCGTCGTGTGGTCGGAGACAGGCTCCGGCGCGACGGCGCCGGGCTCAGGCGATACTGCGTCGGGCTCGTGGTCCGGCGTGGACATCGGCTTCACTCCTGTGTGCGATCGACCTCGGCGAGGGGTTGGGACGTGAGCTCCAACGTAGCACCCGACGGGGCTCGGGAAGAGTGTGTTCGGCTTCGTCAGTCGGTCGTGAGCGCGGCGTAGGCCTCGGCCTCGAGCAGCGCCGACGTCGGGTCGTCCTCGGCCGGCCGCAGCTTGATCAGCCAACCCTCGCCGTACGGGTCGGAGTTGATGACCTCCGGACCGCCGTCGAGCGCCTCGTTGCGGGCGACGACCTCGCCGCTGAGCGGCGAGAAGATGTCGCTGACCGACTTGGTCGACTCGAGCTCCCCGACGACGGACCCGGCCTCGACCCGGTCGCCGACCGCGGGCAGCTCGACGTAGACGATGTCGCCGAGCTGGTCCTGTGCGAAGTCGGTGATGCCGACGGTGGCGATGTCCTCGTCGAGGCGCACCCACTCGTGCTCTTCGCTGTAGTACAGGTCCTCAGGGATCACCGCGGGCTCCTTGCCAGGTCAGTTCGTTGGTCGAGCGTACTCGGGGCTCTTGACGTCGGCCAAGGCGGTGATGGTGACCTTGTCCTTCTCGGTCACGTAGGCCGATCCACCGCGGTCGGCGACGCGGTCGATGAGCCCGCCGCGAAAGCGTACAGCCTCGGCCAGGTCGCCCGAGTCGCCGATCGCCTCGATCCGGTAGGGACGCTTGATCTCGCGCCCACCGACGCGGATCTGGTCCTCGTCGTCGAGGAAGTAGGTCTGCGCGACGACCCTGGCCACGCCGTTGATCGCGATGACCTCGGCCCCCGCGTCGCGCAGCTCCTCGATCGCGTCGAGGAGCGTCGGGGCGTCGATCCGCTCGTCGGGGTCGTTGATGACCAGCTCGATCCCGCTGCCGGTCGCGCTGGCCGTGCCGGCGAGGATCGCGAGCTGCTCGGCCCGCGCCTTGGCCTGCTTCTCGGCCTGCTCGGACCGCCTGGTGCTGCTGAGCAGGCCGTTGCGGGTCGCGGTGAGGTCCTCGATCTGGGTGCCGAGCCGCTCGTTGGCGACGTCGAGCGACTTGAGCAGCTCGACGAGCTCCTCGCCGCGGACGGCCGAGTAGTCGTCGGACCCCTCGTCGTTGATCTGGACCGTGATGGCGAAGGCCAGCCCGCCGATCAGCAGCGCGACGACGATCTGCGAGACGCTGGGGCGCAGCAGTCCGCGCCAGCCGGAGGACTCGACCGGCGACGACTCAGGCATGGAAGATCCGACGACGGATGGCGGCGGCGTTGGCGAAGATCCGGATGCCGAGGACGACGACGACCCCGGTCGAGAGCTGGGAGCCCACGCCGAGCTGGTCACCGAGGTAGACCATGAACGCCGCGATCACGACGTTGGAGATGAACGACACCACGAACACGCGGTCGTTGAACCGTCGCTCCCCCAGGGCGCGCAGCGCGCCGATGACCGCGTCGAGCGCGGCGACGATCGCGATGGGCAGGTAGGGCTGCAGATCGGTCGGGACGGTCGGCTGGAACACGAGTCCGGCGATGATGCCGATGGCGAGCCCGATCACCGGGATCATGAGTCGTCCCCCTTGGTGGCTTCGGCGTGCAAGATGGTGAGTCTGTCCTTCGGTGCGGCCTTGACGGTGAGGTCGTCCGATCGTGTCACGTCGAACCGCACCCCGGCGCCGTTTCGGCGCTGCTCCCAGTCGCGCCCCACCGCGGTCTGCGAGAAGCGGTCCTCGAGAGCCTCCGGGTCGCCGAGCACCAGGATCTCGAAGGGCTCGCCGATCGGCTGGTAGTTGATCTTGATGACGCCGCCGGCCGTGCGGATCGACGTCAGGGGCCCGATCCGCTTGCCGTTGACCGACACCGCCTCGGCCCCGGCGTACCAGAAGCCGTTGACGAGCGTCTGCAAGTCACGATCGGAGATGACGCCCTCCGGCGTGGGACCGGAGCTGGTGCGCACGCGGATGCCCGGCCCGCGTGCGGCCCGGTCGCCGGAGATCAGGCGCAGCTCCTCGAAGGACGAGTCGATGCCGACGACCGACGACGTCAGCTCCTCGACCTGCTCGCGGAGCCGGTCGGCGGTTGCCTGCCGGCCCGCCAGCAGGGTCTTGCGCGAGTCGACGTCGTTGATCAGCGTCTCCCGCTCCCGCTCGGTGGCGGGCCGATCGGTCCGGGTCTGGATCGCGGCGATCGCCACGAGCAGCGCGAACACCGCCAGGACCAGCCCCGTCAGGACCGTGTTGAACTCACGCGACTGCTCGTACGGGCCGGCGCGGACGACGTAGTAGTCGTCGTCCAGGGCGGTGTCGGCGATCTTCTCGAGCAGGCCGCCCTCCTGCTCCGGCGTCCCCTGGTCGGTCATCGGCTAGGCCCGAGCGACCCGGGGAGTCGTCGTCAGCAGACGTCTGACCTGGAAGGCGTACAGGATGCCGCCCCACCAGTACAGCGCCACGCCCCAGATCGTGAACGCCCAGCCGAACACGTTCGCGAGATCGGCCACGGTGCCGGTCGAGTCGCCCAGCAGCAGCAGGGGGAAGGCGTACAGCAGGCTCGCCGTGGCGGCCTTGCCGAGGAAGTGGACCGGCAGCGAGCTGTAACCGCGGGTGCGCAGGAACGGCACGAGGCTGAACAAGAAGACGTCGCGCAGCGGCAGGATGACCGCGAGCCACCACGGGATGATGTCGCGGAACCCGAGGCCGATCACGACGGCCAGGATGTAGAAGCGGTCGGCCACCGGGTCGAGGATCGCGCCGATCTTCGAGGCCTGGTTGAGCTGGCGGGCCAGCTTGCCGTCGAGATAGTCCGTGACGCCCGAGATCATCAGCACGAGCAGCGCGAGGCCGTCCTTCTCCGGGCCCAGGACGAGCCACAGGAAGACCGGGACGAGCAGGAGACGGACGAAGCTCAGCGCATTCGGCACGGTGACGATGCGTTCGTCCACTCGATCGTCCTCCTCGCCACTGCTCACCAGGGGATTCGTCCCCGGAATGTCCACAGACAGACTAGGACATCGGTCGGGGCCGGCCGGTGCCGGACACGGCACCGGTGACCACGGGTTGGGCACCGCCGTTGCGTGTGGGAACAGGACTGACAGACTGTGGGTTGCAACCAGACAACAGAACATTCAGGGCACGACGTGCCCCATTCCCGAGGAGGATCGTGGCTGTCTACACACTTCCGGATCTGCCGTACGACTACGGCGCACTGGACCCGCACATCTCCGGCAAGATCATGGAGCTGCACCACTCCAAGCACCATGCCGCCTACGTGGCCGGCATCAACCAGGCCCTCGAGCAGCTCGAGGAGGCCCGCGACAAGAGCGCCTTCGGCAACATCAACCTGCTGGAGAAGAACCTCGCGTTCCACCTCGGTGGTCACATCAACCACTCGATCTTCTGGAAGAACCTGTCCCCCGAGGGCGGCGACAAGCCCACCGGTGAGCTCGCTGCCGCGATCGACCAGGACTTCGGCTCCTTCGACGCCTTCCGGGCGCAGTTCGAGGCGACCGCACTGGGCCTGCAGGGCTCCGGCTGGGCGATCCTGACCTGGGACACCCTGGGCCAGAAGCTCGTCGTCGTGCAGCTGTTCGACCAGCAGAACAACATCCCCGCGACGCTGATCCCGATCACGCAGCTCGACATGTGGGAGCACGCGTTCTACCTCGACTACCTCAACGTCAAGGGCGACTACGTCAAGGCGTGGTGGAACATCGTCAACTGGGCCGACGCCCAGGAGCGCTTCACCGCTGCGACCTCCGGCGGCCAGATCATCTTCTGACCGACCGCACGGCCGACGGCGAGACCCCTACTGATCGGGGTCTCGCCGTTTTCCGTGTGCGGCGAGATCGCGCAGTCGCGCGTTGTACGCCTCGAGTGCCGCGTCGTCGTTGCGGTCCTCGGACCGGTCGAAGCGCTTGGCCTCGCGGGCGTCGGAGCGGAACCACTGGAACAGGATCGCGATCATGACGAGCACCAGCGGGATCTCGCCCATCGCCCACGCCATGCCGCCGCCCAGGTACTGGTCGGCCAGCAGGTCGGTCCGGTAGGGACGGTCGAGCGACTTCCAGTAGTCGAGCGCGAAGACCGTGTCGGACGCCATGACGGCGATCGCGAAGAAGGCGTGGAACGGCACCGTCACGAGCAGGACGCCGAACCGTGCGATCGGCGCGAGCGCCCGCGGCGACGGGTCGATGCCGATCAGGACGTAGTAGAACAGCAGGCCGACGGTCAGGAAGTGGATCTCCATGATCGCGTGACCCCAGTGGTTGCCCATCAGGGTCTCGAAGATGCCGGTGAAGTACAGCCCGTACAGGCTGCCGACGAACAGGACCGGCCCGAAGACCGGATGCGTCACGACGCGGGAGAACCGCGACTGCAGGAACGACAGCAGCATCGAGCGCGGCGACACCTCCCCCGGCTGTCGCGGGCCGGGCAGCGTCCGCAGGGCCAGCGTCATGGGTGCGCCGAGCACCAGGAAGATCGGCGCGACCATCGACAGCATCATGTGCGAGGCCATGTGGGCGCTGAACAGCACGTGGGAGTACTCCCCCAGGCCGCCGAACGTCGCCCACGCGATGACGACCATGCCGACCAGCCAGGAGATCGTCCGGCCGACGGGCCAGGCGTCGCCGCGGCGGTGCATCGCCCACACGCCGCGCAGGTAGACCGCGGTGCCCAGCGCGACGATCGCCAGGCCGACGCCGTTGCCGGACCAGCCCCAGAGGATCCGCAGGACCGTGGGGGCGGCGGGCAGCGGTCCGCCGAGCAGCTCCTCGACGGGGGTCTGGAGCACCTCGTCGCCGACGGGGGTCGGGGTGCGTGACAGCGCGACGGCCAGCCCGACCGCGGCGGCCATGACGAACAGCTCGGACGTGGCGAGCCTCAGAAAGCTGCCACCCGCGATGATGATCCGCCGGCGCTGGCGGTAGCCGAACACGCCGAGGACCACGATCGCCACGACCTTCGCGACCACCAGCAGCCCGTACGCGCTGCCGAAGAGGTCAGCGAACGACCGCAGCCGCACCGATGCGTTGACGACGCCGGACGCCGCGACGACCACGAACGCCCACAGCGCGAGGGACGAGTACCGCGCGAGGGCGGGCTCGAGCCGCTTGCTGCCACGGATGCCGACCCAGCCCAGCGCGGCGAGCCCGCCGACCCACACGGTCGCGCCCACGATGTGCAGGAACAGGCTGGTCGTGGCGAGGTCGTGCGAGCCGGATGACGCGGAGTGGCCCGTGAGGGCGATGGGTCCGAGCGTCGCGAGCGCGATGCCGAGGATCGCGGCCAGCGAGCGCACGCCGAGCGCCAGGCGGGTCGCCACGGCCACGATCGCGGCGCCGAGGGCCTGCAGGAAGATCGCACGTCCGTCGGACGTCCCCGCGTATCCCGTGACGAACGCCCACGATTGGCCCGTCAGCGGCACCGCGAAGACGTCGGAGACCTTGACGAAGAAGTACACGACGCTCGCCGCCGCCCAGGCCGTCGCCCACCGGGAGGCCAGCCGGACCGCCTGGACCGACAGGCCCTGCACCTCCGCCTGGGTGGAGGGCAGCAGGAACGCTGCCGCCACCAGGAACCCGACCACGAGCACCGCGGCGACGTCGCAGAACAGCTTGGTGAACGGCACCGCCCAGCCGACCAGCAGCCCGGGATCGGCGATGCCGACCGGCGCCTGCTCCGGCGATCCCCCGCCCAGCACCAGGAAGGCCGCCAACGACAGGCCGGCGACGATGAAGCCGACCGCGGTGTCACGCAGTGTCTGCGTCATGACGTCTCCTCAGTGGTGCCAGCAGCAGGACGATGGCGACGACGGCCGCCAGGATGCCCCAGAAGAAGTGCGAGCTGTGCCGGTGGATGAACGACTCGTCGGCGGGTGCGTCGACCTGCGTGACGGTGCGACCCGTCGTGACGTCGAAGGCGATCGTGCCGGTCACGGGGTGACCGTCGGCGGACACCACCCGGTACGACAGCGAGTACGTGCCGCGCTGGCCGGCGTCGTCGATCGTGGCGGTGAGCCGGTTGTCGGTCGCGCGGACGTCGGCGACGGCGACCGTGGACCCGTCGGGCGCCTGCACGGCGAGCTGTCCGTTGCCGACGTTCTCGTTGAACGTCAGGGTCGCGGTGGCGGGCGCGGCCGTCAGCGACGCGCCCTCCGCCGGGTCGGAGCCGACCAGCGCCGCGTGGGCGCTGGCCGGTCCCGCCACCAGGACGGTCAGCACGAGACCCGCGAGGATCCCGCGGAGGAGGACGACGTTACGCACGACGTCGATTCTGTCGCAGCGCGACAACCAGCGCCGCGGCGGCGACGACCAGCGCACCGCCACCCAGCCAGGTGCCGAGGTCGCTGCGGTCGTCGGCGACGTCCTCCTGGGCTGCTGCACCGTGGTGGTCGCCACCGGTCGGGGCGGCGAGCGTCAGCACCGGGGCCGGGTGCTCCGGCTCCTCGTCGCCGGTCTGCTCCTGGTCCCAGTCGACGACCTCGCCGTCGCTGTACGTCTGCTGGGCGTCGAAGCTGATCGAGTCGGCCTTCGGGAAGGGCCCGCCGGAGATCGCGAACTCGTCGAACTGGCCGACCGGGATGCCGTCGCCGTCGGCCGTCCAGGTGATCGTGCTGACGGCCTCCGTGAGCTCGAAGTCGCCGACGGTGGTCGGTGAGTCGAGCGGCGCCTTCACGACGTCGACGGACCAGCCGGGCTTGGCACCCGCCGAGACGAACGCGAACGGCGTCCCGGCGGGCAGCGTCACCACGACCTTGGTCGTCGTGGCGGTGTCGGACTCGTTCGGGACGCGGAAGACGGCCTTGCCGAAGCCTTCCTGGGCCGCGTCGGTCGACGAGACGCCGACGTGGGCCGAGGCGGGGGCGGCGACGGCCACGAGGGCCGTCGTCAGGAGCGCAGCGCTGAGCCGCGCGGTGGTGCGTGTCATGGATGTCCTTCTGGATGAGAGGTGGGTGCAGGTCAGGCGGGGCCGACCGGCGGGCCTCTCAGCCAGCGCGCGTGCGCGAGGAGCAGGTCGTGCCGGGTCCGCGGGACGACCACGGCGGGCGACGGGCGCGACGACGGGACGACGCTCGCGAGCCGCAGCAGCGGGGCGACGCGCAGCGCGAGCCGCTCGGCGAGCCGCCACACGAACCGCTCGCCCCGGGCCAGCAGCACGACGCTGACGACCGTGGCACCCACGTGGGCGACGACCATCTGCGCCCCCATCGCCATCTCGCTGGTCGACGTCGCCAGGTGGACGCCCACCTGGCAGAGGACCAGCAGACCCAGCAGCTGCGTCGGGGTGATCCGCCGGGCGGACAGCAGCCAGGCGACGACGGCCGTGCCCGTGAACGCCGCAAGAACGGCGCCGGACGGCAGCGCACCCCCGGCCGAGTGGTGTCCGACGGCGGCGGCCGTGACGCAGACGAGCGCCGCGGCGACCGACCGGACCGCGCGCAGCGGACGACCGCCGGGGCGCAGGGCGTCGACACGGTCGGCTGAGGTCACCGGGTCACGATATCCGCGGACGACCGGGGGCGTCCGGCCGGCACCCCGTGGCCGTTACCGTGGAGCCATGAGCATCGACACGGCGTCCTACATCAAGCTCGACGAGGAGTACGGCGCGCACAACTACCACCCGCTGCCCGTCGTCATCGCCGAGGCGGACGGCGCCTGGGTCACCGACGTCGAGGGCAACCGGTACCTCGACTTCCTGTCGGGCTACTCGGCGCTCAACTTCGGCCACCGGCACCCCGCGCTGGTCGAGGCCGCGCGTGATCAGCTGGACCGGCTGACGCTGACGTCGCGCGCGTTCCACAACGACCAGTTCGGGGCCTTCTGCCAGGAGCTGGCCGAGCTGACCGGCACCGAGATGGTGCTGACGATGAACACCGGCGCGGAGGCCGTCGAGTCCGCGATCAAGGTGGCCCGCAAGTGGGCGTACGAGGTCAAGGGCGTCGGGTACAACGGCGCCGAGATCATCGTCGCCGCCGGCAACTTCCACGGCCGCACCACGACGATCGTCTCGTTCTCCGACGATCCCGCCGCGCACGACAACTACGGACCATTCACGCCCGGCTTCGTCACGGTCCCCTACGGCGATCTCGCCGCCGTCGAGGCCGCGATCACACCCAACACGGCCGCGATCCTGATGGAGCCCATCCAGGGCGAGGCCGGCGTCGTCGTCCCGCCGTCGGGCTACTTCGCGGGCATCCGCCGCCTGTGCGACGACAACAACGTGCTGATGATCGCCGACGAGATCCAGTCGGGGCTGGCCCGCACCGGCCAGCTGTTCGCACTCGACCACGACGACGTCCGCGCCGATCTCTACACGCTGGGCAAGGCGCTCGGCGGCGGCATCATCCCCGTCTCGGCCGTGGTGGGGCGCGCCGACGTGCTCGGCGTGCTGAAGCCCGGCCAGCACGGCTCGACGTTCGGCGGCTACCCCGTCGCGTGCGCGGTGGGGCGCGCCGTGGTCGGCCTCCTGGCGACCGGCGAGTTCCAGCAGCGCTCGCTGGAGCTCGGCCGCTACCTCCACGGCCGGCTCGACGAGCTCGTCGGCAAGGGCATCGTGACCGTGCGCGGCCGCGGCCTGTGGGCCGGCGTCGACATCGACCCGCTCGCCAAGACCGGCCGCGAGGTGTCGATGGCGCTGCGCGACCGTGGCGTGCTCTGCAAGGAGACGCACGAGCGCACCCTGCGCATCGCTCCCCCGCTGGTCATCACCAAGGACGAGATCGACCACGCCGTGACAGCCCTCGCCGAGGCCCTCCAGGCCTGAGGGCGAGTGCGCAGGCTCAGGCGAGGAACGTCCCCTGGCGGGCGGGTGAGCGCTGCGAGTCCGCGTCCGTGAAGGGACGCTTCGCGGCGAACGTCGCGACGACCTCGCGGTACGGCAGCACGCGGTACGGGAACGGCGAGCTGGCGGCCCTGCGCGCGAGGTCCTCCCACGCGAGCGGCTGCTGAGAGGCGGCCACCATGACGTTGCCGAAGCGGCGGCCCTTCAGCGTCGCCGGCTCGGCGCTGATCATGACGTGGCCGAACGCGTCGCACACGCCGCGCACGGCCCGGCGCAGGTACGCGAACGGCGCCCGGTCGGCGAGGTTCAGCAGCACCAGCCCGTCCGGCGTCGCGACACGCGCCAGGTCGAGGAAGAACTCGGCGGTCGTCAGGTCGGCGGGCACCTGCGAGCCCTCGAACGCGTCGAGCACGACGACGTCGGCGAAGTCGTCCCGCATCGCGGCGACGCCCGACCGCCCGTCGACCGCCCGCACCTTGATGCCGCTGTGCCGCGGCAGCGGCAGCTGCTCGCGGACGAGGGCGGTGACCTGCTCGTCCGGCTCCAGGACGATCTGCGGCGATCGCGGCCGGGTGGCGGCGACGTACCGCGCGAGCGTCATCCCCGCCCCGCCGACGTGGACGAACCGCAGGGGCTCACCGGGGGCGCCGTGGCCGTCGATCGCGTCCGCCATGCGCTGCACGTAGTCGAACTCGAGCCGCAGCGGGTCGTCGAGGTCGACGTACGACTGCTCGGTGCCGTCGATCGTCAGGGTGAAGGCCGATGACCGGTCGCGGTCGGTGACGATCTGGATCTGCCGCTCGCGCTCGGTCACCCGCCCACCCTACGGTCAGGCCAGCAGGTCCTCCGAGCCGTCCGGCTTGACCGCCAGCACGGGGCACTCGGCGTCGAGGATGAGCCGCTGCGCGACGCTGCCCAGCAGCAGCTTGCCCACCGGCGTGCGCGGACGGATGCCCACGACGATGAGCGTCGCGCCGGTGTCCCCGGCGGCGGCCAGGACGGCACCGGCGATGTCCGGCACGACCTCGTGACGCAGCTCCGACTCCACCTCCAGCCGGTCGAGGGCCGCCTGCAGCGTCGACATCTCGTCCTCGCGGGCGAACTTCTGGTCGACGAACGAGTCGCCCTTGGTCGGGTTGACGACCACCAGCCGCTCGGACCGGCGGGCCGCCTCGGTGGCGCCGTACGACAGCGCCACCCGCCCGAACTCGTCCGGGCTGTACATCACCACGACGCTCATGCGGACACCTCTTCCTTGTCGTCGGCGGGCTCGACCGGCTTGGGCGTGCGCAGGCCGTTGCCCACGATCAGCACGAGCGCCAGGGCGATGAACGCGTAGACGATCACGGCCACCGGCTCGCTCCACAGGGTGCTGATGTCGCCCGAGGAGATCTGCAGCGACGTCGTCAGCTGCTCCTCGAGCTTGGGGCCGAGGATCACGCCGATGATGAGCGGCAGCACCGGCAGCCCGAACCGCCGCATCGCCAGGCCCAGCAGTCCGATGACCAGCAGGATCGCCAGGTCGAAGGGCTGGAAGCTGACGCTGTACGCGCCGAGCGAGGCGAAGAACAAGATGCCCGCGTACAGGTACGGCCGCGGGATCTGCAGCAGCTTGGCCCACAGGGGCGCCAGCGGCAGGTTCAGCAGGAGCAGCAGCGTGTTGCCGATGAACAGGCTCGCGAGCAGCGCCCACACCAGGTCGGGCTCGGTGTCGAACAGCTGCGGACCGGTCTCGATGCCGTAGCTCTGGATGGCCAGCAGCATGATCGCGGCGGTGGCCGTCGTCGGCAGGCCGATCGCCAGCAGCGGCACCAGGGTGCCGGCAGCGGACGCGTTGTTGGCCGCCTCAGGACCGGCGACGCCCTCGATGGCGCCCTTGCCGAACTCGTCGGAGTGCTTCGACAGCTTGCGCTCGGTGACGTACGACAGGAAGGTCGGGATCTCGGCCCCGCCGGCCGGCAGGGCGCCGAACGGGAAGCCGAACGCCGTGCCGCGCAGCCACGGCTTCCACGAGCGTCCCCAGTCCTCGCGACTCATCCAGGGCTGTCCGACCGGGATGATGTCGAGCGGGCGACGACGCAGGTGCGCCGCGACCCACAGGGCCTCGCCGATCGCGAAGATCGCGACCGCGACGACGACGATGTCGATGCCGTCGGCCAGCAGCGGGTTGCCGAACGTCAGCCGTGCCTGGCCGGTCTGTCCGCCGACCAGGCCGATCGTCAGGCCGAGGAACAGCGCGATGAAGCCACGCAGCCTCGAGGTGCCGAGCACCGCGGTGACGGCGAACAGGGCCAGCAGGATCAGCGCGAAGTTCGACGGGTTGCCGAGCTTGACGACCTGGCCCGCGACCGACGGCGCGAACAGCACCAGCAGCAGCGTGCCGATCGTGCCGGCGACGAACGAGCCGATGGCGGCGGTCGCGAGGGCCTGCGCGGCGCGCCCCTTCTTGGCCATCTTGTTGCCCTCGATGGCCGTCACGACCGATGAGGACTCCCCTGGCGTGTTGAGCAGGATCGAGGTCGTCGAGCCGCCGTACATGCCGCCGTAGTAGATGCCCGCGAACATGATGAGGGCGCTGTCGGGTCCGACGCTGTAGGTGATCGGCAGCAGCAGCGCGAGCGTCATGGCCGGACCGATGCCCGGCAGCACGCCGACGGCGGTGCCGAGGAAGACGCCGAGGATCGCGTAGAAGAGGTTCTCGATCGTCAGGGCCTGCTGGAAGCCGCCCAGGAGCAGGTCGAGGGAGTCCATCACAGCACCCCGTCCAGGATGCCGGCCGGGATCGCGAGACCCAGGCCGGAGTAGAAGCCGTACCAGGTGCCGACCGACAGGGCCACGCCCACCGCGACGTCGCGGATCAGGGTGCGGCTGCCGAGCACGTAGGCCGTGCCGACGAACAGCAGCGCCCCCGTGATCGCCCAGCCCAGCCAGTCGATCAGCAGGATGTTGGCCAGGAACACGGCGACGAGCTTGAGCACCGTCGGCCAGTCGCTGGGCTGCGTCAGGTCGACGTCCTCGCCCTCCTCGGCCACGGGCACGTCACCGCGGGCCGTCGCGATCGCGAGCATCACCGCGAGCACGATCAGCACCGAGCCGACGACGTACGGGAACGCGTACGGCTGGACCGGCTGGTCCGCGAAGCCGTCCGACAAGGTGGTCGCGTCGTAGACGACGTAGCCGCCGACGACCGCGAGGAACGCGGCCTGGCCGTACTGGGCCTTGTCGACGACGCGCAGGCCGTCACGCGGCGTCGTGTCCTTCTCGTGAGTCGTGCTCATGTCAGTCCCAGCTCCTTCAGGGTCGTCTCGACCCGCTCGTCCTGCTCGGTCAGGAAGGTCTCGAACTCCTCGCCGGTGGCGAAGGAGTCGATCCAGCCGTTGCGCTTGACGGCGTCCTTCCAGCCCTTCGTGCCGTGCATCTCGGTGAACATCTCGACCAGGCGCTGCCGCGACTCGTCGGAGATGCCCGGTGGCGCGAGGATGCCGCGCCAGTTCACGAACGTCATGTCGATCCCGGACTCCTTGAGCGTCGGGGCGTCGACGGTCTCGAGCCGCTCCTCGCCCGACACGGCCAGGATCCGCAGCGAGCCGTCCTTGAGCTGTCCCTCGAACTCGCTGGGGCCGGACGTGCCGACGTCGATCTTCTTGCCGAGCAGCGCGCTGGTCAGCGGTCCGCCGCCGTCGTACACGATGTACTTGACCTGCTTCGGGTCGATGCCGACGGTCTTGGCCAGCTGCATCGGGAACAGGTGGTCGGGGCCGCCGGGTGACGAGCCGCCGCCGATCGTGACGCTCGACGGATCGGCCTTCCAGGCGTCCACGAGGTCCTGCACCGTCTCGAACGGCGAGTCCTTCGGGACGATCAGCGCCTCCTGGTCCTCGATGAGCCGCGCGATCGGCGTCGCCTGCGACACCCGCGCCCTCGACTCGTTGGTGTAGGTCGCGCCGACGACGCCGAGTCCCATCGACATCACGAGGTCGTCGACGCCCTTCTCGTTGAGGAGTCGCTGCATCGCCACGGTGCCGCCGGCGCCGATGACGTTGGTGACCTCGAAGCGTCCCGAGAGGTCCGCGTCCTCCAGCACTCGCGCAGCGGCACGACCCGTGAGGTCGTAGCCTCCTCCTGGACTGTTCGGGATGTACATGCTCAGTCGTCGGTTCGCCTCGCCGTCTCCCCCGCGCGTGACACCGCACGCGGAGAGCAGCAAGGTGACCGCGACGAGGACCGCTGTCGCGGCTCGCCGGCGTGAGCGCCTGGTCGGCGTCATGGGACCTCCTGTGATCGACCCTGATCATGACGCGACAATGTGGTGTGGGTCACCATTGCGGAACCAAAGGAGGTTGTGGACATTGTGGTCGCACCGCAGACGTCTGACGCTCGCAGGACAGTTCCTCGTCCTGCAGCTGGTCGTGGTCGCGTTCGTGCTGGCCATCGTCGGGGCGATCTCCGTGCAGCAGTCCAACGCCTCGTTCGCCTCCGAGCGAGGCGCCCAGATGCGGTCCGTGGCCGAGTACCTCGCGAACCAGTCGGTCGTCCGCGCGCAGATCGAGGGCCCTGTCCCTTCGACGAGCCTCGCCCCGCCCATCGACCGTGCCGTCGGCCTGTCGGGCGCGACCGACGTGACGATCGCCGATCCGGCCGGTCGTGTGCTGTCCTCCTCCGACCCCCGGCAGGTCGGGCGTGAGGTCGCGCTCGGCGACTCCGACGTCCAGCAGGGACGCGGCTGGGTCGGCGACGTCCAGACCCGCGGGCGGCGCTACGTCGCCGGTCACGCGCCCATCATCAACGACTCCGGGGACCTGGTCGGGCTGGCGATCGCCGAGGAGCGGTACCCGTCGGTCTGGACGCGCATCACGAACGCCGCCGACGAGCTGGTGCTGTACATCGGTGTGGGCGCCGCCCTCGGCATCGCCGGGTCGTGGCTGCTGGCACGGCTCGTCAAGCGTCGCACCCGCGGCCTCGAGCCGCACGAGTTCGCGACGCTGGCCGACCACCGTGAGGCCCTCCTGCACAGCATCCGCGAGGGCGTCGTCGCCGTCGGCACCGACGGACGGGTCACGATGATCAACGACGGAGCCCGCGCGCTGCTGGGGCTCGACGAGGGCGTCGTCGGACGATCGCTCGACGACCTGGGGCTGGACGAGCAGGTCGTCACGGTGCTCACGGCCGGCACCGACAGCCAGGACGCCGTGCTGCTGGTCGGCGAGCGCGTCGTCGTGTTCAACCAGCGGTCAGCGTCGAGCCGCGGCGAGGGCATCGGTACGGTCACGACCATGCGCGACCGCACCGATCTCGTGTCGATGCAGAGCCAGCTCAGCTCGAACCTGTCGATCACCGACACCCTCCGCGCCCAGACCCACGAGTTCGCCAACCAGCTGCACACCATCTCGGGGCTCGTGCAGCTCGGCGAGTACGACGAGGTGACGTCGCTCGTCGGCGTCCTGACTCGCCGGCGGGCCGAGATCAGCGACGCCGTCACGCAGCGCGTCACCGACCCGGCGGTCGCGGCCCTCCTCATCGCGAAGTCGAGCGTCGCCGCCGAGGCAGGTGTCGCACTCACGCTCGCACCGACGTCGAGCCTGGGACCGCTCACGCCCACGACGTCCGCCGACCTCACCACGATCATCGGCAACCTGGTCGACAACGCGGTCGACGCCTGCAAGTCCGGCGCGTCGCCGGCGGTCACCGTCGCCCTGTCCGACACCGGCGGCATCGTCGAGCTGGTGGTGCGCGACAACGGCCCGGGCGTGCCCGACGAGCTGCTCGACGCGATCTTCACCCGCGGCTTCTCGACCAAGCCCGACGTGCTCGGGGGCCGCGGCATCGGCCTGCCCCTCGTCCGGCTGATCTGCAGCCAGCGCGGCGGGACCGTCACGGTCGAGAACCACGGCGGCGCGGTGTTCGTCGTCCGCCTGCCGAGGGAGGACACATGATCACGGTGCTCGTCGTCGACGACGACTTCATGGTCGCCGGCATCCACGCCCGCTTCGTCGAGCAGACGCCCGGGTTCTCCGTCGCCGGAACCGCCCGGACGGGTGCCGAGGCGCTGACGATGTGCGTCGACCTCGCCCCCGACCTGGTCCTGCTCGACGTCCACCTGCCCGACATGAGCGGTCTCGACGTCCTGCAGCGGCTGCGCGCCGACGGCAGCACCGTCGGCGTCGTCATGGTGACCGCCGAGCGCGACGCCGAGGCGGTGCGGACCGCGCTCCACGGCGGTGCGATGCAGTACCTCGTCAAGCCGTTCGAGTACACCGACTTCGCCTCGCGGATGCAGCGCGTGCGGGAGGCCCTGACGACCCTCCCGGAGGGCGCCGCGGACCAGGCCACGATCGACCGTGCGTTCGGCGGACCGGCGTCGGCCTCGCCCGCGCTGCCGAAGGGGCTCAGCGCGGAGTCGGCCCAGCTGGTCGCGGACGCGCTCGCGGACGGGGTCGAGCTGTCCGCCGCCGACTGCGGCGAGCGGGTGGGCCTCTCGCGGGTCAGTGCCCGCCGGTACCTCGAGTACTTCGTGGACCAGGGACTCGCGACGGTGCGCCTGAACTACGGCAGCGCCGGCCGTCCGGAGCGGCGGTACCGCTCGGTGGGCTGACCCGGCCGGCTGGGCCCGTCTCGACGCTCTCGCGCCGCGCCACCGAGGCCTCAGACCGCCTCGTCGTAGGGCTCGAGCGAGAGCTCGAGGTCACGGGCGACGCCCGACGGCGCTCGCGCCGCGAGGCGTGAGGACGTCGTCACCGGACAGGTCGCGTCCCAGGCGATGCGCGTGCCGTGTGCGAGGAGCCGGGTGACGAGGTCGGCGTCCTCGCTCTCCACGAGCGCTCGGAACCCGCCGGCCCGGCGGTACGTCTGGGCCCACATGCCCATCGTCGCTCCGTGCACGTGGCCGTGCCGGTCGGGCGCCTCGAACGCCGCCGCGTACTCGGCGATCCACCCGGCGAACAGCGCCCGGTCCGCGGGATCGAGCACGATCGTGCCGAGGTACGCCTCGGCACCCGCGGCGGCGGCGTCCAGCTGGGCGACGAGCCAGTCCGGCGCGACCCGACTGTCGGCGTCGGTCGTCGCCACCCACAGACGTCCCGTGCGTCGCACGTGTCGATCCAACGCCCACGCGAACCCGGCGGCGCGCGCCGCCCCGACGTTCGCCGTCGCCAGCTCGAGGACCGTGGCACCCGCGGCGGCCGCGAGCTCCGCCGTGCGGTCCGTGCAGCCGTTCGCGACGACGACCACGGAGGTCGGCACCTGCGGCGCGATGCGTGCCGCCGCGACGCGCACCGCGTCCAGCGCGGCACCGATCAGCAGCTCCTCGTCGTGCGCGGGGACGACCACGACGACGCCGTCCGGTGTCCGGCTACGCATGCTCGTGCACCGCCAGCGTGAAGTCGTCCTCGACGTGCCACACGACGCGACGCAGCCAGACCAGCGCGTCGATCTCCCGCTGCACCTGGTCGCCGTCGCACTCGGCCTCGGCGAACGGATGACGCCAGTGGACGCTGACCAGCACTCCCCCGGGCTCCAGGCGCTCGCGGGCGGCCGCCAACGTCGCGGCGCGATCAGGAGCCGACAGGTAGTAGAGCACCTCCGACAGGACGATCAGGTCGACCGTCCCGTCGGGCCACGCACCGGGCAGGGAGCCCTTCATGAAGGTCGCGCCGGCGACTCGTTCCCCGGCCAGCTCGAGCGCACGCGGCACCGGGTCGGACGCGACGACCTCGTCGCAGCGGTCCGCGAGCAGCCCGGTCAGCACCCCGACCGAGCAGCCGGGCTCGTAGGCCCGACGGAACTCGCGATCGGGCAGGCACGCGACCGTGAGGTCGTACTTGCGGCGCTCGTAGGACCGGTCGGTGAGGTGCCACGGGTCCGACGAGCGCGCGTACAGCCGCTCGAAGTAGTCCAGCCTGGTCACGCGAGCACCGCCTCCGGGGCGTAGAGCGCGTGGTGCAGCAGCGCGCCCGAGACGACGGCCGCGTCGGCCGGATCCTCGCTCAGGGGCTCCAGCTGGGTCTGGAAGGCACCCAGCGCCTTCCGCTTGCGGACGCGTCCCGTGGCCGAGCAGTCGAGACGGTGCAGGCGCCCCAGCCACGGCTGATCGGCCGGCTCCGTCCACGCCCACGTCCAGATCGGGAACTGCCACAGCGGCGTGTGGTCGCCGCACAGCTCGACCGCGGCCTCGCCGACCGCCTCGTGATCGGGATGTCCGTCCGCTGCGAACGGTGCCAGCACCAGGTCCGCGCCGTCGACCAGGCTGCCCAACGAGGTGCGCAGCTGCGACGACGCCTTGCCGAGACCGCCGTCCGGCAGCTCGAGCCGCCGCACGTCCGGGTCGGTGAACCCGAGCACCTCCAGCGCGCGGACGAGCTCGCCCGGACGTCTGGCCCGCAGCTCGTCCGGCGACACGGTCGGGCTGTCGGGGTGCGAGGCCTCGCCGTCCGTCGCGGTCACGAAGACGACCTCCCGGTCGACCTGACCGGCCAGCCAGCCGCCGATCGCGAGCACCTCGTCGTCGGGGTGCGCCGACAGCACCAGGACGCGTCCGCCGGGATCGGTCGGCGGGCTCCACGGCAGGCTCTCGAGCCTGGACCGCCAGCGGCTAGTCATCGAGCCGCTCCATCGAGCCGAGCGACTCGAGGTCACGCTCGGCGTGGTCCTGACGCACGAACACCTGCAGATCGGCGACGCGCGCCGCGTGCTCGGCGTCGAAGGCCAAAGGGCCGGGGCCCGTCGCGCGTCCGACCCGGGACACGACCGACTCCACGACGGCGCTCGTCCGCGCACGCAGGACGAGCGCGAGCCGCTCGACCTCGGACGTCTCCAGCTTCGCCTCGTCGGCCAGCACGGAGGCGGCGTCGAAGGCCAGCTCCAGGCTCACCAGGTCGGCCCGCACCCCGCCCAGGTGCGCCCGCCCGTGGGCGTCGAGGCGTGCCTGCGCGTCCTCCAGCACCCGCGCGACGCCGCGCGCCCCGCCCAGCCAGATCGCGGCGACGCCGATCGCACCCCACCAGAAGCCGGCCCGGTCGGTGTAGGCGCCGGCGGCACCGACAGGGGTCGCGGGGACGTGGTCCAGCGCCAGGGTGACGGTGCGCGCGCGCGCCATGCCGGCACCGCTCCAGGACGGGCTCGAGGCGTCCACCGTGACGCCGTCTGCCGGCAGCTCGATCGCGAACAGCCGGGACCCGTCCGGCGTCCGCGCCGTGACGAGGGCGCGCGAGACCAGCTCGGCCCCGGAGCAGAACGCCTTGCGGCCGGTCAGCGTCCACCCACCGGGCGCGTTCTCGGCCTCCACGACCGCGAACGGCGGCTCGGCGGCCCACACGGCCCAGACGTCGCCGGGAGCGGTCGTCGTCGACCCGAGGTCGGCGAGGATCGCCACGGCGTCGTGGTGCGGCTCGACGAGCTTCGCCAGCGGAAGATCCCGCTCACCGAGGTCGGCCAGTCGGCGCCACAGCTCCACGGTGTCGCCGTGCGCGGGCAGCGGCCACGGATCGGCGGTGTGGGCGACCAGATCGTCACGATCGATCGAAGAAGCTGGCATGCACGGGAGTCCTGTCGAGACGCTGCGGCGGATCCGGCTTCTTCACAACCAGACGGTCTCAGCGTCGCACGGAGCGTGCCGATCGCAACTTTTCCTGCTGCGGTCAGGCCGGCGCGCGCGGGCTGCGACGGTACGCGGACACCGTGGGATCGCCGGTGACCCAGAACCGCCACGGGACGTCGGCGGCCTTCGAGACCCCCACGCGGGGCCCGGCCGAGACCGGCGGCTCGACCGACGGCTCCGGCCCGAGCCGCACGCCCTCGTCGGTGAGCAGCTCCGCGCCGAGGTCGCCGAGGGTGATCCCGAGCGCTCGTGCGAGGTTGCCCGGTCCTCGCGCGAGGGCCGGGTCCGCGACGCCGACGCGACGGGCGCGGGCCACGTCGAGACCGTCGACGACCTCGCCGGCACGGACCAGGACCGCGGCCGCCCGGTCCGACGGTCCCGTGACGACGTTGGCGCACACGTGCAGGCCGTACGACCGGTACACGTACAGCCGCCACGGCGGTCCGTACATGATCTCGCTGCGCGGCGTGCGGGTGAACGCGTGGGACGCGGGATCGTCCACTCCCCCGTACGCCTCGACCTCCGTGATGCGCACCGCGGCACCGTGGCCGTGCAGGACCCGGCCGAGCAGGCCACGAGCCCGGACGACGACGTCGTCCGGGCTCGCAGAGGTCATGGGATCAGCTGACCGACTCGAGGATGACGTCCTCGGCCGGCGCGACGCCGTCGGACCCGACGCCGGCCGCCTCGATGTCCTGGGCGACCTTCAGACCGGCGGCGTCGACCGCGCCGAAGACCGTGTAGTCGGGCGGCAGCTGGGCATCGGCCAGCACGATGAAGAACTGGGAGCCGTTGGTGTCGGGTCCGGCGTTGGCCATCGCGAGGGTGCCGGCCGGGTAGGTCTCGGAGCCGCTCAGCTCGTCGGCGAACGAGTAGCCGGGGCCGCCCTGGCCCGTCGCCGACGGATCGCCGCACTGCAGGACGAAGCCGGGGACGAGGCGGTGGCACTTGGTGCCGTCGAAGTAGCCCTGCTGAGCCAGTGACGCGAAGCTGTTGACGGTGCACGGCGCCGTGTCGGGCGTCAGCGTCGCCTTGATGTCGCCGCGGTTGGTCGTGATCGTGACGGCATCGAGGGCCACCGGCTCGCTCGGCGGCAGATCGGCCTTCTTGCCCGGCTCCGACGCCTCCACGTAGGAGCACGTCCCGTCGGCCGCCGGAGCGCCGGTGCTGGCCGACGACTCCGAGGTGGCGGGAGTCTCAGCGGCCGGCTCGGAGTCGGAGCCTCCGCACGCGGTGAGGAAGGACAGCAGGACCGTGGTCGCCGCGACGGCGAGAAGGCGAGAACGCATGCGGCGAGCCTAGCCGAGGCGAGCACGCAGCTCGGCCAGCTGCTCGGTGACCCGGACGAGCGCCGTGCCGCCACGGGAGTCGCGCGAGGCGAGCGAGCCCTCGACCGTCAGCACGTCACGGACCCCCGGCGTGAGCGCCGGCGAGATGGCCGCGAAGTCGTCGTCCGACAGGTCCCACAGCTCGATGCCGCGCTGCTCGCACGCCTGCACGCAGGCGCCCGACAGCTCGTGCGCGACGCGGAACGGGACGCCCTGGCGCACGAGCCACTCCGCGATGTCGGTGGCCAGCGCGAACCCCTGCGGCGCGAGGGCCTGCAGGCGCTCGGTGTTGAACGTCAGCGTCGCGATCATGCCGGTGAACGCAGGGAGCAGGACCTCGAGCGTGTCGATCGAGTCGAACACGGGCTCCTTGTCCTCCTGCAGGTCGCGGTTGTACGCCAGCGGGAGTCCCTTGAGCGTCGCGAGCAGACCCGTCAGGTTGCCGATCAGGCGGCCGGACTTGCCGCGGGCGAGCTCGGCGATGTCGGGGTTCTTCTTCTGCGGCATGATGCTCGACCCCGTGGAGTAGCCGTCGTGCAGCGTGACGAAGTCGAACTCCTTGGTGTTCCAGATGATGATCTCCTCGGCGAGCCGGGAGACGTCGATGCCGATCTGGGCCGTCACGAACGCGAACTCGGCCACGAAGTCGCGGGCCGCGGTGCCGTCGATCGAGTTGGCCGTCGAGCCCGTGAAGCCGAGCTCCGCGGCGACCTGCTCGGGGTCGAGCCCGAGCGACGAGCCGGCCAGCGCACCCGAACCGTACGGGGAGTCGGCGGCGACGCGCGCGTCCCAGTCGGCGAGCCGCTCCAGGTCGCGGACCAGCGGCCACGCGTGGGCCAGCAGGTGGTGCGACAGCAGCACCGGCTGGGCGTGCTGCAGGTGCGTCCGACCCGGCATCGCGACCCCCAGGTGCGTCTCGGCCTGTCCGGCGATCGACTCGACCAGCCGGGTCACGAGCGTCGAGATCGTGCGGCCGTGATCGCGCAGGTACACCTTGAAGAGCGTCGCGATCTGGTCGTTGCGCGACCGCCCCGCGCGCAGTCGGCCACCGAGGTCGGGCCCGAGGCGCTCCAGCAGACCTCGCTCGAGCGCCGTGTGCACGTCCTCGTCGTCGGGCGTCGCGACGAACGCGCCCGACGCGACGTCGGCGGCGAGTGCGTCGATGCCCGCGAGGAGCCGGGTCAGGTCGTCGCGGCTGAGCAGGCCCGCGGCCTGCAGGACCCCGGCGTGGGCGCGGGAGCCTGCCAGGTCGTACGGGGCGAGCCGCCAGTCGAAGTGCGTGGACCGGGACAGCTCGACGAGCTCGGGCGACGGGCCCGACGCGAAGCGGCCACCCCAGAGGGCGGTCCCCTCGGTCGGCTCGGTCGGCTCGGTGGACGATGGGGTCACTGGTTCTCCTTGGGTGCCGAACCGGCGAGGTCCGTGAAGCGGGCGACGACGGCGTCGCCGCCGGCGGGGTCGCGGCAGATCATCAGCACCGTGTCGTCGCCGGCGATCGTGCCCATGACGTCGGCCGGTGCCGAGTGGTCGATCGCGGAGGCGAGGTACTGCGCCGCGCCGGGCGGGGTGCGCAGGACGACCAGGTTGGCCGATGCCTCCGCGGTGACGAGCAGCTCGCGCACGATCCGGCCGAGCCGTGACTGCGACGCCGGACTGCCGGTGGCCGGTCGCGGCGTCCGGTCGCCGCCCTCGGCGGGCACCGCGTAGACCAGGCCGTTGCCGTCGTGGCGCACCCGGACGGCGTCGAGCTCGACCAGGTCGCGCGAGACGGTCGACGGCGTCGCGTTGACGCCTTGCGCCTCCAGCAGCTCGACGAGGTCGCCCTGCGAGCGGACGGCGTGCCGGCTCAGCAGCTCGACGATCAGCTGCTGGCGCGCGGTCTTGGTGTCGGCGGTGCTCACGACGTCTCCGACGCCTTGGCCAGCAGCCAGACCATCAGGGCCTTCTGCGCGTGCAGCCGGTTCTCGGCCTCGTCCCACACGACGCTCTGCGGGCCGTCGAGCACCTCCGAGGAGATCTCCAGGCCACGGTACGCCGGCAGGCAGTGCATCACGATGGCGTCCGGCGCAGCGTGCTCGAGCGTGCTGGCCGTGATCGCGTAGTCACCGAACAGCGTCAGCCGGGCCTCCTTCTCGGCCTCCTGACCCATCGAGACCCACGTGTCGGTGATGACGACGTCGGCGTCGGCCATCGCGAGCGCCGGGTCGTCCGTGACGACGACCGATCCCCCCGTCGTGGCCGCGATCGCGGCGGCGTCCGCGACGACCGCCGGATCCGGCTGGTACCCGGCCGGCGCTCCGATGCGGACGTCCATGCCCGCCGTGGCGCCGCCCAGCAGGTACGAGTGGCCCATGTTGTTGGCGCCGTCACCGAGGTAGGCGACGGTCAGGCCGGCCAGGCGTCCCTTGTGCTCGATGACGGTCTGCCAGTCGGCGAGGATCTGGCACGGGTGGAAGTCGTCGCTCAGGGCGTTGACGACCGGGACGCCGGCGTGCGCCGCCATCTCCTCCAGGCCCGCCTGCGAGTACGTCCGCCAGACGATCGCGCTCGTCATGCTGCCGAGGACCCGCGCGGTGTCGGCGCTCGACTCGCCCCGGCCGCCCTGCGTCACGGCGGAGTCCAGGACCAGCGGGTTGCCGCCCAGGTCGGCGATGCCGACGCTGAACGAGACCCGCGTGCGGGTCGAGGCCTTGTCGAAGATCACCGCGACGGTCTGCGGACCGGCCAGCGGCTTGCGGCCGTACGGATCGGCCTTGATCTCGGCGGCGAGGGCCAGGACCTCCGCCTGCTCGGCGGGGCTCAGGTCGTCGTCGCGCAGGAAGTGCCTCATGCCGATACCTCGTCGAGCGCGCCTCGCAGCACCGTGACGGCACGGGCCGCCTCGTCCTCGGTCAGGACCAGCGGCGGCGCGAGCCGCAGCCGGTCGGGGGTCGCGTTGTTGAGGATCAGGCCGGCGGCCATCGCGGCCTTCTGCGCCTCCGCGGCGAGCGGCTCGTGCAGGACGACGCCCACCAGCAGGCCGCGACCGGTGACCTCCGCGACGAGCGGGTGGTCGGCGAGCCCGCGGCGGAGCTGGTCGCCGATCGTCGTGGCGTGCTCGAGCAGACCGTCGGCCTCGATCGTCGCGATGACGGCGAGTGCCGCGGCGGTCGAGACGGCATTGCCGCCGAACGTCGTGCCGTGGTTGCCCGGCTGGAGCAGCGTGCCGGCGGCGCCGATCGCGACGCAGGCGCCGATCGGCAGACCGCCGCCAAGGCCCTTCGCCAGCGTGACGAGATCGGGCACGACACCCGACTCCTCGTACGCGAACCAGGCGCCCGTGCGGCCCATGCCGGTCTGCACCTCGTCGAGCCACAGCAGCGCACCGTGCCGCGTCGTGATCTCGCGGGCGGCGGCCAGGTAGCCGGCGGGCGGGACGACGACGCCGGCCTCGCCCTGGATCGGCTCGACCAGCACCGCCGCGACGGTGTCGTCGACGGCCGCCTCGAGCGCCGCCGCGTCGCCGTACGGCACCCACGTGACGTCGCCGGGCAGCGGCTCGAACGGGGCGCGGTACGCCTCCTTCGACGTCAGCGCGAGCGCGCCCATCGTCCGCCCGTGGAAGGATCCCTCGGCCACGACGATCCGCGTGCGGCCCGTCCGCCGGGTGATCTTGAACGCCGCCTCGTTGGCCTCGGCGCCGGAGTTCGTGAAGAACACCCGGGCGTCGTGACCCACGAGCGAGACGAGCTTCTCGGCCAGGCGGACCTGCGGCTCGGTCGCGAAGAAGTTGGAGGTGTGGCCCAGCGTCGTCAGCTGTGTCGTGACGGCCTCGACGATCGCCGGGTGGCCGTGACCGAGCGCGTTGACCGCGATGCCCGCGAGCAGGTCGAGGTACTCACGCCCGTCGGCGTCCCACACGCGGGAGCCCTCGCCGCGCACCAGCACGGTCTGCGGCGGCCCGAAGGTGTTCATGACGGCACCCTGGTACCGCGTGGTCCAGTCGTCGGTCGCGCTCATGCCTTCTGGCCCTTCTCGACGCTCGTGGAGTACAGCGCCGTGCGGATGCGCGTGGGCGCTCCGGGCACGACCTGCGTGCCGACGCCCTCGTCGGTGAAGATCTCGAGCAGCACCGCGTGCGGCTCGCGTCCATCGATGACGGTCGCCCGCTTGACCCCCTCCTGGACGGCCTTGAGGCAGGCGGCCATCTTGGGGATCATCCCGGTCGACAGGGTCGGGATGAGCTCCTCGAGCGCCTCGGGGCTGATCTCGCCGATGACGTCGGAGCTGTCGGGCCAGTCGGCGTAAAGACCCTCGACGTCGGTCAGCACGAGCAGCTTCTCGGCTCCCAGCGCGACGGCCAGGGCGGCCGCGGCGGTGTCGGCGTTGACGTTGTGCACCTGTCCGGACGCGTCGGGCGCGACGGTCGAGACGACCGGGATGCGGCCGGCCTCGATCAGGTCCTGCACCGCCTCGGGGCGGACGCCGACGACCTCGCCGACCAGGCCGATGTCGGTCTCGACGCCGTCGATGACCGGCATGGTCTTCTGCGCCGTGAACAGGCCGCCGTCCTCGCCGGACAGCCCCACCGCGAGGTCGCCGTGCTGGTTCAGCAGGCCGACCAGCTCCCGCCCGACCTGGCCCGTCAGCACCATCCGGACGACGTCCATCGTCTCGGGGGTCGTGACGCGCAGGCCGCCGCGGAACTCCGACTCGATGCCGAGCTTGTCGAGCATCGCGCTGATCTGCGGGCCGCCGCCGTGCACCACGACCGGCTTGAACCCGGCCAGGCGCAGGAACACGATGTCCTCGGCGAAGGCGTGCTTGAGCGTCTCGTCGGTCATGGCGTTGCCGCCGTACTTCACGACGATGACCTTGCCGTGGTACTTCTTCAGCCACGGCAGCGCCTTCGCGAGGGTGGCCGCCTTGTCGGTGGCCTTCTTCCACTCGTCCGGGTGCCACTCGTGGTCGGCCGGATCGAAGTCAGGGGTCATGCCGCTGCCACCTTCATGAGCTGTACGCCGAGTTCTCGTGGACGTAGGCCTGCGTCAGGTCGTTGGTCCAGATGGTGCCCGTCTGCTCGCCGGACTTGAGGTCGATCGTGACGGTCACGGAGCGCGCGCCGAGGTCGATGGAGTCGGGCGAGTCCCCCGGTCCGCTGTTGCGGCACACCCACACGTCGTTGAGGGCGACGTCGAGGTCGGCCGGGTCGAACGCGGCCTGCGTCGTGCCCACCGAGGCGAGGATGCGTCCCCAGTTGGGGTCCTTGCCGTAGATCGCGGTCTTGAACAGGTTGCTGCGGGCCACCGAGCGTCCCACCTCGAGGGCGTCGTCGACCGTCGCGGCGTTGACCACCTCGATCGCGATCTCGTGATCGGCGCCCTCGGCGTCGGCGAGCAGCTGCATCGCCAGGTCGCGGCACACCTCGGTGACGGCGGCGGTGAACGCGTCCGCGTCGGGGGTCGTGCCGGACGCGCCCGAGGCCATCAGCAGCACCGTGTCGTTGGTGGACTGGCAGCCGTCGGAGTCGAGCCGGTCGAACGTCAGCGCCGTGGCGGAGCGCAGGGCGGCGTCGACCGTCGTGGCGTCGACGTCGGCGTCGGTCGTGATGACGACCAGCATCGTGGCGAGGGCCGGTGCCAGCATGCCGGCGCCCTTCGCCATGCCGCCGACCGTGAACCCGTCGCCTCGGGCCACGGCCTCCTTGGCGACGGTGTCGGTCGTCATGATGGCGGTGGCCGCGGTGTGACCGCCGTCGGCGCTCTGTCCCTCGACGGCGGCGCGGACGCCCGACAGCAGCGCCTCACGGTCGTTGAGCAGGCCGATGAGGCCCGTCGAGCAGACCTGCACGTCGACCGCGCCGACACCGAGCAGCTCGGCGACGGTCTCGGCGGTGCGGTGCGTCGTGGTGAACCCCTCGGCGCCCGTGTAGCAGTTGGCGCCGCCGGAGTTGATCGCCACGGCGACGGCCGAGCCGCCCTTGATGGCCTCCTGGCTCCAGAGCACGGGGTTGGCCTTGCAGCGGTTGCTCGTGAAGACCGCCGCGGCGGCCTTCGACGGTCCCTGGTTGACGACGACGGCGACGTCCGGCGCACCGGTCGACTTGAGACCGGCCGGGACGCCGTGCGCCGTGAAGCCCTGCGCAGCGGTGACGCTCATG
>Ga0247730_1000333_pt1 | contig 38946 bp, 36 predicted proteins | sample UWRJL073202C2_FD_180959 | JGI IMG/M metagenome (GOLD analysis project Ga0247730, IMG submission 180959) | Plant litter microbial communities from Arlington Agricultural Research Station in Wisconsin, United States - UWRJ-L073-202C-2 | ecosystem: Environmental > Terrestrial > Plant litter >... | reverse complement strand
GATTGTCGTCTGCCTTGTCGTCTATGCGCTGCTCGGCCTGGCGGTCGACCTCACTGTCCGCACTCTTGAAAAGGTATTTTTGTCATGGCGCCCAGCATTCAGCGGCAACTGAGAAGTCTCGACGCGGCGCCCAAGCTTCCACCGCTTGCGCCTGCGCGCGAGCCGGCCGGCACGGCGGTGAAGGTGCGCGGCCTGACGCGGCGGTTTGGCGACCGGGAGGTGCTGAAGAACCTCGATATCGATATTGCGCCCGGCGAGTTTGTGGCGCTTTTGGGTGCCAGCGGCTGCGGCAAGAGCACGCTGCTGCGCATTCTGGCCGATCTCGACCGCGAGTTCACCGGTGATGTCGAGGTGCCGACACAGCGCGCCGTTGCCTTCCAGGCGCCACGGCTGCTGCCCTGGAAAAGCGTCTGGCGCAACGTGGTGCTCGGCCTGGCGCAAGGTGCAGACCGCAGCCACGCCTTGGCGGCGCTGGAGGAAGTGGGCATCGCTCACCGTGCCGACCAATGGCCCAAGGTGCTGTCCGGCGGCGAGGCGCAACGCGCGTCGCTGGCCCGCGCCCTGGTGCGCGAACCGGACCTGCTGCTGCTCGACGAGCCCTTTGCGGCGCTGGATGCGCTGACACGGATCAAGGCGCAGGAACTGGTTGGCGAACTCTGGCAGAAGCATGATTGCGCGGTGCTGCTGGTAACCCATGATGTCGAGGAAGCGGTGCTGCTCTCCGACCGGGTGCTGGTGATGAAGGACGGCGTCATCGCCCATGAGGAGATCATCGACCTGCCGCGACCACGCGACATCGCCGATCCGGCCTTTGCCCGCATCCGCGCCGATCTGCTCGATTGGCTAGGCGTACGCCATGGCGGTCATGCGCCTCAGAAGACGTAACCGACCCGGCAGTTTGATGCCTGCCCATCTCGTGCAGTTGATAGCAAGTTTATGGAGCCGATCGTAATCAGGACGCTACGGCTTCAGGTTCTGCCGGTGAGACCTTCTGGCTTTGAAGTGCCGGTCGGCGGGATCAGACATGCTGGCCGCCATTGATATGGATCTCCGCGCCGTTGATGTAGGCAGACGTCTCGCTGCACAAAAAGTGGATCGTTTCGGCGACTTCCCGCGGCGTGCCCAATCTTTTCATTGGGACGGTCGCCTCGACCAGCTGGTCGGTGCCCGGAGACAGGATGGAAGTGGAAATTTCGCCGGGCGCAATGGCATTAGCGCGGACGCCATGCGAGCCGAACTCGTGGGCGATCTCGCGGGTGAGAGCGGCAAGGCCTGCCTTCGAGGCGGCATAGGCGACACCGGCAAAGGGATGCACCCGCGAGCCGGCTATCGAGGTGACATTGACGATCGATCCCTTGGCGGCTTCCAGTTCGGGCAGTAGGGCCCGCGCCAGCAGCGCGATCGAGACCAGATTGACATTGAGAACGGTCGTCCAAGTCAGCGCATCCGAGCCGATCACGCCGAGGCGCGTGCCACCGGGACCCTTTGGTGAAATCCCGGCATTGTTGACCAGCGCATGCAGGGCCGCGCCATCCAGACGCTCGCGCACTTCCACCACCAGCCGGTCGATCTGGCTAAGATCTGCAAGATCCGCCTGGATATGGCTTTCGCGGGCCGAAGGCCAGCGGCATTCCTCGGAAAAGGGTTGCCGCGATACGGTCAGAACGCGCCAGCCCTTTTCGAGAAACAGTTTGACCGTCGCATGTCCGATGCCGCGGCTGGCACCCGTCAAGAGCATGAAATTCTGTGTCATCGGTGGCTTCCTCTGGATGCCTCAAACATCATATGTGTGGACGATGTGGTGCTGAATGGGCTTGGATCAAAGATGTGGGATGGCCTTCAATGCCGGAACGGCAGAAACCGATCACGAACGCTGGTATTTTCGCCGCCGAACATTTTTTCGCGCCTGCCGAGTAGGGTCTGATCTGGCGGATTCTGCGTCGCGTCTCCCGTCTTGTGGTGGCTTGACCTATCAGGGCAGGACCGGATCCGCTCGCGCCTTGTCCGGCCAGAACCGAACACCGGGACGGGCCAGCCCGCCACCCAGTGCAGCAACGGTACCGTCGGCCCGCCAGCAGGCAGCGCCGGTCATGGTCTCGCCGAAGGCAATCGCATTCATGCCGCCGCCGATATGCGGCATCACCCGCACCTCGTGTCCCAGTTCCTCAAGGGCTGCCTGCTGCGGCGCGTAGGCCTGTTCGATCTCGACTTCCTGGCCCTGCGTCCAGAGTCTCGGAGCTTCTACCGCCTGTTGCAGGCTCATCTTGTGATCAATCAGATTGACGATTGCCTGCATCGCCGAGGGAAAGATTCGCAACCCGCCGGGCAGGCCGAGCGCAAATACCGGTGTGCCGTCCTTCATCAGGATCATCGGAGCCATCGAGGTCGGCACCCGCTTGCCGGGGACGACGGACAGGGCATGGCCCGGATGCGGGTCGAAATTGCTCATGTAGTTGTTGGGGATGATGCCGGTGCCGGGCACCGCAAACCGTGCCCCAAAAAGGCCGTTGATCGTGTGGGTGGCGCTGACGATATTGCCGTCACGATCGGCCACGGTAATATGGGTGGTGTCGTGGCTTTCATAGCCGGGCGCATAAGGGGCCGGCAGGCTCGCGGCCTGTCGGATCTGCTCCCGGCATTCGGCCGCATAGGCTTTCGAGGTCAACCGTTCGACCGGGACGTCGACGAAGGCGGGATCGCCGGAATAAGCGCGACGGTCGGCAAAGGCGATGCGGATGACTTCGGCGAGCAGATGCAGCGATGCCGGGGTGCCGAAGCCCATGCCCGCGACATCATAGGCTTCCAGCATGTTGAGCATTTGCGTGACATGGACGCCGGAAGACGCCGGAGGCGGCGGTCCGGCAATCTCGAAACCGCGATAGCTGCCGATGATCGGCTGGCGCTCGATCGGGCGGTAGGCACGCAGATCGGCCTCGGTCACCCAGCCGGCATCGTCGCCGCCGGTTTGCATCCGCGCGGCCAGGGCTGCGCCCAGCGCACCGCCATGGAGAGCGGCGGCACCCTCGCGCTGGATGAGCCGCAGGCTCTCGGCATAGTCGCCCATCACAAGGCGCTCGCCGGGGGCCGGCGCCCGGCCGCCGGGCAGCAGGATGCGGGCGATTTCGGCATCCAGCGACAGCTCGCCCGCCGCTTCGGAAATCGCACCGGAGAGGTAATGGGTGGCGGTAAAGCCGCGCGCGGCCAGCCGGATGGCCGGCTCGACCACATCGGCAAACGGCAGTTTTCCGTAGCGGGTCTGCATGTCGTGCCAGCCCGCAAGATTGCCGGGTACGGCGACCGAGGAGGCGCCGATGATGTTGCGGCGGCCCTTGGCGTCCATGTATTGCGCTGGTTCGTCGGAGACCGGCTCATAAATTTCCGGGTGCATCGTCGCTGCCGCCGAAGACAGGGCGTCGATCACCACGTGCCGGCCATCCGCCAGCTTCAGATGCGACAGCCCGCCGCCGGCAATGCCGACCATCATCGGTTCGACCACGGTCAGCGCCAAGAGGGCGGCGACCGCGGCATCGACCGCATTGCCGCCGGCGGACAGAATCTCGAATCCGGCCGCAGACCCCAGCGGATGGTTGGTGACCACCATGCCGCCCGCACCGCTGGCCGAGGATTTTTCGCAGGTGAAGGGAAGCGGGGCACGTGTCATGTCAGTTCTCAATTCGATATGACTTCAGGTGAAGCGGGACGCTGCGCGCCCGATGGACTTGAGCACGGATCAGACAAGCTTGGCCAGAACTTTAGAGGCTCCCTCCCTTCGGCCCCGGCGCCTTCACGGTTCGGCGAAGTCTCGATGAGATGAAGGCCGGCAGTTTGCCGACGGACCAGTGTGCAACGACACGCCTTTCCTCCTGCGGCACGACACGCAGGAGGATGACCAGCGCGACGTAGACCACTGCACTTGCCGGGATAGCAAGGGCCAGTCCAACGAGGTCGGGCTCCCACATCAGCAGCGTTGCCGCGGTGCCCGCACACAGCGCGGCGGCGAGCGTCACTTTCAGGAGGACGACCGGGTGAAACGGAACGTCCAGTCTTCTCCAGCAATAGGCCAGGTGTAACACTGCACTGGCGGTCGCGGTCAGTCCTTTCACCCATGCCGCCCCGACGGGTCCATAAATTGGCACGACGATCATCAGGGCGATCATGCACAAGGCCCCTTCCCAAAGCGAGAATTGCAACACTGCCTTGCTGCGCTCCTGCGCCAGCATCATCCGGTAGGACACCGTCGTCAGGACTTGTGCAAAGGTAAAAGGGACAAGGATCGCGGCGAGTTGGCCTGCGGGGCCGAAAGCCGGGCCGAACAGGGCAGGCACCAGGACCGGCGCAATGGCGCCGCCACCAAAACAGATCGGCGCCAGCAGCAGCGACATTCCCATCAGGCTGCGCTGGTAGGAACGGATCAGGCCGGGTCGGTCTCCCCTATCGTGATAGGATGCAAACAGCGGAACCAGGACGGCCACCAGCGCGAAGGCAAGCTGGACGATCATGCCCGCCATCGTCGCACCTGTCGCATATTGCCCGACTTCAGACACGCTGAAATAAAAGCCGATGATCGCAAATTCAACGCGAGAGGCGAGGAGAACCGTCAGGCCACCTGATATCCAGTTGTTGCGCGCATAGGCACTCACGACCGCCGGAACCGCTTGCCGCTTCTTGCGGGCCTCGCCTGGAAAATAATGCCGGAGCGCCAGAACCTGCGGCAGATGGCGAAAGACATGCCCAGAAATCGCCCCGGCAGGCCCAAACAGGACAGCGCCGAGCGCAACGGAAAATGGCTGGACGAGGCACCCGACGGCCGTGCGCCCACTGGCCTGGCGGAATTTGCCCAAGCCCTGTTCGACGCCGAGCGCCAGGGTCGAATAGGCATAGGCAAGATAAAGGCCAGCGCTGGCGACCCACACCCAGGCCTGGGTCATCGCGCCCTGACCGTAGCGAAACAACGCAAAGCCCAGGAGAACGGAGGCAAGCAGAGCGGAAGCGAGCGAAAAGCGTCGGCCGAGCGCGCGCACCAGACTGGCGCTTTCCTCGGCATTTCTGCCGACAAACCGCAACAGCGCCTGCGGCAGACCCAAATCCGCCACAAGCGTCCCGGCCGTCATGATCCACAAGGCATAGGCGACCGTTCCCGCCCCTTCCACGCCCAAAAGTCGGGCGACGATAACGCTGCTGGCGAAACCGGCAAGCAGCGATAGCAGGCTTGCCGCCGCATTGATCATCGATGAGCCAAGCATGCGCGGACCTCTGGTCAGGCTGTAGGAGAACGGCTTCGGAGCGCGGCATGTCGCCGATCTCGATCCAGGGCGAGCCTGACAGATGCAGCTTAAAATTGGGTTGCCATTCCTCCCCGGTTCGACGGAGTTAAGGTCTTGGTAAATTTTCTCGCCTAGATTGCAGGCATCTGAAACAAGACATCGTTGGCACCATGTCGGAAATCACTCTCGCATCGAGCCAGAAAGGCTGGCTGTCGCTGAAGGCGCTGCACCTCTTCTGGCGGCTGATCTCCCGGTTGCCGGACCGCCAGTATCTTCAGTGGAAATACTGGTCCATGGCCGGGCGGTTCCCCGAAATCCGTGATCCGCAGCTGTTTTCAGAAAAAGTCCAGGCCCGAAAACTCTACGACCGCAATCCGCTCTACCCTGTCATGGTGGACAAGCATGCGGCCAAATCCCTGATCCGGGAGCGCGTGGGCGATCGCCATGTCATCCCAACCCAATGGGTCGGAAAGGATCTTGCACAGGTAGACTGGTCAAAGATCCGGCTGCCGGTGGTGGCAAAGCCGACCCATGCTTCCGGTTGCGGCGATTTTCTGCGCAATGGCGAGGACATCGCCAGACTGATGGCGCGCAATCCCAGCGCCCAATGGATGGGTCTGAAACACCACCTGATCAACCGCGAATGGGCCTATGGCGAATTCGAACCCCTGATCATCGTCGAGGATATGCTGGTCGATAGCCATGAGGTTCCGGACGATTTTCGCTTTTTCGTCTTCTCCGGTAAAATCGCCCTTGTCGAATTGCGCCTGCGGCGAAACAACGTCGGATACGAGGCCTACTACACCCCCGACTGGCAGCGCATTGCCATACCGAAATGCTACTACGAGCCCTTTTCCGACGAGATAGACCAGCCAGCTCAGTACGAGACAATGCTTAAGGTCGTAAAAAAGCTGGCGGGTGACACCGATTTCATCCGCGTCGACCTCTACAGTTTTGACGACCATATCTACGTGGGTGAACTGACCTTGTACCCCGGCGGCGGCTTTAAAGGCTGCATACCCGATACGCTCGACCAGGCGCTGGGCGCTTTGTGGACGCAAAACCTTCGTAAACCCGATTGACCCCATTTTCACATTTCAGCACTGACCTTGAAGTGGTGCACGATAATGAATTTCCTTTTTCTATCCGCGCATGCTTTTTTGCCGACAACACGAAAAACCAGCGTGCATTTTGTCAGCCAGTCTCTTGCCGACACCGGGCATGAAGTCGAGGCCATAGGCGTCGGCCATAGCCATTTGACCTATTTCAAGAACAGAACCCTGTACCGGCAGATTGTCGCGCAGCCGAAAAATCGTCTTGCACCCACGGCACTGCGATATCGGTCGGGCTGCTATGTGCCGCCGCTGCATCCTTTCAGTTCGAAATGGCAGATCGTGAATGCAATCATGGCGCCGTTCTTTGCGATTTATGGCCGGCGACTGCCAAGGTTCATGCGGGATTCGATCCGGCGCGCCGATATCGTGGTGATCGAGTCTGGAACTGCGATCGTGTTCTTTGATGCCGTGCGCCGCATCAACCCGAATGCCCGAACGCTGTATTTCGCGCGAGACCGCCTCGATACGGTCGGTGCCTCTCACTATCTCCAGATCCTGGAAAAACGAATCGCGCCGCGTTTCGACACGGTTGTTGTGCCGTCACGCCGGATGGCGGCGCATTTTGGCGACATCGAGAACGTGGCGATTATTCCGCAAGGCATCGACAAGGATGGCTTCAATCGGAGCGCCGCTTCGCCCTATCGGGATGGATCGGTAAACGCGATTGTGGTCGGCAATATGCTGTTTGATCGTGCAGCGGTGGTCGCCATGGCCGTGTCTGCGCCAGACGTCGCCTTCCATCTGTTCGGCGGCGGAATTCCGGACGATTTCCCGGCCAATGTTCGCGTCTACGGAGAACGCGCGTTCCAGGAGATCGTGCCTTACATCAAGTTCGCCACTTTCGGCATCGCCCCGTATCGGCTGACCGAGCGGGAATTGTACCTAGTGGAATCGAGCCTCAAGCTGCAGCAGTATTCCTATTGCGGCCTGCCGATCCTGGCGCCCGAATTGATGGCCGGCAGCCGTGAAAACATCGTCACATACAAGCAGCGGGGCGAGAGCGACTGGGCCGGGAAAGTGCATGCCGCCGCGACGATGGCCCATGAAAAATCCTGGCGCGACGGCATTTTGACGTGGCGTGAGGTGTCGCAGCAGATCGAAGCGGCGATCGGCTAGCGTCGGTTTCACAGAACGTCTGCATCTCGACCCGGATCGGACCTGTGAGCTTTGTGCACCGCCGGCGTCATCACTGTTGCCGGCAGCGTTTGATCGGTCCCCTCGTCGACCGTTCCTGCTATCCAAACACCAGCCCGCCGTCGACAATCAGGTTCTGACCGGTGACGGAGCGGGCCCAGGGGCTGGCAAAAAACAGCACCGCATCGGCCACCTCCTCCGGGGTCGTCACCCGGCGCAGCGGCGTATTGGCGGCAATATAGTCAAACACAGCCTCCGGCGTCGCCTTGCTGGCATCGGTGGTGCGCAGCAGGCCGCCGGAGACCATGTTGACGGTGATCCCCTGCGGCCCGAGTTCGGCGGCAGCCGTTCGGGTGAGGGCCAGCAGCGACGCCTTGGCGGCTGTGTAATCGTGATAGGGCACGACGGGGTTTTGAAACAGGTTGGTGCCGATGGTGACGATGCGCCCAAAGCCGCCGGCCGCCATGCCCGGCCGCACGGCCTGGATAAGATTGAGCGCACCCTTCAATGCCGTATCGAGCTGCGACGTCATCGCCTCCCAAGTCAGCGCATCGAGCGTCGCGCGGGCATCGCCATTGAAACTGAAATCGGCCAACGCATTGTGGACGACGGTGGTCACCGGCCCGAACATCGCCTCGACATCGGCGACCATCGCCGCCGTTTCCCCGGCGTCGCGGATATCGGCCTGGAAGATTTGGGTGCGGTCGCCCAATCGGTCGGCCAGCGCCTCGGCCGAGGCGCGGCTGGCACGATAGTTGATGGCAACCTGGGCACCTTCGCGTGCGAAGGCGGCGGCAATCGCCGCACCCAGGCCACGACCCGCACCGGTGACGATGACGGTCTGTCGAGAAAGAGCAAGACTCATTGCAAATGTCCTTCGCCTTTGTCATTCCAAAGATCGTGGAAATGCTGAACCGGCCCGTGACCGGAACCCACCGACAGGGTGTCCGCGGCCGCAATGGCGCCGGCCAGATACTGTTTTGCATGACGAACAGCCTGCGGCAGCGTTGCCCCCTTGGCCAGTTCGGCAGCCAGTGCACTCGATAATGTGCAGCCGGTGCCATGGGTATTGCCGGTGGCCTGCCGGTTGCCTTCAAACCAGACGATGCCGTCGGCCGTGGCCAGAACATCGGGGCTGTCGGCACCTCCCAGATGCCCGCCCTTGATCAGCACGGCTTGCGGCCCGAGCTTGCGTAGTTGTTCGGCCTGATCGGCCATGGTTTGGCGATCTGTCGCGACCGGCGCCTGTAGCAGGGCGGCGGCTTCAGGCAGATTGGGCGTGCAGAGCGTGGCCATCGGCAAAAGCAGACGGGTCAGAACATCTATGGCCTCGCTGGCTAGAAGCGATGCACCGCCCTTGGCGATCATCACCGGATCGAGCACGATCGGGATGTTTCTGTGCGGCTCCAGCGCCTCAGCCACCGCCGTGGCGATCTCGGCATTGGCAATCATGCCGATCTTGATGGCATCGACGCGAATATCGGCAAACACCGCCTTGATCTGATCGGCAACGAAATCCGGCGGCACCAGATGCACACCGGACACGCCGCAGGTGTTCTGCGCGGTCAGTGCTGTCAGGACGGCCATGCCGTAGACGCCGCGTGCGGCAAATGCCTTCAGGTCGGCCTGAATGCCGGCCCCGCCCGACGGGTCGGAGCCGGCAATCGAAAGAACGTTTCTGATCATGTCCGGGCCCTCACGATGGCGTCTGCGAAGTCACGCGATGCGGACTGTGGGTCGGGATGGCCGCAGATGGCGGACACGACCGCGAGCCCCTTGGCTCCAGCAGCCAGGACATCGGCGACGTGAACCCGTTTCAGGCCACCGATTGCCACCGCCGGAACCGGTGCCAGGGCGACAATTCGCGCCAGGCCATCAAACCCGATCGGCTGCTTGTGATCCGCTTTGGTCGATGTCGCAAACACCGGCCCGACGCCGACATAATCGACCACGCCCGGATCGACGGCGGCGGCCAGTGTTTCGGTCTCGACCGAAAGGCCAAGGATCATGGTGTTGCCGATTCGCTCCCGCGCAACGGCTGCCGTCATGTCGTCCTGACCGATATGCAGGCCGTCGGCGCCGAGGGCGATGGCTGCCTCGACATCGTCATTGATGATCAGACGGGCGCCTGTGCCGGCCAGAGCCATCTGCAGGGCCTGGCCGGTCTCAATCATCCTGGCCGTCCCGGCCTGCTTGTCGCGAAGCTGGATCATGGTCACGCCACCGGCGACGGCCGCCCGCGCTGTTTCGACCATGCCAATATCGGCACAAAGCTCCGGATCGAGAACCAGATAAAGCGAGAGATCAAACTGCTTCATGCCATCACCACCCGAGCTCTGGCATCAAGGTCGCCCGGCTGCAACGCTGCCAGCGCATCGAGAAAACGCCACCCGAACGAGCCGGGGCCATCCGCCTGCCCACCGGCGCGTTCCCCCGCAACCGCAAAGACGGCGAGCGCCGCCACGGTGGCGTCGAAGGGGTTTTTCGGGACAACCGCTGCAAAGGCACCGACGAGGCAGGTGAGTGAGCAGCCGAGCGCGGTCACCTTCGGCATCATCTGCGAGCCGCCAGCAATGCGCGCGGATTTCTGTCCGTCGGTAACAAAATCGATCTCGCCGGTGACCGCAACGATGGCCCTACTGCTGCGTGAAACCTGCAAGGCCGCATCCTCGGCCGCGCTCACGGCATCACCGCTGTCGACGCCCTTGCCCAGCCCCTTGCGCCCCGCCAGTGCAATGATTTCGGACGCGTTGCCACGAACGATCGTCGGGCCGAGGTCCATCAGGCCCGCAGCCGCGCGGCGGCGAAAATCCGTGGCGTAAAGGGCCACCGGATCGAACACCCAGGGGCGATCGGCGGCTGTGGCTGCGCGTGCTGCAGAATGCATGCCGATCAGCCAGTCGGGGCTAAGCGTGCCGATATTAATGGTCAAAGCCCCGGCAAACGCTGCAAATTCGCCGGCCTCTTCGTTTGAATGCACCATGGCCGGTGAAGCGCCGGTGGCCAGAAGCACATTGGCAGAAATGTTCATGGCAACGAAATTGGTGATGCATTGCACAAGCGGGACGGTTTGCCGCATATCGGCCAGCAGCGCTCCGGGTGTCGTCGGTGAATTGGTCAATTAAGTCCCTCCAGACGAAGGGACGCGGGATCGGCACGTTTGGCGTGCTGTTCCGAGCGACTCCCTCCGCCAGCATGATCTGGTTCAGGTTCAAAGGGTGCTTCTCAGCCCAACGGATGTTGGACGCCCCTGTCTCACAACCCTGATCTTTTCAGAGAAATTTCCGAATGTCACCCCTCACTGTCGACGGCATCGGTGATTTCGGCCGATTTTCGAAAACCGTCGGTGGGGTGTGCCTGCGGATTGGGCCGCAGGCCGGCCAATCACAGATGCCGTCAGGCCGACGGCATGCATGAAGAGACATCCAGCCAATCCCAACGGTGTCGTCGGCCTGCCTAGCCGGAGACCGCCGCGTCGAACGTGATCTGGCCGTCGCAGATCGTCGACAGCGGTACAACCTGTCCCAACTGATCCGAGGTCAGGGCCTGGATATCGGCAGACAGGACGACGACATCGGCGAGATAACCGCGTCTGAGCATTCCCTTGCGGTCCTCCATGAACTCCACCCAGGCGCCGGTGCTGGTGTAGGCCGCCAGCGTTTCCAGCAGGGTAAGACGTTGGTCCGGGATATCCTCCCTCCAGACCTTGCGGGTCATCGCGTCATGGATGCAGCGCATCGGCGCCAGTGGTGAGACCGGCCAGTCGGTGGAAAACACGATTTTTGTCCCGGCATCGACCAGGCTTTTCCAGGCAAAGGCATAGGGCCACCGCGGCGAGCCGATCTTAGTCAGGTATGGCTCGAGCGGCAGGCCTGCCGAACCCGGCGGGTGGGTCGGCTGCATCGAGGCGACCGTGCCGAGATCGGCAAAGCGGGGAATGTCGGCGGGATGCACCACTTCGATATGCTCGATCCGGTGGCGGCTATCGCGTTTTCCATTGGCTTTGGCGGCAGCCTCATAGCCGTCCAGCACCAGTCGCACGGCGCCATCGCCGATCGCATGCACGGCGATCTGCAGGCCAAGCCTGTCGGCAGCGGTGGCGACGTCGGCAAAATGTTCCGGGGTAAACAATGGCTCACCCTTCCAGCCGGGCTGGTCGGCATAGTCGTCGACAAAAACAGCCGTGCCCGATTCCGTGACGCCGTCGACAAAAACCTTGACGAAATCGGATTTCAGCCGCTCGCCGGTAAACCGGTCGCGCCAGGCCACGGCCTTGGTTTCGAGATCGCTGAGCTGCATAAAATTCTTCATGTGGAAAGGCACGCGGACGCGCACCGGCAGGCCATCGGTATTCTCGATCTCCTCCAGCAGCTCCAGCTGATAGAGGTTGCCGTCCATGTTCTGGATCGAGGTGATACCCTGAGCCGCGCAGTAGGCCAGCCCGCGCTTCAGGGCGACGATATCGGCAGCGCGCTGTTCGGCGGTGATGTTTTGCGGATCGCCGCCGGTGCGCACACCGAGACTTTCACGATTGCCCGTGGCGCTCAGCTTTGCCACTGGCGAGATCGCATTGCCCTCCTTCAGCTCGCCGGTGGCAAAGCCGTCGGCACCCATGACGATCTCGTTGCCGACGCCGACATCGCGGCCTTCGAAAATCCCGCCCGCCTTCAAGGCTACGGTGTTGGCCCAGGCCGTGTGATGATCGGGCGAATACATCAGAAACGGCCGGTCGGGCAGGATGCGGTCGAGATGGTGGCGTGTGACACTTTCGTGCTCCGACAGCACGGTGTAGTCGGCATATTGCGCCACCAGCAGCGGCTCGTCGGGATTGGCCGCGGCGTATTCGCGGATGGACGTCGCCAGCGCCTCGTATCCCTGCACGCCGAACAGCGACAGCTGGCTGAGCCCGACCGAACCGCCGAAGATATGCAGATGCGCTTCGTTGAAGCCGGGCAGCACGGTGTTGCCACCGGCATCGATCAGCCGCGTCGAGCCAGAGGCGAGCGCCTTGATCTCGGCATCCGAGCCGACGGCCACAATGGTATTTCCGGACAGTGCAATGGCTTGCGCTGCCGGTTCCGCCGCGTCCATCGTCAGGATTTTGCCGTTGTGGATGATGATGTCGGCCTGGTTCTGCATCGTCTGACTTCTCACTGTTTCAGGTCGCCATGCGGCTAAGCGCGCAAAAAAAGATGAAATTGTCCTGCCGGGTTTCGTCCCCGAGCGGATCGGGCTGCGACGACAGCTTGACGATGACCGTTTCGTGGTGCGGATCGACATACAGCCACTGGCCATGAATACCGATTGCACAGAAACTGCCGTCCGCCTCGCCCGACTGGTACCATTGGCTGCGATAGCGGCCGTTCGGCAGCGCCGTGTTGCTGTTGGCCTTCCAGGCCTGGCTGTCACCGGCATGGCGCATGTCTTCGATCCAGGCGGCCGGCATCACCCGGGCCTCCCCGACCTTGCCGCCCAGACGCAGCATCTCGCCGACCCGGGCCAGATCACGCGCCGTCACGCAGATGCCGCCGGCAGTGCGCGGCGTGCCGATGCCGTCGACCGTCACCAGCGCATGATTGCGGGCACCGAGCGGCTTCCAAAGAAGTTCCGACATCAGTTCGCCCAGCCGGCGGCCGGACGCACGCTCGATGATGACGCCGAGCAGGTCGGCATTGGGCGAGGCGTAGTCGAACGGGCCGCCATGCGGCCCGGCGCCCTTGCCAAGCGACATCAGAAACTCCGTCAGCGTCTCGGGTGTCTCACCGGGTTCCGGCGGGTTCCACAGCATCGCGCGGCGATAGCGGGCAAATGCGCCGTCCTTCGTCAGATAGGCTTCATCGAAATCGAGGCTGACGCGCATGTCCAGCACGTCGCGATAGCGGCAATCGCCATAGGCGCTGCCGACCGCTTCCGGCAGATAGGCCGCCACGGGACTTTCGGGGTCGAGAATGCCCTGATGTTCGAGAATGCCCGACAGCAGCGCGGTCAGCGACTTGCTGACGGAAAACACCAGGTGCCTGGCATTCACATGCGCATGCGGCGCATAATATTCGCCGACGATTTTGCCGCCGCGCATCATCACGAAAGCATCGGTATGGGCCTGGTCGAGGAAGCTTCGGATGGTCGGCGCTGCGGCGACGCCGGTGTCGAGCGCGGCGTTCATGAGATCCGTGCTATCGAACGCCACTTCCGGCTGCTCGCGCGCGCAATCGATCTGCACGGTCGGCACCAGTTCGCCGACATTCTGAAAGCTCCAGCGACTGAAGGGTGCGGTACGCCAGTTGGCGATCGTCACCTCGCGGCGATCGAACCCGTAGGCCGTGTTGAACTTTGATGACATCGTCTAAAATTCCTGTCGCGGGAGAGCGTGGACGCTCTCCCGCCTGGGTCAGATGGGCTTCGTCCTCGACCCGGGTTACTTCTGCACTTCGGTCCAGATCCTCGTGTAGAGCTCCTGGACTTCCGGCGGGCAGGTCTGCGACGGGACGCCCTTGGCGGCGAATTCGGCCGGAATGGTGATCTCGGGGGCATCCTTCATGTCGGCGGGCATGAACTTTTCCGAGCCGGAAATGCCGTTGGCATAGCGGTGGAAGGACGAGTTCATGCCGGCATTTTCAGGATCCATCATGAAATTCTGGAACAGCTTGGCATTTTCCAGGTTCTTGGCGTCCTTGAGCACGACGACATTGTCGCTCCAGTTGACGAAGCCCTCCTTCGGATAGCCGAAGTGGATTGCCGGGTTCTTCAGGCGCTGGCGGAAGGCCGAACCGTTCCAGTCGCTGCTGGCGTTGAAGTCACCGGCCGTCATCTTCTCGATCGTGCCGTATTCCATCGCCACCCAGTTGGGCTTGGCAGCGACCAGCGTGTCGCGCACTTTCTTAAGCACGGCCTTGTCGCCGGTGCATTTGGTGCCGCCATTGTAGAGAACCGCGGCGTCGATCACATCGTTCATCTCAGGCACGACATTGACCTTGCCCTTCAGCTCGGCCGGGGTGTCGAAGATGATACCCCAGGTGTTGATGTCGCCCTTGTACACGCTGGTGTTGACGACGACGCCGACGATGCCCATCGCCCAGGGAACGGTGTAGTGGCGACCGGGATCAAAACCCGGATTGGCGGTTTCTTTCGGAACATTCTTGAAGTTTTCCATCTGGTCGGGGCGGGTTTCGGCTGCCAGGCCCTCGCTGATCCAGATCGGAATGTAGTTCTGCGACGGCACGACGATGTCGAAGCCGTGACCGCCCTGGCGGATTTTTGACAGCGCGGTGTCGTTGGAATCATAGTCAGTGATGGTGACCTTGACCTTGTAGGCCGCCTCGAATTTCTTGATCATCTCCGGGCTGGTATAATTACCCCAGTTAAAAATGTTCAGCTCGCCTTCGGCATGGGCTGCCATGGTCGAGCCGAGCAGGGCCAGTGTCAGTGCGGCTGTTCCCAGTTTTTTGGTCATGGTCCACTCTCCTATTATTCGGATGATTGCTTGTCGTTGCGGCTTAGGAAAAAGAAGATCGTCACGATCGCCAGCGACAGCACCAAAAACACGGTCGAGATGGCATTCATCTCCGGTGTCACGACGCGGCGGATCTGGCCGAGCATGTAGGTGGGCAGCGTGTCCTGGCCGCCGGACTTGACGAATTCGGTGATGACGACGTCGTCGAGCGAGATCACGAAGGCCAGCATCAGGCCGGCGATGATACCGGGCCACAACAGCGGCAGGGTGACGTAGCGAAATGTCTTGAACGGCGTGGCGTAGAGATCGGCCGCCGCCCGTTCCAGCGACAAGTCCATGCTTTCCAGCCGGGCCCGGATCGGCAGATAGGCGAACGGCACGCAGAAGGCGGCGTGGGCGGCAATCAGGTAGCCGAGGCCAGAATAGCCTGTCCAGATCTTGATGCGCGAAAAGAAGATCAGCAGCGCCACGGCTGTGACGATTTCAGGCACCATCAGCGGCAGGTTGATCAGCGAATATTTGAGCGTCAGGCCGCGATAGCCCGCGGTGCGGGTGGTGGCGAGTGCTGCCATGGTGGCAACGGTGGTGGCCAGCAGCGAGGCGATGGCGGCAATCTTCAGCGAACGCCAGGCGGCCTCCAGCACCTGGGCATTGTTCCAGGCGGCGGCAAACCAGCGCAGCGAAACGCCCTCCCACTGGGCGATCGACGATCCGGAGTTGAAGGCATAGACCACCAGGGCGGCGATCGGCAGATAGAGCAGGAAGAAGGTGATCATGGCGACAGTGAAAAAGCCGGTCTGCTCGCGGATGTTAAAGCGCCTAGACATGCCCGCCCCCCGACTTTCCGGCATTGCGGACATAAAAGATCAGCGCCACCAGGACGATGGCCACCAGCGTCACCGAAAGGGCTGCCCCCAGCGGCCAGTTGCGGCCCTGGCCGAACTGCAGGTCGATCAGGTTGCCGATCATCAGGTTCTTGCCGCCGCCGAGCACCCGCGGAATGACGTAGGAGCCGAGGGAGGGGATGAAGACCAGGATCGAGCCGGCAATGATGCCGGGCTTGACCAACGGGATGATGATCCGTCGCAGCACCTTGAAGCGGGTGGCATAGAGATCGTAGGCCGCCTCGATCAGCCGGAAATCCAGCTTTTCCATGCTGGCATAGAGCGGCAGCACCATCAGTGGCAGGTGCACATAGGTCATGCCGAGCATGATGGCGAAATCGGTGAACATCAGCTGCAGCGGCGCGTCGATCAGCCCGGCCTTCAGCAGCAGGGCGTTGACCAGGCCTTCGTTGCGGATGATTTCCTGGATGGCGAAGGTGCGGATCAGCATATTGGTCCAGAACGGCACGGTGATCAGGAACAGCCAGGTCTGGCGGCTGCTGGCCGGCCGGCTGGCGATGAAATAGGCCGTTGGAAACCCGAAGACCGCACAGAGTGCCGTGGTGGCGAGCGCCAGCTTGATGCTGCGCCAGAAAATCGACAGATGCGCATCGGCCAGCGACACGCTGTCATCGAAAATGTCGCGCGACAGGAAGACGTTGAACCAGGCGTCGCTGGACAATTTCCACTGCACGTCGCCATAGGCGCCCGGCGCCAGGAAGGAATAGACGAGCACGATCAGCAGCGGACCTGCGGCGGCCAGACCGATCAGCGTCAGCGCCGGCGCGCTCAGCAGCCAGCGGCTGCGGATGTCCTTGCGTCTGGCGTCTTCCACAGCCCCGCGCATCGCTCAGTCCTTCACGATCTGGGCGACGTCGTGGCTGAGATCGATGCCGACGCTTTCGCCGGCGGCAAAGCCTGCGTGACGGCTTTTGGAGTTTTGCTGGCGCACGGTGAATGTGGTGCCATCGTCCAGAACCACATGAAAATGCGTGTCAGTGCCGAGATAGACGACGGTTTCTACAGTGCCGTACAGCGCCGCTGTAGCGTCCGCCGCAACCAGCTGCGCATGCTCGGGGCGGATGACGATGGTAACGCGGCCAGCAGGCACCGTACCCTCGGGATAGGTCGCCGGGATCTTTGCGCCGGAGGACAGTTTTACGATGGCCCGACCATCGGCGACCGACAGGACCTCGGCGGCCAGAAAATTGGTTTCGCCGATGAAATCGGCCACGAACCGCTCGGCCGGACGGTCATAAATATCCCAGGGCGAGCCGACCTGACGGATGCGGCCCTGCGACATCACCGCGATCCGGTCCGACATTGTCAGGGCTTCTTCCTGGTCATGGGTGACGAAGATGAAGGTGATGCCGGTTTCCGCCTGCACCCGTTTCAGCTCGATCTGCATTTCCTTGCGCAGCTTGTAGTCAAGCGCCGAGAGAGGCTCGTCGAGCAGCAGCACCTTCGGCTTCGGCGCAAGCGCGCGCGCCAGCGCCACGCGCTGCTGCTGGCCGCCGGAAATCTGGCTGACGGCGCGGTCGCGCAGCGCCTCCATATGCACCAGCGCCAGCATCTCGTCGACGCGCGCTTTGACCTCGGCTTTCGGCTTGCCGAGCATTTCCAGGCCGAAGCCGATATTCTGGCCGACCGTCATATGCGGGAACAGGGCGTAGCTCTGGAAAACGGTATTGACCGGCCGCCTGAACGGCGGCAACGGCGCGATATCCTCGCTGTAAAGCAGGATTTCGCCGGTCGTCGGAAAATCGAATCCGGCGATCAACCGCAAAAGCGTGGTCTTGCCGCAGCCGGAAGGGCCGAGCAGGGTAAAAAATTCATTCTGCCGGATGGAGACGAAAATATCGCTGAGGGCAGCCACCTGCCCCTCGCCGTCGCCATAGATGCGGCTGCCGCCGCGCACTTCGATTGCCGGCGTAACGCGTGTTTCGGTCAAGCATGTTCCCCAACTCTTATGGTTGTTGGAGACAGTCTTTCACGTTCGTTGGAGACCGACAAGCGCAATTGCAACGGCCGTTGCGCACAGGCTGCAAACCGTACCCGCATCTGTGACAACGACGTCACCGGCAAGGCAAGCTCGTCAACAATGAAGTGTCCATGACCACAGGTGGATTTTTTCGCGACAATCCGGTCACGGCTCTTGGCCGGCTGCGAAACAGTCGATAAAGCAGCATTCGGGAGGACCATGATAAAGGAAATCCCCGATGGATACTGACCTCGCTCCTGGAACCGAACTAACCCTACGTACGCTGGCCATGCCCGCCGATGCCAATCCCGCCGGCGATATATTTGGCGGTTGGGTGATGTCGCAGATGGACCTTGCCGCTTTCGTGCGCGCCAACGATATCGCCGACGGCCGTACCGTGACCGTCGCCGTGCGCGAAATCGTCTTCAAGAAGCCGGTCAAGATTGGCGACACTTTGTGCGTCTATACCGCGCTTGAAAAAGTCGGGCGAACCTCCGTCACCCTTCGGGTGGAGGCGTGGACGCGCAAGCACAAGCAGCATCAGCGTGAAAAAGTGACGGATGCGACATTCGTCATGGTCGCAGTCGATGACGACGGGAGCCCACGCGAAATCGTCAAAGCATCTGCTTGACCGGCATGAGCCGGGTCCGCCTCGCCTCGCGGATCCGGCGAGAAGCCGTCCGCAACAATACAGCTCAACGACTGGCGCTGCACGATCTGTAAATGGCGGCCCGCGCTGTGCGGGCCGCAACTTCTATTAGATTCGCTACAGCGCCATGTCCGGAACAGCTTCCACCTTGCCCTTGGGAGCACCCGCGCCAGGGATCACGGGCGCTGCCGTGATTGCCGGGGGGGCGATGGCAAGCTCCAGCCGCTCGGCGGTGGCAGCCCATTCGCGCGCAAGGATGTCGGGGTTCTCGTTGAGCTTCATGCCGTAGCTCGGCACGATCTGGCGGACCTTGTCCTGCCATTCCGGCGTCTTCAGCTTTTCGGCAAACACCTTTTTCAACAGGTCCAGCATGATCGGCGGCGCGGTCGAGGCGCCGGGCGATGCGCCCAGCAGGGCTGCAATGCTGCTGTCCTTGGCGGCAACGATTTCGGTGCCGAGCTTCAACACGCCGCCCTTGTCCGCGTCGCGCTTGATGATCTGCACGCGCTGACCGGCCTGCCACAGGCGCCAGTCCTCGGCCTTGGCGCCGGGGAAATATTCCTGCAGCGCCTCGTGCCGATCGGCATCCGACATCAGCAGCTGGCCGGCCAGATACTGGACCAGATTGAACTCGTCGAGACCGACCTTCATCATCGGCCAGATATTGTCGAGCGTTGCCGATGCCGGCAGATCGAACAGCGAGCCTTCCTTCAGGAATTTTGTCGAGAAGGTTGCAAACGGGCCAAACAGGATATGGCGCTTGCCGTCGAACACGCGGGTGTCGAGATGCGGCACCGACATCGGCGGCGCGCCGGTGGACGCCTGGCCGTAGGCCTTGGCAAGATGCTGGTTGACGATTTCCGGCTTGTCACAGACGAGGAAGGAGCCGCCGACCGGGAAGCCCGCATAATCGTCGCCTTCCGGAATACCGGACATCTGCAGCAGCGGCAGGGCGCCGCCGCCGGCGCCCAGGAACAGGAATTTTGTCTTGATCGTTCCGGTCGAGCCATCCTTGGTATTTTCGAAGGTGACGCTCCAGGTGCCATCGTCGTTGCGCTCGATGCCATTGACTTCACTGGAGGTGCGCAGGTTGAAGGTCGGCAGGCTCTTCAGATGCGCCACATACTGGTGGACGATCTCGCCGAAATTGACGTCGGTGCCGAGCGGGCACCAGGTGGCGGCAAGCTTTTGCGACCGGTCGCGGCCTTCCATCATCAGCGGCACCCATTTGGCGATCTGGTCCGGGTCGGTCGAGAACTCCATGCCGGAAAACAGCGGGCTGGCTTTCAGGGCCTCGTGGCGCTTGCCAAGGAATTCGGTGTTGGCGTCGCCCCAGACGAAGCTCATATGCGGCGTCGAATTGATGAACGAGCGCGGGTTCTTCAGTACGCCCATGTCAATCTGGTGGGCGAAGAACTGGCGGGAGATCTGGAAACCTTCGTTAACCTCGACCGCCTTGTCGATGTGGACATTGCCCTTGTCGTCCATCGGCGTGTAGTTCAGTTCGGCAAGCGCGGAGTGACCGGTGCCGGCATTGTTCCAGCCGTTCGAACTCTCCATCGCCACATCGTCGAGGCGCTCGAGCATTTCGATCGTCCAGCCGGGCTCGAGTTCGCTCAAAAGCACGCCGAGCGTCGCGCTCATGATGCCGCCGCCGATCAGCAGGACATCGACTGTCTTGTCGGCAGGGGCTGCGGCCCAGCCTGGCAGTGCGGGAAGGCTGAAGGCGGCAGCGCTCGTGGCGGCTGAGCCCAGGAGCTGCCGCCGGCTGATCGCGAATTCGCCCGACTTGCCGGATTCAGTCGTGATGCTCTTTTTGTTGGAAGGCATCTTTCACCTCAATTTGGTTGTGGGACCTCGCAGCAGAGGTTTGGTACAGGCAACTGCATATAATGTTCGCCCGCGACGTCTTGTCGCTGCGGTCCAGGCGGTTTGACTCCTGAACATGACAAAAGCCATTAAATTGGAGTTTAAGATCGGCCCGCAACGCGCCGTCCTGGACCCCTGTAGCCGCCACGCATAAGGCAAAGGCGCGCAGCCACCGGCTAAATTAGATTTTAATTGCCCAGGCTTTCGGGATAGGTAGCCTTATGTCGAGCCGCTGATACTCGATCCCGAGTCTGAGGGCCGAAATTTCCCACAGCGTTCCAACGTCGAAGGCAGCGGGCAAGACATAGAACGGTACCCAGGGATTGCAGAACGAGGCGATGACCAAGATTATTCTCATCGAGGATGATGCCGACACTGCGCAGGATATTTGCGCGGAACTGCGGGACTGTGGCTATTCGGTGGATTGGGCCGCCGATGGCGTGACGGGGCTTGAACGGGCACGAACCGGCAATGCCGACGTGCTGATCGTCGACCGCATGCTGCCGGGCATGGATGGCCTGGTGGTGATCGATACGCTGCGCCGCGAGCAGATCCGCACGCCGGTGCTGGTGCTGAGCGCACTCGGTGCCGTCAACGATCGCGTCCGCGGCCTGCGCGCCGGTGGTGACGATTATCTCAGCAAGCCCTTCGCGTTGCTGGAACTGGTTGCCCGCGTGGAAGCCCTGTTGCGTCGGCCTGCCGACACCTCGGCCAGCGTCCTGCGCGTCGGACCATTGGAACTTGGCCTGATCGAGCGCACCGCCAGCCGTGGTGGACGCGAGATAGAATTGCTGCCGCGCGAATTCAAGCTGCTGGAATACATGATGCGGCGGCCGGAGCAGATACTCACCCGGGCGATGCTGTTTGAAGAAATCTGGAAATACAAATTCGTCCCCGATTCCAACCTGGTCGATGTGCATATGGGCCGGCTGCGACGCAAGGTCGATGCACCGGGCGAACCGCCGATGATCTTCAATATTCGGGGAGAAGGCTTTGTATTCCGCGCACCCGCTTGACTGGATCTGGAAATCCGCTTTTCGCTATACCGGCACGCTGTTTGCCGCCATCGCCACGACGATCGTTTTCAGCCTGTGCTTTGCCTATTTCCAGACCAGCCGCGAACTTGTCGCGCAGCTTGATGTTCTGGTGCTGCAAGAGGCAGACACGATCGTCGCACAGGCGCGCGTCGGCAATCCCACGGCCTATGAGGAACGCCTTCGTCAGGACCCGCGGCGCGTTAAACCGACCGGGTTGTTTGGCGCGGATGGCCTGCGGCTGTCGGGCAATATCGAGCGATTTCCACCGGATCTGGTGCTCGATAAGCCGCCGCAACAGGTGTCGGTGGTGCGCCTCGATCGGACGCCGCCGCTGCCGCAACGCGCGCGCGCCGTCGCGCGCCGGCTGCAGAGCGGCCATATCCTGGTGGTTGGCTGGAGCACGGCCGACAATGAGCAGACGGCATTCATGGTCGAACGAGGGCTGATCTTCGGCCTCGTGCCCGCCTTTGTGCTTGGCCTTGCGGCAGCCGTGATTTTCGGCGCCAAGGCGCATCAGCGCGTCAACGAGATGCAGATCCGCATCGGCCAGATCGTCGCCGGCGATTTGAAACAGCGGTTGCCGACACGCAGCAGCAAGGACCCGCTCGACAATCTGGCGCAGATCGTCAATGTCATGCTCGACGAGATCCAGGCGCTGGTCGAAAACCTGGCGGCGATCGGCGACGACATCGCCCATGACCTTCGCACGCCGCTGTCGCGCGTGCGGATCGGTCTCGAGCGGGCGCGGCGCAACGCCACCTCGGTCGAGGACCTGCAGGTGGCAACCGACCGCGCCATTGCCGGCGTCGACCACGCGATCTCGATCGTGACAGCCCTTCTGCGCATTCGCGAAATCGAACATACGCGACGCCTGGAAGCTTTCGGCCAAGTGGCACTAGCGGAACTGGTGCACGAAGTCGGCGAACTTTACGAACCATTCGCTGAGGAGAAACGATTGACACTGACGGTTCAGGCGCCGGTCGATGTCGTGGTTCGAGGTGATCGCGATCTGCTGTTCGAGGCCGTTGCCAATCTTGTTGACAACGCAGTCAAGTACACGCCGGAGGGCGGCCGGATCGACGTCATTCTGGTATCCGATGAAGGCAGGCAGGTGCTTCGGGTCAGCGACACGGGACCGGGCGTGCCGGAGAGCGAAAGAGATCTGCTGGTCCAGCGGTTTTACCGTTCAGACCGAAGCCGGCACACGCGCGGCCTTGGTCTTGGCCTGACGCTGGTCGCAGCGATCGTCAAGATGCATGGATTTCGGTTCGACGTGCTGCCAACAACCGGGTTTACGGCAGAGATTGCATTTGCGCAGCCGGGACAGGATTGAGTCAAGACTGATGGGTTGCCGGTAGGACGGCTGATCGGCCTCAATGAACCGCTGCCTGCGCGCAGGCGCAATCCTCCAAACGGCCATGAATTTTCGACTTGATCCGCAGCGCGCATCGAGACGTAATGATAAGGTCACAGGAGGGACGGCGCATGATCTCAACTATCAGGACAATTTTCGCGATGAGCATGGCGTTGTTTTGCGCCGGTCTTTTGCCGGCACACGCGGCTTCCCGGTCTCCAGCCAGCCTGCCGAACGTCGATTCAAGCCACTATCAGGGCACGTGGCTCGAGATTGCCCGCCGCCCGATGTGGATCACCGATGGCTGCGTTGCCGGCTACACCACCTACCGACCGACCCGCTATGCCAGAGAGATCATGGTTGAGGACGGTTGCCGTGAAGGAACGCCCTCAGGAAAGCTGAAGACAATCACTGGCAGCGGCGAACTCGTCGATGCCAACACCACCAAGGCCCGGTTGAAAGTGCGCTATCCCCTATTCATCATCTTCGATTATTGGGTCCTCTATCAGTCGCCCGATCGAAGCTGGTTCATCAGCGCAGATCCACAGATGAAGAATCTCTGGATTTATGCGCGCACTGTCCCGTCACCGGCAAAGCGCGCGATCATGGTGAAAATGGCAAAGTCGCTCGGGTATGACGTCGGGCTGCTGGAATTTCCGGCTCACCGCTGAAGCGATAGGTTTTGTCTGCGCTTCGCGGCCGCAGGTCACAGCACAATCTGCAGTTTGACGTCGCCAGGCCTTGCCTCGACGGCGCGCTCGAACGCTTTGATTGAATCCTCGAAACCGAAGGTTTCGGAAATGAGAGGTTTCAAGTCGACGCGCCCGGAGGCAATCAGCTGGATCGAGCGTTCATACTGATGGGCATAGCGGAAAATCGTCTCGACCCGAATTTCCTTGGTCGAGGCGGCTGAAATATCGAACGGGATTGGATTGACCGGCAGGCCGACGGCGACAATGACGCCGCCGGGTCTTGGCAGATCCATGATCGATTCCCAGGCCTTTGCCGAGCCCGAGCATTCGAAGACGATATCCGCACCCCAGGCATCCGTAAGCCGCCCTACCTGATCGATCAGGTTCGTGTCGCGGATATTGACCGGAATAACACCCTGATATTGCGCCGCGATATCGAGTTTGGGTTGGGCAAGATCGGCGACGATAACCCGCGCGCATCCACCGGCAAGGGCTGCGACTGCGACCATGATGCCGATCGGCCCGGCGCCGAGCACGACGGCTGTGTCCCCCGGTACAATTTTTGCCTTGGCTGCGGCCTGCATGCCGACCGCAAAAGGCTCGACCATCGCGCCTTCGGCAAAGCTGACATGGTCGGGCAGCCTGAAGGTATAATTGGCGGGATGGACGACATGCGACGTGAGCACGCCGTGCACCGGCGGCGTCGCCCAGAATGCGACACCGGGGTCGATATTATAGAGGCCCAGGCGGCTGGCTCTGGAATTGGCGTCCGGTATGCCCGGCTCCATGCAAACCCGATCGCCGACCTTGAGATGCGCAACCCCCACTCCGACCTCGACCACCGTGCCGGCCGCTTCGTGGCCAAGCACCATCGGCGCCTGCACCACGAAGGGGCCGATCTTGCCGTGCGTATAGTAATGCACGTCGGAACCGCAAACACCGACCGTATGGATCTTGATTCTGACAGCGCCCGGCCCGACATCCAGCGGCAGGTCGATGTCGCGAAGCGACAGTTCATGCTGACGTTCCAGTACCAGTGCCCGTTGTCCTGCCATCATAATCCCGTCATTCCGTGTTCGAGACGCGTGCGATTCCTGTGCGACGCTTACAGATCGCAAATTCTACAATAGAAAAACCTGCTTAAATAGCAGCGGTTACGACACCCGAATCCGCAAAAGCGCAATTATATTTTCCCTATCCCGGATTAAAGTAAAACGGAAATTCTACTTTGTCGAACAAAAGGCCAACAATTCTCGAATTACCTTGACACATACCATCCATTCGGCGGTATTTAATACGCGATACGGCTAAATATGATGCTCCGCAACCGCCAACGGTGTACCGTGAATGAAAACTGCCGACCCCGAGCTGATGCGCGCCATCAACCGCTTTAACGTGCTGGATACGATACGCCGGGCCGGGCCGATTTCGCGCGTCGAGATCAGCGAACGCACTCAGCTGTCGACAACCACGGTATCGGCGATCACCGGATCCCTGCTCGACGACGGGTTGATTCTGGTGCGTCACGAAGGCGACCTGCGCAACGCTGCACCCCGCGGCCGACCGCGGGTGGCTCTGGAGTTGAACCCCAACGCGGCCCGGGTAGTAGGCGCAAAAATCGCGTCAAACCGGATGGTTTTTGTTGTCACCGACTTTTGCGGCCTCGTTCTGTCGCAGCAGACGTTGGCGCTGCGCGTCGATCGGCAACCGATCAACGTGATTGCCGACCTGATTGAAGACGGCGTGCGTCGCTGCGTGGCCGACGCCGACCTGTCGCTCGACGAGATCGATCTGGTCTGCCTTGGCTTGCCCGGTGTGATCGAGCACCGCACCGGGCATGTCCGCACCACGCCGATCTTTCGCGAGACCGGCGTCGATTTCGCCCGGGACATGTCGGAGCGTCTCGGGGTCACCACCATGGTCGAAAGCGACGCGCATGCCATCACTCTGGCGCATCATTGGTTCGGCCTGGCACGCGATCTCGACGACATGGTGCTGATCTCGCTCGAGCAGACGCTCGGGCTTGGCGTGCTGCATGGCGGCCAGTTGTTTCGCGGTGCCGGTGGCCTCAGCCACAATCTCGGCGACCTCGTGCTTGGCACCGGTCCGATGGGCGCCGTGCGGCTTTCCAGCCAAGCCGGCGAACCCGCCATTCTCGGCGACCATCCCGATAGCGGCCGCTTTGCCGAGGCGATCCGGCTTGGGCGCGGCATGGCGCATGCCCAGACGCTGATGACCGCCGACGACAACGGGCTGGTCGCCGCCGCCATCCGCGCCGGCGAAGCATGCGGCATGGCGATTGCCAATATCGTCACACTGTTCGCTCCACCCCGCGTGATCGTCGTCGGCTCGACATTGGCGTTGGGAACACCCTTTCTTAGCAGCCTGCGCGGTGCTTACGCCGCGGCCATCCCACCCTCGATCCAGGGCGTTGCGGAGCTGGTGTTCGACCTTTCGACCGACGAAACCTGGGCGCAGGGCGCTGCGGTGGTGGCGCTCCGCGAACTCTATGAATCACCCTGGAGCACGACCGGACCGGCCTCGACGCTGTCTGCATAATACTATTCGAAAAATCCATTTGGGAGGAAACTTTATGGAAAAACTCGGCATCGGCATCATCGGCTGCGGCAATATTTCCAGCGCCTATCTGACCGCGATGAAATCGTTCCCGATCCTCGAAATCCGCGGCGTTGCCGATCTCAACCGCGAGCTGGCGGAGGCGCGGGCTGCGGAATTCGGCCTGAAGCCGGTGTTAATCGATGCGTTGCTTACCGACCCGGGAGTGGAAATCATTGTCAACCTGACGATCCCCAAGGCGCATGTCACGGTCGCCCTGCAGGCGCTGGATGCCGGCAAGCACACCTATTCGGAAAAACCGTTGGGCATTAATTTCGCCGAAGGCAAGCAGCTGGCGGATGCAGCAACCGCCAAGGGCCTGCGGATCGGCGCCGCTCCCGACACGTTTCTGGGCGGTGGTCACCAGACGGCACGCGCCATCCTCGACGAGGGTGCGATCGGCCAGCCGGTCGGCGGCACCGCCACCTTCATGTGCCCGGGGCATGAGCGCTGGCACCCCAACCCGGATTTTTACTACGAGGTCGGCGGCGGACCGATGCTCGACATGGGTCCCTATTACATCACCGACCTTGTCAATCTGCTCGGGCCCGTTTCGCAGGTGGCCGGCTTTGCCGTCTCGCCGCGCAAGGAGCGGATCATCACCAGCCAACCGCGTAGCGGCGAGCGCATTCCGGTGCAGGTGGCCACTCATGTCGCCGGCGTCATGGCCTTTGCCAACGGCGCCGTCATTCAGATCGGCATGAGTTTTGATGTCGCCGGTCACAAGCATGTGCCGATCGAGGTCTACGGCACCGAGGGCACATTGATTGTCCCCGACCCCAACAAGTTCGAGGGACCGGTGGAGTATCTGAAGAAGGGCGGCGCCTTCGAAAGCCGGGCCGTGACCGCGCCCTATGCCGACGGCAATTACCGTTCGCTCGGCGTCGCCGACATGGCGCATGCCATTCGCTCCAACCGGCCGCATCGCGCCAATGGCAGCCTGGCGCTGCATGTGCTTGAGGTGATGGAGGCGTTCCAGACGGCGTCCGACAGCGGCCGCACCGTGACCATTTCTACGAAAACCGAACGTCCCGCACCATTGTCCGAGTCCCTGGTGGACGGATTGCTGGGCCGATGAGCAACAGGGAGGAGAATACCATGCGTGAAGCTTTGATCGTCTGGGGCGGCTGGAGTGGCCATGAGCCGCAGGAATGCGCCCATATCGTCCGGGACATGCTTGAGGAGGACGGTTTCAAGGTCTATGTCGAAAACAGTACGGAAGCCTTTGCCGATCCGTCGATCCACGATCTCAGCCTGATCGTTCCGATCGTGACGATGTCGAAGATCGAGAAGGAGGAGGTCAAGAATCTTGCCGCCGCAATCGAAAACGGTGTCGGCCTTGCCGGCTATCACGGCGGCGCCGGTGACAGTTTTCGCGACAGCGTCGAATACCAGTTCATCATCGGCGGCCAGTGGGTCGCCCATCCCGGCAATATCATCGACTACACGGTCAACATCACCCGACCCGAGGACCCCGTGATGGCGGGGATTTCCGATTTCCCCTACACCTCGGAGCAATATTACATGCATGTCGATCCGTCGAATGAGGTGTTGGCGACAACCACATTTACCGGCGACCACGCCTACTGGATCAACGGTGTGGTGATGCCGGTCGTCTGGAAGCGGATGTATGGCAAGGGCCGGGTGTTCTATTCCTCGCTCGGACACCAGGCCAAGGAATTTCACGTGCCGCCGATGAAGTCCATCTTTCGCCGGGGTGCCATCTGGGCGGCGCGATGAGCGCCACCGTTGACGCGATCCAAATTTATCCGACGATCACCTGCGCCACCTGCGCGGCCACCGTCGCGGCATGTTGGCTCACCTGCGGCAATCCCATTAACTCGCCGAAAGTCCCGCGCGCCAGAGGCCCGGCAATGAACAGGCTGTCCAGTGCAATGCCATCCCGGCCGAGAGCCTGGCTTCTTTCACTGCAGGCAAGCCCAAGTCCGATTGGATCCAGACAGACAAGACCCGTATCGGACAACTCGCGCAGCCAGGGTTGCCAACTGAGAATAGACGCGTGCGAGGGACCAGTGGTGACGATCACGGCATCATGGAAACTCCGCACCTCCTCGCTTGAGCGCCGGTACCGGATGGTACAGGCGATAACGTTCGCCTGCTGTTCCAGATCGATGATCCTGCCCGCGAGGATGCGCAGAGACCCATCGGCGACCGCCGCATCGAGTGCCTCCTCGACCTGCGGAGCGATGCGAAACCGGTGCACATCCCAGTAGGCGCGAAGATGCCGTACCAGCCGCCGCTTCTCGGATACCGGAAACTGCCGCCAAATATCGCCGGCCTGTGCGCGGACGGCGTCCAACACCGCATGCCAGGATATCCCCTGGCGCTCCGCGGCGTCGATCGCGGTGCGGACAGCCCGCAACAGCGATCGGGCCGTCGGATGCGATGGTTGCAGAAAGTCGCCGAACGGCTCCTGCGGCAAGGTCGCGTGACCCCGCGAGCGCAGTCCCCGTCGCGAAAGCGCGGTGATCGGCCCTCGATGGCCGCGCGCTCGTAACGAGGCGATGACGTCGGCACTCGTCAAGCCGTTCCCGACAACCAGCACCCGATCGTCCGGTCGGACCACCGCCAACGCATCGGGTCGCGTCGCGTCGCGGACGTAGCGGGGGTGGCCGGACAAGGCACGCTCGATCCCGGCAGGCGGCTGCGGCGGCGGATGGGTGGTCGCGATCACGACGATGTCTGCCATGAACACCCTGCCCTCCTCGTCAACGATCCGCCAGCGCTCGCGATGCCGCGTCACGCCAACCACGCGGTGTTGTTCGTGGCGAATCCGGCCCTTGTCCAGATCATCCTTGAGGTAATTTGCAACATAGCGCCCGAACACGCCGCGTCGCGGAAACAACCGTCCATCGGCCGTCAGGGCTGCGGAATCAGCACTCGGGTCGTGATTGTCCTTGAGCCAGCGGAAAAAATGCTCGTCATCGTCCGGCAATAGGCTCATGCGGGTTGCAGGAACGTTGATGCGGTGAGCGGGGTCCTGCGTGTCGTAGGCCAGGCCGCCACCCAGGTTTTCCCGCGGCTCGAAGACAACAATGGACGAAGAACCGAGCGTCGGGTTGGCAGCGAGGTGAAAGGCGACCGCCGTGCCGGTAAAGCCGCCGCCGATGATGGCAACCAGAGATACGGGATTGTTGAGGTTCATTGCGGCAAAACTCGCATTGTCGGGAGCGTGAGGTAATGGCGTCGCATTTCCGTTGCCGGATATCGTCCCGCTATCGCGTCGATAATGCCTGCAGGAGACAAGGAAGTCCAAATTTTGTTGGCCGTTGAAAAACCATGCTGCGCTTATGCATTAAAGCAGGCTGGCAGGACATTAACGATGGCACGATCCGGCTCTTCGCACTGTGGCGAAACGCATGATAGCCGCGGGCAGACAAGCTCGCCAAGGGCCATGGCGCAAACCGGTCTAAACCTCGCGTACGATCAGGACGACAATTGCCAGCTGGCAGGCAAGATCATGCAGTATCTGCACGGACATGCTTTCAGTGACGATAATTTCGTTTCCGTCTCGCACGAGCATGTTTGAACGTTCGGCCTTGGCCAAGATGGCGGTGACATGAGCGCGGCTGACATTATACGTGCGTGAGACTGCCTTGCGCGAGAACAGCACGCGGTTGACCGGGGGATCGGTTGATCGGCAAGCGCCGACAATCTCGAGCAGGATTGGAAATCCGGCAGCGTGGTCTGCAAACAAACGCATTTGCGCCCCGGCAATGAATGCAGGGGACGCTGCCCTGACCAGACGGCTCAGGCTCGTGACCAGCGCATCAAGCACCATGGGGTCGTTTTCCGACGTGCGAGGCTTATCCGCATCCCCCCGCCAAGGGGCGACGGCGACCAGGTAGGCCCGGGCCAGTCGCGCAATCGCAACCGGCAGCCAGCCGGACAAGGACCAGGGTCGTTCGCGACTGTCCTTGCGCGGCGGATGGCGCAGCGCCGCACCTGTCCATTCCAGCCAGTCGATCAGGGCCCGCGTCCGGCGACTGGACGCCCAACCGCGCGGCACGACAATCGCCTGGATCGCGGCAAATGTGAATTGGCCGTCCCCTTTGTCCGCGATGCCGACCGCGGAGATGACGATCGCGAAGGCGCCATAGTCACCGATCGCCTGCACAAGCCTTGGTTCGTGTTTGAAAATCGTCGGGATTGCCGCACACAGGACTGAAATAGCTTGCCCAAAAGCATCGTCACGCATGATCTTTTGGGCGAGCGGGAAAACCTCCGTTCGGATCAAATCTTTCTACCCTGGCGACGCTTCTTTCCATTCAACTATTAGGTGCAAATCTCGCAGCCGGGTAGTGTTATCTTGCGGATCAGGTTGCATAAATGTGAAAATTTCGGGATTTATGTCGCCTTTGGAGTCTGTCCAGATTGTGGCTTGCGCGGGCACGGGACGTTTGCTCGACACCGGCCCCTGAAGGTTGCGCCGCGCGACAAGACCTCCAATTGCGTGCAAAACGTTGCACTCCTCGGCAGTTTCGCCATGCGCTAAAAGTCGATCACTGGCTCACCGATCAGCCAGCCCATTCAGACAGACATTTTCAATCAATCATTTTCAGAAAGGTGCGACCAATGTCGAACTACGTTCTTATTTGCCACGGCGGCCCTCGCGAGTATTCGAGTTTCGATCTCTCGAAAGGCCAAGAGGTGCACTACAGGGGGAACTATGGCGCTCCCCTCGGCAGCCTCACAGCGCTTGCCATATGGAAGGCGCTCAAAGCCAATCCGTCCGTGACGGATGAGCAGTTGGCACGCGGAATAACAGGCTACAATCCTCCAGACGTCCTCAGAGGTCCAGGAACGGTTGCGCCGGATTTCAATCTGTCCGGCGATGACAACCTTTTCCTTTTCCTGCTGAATATGGGAACGGGAAAATACCTGCGCCTCGGGACGAATTGGCGATCGAAGCTGAGCACCGTCGTGGCGGCAATCGGACCGAACGGCAAGGCTTTCTGGCTTAACCTGTTGTGCTGCAGCGAGATCGAAGGCTCGGGGGTGGAAATGCCGTCCGGAGTTCAGCTGGTCTCCAGATTCGAAGATATTGTCTGAGGTCACCATGACCTTGAGGCCTGGGCCATGACGGCCAGCGGCAAGTCCAGCTCATCCCAACCATGCGACCGACCCTTTGATCCGTAAGTCGCCTCGACTGACGCGACGACACCGCGACCACACTTGTGGCCGCGGATTGCCGACCCACGAGCATTCTTCAGGCAACAGACAGACCATCGTGGGTCCCCATAAACAAAATGCCTTTTTGACAAATGCCCTTTTAACGCCGCGAGAAAAAGAGGTGATATCATGCGATTTCGTAATGGCCTTCTCGTCCTATCAACAGCTGTATTGTTGCAATTGGGAGCATCCGTGTTCCCGCAGGCGTCCGCCGCAATGGCGGCCGCCTTGTCTCCCGAACAGACTGCGACCTACCGTTCAAAACTTGAGCAAGCGGAGGCAAGCCGGAGCATCCTGGCAAGCCTTTCAGAATGCCTCAGCGCCTACCTCGTCAATCTCCAGGCGCGTAGCGCAGAGAGCGAACAGGCGTTGGCAGACGCTTTGCGCCGCCAAAGCGACCTCACGAACCAGGTCTCACAGACCTCGGAAAGGCTGAAGGGATTTGAAAACCTGACCAAGTCGGAAATGGACAAAGTCCTCGACCGGCGACGGCAGTATAACGACGCCTTATCCGAACAGCGTGAGCAAGCCGCAAGGCTGCGGACCTGCAATCAGGTTCTCTTCCTGCTTCCCGGCATCTGCAAGGCGGGCGAAGATGCCGTCAAGGGTTTCGGCTGGATGAGGGATGCCGAGGCCGAGCTTCGGGCGCAGGAAGGCCGATTGCAAAGCACAGAAGCCGGCCTGCGGCAAATGCAGCAACAACTTGAAGGCAACCAGCAACAACTGTCCCGGGCGCAGCAGGACTTCACTGCAAACCAGGCCGCCATCATGGAAATCGAGGGTCGCATCTCCAAGGCCAAGTCGGCCGGCGCCACGATCAACATCAAGCTTCAAGACTACAACATCCTCCACGGCACCCTTGCAGACACCATCAAGCAAGCGGCGACGCTCAACCCCGATGACGTACGCATCCGCCAGGTCGATCGTCTTTCCTCGGAACTCGACGCCCTCACCGCCGGAACGCCGGCCTTCATCACCTCCACCGAACAGAGCCTGCCAGACGACGCCAAGCAGAAATGCTCGCGATAAGCCGTCGCGAGACCATCAACAACCATCACAGGCAAGGAGCCTCATCATGACCGAAGTTGCCAATTTTGAAAGCCGGGAAGCCAAGCTCACCACCAGCATCCAGAAAGACGTCGACACGATTCTCGCCCAGCCGCGGCTCGTGTTGCCGGCCCTGGATTCTGGAATTGTGCAGTCCTATGTCCATAAAATTCAGGGAACTTACAATGTCGAGCGGGCGAAGAAGGACACCGACAGTGCCGTCGACCTGCTCTACATCGCCTACAACACGACGCCGCAGGAAGAGGGCGATGTGCGCGTCAGGATCAGCGCGATCATGAACAAGCTGATCACGGCCCAGCAGAAGAGCGAACTGACGATGCGCGAGGCCATGCGGGTTGCCGGCGACATCGGCAAATCGCTCTACGACGTCTTGCCGGACTGGCTCGACATCAAGGAGAGCAACGACCAGGCCGAAATCAAGGGCTTTGTCTCCAAGGATCTCGTGGTGCTTGCCAAGAGCATCCGCGACAAGGCCCTGAATATTCGCGACAAGTTGCTGGTCATCGCCAGATCCTACGACGAGATCATCCGCGATACCGTCGAGACAACGGCCAAGAGCGAGACGGTGCTGAGCGCGCGGCTGGCCGACAAGAGGTCGATCGAGCAGGAGATCAGCGAGAGCAACGCCAAACGCGAACAGCTGGAATCCCTCGTCAACGACCTGAAGACCCAGGTCGCCGACTTCGAGAAGAAGGCGCGAGACTACGAGCAGAGGGCAAACACGGCCGAGCAGCGTGCCTTCGTCATGTCGATCATTCGGGTCGGTGCGCAGATGATTTCCAGTGCCATTCCCGCCATCGCGATGGTGGCCGGCGGCCCCGCCCCGATGCTCGCTTCCTCGCTCGGCGGCGCCCTTAGCGGCGTGCTCGGAGGTCAGGCGGCGAAACCGGCAGCGGGTGGCGCTGCCGAACCGGCGGGCGGCCAGGCACCACAGCCATCAACGTCCGGCAAGACCAAGCCGGACGATTCCGCCTCCACCCAGACCAAGCTGTCCGAGCAGAAAGCAGACTTGAAAAAGAGCGAGGAAAAGCGGGACGCCGCCAAGGCGGACATCAAGACGCTGGAGGAAACCAAGAGCAAGCTCGTCGCCCAGGCCGGTGGCGCTGATCCGACCTCCGCCAAGGGCGTGGAGATCGCCGAGATCGACAAGCGCATCAAGACCAAGTCGGATGACCTCCAGACGCAGGAAGCTGCGATCGCCAAGCAGCAGGGCATCGTCTCCAGCCTGCAGGACTCTCTCAATGCGCTCGACAAGGGTCTCGGCAAGCTGAGCGACGAACAGCAGCAGCAGGCGACCAACCTGCGCGACATCCAGATGCAGATGCTCGAAAAGGTCGAAGCCTACGAAAAGGAACGGCGGAACCAGTCTTCCGAACTGGTGAAGATCACGGCCCTGCTCAAGGGCAAACGAGAAAAAGATGAAATTATCCAGCTCGCCATCAAGTCCTTGAACGTAAGCCTCAGCGCACTGAAGCGGATGAAGGAAATCGTCGAGGAAATCGCCTTTTTCTTCAAGTCGTTTGCCGACTTCATGGAAGGGATCGCCATCGAGGCTGGCCAGCAGGTCAGCAATATCGATGCCGTTGCCGAACTGGAAACGATCCGCAAGAACCGCCTGGCACAGCTGATCAAATCAATCGACGAGTTCTTCGTCAGGCAAACCGCTCAGTGGTATGCCGTGACGATTGTTTCCGACAAGTTCAACCAGAGCTTTGCGGACGGATGGTCGAAATTGAACAAGTTGAGCGGTGAATACATCACCGGCGACAGGCTGAACGCCTATCTGCAAACCGCCTCGGTCAAGCTGACCGAGATCGTTGCGGAGCGCGAAGCGGCGGCCGACGAGAAGATCGCATCCCTGAACGTCTATCGCGAGAGCCTTTCCAAAAGCGCCTGATCGTCCCTCGGGCCGCCGGCACTTTCAACTTTTCCGGCAGACCGGCAGTCCTGAACTCCGGACGATCGGCGACCTTGCAAGGCCGAGACCCGGTCAGGAATGCCCAGACGTTTCAACAGGCGGCGGCCCAGAGGCCGCCGTCGAGGACGACGCTGCCACCCCAGCGAGCACAAAACCGACTTTCGAAATGATTGCTTTCAACAATTTTCAAGGAGACGAAAATGCCAACAGTTGCAAATCCTCCAGCACTCGTCGCACAGGAGACCGGAGCATGGTGCTTCGCTGCCGCCGAAGTGATGGTCAGAAACTATTATAACGTCGCTGCAAGCACGCAATACGCCATTGCGAGACGGCAGGCTCTACTGCTCGCAGAGTCCGATAGCAATCTTGAATACCGATGGGTTATGGCCGAGAGCTCGGACATGGGCGCGCAGCGCAACGAAGCGGGCGGGACCAATTTAAACAGCGAGATTGTCCAACTGGTGCGCGCTCAGCGCAACGTATTCAACGACGGCGCCACGGGTGGGCGGATTATTCCGGGAAATCTAACGCCCCAACTCGTGCGCGACGAAATCGACGCCAATCGTATTTTCGTCATTGGCACGGATATTCACTACTATGTCGTGTATGGTTACACCACCAACGGCATGGTCATGAATGTCCGCGATCCGTGGCCTCCCAACCAGGGCGGGATGAAGACGGAGATTCGACTGAACGACTTTCTCAGGTCCAGCGAAACTCTCGTCAGCTTTTTCTAGCGCCGTTCCGCCAAAAGTGCGAAGCGATTTTACGTCCGGAACTGCGGTAAATCAAGGGGTTAGAGAAATTCTGCGATTCGAGGAAAAGCGGACTTGCTCTTGCCTCAAGGCGCGGTATCCGACGATGTGCCTTCGTTGGAGCTGTTAAGAATGGCATCGTCGGCGCGGTCACGATGCAGCACCGCTCTGGCCAGCAACATTAGCGTCACCGGCGTGGTTACGGTGACAAAAATCCAGATCAGCATCTCGTGAACCACCGGACGCGACTCGGTTGCGGTAAAGAACAGGATCGAGGCCAGCACGATTCCGCCGGTCCCGCAGCTGGTGCCCAGCGTCGGCGCGTGAATGCGCTCATAGAATGTGGGAAAGCGGGCAAAGCCGATCGTGCCGATCAGCGTCAGCGCGGCGCCCAGCAGGAGTAGAGACGACACCAGGATGGCGACCCAGACCGGCAGTTCTTCCGCATGTTGCATCATTCGATCACCTCCCCGCGCATCAGAAACTTCGCCAGCGCCACCGTGGCGACGAAGCCGAGCAGGCCGATGATCAACGCGGCCTCAAAATAGATGATCACGCCGGAGCGGATACCGAAGGTGATCAGCAGCAACATTGCGTTGATGTAGAGCACGTCGAGCGCCATAACCCGGTCCTGGGCGCGGGGGCCGCGAAACATGCGGATGACAACGATGATCATCGCCATTGCCAGCATCAGCTGCGCGATCAGCACCGACCAGGACAGAATGCTCACGCTCATTCGAATATCTCCATCAGCAGCTTTTCGTAACGGATCTTCACCACATCGCGCCATGTCGCCTCGTCGTCGAGATCCAGCACATGCATCAGCAGGGTTTGTTCGGCGGAATCATATTCCAGCCAGGCGGTGCCGGGGGTGCTGCTGAGGACAACCGCCAGGACCGCAAGTGCGGTCGGATCCTTCAGCTCCAGCGGGATGGTCATGAAACCGGAATTGCGCACGCGTCTGCGGCCTTTGAGAATCAGGACTGCCACAGCGATGTTGGAGACGATGATATCGTAGACGACGCGACCCAGCAGTTTCGGCAGCAGATACCATCCCGCCAATCGCGGCTTGGACGGCCTGAGGGAAGCCATCGCCCAGCTGGTAAACATTGCCACAATGGCACCGAGCAACAAATGTCCCCAGGTGAAACCGTTCAAAAACAGCCAGAGCAGGACAAGCGAGACGAACAGAAGCGGATAGGGTAGCACCTTATTGCACTCCCTCTGTGTCGCCGGCGCCGGCCCGTGGGGCGCCGATCACCGCATTGATGTAAACGCCCGGCGTATCCAGCGTCCGGATCGTATCCTCCATATAGCGCATTACCGGCCCGGCTTGCAGCGTCAGCATCAGCGTCAGCAGCAACAGCGCCATCACCGGCGCCATTTCCATCACCAGCACGCGCGGAACGGTGCCTTCGAGCGACGCCCAGAACGTGCGGATGCCGGCGCGGGTCATGGCGATCAGGGCAAACAGCCCGGACAGGATGATCAGCACCACGATCCACCATGTCGAGGGCAAAATGTTGGAGATCGCTTCGTCCGGAACGCCGGCGCCGATCATGGCCGACAGCATGGCAAACTTGGCGATGAAGCCGGACAGCGGCGGCAGACCCGACAGCAGGATGCCGCAGGCCGCAAAGCAGATGCCGAGGATGGCCAGCGTTCCCGGCATGGTGACGCCTGCCTCCTCATCCGCCGTGTCGTCGGCGTCGCCATAGGCTTCCATGGTCACGGCCAGAACGCTGGCGCCGGCATCCTGGCCACGTTCGACCAGCTCAATCAGCATGAAGAAGGCGCTGATGGTCAGCGTCGAACTGGCCAGATAAAACAGCGCGCCGGCGGCAACACTGCTGTTGCCCATGCCGATCGCCGTCAGCATGGTACCGGACGATACCAGCACCGAGAAAGACGCCAACCGTGGCAAGGCCTGCGATGCCAGTACGCCGATGGTGCCGAACACGATCGTCGCCATGCCGCCGAACAACAGAATTCCGAGGCCGAACCCTGCCGATGGCGAGGTGTCTGCGCCAAATACGAGCATGGAAAGGCGCAGGATGATGTAGATGCCAACCTTGCTCATCACTGCGAAAATGGCTGCAACCGGCGGAGCGGCCACGCCATAGGCATTGGGCAGCCAGAAATTGACCGGCCACATGCCGGCCTTGATCAGGAAGGCGACGCCCAAAATGCCGGCCCCCGCCTCCATCAGCAACCGCTGCTCCGGCGCGAGGTCGCGCACCCGAACGGCGAGATCCGCCATGTTGAGTGTGCCCGTCGTGCCGTAGATCAGGCTGACGCCGATCAGGAACAGCAAGGCTGCGGCGAGATTGACGGCAATATACTGCAGGCTGGCCTTGACGCGCAGCGAGCCCGAGCCATGCAGCATCAACCCATAGGACGCGGCCAGCATCACCTCGAAGAACACGAACAGGTTGAACAGGTCGCCGGTCAGGAACGCGCCGTTCAGTCCCATCAGCAGGAACTGGAACATGGTGTGGAAATGCGGCCCCGCCGCATGCCAGCGGGCCAGCGAAAACATCAGTGCCGCGAGCGCCAGCGTCGCCGTCAGCACCAGCATCAGCGCCGAAAGCCGATCGAGCACGAGAACGATGCCAAAAGGCGCGGTCCAGTTGCCCAGAAGATAAACGCCCCGTGCGGCAGCTTCCGCGCCGACCACCTTATCGGCCGACAGCAGCAGAAGAAACGACACCACCAGCAGCGCGCCGGTGGCCGTGACGGCGAGCATGGCTTTGGCAAATCGGTTGCGTTCATCCAGCATGACCAGCGACGCGCCGGCGATCAATGGAATGAGGATGGGGGCAATGATGAGATGGTGCGTCCAACTGCTCATCGGCGCTGCTCTCGTCCATCGACATGGTCCGTGCCGGTCAGACCGCGCGACGCCAGCAGGACCACCAGAAACAGCGCCGTCGTCGCAAAGCCGATGACGATGGCGGTCAGAACCAGGGCCTGCGGCACCGGGTCCGCGAGGCTCTTGGTATCGACCCCTTCCTTGAGGATCGGCGGCGCGTTGACCATCAGGCCGCCGACGCCAAAGATGAACAGGTTGACGGCATAGGACAACAGCGAAAGCCCAATAATCACCTGATAGGTACGCGGACGCAGGATCAGCCAGACGCCGGAGGCGGTCATGATGCCGATGCCGATGGACAGGACAAGTTCCATTAGGCTTCCTCCGCCTTGGGGGTCCGGGCGCGATGGACACGGACCGACTGGTGGGCGAGCGCAATCAGCATCAGTACCGTCGAGCCGACGACGACGAAGAACACGCCGAGATCGAACAGCAGGGCGGTGGCCGCCGGCACCTTGCCGATCAGCGGCAGCTCAAGATAACGCGAATGGGTGGTGAGAAACGGATAGCCGAGAAACCAGGCACCGATGCCAGTGCTGGTGGAGAACAACAGCCCAAGCCCCATCCAGCGCAGCGGCAGGATGCGTAGGCGATCCTCGGCCCAGCGCGTGCCGCCGGCCAGATACTGCAGCAGGAAGGCGATCGCCATGGTAATGCCGGCGGCAAAACCGCCTCCAGGCAGATCGTGCCCACGGATGAACAGATAGACCGCGATAGTAATGATCACCGGAAACAGCCACTGCATGATGGTCGAGGGTACGAGCAGGTAATCGCGCACGGTATCGCCGGCCGAGCGGTTCGGCCGGGCGTCGTCGAAGGCGTCCTGCATTTTCTGCTGTTCGGGCAGACCGAGTGTGTCGGATGCCGGGCGGAAGCGGCGCAGGAGGGCGAACACCGTAAGGCCGACCACCGCCAGAACCGTGATCTCGCCCAGCGTATCGAAACCGCGAAAATCGACCAGAATGACGTTGACGACGTTGCGGCCGCCGCCCTGGGTATAGGCGTGTTCGAGGAAATAGTTGGAAATGGCGTTGGGAACCGGCAGGGTCATGACCCGATAGGCAATCAGCGTCATGCCCAGTCCGCTGACAGCGG
>Ga0247730_1000332_pt1 | contig 38968 bp, 32 predicted proteins | sample UWRJL073202C2_FD_180959 | JGI IMG/M metagenome (GOLD analysis project Ga0247730, IMG submission 180959) | Plant litter microbial communities from Arlington Agricultural Research Station in Wisconsin, United States - UWRJ-L073-202C-2 | ecosystem: Environmental > Terrestrial > Plant litter >... | reverse complement strand
AAAGAAATATCTTGAAAAATAAAAGATTCAAAAGAAGCAATCCAGCTAATTATTTTATTCAAAATATAAATACTCCATTCTAAAGATTTAGCCACAAATTCTGGCACTATACTAAAAATTGCCCAAACCATTACAAAAACTCCAACAGCCATAATTACAACCAGTAAAGGAAGAACAAACATATTCGTCATAAAAAATAATCCGGGAAATTGATGAAAATAATAAATACTCAAAGGAAAAGCGCCAATTTGTGCGGCGAAAGAAACTGTCAAAATTTCCCAAAAATATTTTACAATCTTATTTTTAGGTTTCCAAATCAATAGAAAAAGTGGCTGCAACCAAACAATAAAAAATACGGCACAGTAACTTAATTGGAAGCCTACGTCAAAAATGAAAGAGGGCTCCACTAGCAAAATAAAAAATATAGAAGCCAAAAGTGTATGAAAAATATTCGTTTTTCTATTCGCATATTCTCCAACAGCGACAAAGGTAAACATCACGACTGATCGTGTAACAGAAGGTGAAAAACCAGCAATCAAAGCAAAAAGCCAAAGAAATCCGATAATGATAAAAAGTTTCAAAAACTCACCTGTTTTATTCTTAGGCAAAGGTTTCAATAGAAATCCAATAAAAATCATAATACAGCCAACATGCAATCCAGAAACAGAAAGAATGTGAACAGCACCTGCGAATTGATAATCTTTTAAAATTACTGGAGAAATATCTTGTTGCTGCCCTAAAACCAAAGCAATCACAACATTTAGTTCTTCCTTAGAAAAATTAGATTTCTCAAGATTTCTAATAATTGTATTTCGAAAGTTTGCCGCATAATACCAAATGCTTTTATCTATCTTAGAGCCTACTTTTATATTAGAAACATCTGTATAAATTTGACCATAAACAGATTTGTTCTCTAGATATTTCCCATAATCAAATTGATTTGGATTGTGCGGCTTTTGATGCTTATAAATAGTTCCATCAACTAAAATTACCGAACCAATGGCAAGATTTTGCATAAACCCTTCCTTTTGGATATTGACTAAAATTTTTCCAGTTGCAACTTTTGAATCATACGAATTTACAATTCCAAAATAACGATGATTGAAGGAAGTACTTTTTAATTTTTCAATAAGAGTAATAGAAATTGAATGTCTTTTGGAATCGTTTATACTATGCAAATAATGAGTCGTATTAAAACTATCATTATTTATGGCATAAGTTGAAACCCCTAAAAACACAAACAAAACATACGTTGCAATAGCAAAATATATCTTTTGAATAAATTCTTTACGCGCTAAAAAATAAGAAATGATGAATAGCATTAGTGCTATTCCAAGAAATATAAATGCGAAAGATATATTTGGTTTAAAATAAAACGAGAATAATAATCCCAAAAGAAACCAGACGGTAATTCTTACCAAAGGAAATTTCAATATTTGCATGGCTTATAAATTAAGCCCGAAATATAAGAATTATTTTGAGTTAATTTACAACTCTGTTAACTTGTGCAAAGTTTTTATGATAATAAGATTCTTTAGTTGAAGAAACCATAACCCCTTTACTTGTAGAAGAATGTATGAATTTTATTTCATCGCCAATCTTTTCGATTACAAGACCAACGTGGTTAATTACACTTCTTCCATTAGTTTTAAAGAAAATTAAATCACCTTTTTTTACATCAGAACTATCTACTTTTTCACCAACAGTTGCCATATCATGAGAACTTCTTGGCAATTTGATATCAAAAATATTGAAAACTGCTGTTACCATTCCTGAGCAATCCATACCTGCTTTTGTAGAACCTCCGCCTCTGTATCTTACCCCAAGAAATTCCATTGCATTATTAATTAATTGCATTGAAAGATAATTTTCTGAAGGAGATCCAGCAACAACAAGGTCAGCTTCTTCTTTATCGACGATAACCGCTTTTTTTGATTTTACAGCTTTTGCTGTTTTTGGTTTTTCTGTCGAAACCACAGATTTTGGAGTTACTGTCTTTTCTGATTTCGACTTTTCTACTAAGGCTAAAGTTTTTTCTACTTCTGGACTTACTTTTTTCTTTTCAACGGGTTTTTCGTAAACGCCTTTTTTAACGGCTTCCTTTTTAGTAGTAATAATTTGCGAATGTCCTAATGTTGTTGCCAATAAAAATATTGGAAAGACTAGAAATAAGATTTTTTTTGCAGACATATTTTATTTTTTATTTTTCAGCAAAAACAAAAACTGCTGTTTTTGCTTTAGATTTATTAATAAAATTCCGTAGAATTAATTTTGTTTTCTCAATAGGGGGATTTTATATTTAAACGATTATAAAAAAGGTTTATTATATAATATTTTGTAAATATAGCATAATTTACATATAGTTGAAAATTAACTTATTAAAAATTTGTTAATAACTATTCCTAAAGTTGTTGAAAAACCAATTGCAACTGAAATAAACAAATGATTTTCAATAAAATACAACAGCCAATAAAATATTATTTATTTCGAATCTTATTAACAATCAATTTGGCCGTTTTTGCACTTGCGCCTTCCCCACCGAGTTTTTTTTCTAAGATTTCATACTCCTCCAAAACTTTTTCACGCTGGCTTGTTACTAAAATTTTATGCAGCTCCTCTTTAATTTTTTTCGGATTACAATCGTTCTGAATTAATTCAGTCACCACTTCCCTATCCATAATTAAATTGACCAGAGAAATATATTTCAAAGTGATAATTCGTTTGGCAATTTGATAAGAAATCCATCCGCCTTTATAGCAAACTACTTCGGGAACTTTAAAAAGAGCCGTTTCTAGTGTTGCGGTTCCCGAAGTCACTAATGCAGCAGTTGAAACGCTTAATAAATCATAAGTTCTATTAGAAATAAAATGTACATTTTCATTATTCAAAAACTGTTGATAAAAAGAATATTCTTGACTTGGAGCGCCGGCAATTACGAATTGATATTCCTGAAAATCTTTTACAACTGCCAACATTTCGGTCAGCATTTTTGAAATCTCTTGTTTTCTGCTTCCCGGCAAAAGAGCAATTATGGGTTTTTCATCTAAATTAAATTCCGATCTAAAACTTTTATCGTCAATATGTTTTCGATTGTGAATAGCATCAATTAAGGGATGGCCGACAAATTCTACCGGAAAATCATGCTTCTTTTCATAGAAATCTTTTTCAAAAGGAAGAATCACATACATCGCATCAAAATCACGCTTTATATCCTTAATCCTATTTTCTTTCCAAGCCCAAATTTGAGGTGAAATATAATAATGCGTTGGAATTCCGATTTTTTTTGCCCATTTTGCAATCCGCATATTAAATCCTGGATAATCGATAAAGATTAAGACATCAGGCTGAAATTCAAGGATATCCGCTTTGCAGAATTTGATGTTATTCAAAATAGTTTTCAAGTTCATGACTACTTCAGCAAATCCCATGAAAGCTAATTTTCGGTAATGTTTTACCAAAGTGCCTCCAACTTCTTCCATCAAATCGCCTCCCCAAAAACGGATTTCAGCATTTGGATCTTCCTTATATAATGACTTCATCAGATTCGAACCGTGCAAATCGCCAGAAGCCTCACCTGCAATAATATAGTACTTCATATTTATACAAAAAAAGTTATAAGTGCAAGAACAATTGTTGCCAAAATCACGCCACGAGCCATTAAATCTTTATTCAATTTAAGCAATACAAAAAAAGTTGCCAATGGCAAAATAGCACCAAGCGTAATGACTTTTCCCAAATAACCGCCACTTTTCAGAAAAGTCAAACCTTCAATAAATTCATATTTTGCAACCAGAGTAATATAAAGATAAGTTCCTAAAAAACAGGCAACCAAACCTATCATAAAACCTATAAGTAAATCAATTTTTTTCATTTAATTTCCAAGTATTTAAATTTTGAATGGCATGATGTGCTGTCAAATCAAACTGCACAGGAACTACAGAAATATAACCGTTTTTCAATGCCCACTCATCAGTATCTTCACCGTTATCTTGGTTCACAAATTTTCCGGTAAGCCAATAATAATCACGGCCCATTGGCGAAGTTCGCTTGTCAAATTTTTCTTGCCACATCGCTTTTGCCTGACGACAAACTTTTATTCCTTTAATTTCTTTTTCTTTTAATTTGGGAAAATTTACATTCAAAATTACGCCTTCGGGAAGTCCGTTTTCCAAAACCTCTAGGGTAATTTTTTTTACAAACCTCTTTGTAGGCTCGAAATCTGCATTCCAGTCATAATCTAAAAGCGAAAAACCAATTGCCGGAATTCCTTCAATTCCTGCTTCAACTGCAGCACTCATTGTTCCTGAATAAATGACGTTTATTGAAGAATTTGAACCATGATTTATTCCAGAAACACATAGATCAGGTTTTCTTTTCAAAACTTCATTGACGGCAAATTTTACACAGTCAACCGGAGTTCCAGAACAGCTATATTCAACATCAACGTCATTATCAATATTGATTTTATTTAAATAAAGCGTACTATTTATAGTAATAGCATGGCCAGTTGCAGACTGCGGACTATCTGGCGCAACGACAACTACTTCGCCAATTTCTTTCATCACGCTAATCAAGGCTCTAATTCCTGGTGCTGAAATTCCGTCATCATTTGTAACTAAAATCAGAGGTTTTTTATTCATTTTTTATCAATTGCATGTTGTTAGTACAAACATAGAATTTACAAGGTCAAGAATCAAATTAAAAAAGAATTATTTGAAAATGCAATGTAACAGTCGGTATAGTTGATCAGCACCAGAATATATTTTCAATACTGAAATTAAAACCGTAAAACTTTTGCTGAAGCAGATTGTCCTTCGGTTTAGCTCTTTCAAAAACTAAAACAAAAAAGATAAGATATTAACTCGTCTTTTTGTAAATAGCATTTATTTTTACTGATAATCAATTAGTTGTATCTTTAAAATAGATTGTCACTAACTTTGACACATTACCCATATTGATCGTCTCCTTAATTATTCAAAATTCTAATATTTTATATTTTTTTCAGATAGTTAATAGTGCTATTTCTGGAAAATACTTAATCTTACTGGGGCCGTATAGGCATCGCCTCCTATGCTAAGTTATAAATTCTGTTTCTCCGTAACAATGTTGTATTTAATCTCCATCGTGCCGTTGGTAGAATAATTTTTTCGATACTGGCGCTGAAACTTGTCATTCTGCAACCCTTCATAGTACATCGCAGAACGATCATTGTTGTCGTTGTATGTAAAATCAATTTTGGGAACCCCAGTTTCCTCGATGCTTACGGGCTTTTGAAAGCATTATAAGAAATGTTAAGCTGTCGCTCTGATGTAACTGGATTATTGGTTTTTCTGATGTGCACGTTGTCATACCACACGTTTCCTATTGCAAAAATTACATTTTATTTTCATGACCTACTTTGACACACTAAGGTACAACAAAAGCATTAAGGCTTTTTAAAATCATTAAAATAGAAGAGACAGCCTATATGTCGTCTCTTTATGATTCCAAATTCTAATATTTCATATACTTTTTGTGCTGTTTCTAAAAAACACCTAATCTGATACATTACCCAATTATGCCTAAATTACCGTTTTTTACGGGCAATCTTTATTTTATCTTAAACAACAATAAATAATTAGCAGGATTAATATTATAATTGTTTGAAAAAAAATATAAAAATATTGTTTTTTCTTATGTTCTGGCTTTATAATTAATAAAACGAATAAGTTTGGTATTAAAAATATAAACAGCAAGAAGTCAATAATTAGTAATAATAAAGCATTATCAATAAAAATATATCCCCTAAAAATAATATTACAATTTTCTGAAATGAACTTATTTCTCCACATTAATAGAGCTTTTGCAATATATATGGAAGTAATAAAGAAGAATGTATAAATGCAATAATAAAAAATGTATATATTGTTCTTTAAGTATTTTATAGACCCCATGTTTCTTTGAATTTTGTGTCGTAAGATATTGAATTTCTTGAATTTGATATGTAAAAATAATTTATAGTTTTCCCTTTAGCATAATTAAATTTTAAAGCAGTACTAGATAGTTTTATGTCTCCAGACTCTAAAGTTTCTATTTTCCAAGTAGCAGTTCTACTTGTAAATATCTATATCGCTTGATGCAACTTTTAAACCATTATAAGTAAATCTTCCCCAAGTAATCTCCGCTGTTTGGTTTGATTTTAGAGTAAACGAAGAAATTTTATTGGCAAATGTTTTAGGAACGCCAAAGCCTATTAGGTCATCGGAATCATATTCAACTCCAACTTCTGCTTTTGATAATAAACTTTTAATCCTTTTGCCCATAATTTCTCTTGCTGTTTTTGCTGAACTTTATGATTCACATGATTCAGCAAGCTCACCGCCAACCCTGTCGCGGCACCCTGCCAGAAATTACCGCCTGTCAAAGCAGCTCCGGCGCCTCCTGAAACGGTACCGATGATAATCATAACAGTAATCACATGTCTAAAAATAAATTTCTTTAATTTTTTCTATTTCTTCTAAGATTTGCTCTTTTATGGTAGCAATATTTTTACCATCTACATTTTGGAAATTATGAGTTTTTGCATCAAAATAACTTGAAACTAAATAAAAAAGGCTTTCATATTCAAAATAATTATCGTTTTCAAATTCATCTAAACTATTTCTAATCTCAATGTCGCTAATAAACATATCTGGTCCAATTACTTCAAAATCCATATGTTGCTGATAATTTAAAGCCTGTTCCAATGCTGGAATATAATTACTAAAAAAAACTTTTTTTTCCATTCTAAAATAATTTAAAATCTATCCCAAAAATTTTTATCATTCCATCCTTTTTCCCAAGGTCGATGTCTATGAAGATTATTCCCTGCCCCTCTATGATAGTGTGGTAAAGTTTTGCCTTTTACCCACTCTGAAAAAGAATTAGATTTTTTTGAGGGATTAACTAATTTATGAACGTCAAATCTAGGTTTCGAGCCATATCCAGCACCTTTTGAGATTGAAAATCCATTAATTTTACCTCCGCTTGCTCTCAAAAATTTAAAACCTGAAGCAATCCCATCAAAGATTTTCCCTCCAGCATACAGCTCAAAAAAGGTATTATCTTCACTTATGCCACCAGAAATTTGTTCAAATTTACCACCATAGAATCTTCTTCATAAACCGCTTGGAGGCACCTCCATCTTCCAAAGTTCCACAGGTGTTGAAGCTACTATTTCTCCATTTTCATAAAGATAATCAGTTTTATCTCCCCCTTTGTCATTGATTTTATTTCCGTCCCTGTCATAACCATTGTCGTTATCTGAATGCGCCACATGATTCAGCAAGCTCACCGTCAGCCCAGTTGCGGCGCCCTGCCAGAAATTACCGCCGGTCAATACCGCGCCGGCTCCTCCTGAAACAGTACCGAAAGCAATGGTGCCAAAATCACCGCTTCCCCAAGCACCGCCCATACCTTTCCAGACATGGTCAGTTTTATTAATATAGCCGCCACCCCAAGCCGAACTGGCAATACTGCTCAAGGCTCCGCTGGCAAAACCTGTCCAAAAATTGCCTCCCTGTACGCCACTCATTATCCCCTGAGCCATTCCATGTGCCAATGCTGAATAAGTCAGCTTTAGCCCAAACTGGCAGACATTCTGGAATGCCGATCCAATTCCTGATGTTATGGCGCCACTTACCGCTCCAATAAATGTGGCTTTCAGCAAGCCAACCGCAGTAAAAGGGGTAGCGGTAGTCAATGCCGTTAGTGTGTAGGTCGCCGCCTCAATTACCGCCCCTATTTATCACCGCTGTGGTCAAGCTGATAAATTTCTCTCAGCTTACGTCAGTATATTTCAGCGGGCTGCAAATCCGCAGTATCGGGGTTAATCATCAATATATTTACTATGTAGTTTTTTATCTGTTTTATTAATTAGAAAAATATAAGTATTCCAGCCCAAAATGCCCTTTTTGTATTTTATAACCAATAAATTTGGTCTTTGATTATCAGTTGAACAATAATCAGGTTCTCCCCATATATTTTTTATGCTTTCAATTGAGGAATTAATTTTAGTTTTCTCAAACCTCTCAAGATGATTATTTTCATTTATCCTAATTATAATAAATGTTATTAATAAAAAAAGAAATAAAGCAAGAAAGAATAAAGCTGTTTTTTTGATAATTTTCTTCATTTTAATTTTTTAAATCAAACGGATTAACTGTCCAATGAGGATTTGTTTTTGGCTCCCATCCAACTCCATAATATTTGCCACTTGCAATTGCAACAGAAGACCATAATTGACTTACATATGAATTATATTGATATCCTTCTCCTGAACGAGTTACTGTTACGGATCCCCCAGCTGATACTTTGTACCAGTATTTTTTATCTGAAAAATCTTTATGATAAAACCCATCCCCTTCATATGTCCCATTTTTGATAGGAGTAAAGATTGGAGTTTCTGTTGTCACATCTTCAGGGTTACAAATCCGCACTGTCGGGGCTTACCCTAATTTTCTTTCCATTTTCTTACAAGTAAACTGTCTTTTTTTGAATATGTAAAAGCATATTTGTTGAATGAAAAATTATAAATATCCACAAAATAATCTTTTTCAGAAGTATTAGTATAGTCTGGTTTACCCAAAATTGTTCTAGCCTCAGCGGAATGAGTATAAATTTTTAAGCGATTATACTTACAAAGAGGTTTTAATATTTTAAAAGAAAATATTAAGACGATGAATAACATAAATAATAATAGTTTTTTTCTCATATTTTTATTTATTTGGATTTATCCATTTAGAGGAATTATAAAATGGATTATAAGTCCAATGAGGACTTTTTACAGATTTTAGGCCGAAACTACTTGGAAGCATAAACTCTATAAAATTACCACCTTTATGTGGAACATAAAAAATATTATATTTCCCATAATTACCATTTTCCGAGGGCGTAACTTCTACTCTTTTTCCGTCTCCAATTTTAAAGCAATAGTTTTCATCGCTATTGGTTACATTTTTTAAGTAAAATCCATCTGTATCGTATAAAATGTTGTTTTCAAGTGAAAACAATGGATTTTCATTGCCTACTGGATCTTCTCTTATAACACTAAAATCACTCAATTCTTCTTTATTTAATCCTTTAAATTTGATTTTCCCTGGATAATTAGTTTTATCTTTAGAAGAATGCGCCGCATGATTCAGCAAGCTCACCGTCAGCCCAGTTGCGGCACTCTGCCAGAAATTACCGCCTGTCAAAGCAGCTCCGGCTCCTCCTGAAACAGTACCAAATGCAATGGTGCCGAAATCGTCGCTTCCCCAAATACCGCCAATGCCTTTCCAAGCACTGTCAGTTTTATTAATATAGCAGCCGCAAGCTGAACTGGCAATGCTACTTAATGTACTGTTGATAAAGCCTATTCTATTTTATAATCCAACTCTACACGGTTTGACTTGATTGTTTTGTCAAACATTTTGTATCCCATCATTTCCAAAGAATCTTTAATGTTTTTTGGCAGTGCATTCTTAAAATATGGCATATTGACGTTATATTTTACATATGCATAATACTTTTCTTGGAAATCCATCATTTTTGCATCATAAAACAAACAGTAATCCTCAGAAAGACAAAGTTTCATGTTGAATGGAATTGAAAGTGTTTTTTCTTGTCCTGAATTAATTTTAAATATATCTTTAAAAAGATGTGTCTTGTATTCTCCTGCGCCATCTGAAGTAACAACCTTATTTATGCCATTACCATGACTATCTTCAATTCCATCACTTAATGTAAAAAGACTTGTGGCGTCATTAAATTCTTTTAGAAAATCTTGCAGCGAAGTTGTATTTAATAACAAATAATAATCTTCTTTGCTATTGTTTTTTATTACAATTTCTAGATTTGAATTATCAACAACTTTCTTGTTTTTTAGATATAATTGAATATCCGAAGCCTCTTGAGAATTATGAACCGCACAATTGCAAAGCAATAATGCGGCTAGTAAAATAAATGACTTATTCATTATCTGTTTAATATATTTAGATATAAATTGTGTTCTTTTGTATTATAAAATAGGGAGCCATTATCCAATTCCCATTGGTATGCTCGCACTTCACTGTGTGCTTTCGCCTTAATGGTGTTAGTACTATTGGCCCAGTTTGACCATCTTCCACTAACCGCGTCTGCGGCATGGGATAATTCATGTCCCCCAGTAGCGGCTAGTCCATGATGAGAAAATAGTGTTGATGAATCTAGCTTTATCAAACCAGTAAAAAACGTTTTATATAATCCTGTTACAGCATTTCTAATCGTACTAATTTCTGCCTTGCCAGAGATATTTTCTAGTTTTGTGTTTTTGAGATTATCAACAATTTCAAAATCTGGATTGTTGGCCTCTGCGTACATTTCTGGAAAAACTTTAGCCATAAATTCTTTAACTCCTGCATTATCAAAATTAGCGGACTCATACGGATTATAACCAGCATCAATAATCCTTCGATTGATGTCTCTATTTGTCTGCCAAGAATGCGCCACATGATTCAGCAAACTCACCGTCAGCCCAGTCGCAGCGCCCTGCCAGAAATTACCGCCGGTCAGTGCGGCGCCGGCTCCTCCTGAAACGGTACCAAATGCAATTGTGCCAAAATCACCGCTTCCCCAAGCACCGCCCATACCTTTCCAGACATGGTCAGTTTTATTAATATAGCCGCCACCCCAAGCCGAACTGGCGATACTGCTCAAGGCACCGCTGGCGAAACCTGTCCAAAAATTGCCTCCCTGCACGCCACTCATTATCCCCTGGGCCATCCCATGTGCCAAAGCTGAGTAGGTGAGCTTGACCCCAAACTGGCATATGTTGCCAAATGCCGATCCAATTCCTGATGTTACCGCGCCACTTACGGCTCCAATAAATGTGGCTTTCAGCAGGCCACCCGCAGTAAAAGGGGTAGCGGTAGTCAATGCCGTTAGTGTGTAGGTGGTCGCCGCAATTACCGCCCCTATTATCACCGCTGCAGTCAAGCTGATAAATTCTTCTCCGCTTACGTCTGTATATTTCAAAGGGTTGTTTAAAACATACCCATAACGGTTATAATTCTGGGTATTGTAAGGCTCTTGTACAAAATTATCAGGCTGCAAAAAGCGGTGCAGCTTGGCATCATACAATCTTCCGTTCATGTGTATTAGCGCAACGCTCTGCAGGTGCTCGTGCCCGGTATAGCCTCTGTCCAAAACGGCAAAGCTTGATAAATTATTGCCCAGCGCGTCTTGAATTTTTACAGTATTTCCCCAAGCATCAAAAAGTCTTTTCTCAACTACAGTTCTGGCCTGGTTGGTTATCGCAAGTATTGATCCTTGGTAATCCCTGTGAAGGTATAGATATTCTTGTGTGGTGCCGTCGCTTTTTGAAACGACTGGGGCCGTATAGGCATCGCCTCCTATATAAGTTATAAATTCTGTTTCTCCAGTAACAATGTTATATTTAATCTCCATCGTGCCGTCGGCAGAATAGTTTTTTCGATACTGGCGCTGAAACTTGTCGTTCTGCAACCCTCCATAGTACATCGCAGAACGATCATTGTTGTCGTTGTATGTAAAATCAATTTTGGCAACCCCAGTTTCCTCAATGCTTACAGGGCTTTTGAAAGCATTATAAGAAATGTTAAGCTGTCGCTCTGATGGAACAGGATTATTGGTTTTTCTGATGTGCACGTTGTCATACCACACATTTCCTGCACCTCCCTTGTTGTCAAGCCTGATGCTTAAAGACTTGATATTTGCAGGTACCAGCACTGTGCGTTCCACCAATTTCCAAAGTCCTGTCTGATTAGATTGTACACCATCAAAGGCTACATTGTATCCAGTTTCTCCTTCATTTCTCATATACATAAACATTTCCGCTTGCGGGCCGTCACTATAGACCCATGCAGAATAAGTATATTCAGTAGCAACTGCATTGTCAATGGGCACATTGATTTCTGAGAAAATCATTTTCTCAGCAGGAGAATCGCTGCGTAATTTTATAGAACGATCGCCTGTATGTGAAAAGGTATCATAAGACAGGTAGTTCGGATCCCAATAGGTTGTCCATCCTTGCTGATTCTCAAATCCGTCGTTAAATATTCCCAGCCTGTTAGCATAATAGGCTTCTGACTGGGTGTTGATTTCTATCGAAGTATTCTGATAAGTCTTGTTAGCACTATAATTGTATGTTCCTACGCTATTTTCTGTTATTCTGCCTTTGTTGTCATAAGATTGTTCCTCCTGAACTCCCTGTGCATTTGTGTAATGCGTCAGTCTGTCTAAAGAATCATAAGAAAATGTTTCATTCCAGTTAAACAGGCTGTTGCTTCGGCTGTTCAGGTTGCCTCTGATAGGATCAAAGTTATATTGAAGCGTCATGTAGTTGCGCTCTACAACTATCGGTCGTCCTGGCGATAATACTGTTTCTTTTGCCGAGTGCTTAGCTTGAGTCGCAAAGCCATATTGGTCATAACTATTAGAAATTTTTATGCCGTTTCCAAAGAATCCGTTGACCAGCTGTCCTCTTTCATTGGTTGTATCGGTCTGCCATAGCATATTTTGTGTCGCTTGGTCTAAAATCTGCCAATGATAACCGTTTTTATAGGTGTTTTGAATCCATTTGACCGAACTTTTGCCGTCAGTATTGGTTGCTGCATATAATTCTACTTCTGGCCTTCCGAAGGCATCAAAAAAAGTAGCACGCTGAAAATAGCCTATATATTTGTTCTCATCGCTAAAATTAAGGCGTTTGTAATCGTCATAGCCATAAGTATAGTTGGTAATATAGCCATCAATTAAATCTTCAAACTTGCTGGATATAATTAGTTTTGTTAGGCTGTCATATACGTAAGTTGATTTTGAATTGGTGAGGTCGCCCACTATAATTTTCTCTATCAGTTTTCCTGTGCCGTCAAGCAAGTAAGTGGTTTTTCCTTTTGGAGTTGTTTCCTCAAATGCTTCTCCGGTAGAATAGTAGGTGTATAAATAGGTGCCTGCCGAAGGGTCTGTCAACGCCGTTTTTCGTCCCCATTCGTCATAGGTCATTGCAATCTTATTTCCTTCAAAATCGCTTTCCTTGAGATTTCCGTTTGCATAATATTTATAGCTTATGCTTCCTCCATTATCTGTAGCTGTAATTACATGGCCATTGGCATTTTTCGTAGAGCTTGTAGTTTTTGTACCGTCATTTGCAGTTACTGTCAGTCCGTTATAGGTTATGTTTGTTGCCAGTCCTGTTGCAGCAGTATTTTGAATAACACGGTTATAGTCGTCAAACAGTGTAGTATTCCATTGCGATGGATTTTCTGAAGAGTAAGGCTCACTTTTTCGGTATGCTCTTCCTATGAAATCATATTCTACAGTTTTATACGACCAGGTACCGTCTATGTTTTTAATCCCTGTCGTTTTTATTCTGCCCAAAGCATCGCTTTTCTGGATACTGCCGCTGCCGTCATCTCCAGTTTTTGTTATGACATATTCATTTTCATTTTTTGTATAGGTTGAAACAATACTTTTACCTAAATAATCAGTTGCTTTTATAATTTTGCCCCAGTTGTCATATTCTGTCGCAGTAGTAAGCCCATATGGAGATGTTGCAGAAAGAACAGTTCCATATAAAGAATGATAAGAATTATTGGTTGTGACAAGTCCTTCAATATCCTTCATTGTTTTTATATAGCGCCCTGACGGGTCATAGGTATATTCTGTTGATCTGGGAGCAATAAACCTAGCATAGCCTTCTGAGCTGGCCGTTTTCTTTTTTAGGTTTCCATAATCCCCATATTCAAATTCCTCAACCAAATATTTTGCCTCTGTTGTATTTCCTTTTTTCTTTGTTTTTGTAAGCCTTCCGGAGGTATAGAAATATTCTTGTGAAGTTTCATAAGTATTGCTGTAAGCTGCTGTAACATTTTTGTTGCTTAAGGGCCTGCCGATAAAATAGGAAGAACCAGTACCTCCAGGATTATTTTCAAAAGTATTGGTAGTTGTAGTTATTCCTTGCGATACGCTGCCTAAAAAGTTTTCTGTTTTGGTGACGGTAGGCAATAAATATGTAGGATCATAGCTATAGTTGGTTTGTGTAATGACGTTAGTCTGGAAGTCTTTTACGGTTTCCTTGTTTCTATAGATGTTGAATACATTATTTACAGTACTGTGCTGGAATTCATTGACAGTGCTGTTGATCATGCCTCCGGGATTGCCTGTGTTTACAAATCCGAAGCTTGAACCAGCTTGAACTAAATGCACATAAGTTCTTTCTGTAGCGCCACGCCACAATGGATTTGTTTCGGTAACCGACCATGTCTTTTTTTGCCCCATGCCTTGATACCATGAACTGCGAGCCGTTTTATTAAAACCTATCATGCCTAATCCGTGCATGTTGACGACCAGCCCATTATATTTGAAGTCCTGTGATTTTGAAATACCCTCCACAGTATTTTTAAGTTCATATACAAGGTAGTTAGATGGAAGCGTTTTTATTTCTACATTAGGATAGTTTGTAGAATTGCCAAAAGAATAGAAGCTGTGAAGATTTGATCCGTTGGCAATCGCATAATCGGTAGATGTCATGACTTGATAACGTATTTCGTCTACAATATTTCCTCCAGAAGAAATCACTTTTTTTAACAAGTTCTCTTTTGACACATCTTTTTTAAAATCGATATAGGTTAGCTTATTGTCATTATTTCTTAACATGGCCATATCTTTGCTCATTCCGTAGTGCTTGTATGTTGAAACAATAGGTATGGGTAGCTCTTCAGAATCAGATTCGTTCGAGACTGGAGTATAGTATTCTGGCGTAAAAGTATCACCAGCAATATTTGTATTGCCAATGTTATTGGCAAAGGTGCTTATCCGCCATTCTGTATTGAAATCATTAAACGACCATTCTACTTTGAATTTTTTTATCCAAACGCGCACTAGGTCAGATTTACCATCGCCGTTCGTATCCATGGCGTAGTAGCTACTTAAATGGGTCTGCGTGTCATAGTAGTCTCCAGAATTTGGCCAATATTCCACAATGTTGTGGGATTCTTTCGTAAAAAATGAGTCTCCTGCCGGGTTCGGATTGCTGTAATAAATGTGCCACTGCGTATGGTGCCTCCCGCCATTGGTATCGGGCAACATGAGGTCTGTTTTGCCATCGCCGTTGTAGTCGCCAAAAAGGAGCTGTTTTGATCGGTTATAAGCGTCTATCGTCCCCTGGCCGATTACCTCTGCCGTAACCCAGGGAGCCTGCAAAAGCTGATTGAAGCTATATATTTTGTAACTGCCACCATTTGTATTTGTAATGACCAGCAGATCTGTCTTGCCATCACCGTTATAATCGCCTGTATATGCCCTTTCCGTATTTCTGCCAAGAGACAGGTTCGGGATGTCTACAACTCCAGAACTGTTGGGTGATGTTGGGGCTGTAATATCTAAATTTACTAAGAGTGTTTGATGCGATGCCTCGCTTATTAAAGTAGATATATGTTCACAGTTTTGTGAGGAATTCTGCAGATCAGCACCATAAGAGACATTTTCAATATATCTAAAAATCAATACCTCTGAAATGCCATCACCATTAAAGTCGCCTTCAATATATTTGTTGTGCTGATTTATTATGGGAGATCTGCAGGGAGCCCATTGAGGATCTACGGGCCCCTCACAAAGAGTAAAACAATTGCTTCTGTTGTCAATTGCTAGTAGTTTGCTGTGTTCCACATCAAATCCTGTACCTGCTGCGTTTAGACTGAAATACTGCAAATTTACGGCATCATAGGATTCTCCGGGAACAATTATTGCCTGCTTTTGCTTGAGTTTGTTATCGTGCACATATGTACCAACAAATCTTTTATGCCTGATCCTTATAGTTTCAGGAAGAGGAATCGGCTGGTTTTCAACTTCTGAGAATTTTTTAGTAAATAGATGAGAATAATCAATGAAATCTAGAGTCCCGTCACCGTCAAAATCACCTGAAAGGGTTACTTCTCCTAGATTTAAATTATTATCGTAAGCTATTGTGTTTTCATAACCCATACCAGTCTCTACAGTATTATCATATTCAAATATTATTGGATTTGCAGGCTCTAAAGCGCCATTAAATTCTTGAACTTGGATTACTTTTTCGTAGCCTAAATTTGGATCAACAAAATGTAATAGTTGATATTTTCTAAAAAGTAAATTATTTGTCTTGACTTCTATATAATCCAATAAGGCTTTCTTTTCATGCTTTACACCTTTTATATAAGCAAATTCAGCTCTTTTAGCTAGCTTATAATTAAATTGTATAGAATTGATTGGGGCAAGTCCGTTTGTATTAGCACTGAATTTGATCTCGCTTATACACAAGGTCGCGTTGAACGGCTTTGTATAGTGGTAAGTGATATAGTTTCCATCAGTATCTTCAAAGCGAACAATGTAAAATGCTGTCAAATCTGTAGCATCCATTCCTCCATAATTTCCATACCAAGAGCGTGAACCGTCTGGTGCTGTGACAATAAAATAAGTAGAAGCACCACTGCCGAATAATTCTATTCTAGTATTTGACTGTACTTCTGTTTGATAAGTGGAACCATTTTCCCAATAGTTTCCTGATTTTAAGATCAATCGCTGGCCATCTAATGAAAGCTTATCATTGCTGTCAAAATCAACTCCATCAACAAAACCGTCAACGTCTTTACGGGTAGCCATTCGGCTGATATAAGAGATAGAATTGATTCCCCATCCTTGCCCGGCAATACCGCCAAATTGACCGCTGGAATAGCTTAGATTAATAATCGGACCTACATCTTTTAAACTCGGGGGCATAGCAATGGGAATGGTATAATTTGCTTGCCCTGAATTGGAGACCTCTAATTTTCCTTGAGTGTCATGGAAATTTTGAGAAAATAAAGAATTTGATATCAATAATAGTATTGCAAAAAATTTTAATTTCATACGGCGATTATTGTTTTATGATTTTTATCGATTTGTTTTCCCCGTTTGAATAGTTGAGCAATACGGTATAAACGCCCATTGCATATTCTTGAAAAGAAATTTTCTCGCTATTCATTTTTCCTAAGTTTTGATAGCTTTTTAACAGCTGTCCACTGAGCGAATAAACATTTATCGAGCTGACAGTATTGTCGTTTATAAGATCCCACTCGAGGTAAAGCTCCTCTTTTACGGGATTTGGATAATAAGAAATTACATCTTCAGGGAAGAATTTTTCAAGAGGGAGACTGCTTTCTTTAGCGGAAGTTGAGAAGCTTCTCTGTGCAGGGCAGTTGATACACAGCGATCTTACAATTTGATTGCCTGAAATGTCGTATTGAAAGTTGATTGTGTTTTGTGAATAAGCTTTAATAGATAAAAAAGCGAAAAGCATGAAAATAACTCCTTTTAGATTATTGAATAAAGTATTCATATTTTTATATTTAAATTTTGAAAATGCTAGCAAACATTTTTTATTAAGAATTAGACTACAAAATTGCCACCAAAACTATACAATTAATCCCTTGTCCGCAATACATTAAAATTGATGTAGTCCAAAGTTTACAAAATAATGATTTTGATTTAAAATTTACAGTAAAAAAGGATCCGAAAACGTCCTTGCTCCTACCCTAAATTTCTTATATAGTAAAAGAAATCAGGGCGTTTTCCACCATAAGATCGCCCTGAAGATGTTGTGCGAATAGAATTCCTGAGATAGACAGATCCCTGAAGAGGAGAAAAGGTAAGCCGTATATAAGGACTGAAGCTTCATATGTTTTATAGTTTTGATGAAATACTTAAATAATTTATGCACATAAAAACCAAAATGATCTTATGAAATAGCTGTCCCAAAGAGAGCTTGGTCTAAAAAGGTAGTAAAGGTTACTATAAGCCTAATATAAGGTTAATAAAAGGTTAGTATAAGTTTAGTCGCATTTCATGAGAACAAGTTGAAAATGAAACAATAGCTAGCTACCTTCTTAAACCTTAAAAAATATCATTTTTAAAATTTACTCATGTAACATTTTTATATAACTTTGAAACCTTTGAAGACAATGATATTTTGCTGGGCATTTCTAAGGAAAGCTTAAAAAACATCTTTAACAAAAAATTATGCAGATTAAACAATCGTGGCATAGTTTTTTCAGTAATTTAGTCAAAAATTGATGAATACTATTATGCAATTTATGAAAAGCAACTATAAAATTTTGTTGGCAGTTTTCGCGCTTTCGTTAGCGCTGTGGAGTTTCATCCCAAGAGAACAAAAAGCCGGCGCAGACCCAGAAAAAGATAAATTATTATTAGAACTTCTAACCTTTGTTATTGAGCGCGGTCATTATGATCCGGCAAAAATTGACGACACATTTTCTAAGGGAGTTTACAAAGATTATCTAGAAGCACTTGATCCTTCAAAACGATTTTTTATTCAGTCAGACATTGATGAGTTTGCAAAATATGAAACTCAAATCGATGATCAAATCATCAACAAAGATCTTTCTTTCTTTGACTTGACTTATAATCGCTTGGAAAAAAGAATTGAAGAAAGCAAAAAATACTATAAAGAAATTCTTTCAAAACCATTTGATTACAAAACAAATGAAGAACTGAATACTGATTATGAACATCTTCCATTTGCAAAAAATTCAGACGAATTAAGACAAAGATGGTTTAAGCAAATCAAGCTTTCTACCTTATCTTCATTAACCAATAAACTTGAGATTCAAGAAGGTAAAAGTGTAACTGACAATGAAGCTGGCGCTTTTGGAGACGGTGAATCACCAACGACTCCAGAAATGAAAAAGAAAAAGGAGGAAGAGAAAAAGGCAATTGAGAAAAAGCCTTACGAAGTTTTAGAAAAAGAAACCAGAGAAAGCCAATTAAAATCACTTGATGAATACTTTGGTTTTATTAAAGATTTAGACAGAGATGATTGGTTTTCAGTATATATTAATTCTATTGCCACACGTTTTGACCCACATACATCTTATTTTGCACCAGATGACAAAGAGCGTTTTGACGTAAGCATCAGCGGTAAGTTAGAAGGAATTGGAGCGCGTCTTCAAAAGAAAAATGATTTTACAGAGATTACAGAGCTAATCTCAGGCGGACCAGCTTGGAGAGGAAAAGAATTAGAACCAGGCGATGTAGTTTTAAAAGTAGCACAAGGTGCAAAAGAACCAGTTGATGTAGTCGGAATGAGACTTGACGATGTTGTCAAAAAAATCAAAGGCCCAAAAGGAACTGAAGTTCGATTGACAGTTAAAAAAACTGACGGAACAATTAAAATCATCGCTATTATTAGGGATGAAGTAGAAATTGAAGAAACGTATGCAAAATCAAGCATTGTAGAGAAAAACGGGAAAAAATACGGAATTATTTACCTTCCTAAATTCTACATTGATTTTGAAAACCAAGATAGCCGTGATGCCGCAAAAGATGTTACTTTAGAAATTGAGCGCATGAAAAAAGCTGGTGTTGATGGAATTGTAATGGATGTTCGTGATAACGGTGGTGGTTCATTAAAAACTGTTGTTGACATTGCCGGATTATTCATTGACCAAGGTCCGATTGTTCAAGTAAAATCTGCTGGCAAAAAGAAAGAAGTTCTTTCTGATAAAGATCCGAAAATTCAATGGGATGGTCCATTAGTTGTAATGGTGAATAGCTTTTCAGCATCAGCTTCTGAGATTTTAGCAGCGGCAATTCAAGATTATAAAAGAGGCGTAATCATAGGAAGCACTCAAACTTATGGAAAAGGAACTGTTCAAAATGTAATCGACTTAAATCAATTTGTAAGAAACAATTCTTTGGGAGATTTAGGCGCTTTAAAAACTACAACTCAAAAATTCTATAGAATTAACGGTGGTTCTACGCAATTAAATGGAGTATCTAGTGATGTTGCGCTTCCAGATCGCTATGCTTATATAAAAATGGGCGAACGCGATACTGAAAATGCAATGCCTTGGGATAAAATTGATGCTGCTGAGTATAAAACTTGGAATAAGCAACAAAATTTCAATACTGCAATTGAAAACAGCAAAAGAAGAATGGAACAAAATCCACAATTTCAGCTGATTGAAGAAAATGCAAAATGGCTTAAGGAAAGGCAAGATGAAAATGTTTTCAGCTTAAACATCGACAAATTCAAGCAAGAGCAAGAAGCTTTAGAATTAAAAGCTAAAAAATACAAAGCTATTGTTGATTATAAAAATAATTTAAAATTCACTTCATTGCCAAATGAATTAGAAGTAATTAAAAATGATAATTTGCTTAAAGAGAAAAGAGATCGTTGGCACGAGAATCTTTCAAAAGATATCTATGTAGAAGAAGCAATCAATGTTTTAGATGATCTTCAGCAAAAATCAGGAAGCGTAACCTTAAAATCTAAAAAAGACAAATTAGTTAAATCTTAAATGTCTGACACACAAAACTGAATGAGCAAAACTGCACAGTCATTAACAGGAATAGCGCTCCAAAAATTCAAAAAGAATTTTTGGGGCGTTTTCAGTTTTGGGTTTATAGTACTTTTATTGCTGCTTTCAATTTTTGCTTACGTCTTAGCTCCTGATAATTCACAAAATGCCAATTGGGGTGACTTGACGATTCGTTCAAAAAAACCAGGATTTGAAGTGAAAATGATTTCTATTCCTTTGAAAGAAAAGCCAGTTTCAGGTTTTGGAGATTATTTCTTTGGAAAAGAACAAGATTATTATAAAGAACCAATTTTAAATTATCGCTTAGAGAAAGACAAAATAGTTTACACCTTATACAATGACGACCCTAATGTCATTATTCAAAAAGAAGTACTATTACAAGATTTTCCAGGTTATAAGAACACGCGATCAGTTGCGCAAAATTTTATCAAAAATCAAAAATTTTATTTAGGAACAGACAAAGCCGGAAGAGACTATTTAAGCAGAATGCTTGTCGGCTCAAGAGTTTCAATTTCCATAGGATTTGTTGCGGTAATTATTTCATTAATCGTAGGAATCTTTTTTGGCGCAATTGGCGGTTATTATGGTGGAAAAATTGATGCTTTTGTGATGTGGCTGGTCAATATTATATGGTCAATTCCGACATTGCTCTTAGTTATTGCCATTACTTTAAGTTTAGGAAAAGGATTTTGGCAAGTTTTTGTAGCTGTAGGATTAACAATGTGGGTTGAAGTAGCGAGAGTCGTTCGCGGACAGATAATTTCTGTTAAAGAAATGCAATTTGTCACTGCAGCAAGAGCCTTGGGTTACACAAATTTCAGAATTATTTTATATCACATTCTTCCAAATATTATGGCACCTGTTATTGTGATTTCTGCTGCTAATTTTGCTTCAGCAATTTTAGTAGAAAGTGGCCTCAGTTTCTTAGGGCTTGGTGCACAACCTCCAGTACCAAGCTGGGGCGGAATGATTAAAGATTATTATGGTGATATTATTCTTGACAAGCCTTATTTGGCAATGGTTCCGGGAATAGCAATCATGCTTCTTACTTTAGCTTTTATGATGATGGGAAATGCTTTACGTGATGCTTTAGATGTGAAAAATTAAGAGCATTTTGTAGTTAGTGGATTATTAATAAAAAATTAATATATTTACCTCACCCAAATTAATAAAAATTATGCCCCTTATAAATAGTAATAGTAGCCTTCACAACAAGGCAAATTATTTTCACTATCTGTTATTGTCGTTGCTTTTTTTTTCTTCCACTGTTTCTAAGGCACAATGTGCCGGAACAAGTACCTCAATTACAATTTGCGACCTTACCGATCCCGCAAGCCAAAGCATAAATCTTTTTAATCTTCTGGGCGGAACTCCAACGCCTGGCGGAACATGGACAGACATTCAGCAATCTGGCGGACTTAATATCGCTACAGGAATTCTTGACGCAACTCAAATTAATGAAAGCGACATTTTTGTTTTTATCTATACGGTCAATGATGCTGCTTGTGTGATAAATACTGCGACAGTTACAGTAACTATTGGTGGCTATGCCGGAATTGACAACTTTACTGCTTCAGCCTGTTCTGACAACAATGCAGTAAACTTATTTCAGTTCTTAGGAAATTTTCCAAATCCTCAAATTAACGGAGTTTGGTCTGACGATAGTGGCTCAGGTGCTTTAAGCAACAATATATTAGACGCAACTGCCTCAGGTGCAGGTCAATTTACATTTACTTACACAATGCCCGCAATTGGAAGTTGTGCTGAATCAACTGCAAAAGTCGTCTTAACTGTACACTTAGCTCCAGAACCTGGTAACACCTCCGACTTGGTTCTTTGTGAAACCGACGATATGTCAATTCATACGAACTTAAATTTATTAGATTACATTACCGGCCAAGATCCAGGGGGAAGATGGAGCGAAGGAGCTACTTCAGAATTATCAGGTCCGTTTGATACTTTTATCAATGTTGAGAATATCTTCAACACCTTAGGACCAGGAACTTACAATTTTACTTATACCGTTCAACCTTCACATCCCGTTTGTAGCAGAAAAACTTCTACAGTTTCAATCATAATTGAAGAACAGCTTGATTTTTCAACTACTACATTACAGGTTACTTCTGATATTTGCGAAAATCAGATTCCAATTGCAATTTATACCGCAACAATTAGACAAGGAAACGAGCCAATTCCAAATGGCAGCTATACAATTCAATATGAAGTAACAGGCCCTCTTAATTCTTCAGGTTCAGTAATAGGCACGGCAATTGCAGGAAATTTGACTTTCAATATTCCTAATCTTTCGTTTCCAAGTATTGGAGCATATACAGTTAGAATAATTAACATTCATGAAACTACAGGTTTTGGAGCTTGCCAGCACATTATCGGAAACATGACTGATATTGTGAACGTTTTTCCTTTACCAAGAATTAACAGCGGTACTTTAAGCATAAATAACGCCTGTCAGAGTTCAAATATTCCTGTAGAACTTTCTGGAAATACAAATTTACCTGATGGAAATTATCAAGTTACTTTCACGCTTTCTGGAAGTAATGTTAGTTCCAATCAAGTTGCTACATTTTCAGTAACTGGTGGCGTCGGAACATTTTTAATCTTAGGAAATCTTGTTCCAAATGTTGGAAACACAACCATTAGAATTATTCGCATTCAAAATTTAGATACTGGCTGTCAAAATGCGGCAACGCTTAGTCAAGAATTTTTCATAAATCCAAAACCGATCACAACAAATGTTGCTGTGGCGGTAAACAATTTTTGTGAAAATATTCCTGTTTTAGTTAACGTAACCGGATTAGGAAATTTAAGTGCTGTCATCATTACTTATTCAATCACAGGAGCCAATACTGCAACAGAATCAATTACGATTCCAATAACCGCAGGAAACGGTAACTTTATCATCCCTGCTAGCGCAATTCCAAATGCCGGACCAAACGTTCTGACAATCACAGGAATCACAAACACTGTGACTTTATGTGGATCAAATAATCTTTCCATAACAGATACTTTTATAATTTATGAATTACCAAATGCGCCATCAGCAAATGACCAAGCATTTTGTAGTACTGAAAATGCAACTGTGGCCGATTTAATTCCGAATGGAAATAATTATCAATGGTATGATTCTGCAACCAGCACTACACCTTTGAATCCATCAACCGTTTTAATTTCTGGAAATTATTGGGTTTCTGAGACGAGCATTAATAATTGTCCATCCGACAGAAGTATCATTTTGGTTACAATTAATCAAATTACAACACCAACACTAACTACTGATGGACAAAATTTCTGTGGTTTAGATTCACCGGCTCCAACACTTGCCGATTTGACAGCAAATGTAAATTTTAACGGAACTCTATTTTGGTTTGATGCAGCTTCAAACGGGAATCAACTTTCTGAAACTGATATTTTGCAAGATGGATTTACTTACTATGGCTTTGATTCTGATGCTTCAGCAACTTGTATTTCAGAAATTGGATTAGCCGTAACTATTTCGTTAACCAATTGCGACGAAGATTTCGCCTTGATGATTCCTGACGGATTTTCTCCAAATGGCGACGGTGTTAATGATACTTTTAAAATTCCAAATATTGAATTTTTATTCCCGAATTATACGATCGAGATTTTTAACAGATACGGAAATCTTATGTACAAAGGCAACCGAAACATTCCAAATTGGGATGGAAAGAGCAATCAATCCAATGCCAATATCGACGGAATGGCTTCGAACGGAGTCTATTTTTACATTGTAAATTTTAATAAAGACAACAAATCTCCAAAACAAGGAAGACTTTATCTAAACCGATAATTTTGTCTCTATCTTAATCTCTTTCCAAGATGAAAAAAATACTACTCTTACTCGTTTTTATAGGGTTTTTAAATACAATTTCAGCACAGCAAGATCCGCAATACACGCAATACATGTATAACATGAGCGTAGTAAACCCAGCTTATGCAACTGCAACTCCAAACATCATTAACCTTGGTGGATTATACAGAACGCAATGGGTTGGATCTGTCGGAGGTCCAAAAACAATGACCTTTTTTGCACACAAACCAATTAATAGAAATGTCGAATTAGGCGTTTCATTTATTTCAGATGACATTGGTGATGGCGCTAAAAAAGAAAATAGTCTTTTCGCTGATTTTGCTTATGTTTTAGAATTTAATGAAAAACATAGACTGTCGCTAGGTTTAAAAGCCGGAGCTGTTCTTTTTAATACAAATTTCAACGGTTTTCAATTAGAAAGCGGTGACAATTCTACCGACAAAGCTTTTGAAAAAAATATAAATAGTGTTTTTCCAAATGTTGGCGTTGGAGCATTTTATTTTACTGACAAATACTACTTCGGACTTTCTGCTCCTAATCTTCTTTCTTCAAAACACATTGAAGAACGTGATGGAATAAGCAGTCTGGGATCTGAAAATATTCACGTATTTTTTACTGGAGGTTATGTTTTTCAAATCAATGAAAGTTTAAAATTCAAACCTTCCTTTATGGCAAAAGCTGTAAAAGGCGCACCAGGAGTTTTAGATGTTTCTTCCAATTTCTTAATTAATGAGCGATTTGAACTAGGAGCTTCTTACCGATTTGGTGATGCTGTCAGCGGCTTGTTCAATATTAAAATTACGCCAGAACTCCGCGTAGGTTATTCTTATGATTACACACTTTCCAATTTAGGCGAATTTAATTCCGGAACTCACGAAATCATGCTACTTTTTGATTTAGACTTCTTCAAAAAAGGATATGACAAATCACCAAGATTCTTCTAAAATGAAAAACATGAAAAGACTATTACTTTTACTCACGATATTATTTTCAGTTCAGGACAGTTTTGGACAGACGCCTGAAGTGAAACTTGCAAACGAATATTTTGACCGTGCTTTTTATAGCGAAGTTATTCCGATGTATGAAAAAATTGCCCAAACTGACAATAGTTTGGAAATTACCCGCAACTTGGCTAATTCTTACTACTATACTAATGACCTAAAAAATGCAGGGAAATGGTATAAAATAATGATTAAAAAAAATCCGAAATACATTACAGACGAATATTATTTCAGATATATTCATACTTTAAAAGCCACAGGAAATTATGCGGAAGCTGATTCTCTTGCCAGAAACAGAATTATTATTGCCAAAGGAAGCGTAAATGTTTTTGATAAGGAAGTAAAAACCTTAGAAAATATTGCGGCAATCGGAGATCGTTTTGAAATCAAAAACTTAGCAATAAACACTAAAAATTCTGACTTTGGAGCAATAAAATATGGCGAAAGATTGGTGTATTCTTCGCCTACCAAAGAGAAAAAAACTTACCGTTGGAATAGTGAAAACTATCTTGATTTTTATACAATTCCAGTTTTTAATGCAAAATCAGGGGATTCAATTTCCGAAGATTTTTCAAAGTCCATAAATACAAGAATGCACGAATCAAATGCTGTTTTTACCAAAAACGGAAAAACGATGTATTTCACTCGAAACAATCCGAAGAAGGATAAAAACATGATTTCGCATCTGCAGCTTTACAAAGCAGAATTTAAAAAAGGACAATGGACAAATATTACACCGCTTCCATTCAACAGTCCAGATTATTCAACTGAACATCCAACTTTGAGTCCAGATGAAGAAATTCTTTATTTTGCTTCAGACATGCCAGGATCATTAGGCTCATTTGATATTTTTTCTGTAGAAATCAATGGTGGAAAGTTTGGAATTCCAAAGAATTTAGGTCCGGTAATCAATACGATTCATAAAGAACAGTTCCCTTTTATTTCTGATGACGGAAAGCTTTATTTTTCTTCGGATGGACATCATGGCTTTGGTTCTATGGACGTTTTTGTATCTGAATTCAGCAATGGAAAATTTGAAAAACCAAATAACATTGGCTTTCCAATAAATTCTGGGTATGACGATTTTTCGTTTAATATCAATTTTGAAACGAAAGAAGGCTATTTTGCTTCCAATCGACCTGGCGGAAAAGGCAACGACGATATTTATCAGCTTACTGAAACTAAACCGCTAATTATTGAAGATTGCAAGCAGTTTATTGAAGGCTTGATTACCGACATTGATACAAAAGCAATTCTTGTGAAAGCTACTGTAATACTTCAAGATAAAGACAAAAAAGAAATCGAAAAAGTAGAAACTGACGCAGAAGGCAAGTTCTTATTTACAGTTCCGTGTGAGTCAGATTATACAATTATTGCTTCGAATCCAGAATATTTAGACGGAACAAAAAGCCTGAAATTATTCAAAGACAGAAATAAAATAAATGATGGTTCAATTGGCTTGAAATCTGTTGCGAATTCAGAAAAAGAAACCTTTACAGAAGAAGAATTAGCGAAAAAACGAGAAGATAAAATTGCAAAAGCAAAAAAACAAGAACGAATCGAACAGCTGATGGAAAAAGAAAAAGATGTAGTTCAGGATAATGACAGGCTTATGATTAAAACTGACCCAATCTATTTTGACTATGATCTTTGGTACATCCGTAAGGAATCAAAACCCATTTTGAACCGAGTTATAGAAATCATGAAAAAATATCCAAAGATGACTGTAGAAATCGGATCTCACACCGATGTTCGTGCCAGCGATGCTTATAATAACGTGCTTTCAGAAAAAAGAGCAACTTCAACAAGAAAGTATTTCATCAGCAAAGGAATCGAAGCAGACAGAGTTTCAGCAAAAGGATATGGCGAAACCAGACCAATTGTGCGCTGTGTTCCTGAAGATTCTTGTGATGAAGAACAACATGAATTAAACCGTAGAAGTGAATTTGTAATCCAGAATTTTTAATGAAAAATAAGCGCTAAAGCGTATCTTTGTTCTCTCATTTAAGAATAAAACTGATGAATAAGTCCATTGCCGGATTCTCAAAATTATCCAAAGAAGAAAAGATAAACTGGATTGCTACTGAATATTTTTCAAATCCTGAAGACTCGATTTCCGTCATTAAAAATTATTGGAACAGCGATGAAAAACTACAGCAGTTGCATGATGAATTTATAGAAAATACTATTACCAATTTTTATTTGCCTTTGGGCGTCGCACCAAATTTCTTAATCAACGGAAAATATTACACGATTCCGATGGCCATTGAAGAAAGCTCAGTTGTTGCAGCTGCAGCAAAAGCGGCAAAGTTTTGGTCAGAACGCGGGGGTTTTAAAGCTACCGTTTTAAATACTGAAAAAATTGGGCAAGTACATTTTATTTATAAAGGAAATACTTCTAAATTAGAACAGTTTTTCAAGGCTATAAAAGATCGTTTTTTTACAGAAACAGATAGCATTACAGCAAACATGCAAAAGCGTGGCGGGGGAATTCTAGACATTCTTCTGAAAGATAAAACCGATTTACTTCCAAATTATTTTCAGCTTCATGCGACTTTTGAAACTAAAGATTCGATGGGAGCCAATTTTATTAATTCTTGTCTAGAACAATTTGCAAAAACATTAAAATCAGAAGCTGAAGCATATGATTTATTTACGGAAGAAGAAAAAAATATTCAAATCGTAATGAGCATTTTGTCAAATTATGTGACCGATTGTATTGTTCGCGCAGAAGTATCTTGTCCTGCAGAAGCGTTGAATGAAGATAAAAATGAAACCTCGCATGATTTTGCTGAAAAATTTGTTAGAGCTGTCCAAATAGCTGAAATTGAACCTTATCGCGCCGTTACGCACAATAAAGGAATCATGAATGGAATTGACGCAGTGGTTTTGGCAACTGGAAATGATTTTCGCGCTGTGGAAGCTGGCGTACATGCATACGCATCAAAATCAGGAAAATATTCTAGTCTTTCTCATGCAAAAACAGAAAATGGGATTTTCAGTTTTTGGCTTGAAATACCGTTGGCCTTGGGAACTGTTGGAGGATTGACAACCTTGCATCCGTTAGTAAAAGTAGCTTTGGAAATGCTTGAAAAACCATCTGCAAAAGACTTGATGCAAATTGTTGCAGTTGCAGGATTGGCACAAAATTTCGCCGCGTTGAGATCGCTAACCACAACAGGAATCCAAGACGGACATATGAAAATGCACTTGGGAAATATCATCAACCAGTTTGAAGCTTCAGACGAAGAACGCCAATTGGTTCAGGATCATTTCAGAAACAATTCGGTTTCGCATGCTGCCGTTGCCAATTACATTGAAAACTTAAGAAAATAAGATTCAATGAAGCAGACTTTTTACAGCAACGGAAAATTATTCATAACTGGAGAATATGTTGTTCTTGACGGCGCGATAGCTTTTTCGCTGCCTACAAAATTTGGTCAAAATCTTGTTATGGAAACGACCAAGACTGGTTTTTTGGAATGGAAAAGTTATGATTCCAATGATGAAATTTGGCTTGAGGAAAAAATCAGCTTCGAAGAAATTTTCAGCAATAGCAAAACCGGCGAAAGCAAGAAAGACACTTTGGTTTTCATCTTGCATTGTGCGAGCAGCATGAACCCAGAAATTTTGCAAGACCCAAAAGGTTTTTCAATTGAAACCAAGCTTACTTTTCCTAGAAACTGGGGACTTGGCTCCTCTTCTACTTTAATTAATAATATTGCACAATGGTTCGAAATTGACGCTTTTGAGCTTCTTGAAAGAAGTTTTGGAGGCAGTGGTTATGATATTGCAAATGCTCAAAATACAACTGCTATTTTATACACAATCGGCAATGGAAAACGTATTGTAAAACCATTTATCTTTCAGCCAGAGTTTTCGAAAAACATTCATTTTGTTTACTTGAATGAAAAACAAAGCAGCAAGGATGCGATTGCTTCTTATCAAACAAAGAAAAAAACCATCGCGCCAATTGTACAACAGATTGATGAGATCACTAGAGAAGCGATTGCGTGCGAAAATTCGAATCAATTTGCACAGCTCATGACGAAGCATGAAACGATATTAAGTTCGGTCTTAGAAACGATTCCTGTGCAGCAGAAACTGTTTGCAGATTTTGACGGTGTTGTAAAAAGTCTTGGCGCATGGGGTGGTGATTTTGTAATGGCAATTTCTGAGGAAAATCCGAAGGCTTATTTTAAGGCAAAAGGTTTTGAAACAGTACTTTCTTACGAAGAAATGATTTTAAAATAGCAATCAATTTTTACAAAGCAGATAAAACTTCTATAAAATAAAAAATCCCGTTCAGTAATTGAACGGGATTTTTTTATGTATCAATTCAGATATTAGAATCCGAAGTCAAGTCTGTTATCTTCAATGTCTGCTTTTTCTTTTAATGCTGGAATAATTCTTCCAACAGCAGAAGCATTTTGAGCTTTAAGCCTTCCTGTAAAAGCTTCATAGCTTTTCATAACTGGTGCTTTAGCTACAGATTTAGTTTTTATTTTATAAACTCCTCCATTTCCTTCAATTACATCAGTAGTTTTATTTACCGGAGTTGCGAAAGCTACACCCACAACTTTAGGTTCAAATCCGAAACCAGCAAGGCTAGCACTTTGTAGAGTCAAATCAGTTGCAGTTGCTACAGCTACTTTCGCAACTTTAGCTACTTCTTCCAAAGTTGCACCTTTTAAAATAGCTTTGATTTTTTCAGTCTTTTTCTCTTTTTTCAAGATTGGCTCAACCATTGGTCTTGCAGTAGCAATAGGTTGTAAACCTTCTTCATTCACTTTTTTCAATTTTACGATCAAGTTTCCGTTTGGAACATTGAATCTTTTTACGTCACCTTCAGAAGTTTTTTTATCATAAGCCCATCTTACAACAGCTCTCTGATTTTGGAACGTTCCAAAGCTTTCATCTAAAGCTTTTACATTAGCAGAAGGTTGAACAGTCAAGCTCATAGATTTTGCTATAGTATTGAAATCTTTCTTGGAAGCTTCCATTTCAAATTTAGTAGCTTTTGTAAAAATATCATTACTTGTTGCTTCTGATGGTTCAATTTTTTGCGCAATTGTTGCTAAACGAACTGCATCTTGCTTGTCTGTTACTTTGATAATATGGAAACCGAATTCAGTTTCAACAACTCCTAAACTTCCGATTGGTCTGTTAAATACGAAATCGTCAAAAGGCTTAACCATTTGTCCTGGAGTAATTCCATCATATTCTCCTCTATTTTGAACAGAACCAGAATCATCAGAATTACCTGGTACCAAAGCTTCAAAAATAGCAGGGTTTGCCTGAATTTGAGCTAACAAATCATTTGCTTTTGCTTGAGCCTCTTCTTTTGTTCTTGTAATTGCAGGATTTGGAGTTTTACTCCCTTTATATCCAACTAAAATATGGCTTGCTTTTGCACTAGCTCCAGCTCTTTTTCCTAGAGATTTGCTTATTGCGTAATATCCGTTTAGAATATAAGGTCCGAAAACTTCACCTGCTTGCAAATTATACAATTGATCTGCAAATTCAGCAGGAAGATTTTTCTTAGTGATATAAGTTGAATCATATTTAACATCAGATCTTGCATCAACAAATTCTTGGTTTTTAGTTGTGCTTCTCAAAGAGTCAACCAACACAGAAATATTCTTCTTTACTTCAGCTTCGTCTTGAGCAGAAGGCTTGTCTTCAATGACAACAAATTCTAATTCGCGAGTTTCATCAGCTTTAAATTTTTTCTCATTTTTTCTCATGTAAGCAACGATCTCATCATCAGAAACGGGAACATCGCTGTCTTTTACATTTGAAAAAGGATAAGCAACATAATCAAAAGTTACTTTGTCATTTTCAGCTTCATATTGAAATTTACCTTCTAGGTCAGTAGTATAAAGACCACCTTTTACCATAGAATTATAAATTTGAAATTTTGCATTTAATTCTGCTTGTCTTTCTCTCTCAACTAATTGCGCAGCTAATTCAGGGCTTGATTGAAAAAATTCTTTAAATTTTTGTGCATCAAACTGTCCAGCAGCATTTTGGAATTGAGGATTTTGACCAATATCTTGACTTTGTTTAAGAACTTCAAAGATATGGCTCTCACCAACTCTGATTCCTAGTTTTTCAAATTGCTCAGAAAGCAAAGCAATTGAAACTTCTTGATTCCAAACTTGGTTCACGGCTTGAGTCGAAGTAACTCCTTGTCCGTTTTTTTCAACAGCATCAACTTTTGCTCTGAAATCTTCAAAAGAGATATCTTCCCCATTGATGCTTCCAACATATTTTGAAGTTTGTTTAAAACCGCCGCTATTGATTAAATCTCCTACAACAAATGCTAATAAGCAAAAACCAATAACAAATATAAGAAGTAATGATCGTTGTCTAATTTTTGATAAAACTGCCATTTTTTAGTGTTCATTTTAAAATTCAGAGGGCGAAAATACAATTATCTATTTAATAATAAAAGCGGTATACTTATATTTTCTGATAAAGATGATGTTTTTTTTCAATATCCTGCTAAAGTCAACAAAATAGAGCAAATTGAAAAACAGATTTCAAAAAGTTTTAAAAGAAAATGACCTTTATTTATTACCTTTTTGCTGATCTCCCATTTTTTTCGCAAATCTTCTGCGAAAGAAAAACATAAAAAGAGCAATTGCAGCAAAGAAAAAACTCATCCATGGAGATCTTTCTTCAGAGTTAAATTGCATAAATCCATCAACAGCAAAAAGAACTGCCGCTATAAGGTAAAAATATTGTATATATCTTAAGTAAGTCATAAGTAAAAATTAAAAATCGTTTGCCTGACCCTCGCCAAAAAAGGCCTGTCCGCTGATATCATTGAAATCTCGACTTGCGTCAAAACCTTTTGTGTAAAAAATATTTCCAGGACCTAAAGTTAGCTTGCATTTTTTCTCTGTAAAGAACCATTCTCGCTTTTGATCATAGTACAATTGTGTAGTTTCCAAAAGCTTTCCGTCATTGGAAGTTATTTTCACATTTCCCTGAAGATCAATAATATCTGTACCTTTGTAAGTAATAGCATAATCAGACGAAATGTAACTTTCTTTCTGTTGTGTATCATAAAGCGTCACATCAACGCCTTTTGGAAATTCTGTATAAGGAAAAGCCGCATTGCCAAAATCAAGCATTTTTGAAGCGACTAAAATTGCCTTTACACGTCCTGAATCTGTATACTTTAAATTCACAGTATCAGCCTCACCAATAGGAGCAAAATTTGAAACATTGATTTTCTGTACGTCCTTAAAATTGCTTTCGCATGAAAACAACATCGCAATAGAAAAAGCAATGAATAGATTTATCGTTATTTTCTTTGGAATAAGCATTTTTATAATTTTGGAATGCTCACGGTTTCACCAATCCAGCAGTCAAATGAAATTTGCTCTCCGGATTTTCTTTTTGCTTGAGAAATTTCAGCCTTCGAAGGTGCTTTTTTCGCAAAATCTTGCGCTAATTGGTCTCCTGATTTTTTCATAATCGGCTCAACAATTCCCGCTTGTTTTGCAGTATTAGCAGCAAGCCAATATATTGCTTTTTTCTCAAAACTATCCTTTCCGCATTCATTTGAACTGCTTGCATAAAGTTGAGACAAAAAGATGTATGATTTTCCTGAAGAAGATTTAGCTTCAATTGCTTTTTTTGCAAATTCTTTTGCTTTTGGCTTATTTCTATTTCCGTATGTTGTAGCAATCAAGTAAAAAATATCTGATTTTTTATTAGCATCTTTCTGTAAAGAAGCAGATTGCGCAAAATATTCAATAGTTTTCTGCTGCTCTCTATTTTGTCTTGAGATAAGTGCCAAATTATAAGAAGATTTTGCAGTTGGACTTACTTCATTCCATTTTTCAGAAACCTTGACATAGAAATCCGTCTTGCATTTTTTGACATTCAATCTATCAGAAACTCTTTCTAACCAAAGTGGGTTTTCAGCATTTTTATCAAAATCTTTCTGATAAAGAGCTGTCAATGTTTCACAATTAGCAAGATTATTTATAGTTCCATTTATATTGTCGGAAACCGTTTTATACTCACGCAAAGTATTTTTTGTTCTTGACAATGTATTCTTTTCTTCAGAATTCAAAGTCTCAGTCTCTGCTTTCAGTATTAGATTATCACTTATCGATTCAATTTTTTTAGACTCTGACTGTACTTTTTCATACACCTGATCTAATTTCTCTAAAACCTGATTCAAAGTCAGCTTTTTTTCGGCAGAATTATATTGTGCGACAATCAAATCTGCATAGATATTTAAAACATTTGCGTTTACAAATGAGGTATTATCTGCTTTGAAAGCTTGATCTAAGAAATTATAAATTTCTGTTGTGCTTCCTTGTTTGTTTTCAAAAAGCAAAATTGCCTTATTGATTCTATTTCCATTTTTATTATTTGGAAAAGTCTTATCATGATCATCATAAATCAAAATAAGCTTTTGAATCATCTGATTTTTTTCATCAGACGCACTAGCCTCTTCAACCTTTTGCGCAAGCAATTCTTCCGTTTTAATGAAAACAGTTTCATCAGAAGCGTCGCAAGCTTTTCTCAAATCAAGCCAAGAAATATAAATTGCATTAAAATCTCCTTCTTTTGCAACTTCTTGAAAAGCCATATATTTAGTTTGACATTCTGCTTTCTGAGCAAAAATAAAATTGCAATTGAAAACTAATATCATTAAAAAAATGGCCGATTTGATATTTAAATTGTTTTTAGTCATATTTTCTTTTTACAAACCATTTGTCGCTCAATGAAAGACTTAAGAATATGTTTGCATAGGTTTCTTTGACAAGATTAGCTTCTGTTGTTCCTCTTCTTCCATATTCAAAACCAACATTTACATTAGAAAAAGCGCCACCTACTGGCAAACCTAGTCCTAAAGTAAATCCGTAATCTTTAATTGGCACATTTGAAATTATCAATCCTGTATTTTCATACTTAAGACCTGCACGATAGGTTATTCTTCTCCAATAGTCTGAAAATGAATTATATTCAGGAATAAAATAACCTCCAATGCTATATTTTTTAGAATCTTCAAAGCTTACATTTGTAATATCATTATATCTATTTCCAAATTTACTGCTTTCTTGCAACGTCACTTCGGCACCAACCAACCAATTTCTTTTTTTACCAAAACCAACTCCAAATGAGAATTTACTTGGCAAAGTCAAATCTGTATCATCAACTGCCAAATTTCTTGATTCGACAACACCTTCGTTACCGCCATAATCAATTACAGTTGCCAATTGTCTAGCATTATCAGACTTCAAATTGCTTTCTGGCGTGTATGTAGCGCTTGCATAAAAATCATATTTTTTGATTTTTGTAGCATAAATAGCTCCAATATTGACATTAAAACCGCTCAAATCAGAAGTATTCAATTCTCTTGTGCTATATTGAATGTCTTGAGACCAAATATTTTTAGTTTCAACATTTCCAAAATTATAACTTCCATCAACACCAATACTTAATTTTGAAGTAACTTGGTAACCTGCACCAAGAAAAACTTTATTCATGCCTCCCTCACCAGAATAAGCATGATAAGGATCTGTTGCTGAACTTGAACCTGACCTTACTTTATATCCTACAGAAGAGTAAGGAATCAGACCAATTCCTACGCCAAATTTGCCAGCAGGAAAAGCGATTGCCAGATAATCAAGCGTTGTTCTTTGTCCTTGATCTTTAGCTTCGTTAGTTTTGAAATTTGTAACATTAAAACTTCCACCAACATTAAACGTTGTAAGCTTCAATGCAGCATATCCAGCTGGATTTTGAAGATTTATGTGAATACTGTCAGGAAAAACTCCCAAACCTCCCATTGATCTTGTTTCTGCAGTTCCTTTAAATCTTACATCTCCAATTCCGTAATAAGAGTATGGAGAAGCGGTTCCTTCTTGTTGCGCGGCAGCCGCCAATGAAAAAAGCAAACCAAAGCTTACTATAATTTTTTTAATCATTTTTGATTTTGTATTGAAATAAATGGTTCAAGCTTTCCAAAAGGAAATTTGAATTGGCAAATATGGTATTTTTTAATCGTTTAGCCAAAAATTCTGTGTCGCCACCCGTTAAAATTATTGTAAATTTCGAATATTGCTCTTTATATTGATTGATGAAGCCGTCAATTTCATGAATCATTCCATTTACAACCCCAGAATGAATGGATTGCTGTGTAGAATTTCCTATAAAATTATCAGGATTTTCTAAAGTTAGTAACGGAAGCTTTGCCGTAAAATTATGAAGTGCCTCATAGCGTAATCTAAATCCGGGGGAAATAGCGCCTCCAAGATAAATATCATTTGCATCTATAAAATCATAGGTAATACAAGTTCCGGCATCAATGACTAATCTATTTTGTTTGGGAAATTGCAAAACGGCTCCACTTGCCAAAACCATCCGGTCAATGCCAAGTGTTTTTGGTGTTTGATATTTATTTTCAAAAGGAAATACATCTTCATTCGAAATAAAATGAACTTTTAAGCTGGTATCAAAGTTCAAAAAATCAGTTTTTGACAAGTTTCCGACCGAAGCAATAGTCAAATTATCCACTTTTGGAAAAATTTTTAAAATATTTTCAATTTTTTTTTGAAGTTCATTGCTTGAAAAAATAAAATTTTCAATCACGTTATCCTTCTCAAAGACAGCACCTTTAATTCTAGTATTTCCAATATCAATTGCTAAAACCATATTCGTTTGTTTGATTTTGCGAAGGTACGAATTGATTTTTTTAAAAAAATGTTTTGGATAACTCAAAAAAGCTCTTATATTTGCACCCGCAATCAACAAGCACTACTGCTTAAAATTGTAACGGTACCTTAGCTCAGATGGTAGAGCAATGGACTGAAAATCCATGTGTCCCTGGTTCGATCCCTGGAGGTACCACCGAAAACCCTTGAACTGATACAGTTCAAGGGTTTTTCATTTCTACTCAACTTTAAACACTTCTTTTCTAGTAAAAAAATGACAACAAATATTAAATAAATCTTAAATATATTATTTAGTTAGGATTCCTTACTATATTTGCATCAGCAATAACGCTAATAATTTAAACAATTTATAAAATGAAAAAATCAGTTTTTTATCACGCAGGATGTCCAGTTTGTATAACTGCCGAACAAGAAATTTTAACATTGATAGACAACAATCAAGTTGAAATAGTTCATTTAGGCGAAAAAAGAGATCAAATTTCAGTAGCAGAAAAAGCTGGTGTAAAATCTGTTCCTGCTCTTGTAACGCCAACAGGAAATGTTTTACATATCAATTTTGGAGCTACGTTAGCGGACGTTAAAAATTAAAAGAACAAAAAACTAACTAAAGAACAGTCTTACTCATTCTGATTATAGACTGTTCTCTTAAAAATTTTAATTATGAAAGTAGCAGTTTGGGATACCTATGTAACAAAAAAGAATGGTAATACGATGCATTTTGATATTCTAGTCAAAGAAGAAGAAACCGATTTAGAAAAAATATTTTCTTTTGGAAAAGAATACTTAAAAACTAAAGGACAAGACGAAAGCAGCCTAACCACAAAAGAATGCAACTTCTGCCACATCGATAAAGCTAGCGAAGAAATTGAGTCAAGCATAAACGCGAATGGTTTCTATATCATTGAAACGGAAGGCTGTGAATAATACCAAATTGAATCTTAAAGACATACAAGATCGTATAAAAAAAGCTTGCTTGGCTTCTGGACGCTCTGTTTCAGAAGTCAAGTTACTCTTAGCGACAAAAACAATTGCAGCTGATAAAATCATAGATGCTTTATCTGAAGGAAAGAATCTAGTCGGAGAAAATAAAGTGCAAGAACTCAAGGCAAAATACCAATATCTTTCGGATAAAAATATTGAATTTCACTTCATTGGCCATCTTCAGACAAATAAAATCAAGGATGTTTTAAAATTTGCGGACTGTATTGAATCTGTAGACAGAATAGAACTTGTAGAAAAATTACATGAACGTTTGAAACTCGAGAATAGAAAACTCAATATATTTCTTCAAGTAAATACATCTTATGAAGAAAGTAAATTCGGAATTGATCCTCAAAATGCTATTGATTTCGCAAAAGAAGTTTCTAAATACGACACTTTAAATGTAAAAGGATTAATGACAATTGGACTTTTTAGTGCCGGAAAAGAAAAAGTCAGGAAATGTTTTAAATTGCTAAAAGACATCCAGAATCAAATCCAAAACTTAAATTTGCAAAACTTTGACCTGCAAGAACTGTCAATGGGAATGAGCAATGATTTTGAAACAGCAATAGAGGAAGGCGCTACAATTGTGAGAGTTGGCTCGGCAATTTTTGGAGACCGAATTTACCCTGACAGTTATTATTGGAATGAAAAAAAATAAATGATGAAAAAAATCCGCATACATTGCCTGCAACATGTATCCTTTGAAAACCTTGGATGTATAGAAAATTGGATTGCTGAGAAACAATATGAAATTACGTATACAAAGTTTTTTGAAGAATTTGTTTTTCCAAAAAGTTCCGACTTTGACTGGCTGATTATTCTAGGTGGCCCAATGAGCGTCAACGATTCTGAAAAATTTCCTTGGATCATTGAAGAGCAAAAATTCATAGAAAAAGCTATAAAAGAAGACAAAACGGTTTTAGGAATTTGCTTGGGTTCTCAATTAATTGCCTCGATTTTAGGCTCAAAAGTATATCCGAACCAAGAAAAAGAAATTGGCTGGTTTCCGATTTCAAAAGTTGGCAACACTTCTGTTTTATTTTCAGATATTAATACTTATCCAGTTTTTCACTGGCATGGTGAAACATTTGACCTCCCTGAGAATACCGAATTGTTGGCATCAAGCGAAGCTTGCAAAAACCAAGCATTTCAATATAAAGATAAAATATTAGGACTTCAATTTCATTTGGAAATATCAAGGGAATCTTTGGCAAAAATGGTTAATTTTGGCAAGGATGAAATCATAAAATCCAAATATATTCAGTCGCCAGAAGAAATTATGGATGACAGATATTTAGATACAAATAATCAAAAAATGTATCAACTTTTAAATTATTTAGAATTAAAATAAGCAAATGCCAATTTTCAACCTCATCACACAAAATCATGATTTCGACAGTAAAATTGTTGCCGGATTAGAACGCTTGTCACAAGTTTTCAAAATTCTTTTGTGGGATAAAGCGAAAGAAAAAGGACTAAGTCCTATTCAAATTCAAATATTGATTTTCATACAGCATCACTCCCTTGAAAAAACGACAGTAAGCTATTTGTCAAAAGAATTCAATGTAACAAAACCCACAATAAGTGATGCCGTTAAAATTCTTGAACAGAAAGAGCTTATTCAAAAAATTTCTGATGCAAAAGATTCTAGAAGCTACACAATTAAATTAACAGATTTAGGAAAAAAAATTGTTACTGAAACAGAAGATTTTCCTGATCCAATTACCAAAATAATGTCCAAAACAGGACAACTTGAAAAAGAAATAATTTGGAATAGCATTTCTGATTTAATCATAAAATTAAATAAAGCTGAAATTATAAGCATACAGCGCACTTGCTTAAATTGCAAATTTCATTCGATAAATGATACAGCGCATTTTTGCAATTTCTTACACGTTCCGCTTCAAAATAGCGATATTAGAATTGACTGTCTTGAATTTGAAAGCAAATCATAATTTTCTTATAATAAAAACTACTTCCCAAAAAATTCTCCATTTTTATCTTTATATTTAATTAGCAAAATATAAAATATGGCTTGGTGGAAAAAAATATTGATTGGAA
>Ga0247730_1000331_pt1 | contig 39046 bp, 38 predicted proteins | sample UWRJL073202C2_FD_180959 | JGI IMG/M metagenome (GOLD analysis project Ga0247730, IMG submission 180959) | Plant litter microbial communities from Arlington Agricultural Research Station in Wisconsin, United States - UWRJ-L073-202C-2 | ecosystem: Environmental > Terrestrial > Plant litter >... | reverse complement strand
GGGGAGGGAATACAAAACAGATTTTCAATTATTATATATTTGTCCAAATTCAATTGTTATGCAAGAGATTAAAAGATATGTAGAAGAAAACAAGCAGCGTTTTCTGGATGAGCTGTTCGAACTGCTGCGCTTTCCATCGGTAAGTGCCGACCCTAAATACAAAGGTGATGTGCTGAAAGCTGCTGATTTTGTGGCTGAAAAGCTGAGGGAAGCCGGTGCAGACCAGGTAGAAGTTTGCCAGACTGCAGGTTACCCGATTGTATATGGTGAAAAGATCATTGATGCAGCACTGCCAACGGTTCTGGTATACGGTCATTATGATGTTCAGCCGGCAGATCCGCTGGAATTGTGGCATACGCCTCCCTTTGAGCCCACTGTCCGTGACGGCAAGATCTACGCAAGGGGTTCTGCGGATGATAAAGGACAATTCTATATGCATGTGAAGGCTTTTGAGCTGATGATGAAAACGAATACACTGGCCTGCAATGTCAAATTCATGATTGAAGGTGAAGAGGAAGTCGGCTCGGCCAACCTTGGGCCTTTTGTAAAGGAGAATGCAGAGCGTTTAGCTGCTGACGTGATCCTGATCTCGGATACATCGATGATCAGTATGGAAAACCCCTCGATAGAAACCGGCTTACGCGGTATGTCATACCTTGAAGTGGAAGTTACCGGGCCCAACAGGGACCTTCACTCTGGCATTTACGGTGGCGCAGTGGCCAACCCGATCACCATCCTCTGCCAGATGATTGCCTCTTTACATGACGAAAATAACCACGTGACCATTCCTGAATTTTATACTAAAGTGGTAGAGCTGACTGATGCCGAAAAGACGGCCCTGAACGCTGCCCCGTTTGACCTGGATGACTATAAGGCCGATCTGGATATCGCCGAAGAATGGGGAGAAAAAGGCTATTCTACATTGGAACGTACCGGCACAAGGCCAACCTTAGAGGTAAATGGCATCTGGGGCGGTTATATTGGCGAAGGTGCAAAAACAGTGCTGCCTTCAAAGGCGCATGCCAAAATCTCTTTGCGCCTGGTGCCTAACCAGAGCTCCGCCGAAATTGCCGTCATCTTCCAGAAACATATGGAAAAAATCGCACCGGCATCAGTAAAGGTAAAAGTAACCAATCATCACGGAGGCGAGCCTGTAGTTACGCCAACAGATAGCCTGGCTTACCGTGCCGCTGAAAAAGCAATTGAAGAAAGTTTTGGTAAAAAACCGATTCCAACAAGAGGGGGCGGTAGTATACCTATTGTAGCTTTGTTTGAAGACGTGCTGGGTATCAAATCTGTACTGATGGGTTTTGGGCTGGACAGTGATGCACTGCATTCACCCAATGAAAAGTACGACATCTTTAATTATTATAAAGGAATAGAGACCCTGCCACTGTTCCACAAGTATTTTGCGGAACTGAATAAATAATTTTATTAAATCTATCATAAAGGGCGGCTGTTAAGCTGCCCTTTTGTATTTTTACGCCGTGCCTCCACCGATAAAGAAGAAACCTACAGAGCTGTTGAAAAGAGCAACAGCAGCAAAAACACTAGCGACGGCCAAACCGGCTGTAAGAAGAAAAAAAGCCCCTGTTAAGAAAAAAAGAGCGATGCCACTGCAGCTGAAAATGCTGATAGCAGCTTTGTTGCTGATCCTGTTCTCCCCTTTGTATTACGGATATGTGCTGAAACTCTTCAGCTCTTCCATCAGCTGGATCAAAGACATCGGGGGCGACCCGAATTACCGTACCTATAAAAGTTATGCAATCCGTATTCCAAAGAACTTCAGTATCCATGGGATAGATGTGTCATCCTACCAGGGAAAGATCGACTGGAAAAAGGTAAAGGCGATGAAAGAGGACAGCGTGCATGTCACTTTTGCTTTTATCAAGGCCACTGAAGGCATCTCAAATGTAGATCCTTATTTCCAGCGGAACTGGAGGGAGGCACCCAAGGCGGGTATCGTTTGCGGGGCATACCACTATTTTATCCCCAGGAAATCGGGTTTATGGCAAGCCAGGTTCTTCCTGCAGACGGTCAGGTTTGAGGAGGGTGACCTGCCCCCGGTGATAGATGTGGAGGACCTCAGCGGGCAGACACCCGAAAAGATGCGCAAAGAACTGGCGGATTTCATCAGCCATGTGGAAAAGAAAACTGGGGTTAAGCCGATCATCTATTCCGGGCTGGTATTCTATAAAGATTATCTGAAAGGTCATTTTGATGGTTATCCGTTATGGATTGCTCATTATTACCAGGCTGAACTGAAGGCCGGGGTGGGTACCAAATGGCATATCTGGCAGCATTCTGATAGAGCCAGGATCACTGGCATCAGCCATGTGGTAGATTTCAATGCCTTCAAAGGGGATAGCCTTGCTTTTCAGCAAATGCTGATCAGGTAAATGAGCCGGGGCGCATTCATGTTACAGTTTCGTTCAGCGCCTGTGGCACAGATCTGGTTCAATAACCTGGTTTTTAGGGGTTCAGGTAATTAATTTTCAACAGATTTGTAATAACAGGAACAAATTCCAATCTTCCTTTGTTAGGATAGGCGAAGCAATGAAACAAAAAATCTATATTTGCCGAAATAAATCAAATCAGCTGTCTGTAATAACAGCTGAACAAGCAATAAATTATTTAACTTAATAAGATTCCAATGAGTATTAAACCCAATACAGTGGTTTCATTAACGTACGAACTGCATACGACTAATGAAGAAGGACAACAAGTTTTCGTAGAAAAAGCTGATGAGCAGAACGCATTGGTTTTCTTATACGGTACCGGCATGATGTTGCCTAAATTTGAAGAGCATTTGGCTGGACTGAATGTTGGTGATGAGTATAAATTTGAGTTAAGCGCAGCTGACGGTTATGGTGAACAAGACCCGGGAGCTTTCGCTGATCTTCCAAAAGATATGTTCAAGGATGTTGACCTGCCTAACGTAGGCGATGTTATTCCTTTACAGGATAACGAAGGAAATCACTTCAGAGCTGGTGTTACCGGTGTTCATGAAGATACGATCTCTGTAGATTTAAACCACCCTATGGCTGGTAAGAACCTGATCTTTGGCGGAACGATCCTTGCTGTTCGTGAAGCAACTGAAGACGAATTAAGTCATGGTCATGCACATGGTGCAGACGGGCATTCAGGACACTAGTCTGATAAATAAATTCATAAAAAGGTGCAGAGTTGATATCTGCACCTTTTTTATGGGCTGAAATTCTTAATTTTCTTTAACCACTTTGCTGCATTTTTCGCAGATGCCGTAGGCAGTGGTATTTATTGCTGAGGCTTTAAACCCTTTGGGCATGGCCATTTTGGGCACGGTGACTTCAAGGCAGTATATTTTGGCGCAGGTGGTACAATTAAAGTGCACGTGCTCATCATGGTGGTGTTCTTCTGAGCAGGCGGCAGAACAGATGGCATAATTTGCAGTTCCGTTCATATCCATGATCCTGTGCAGGATCCCCTTATCTTCGTAGATATTCAATATCCTGTACAGGGTAACCCTGTCTATCTCTTTTCCCAGTTTTTTCTCTAATTCCGGCTGCGATATCGCAACGGTGTCCAATGCAATCTCCTCTAAAACACGAACTCTTTGTTTCGTATGTTTCAACGAGTGCTCTTTTAATATTTCAGCCGGATTGATTTTCATAGTTGTCGGGTAATGATACAAATATACCAATAGCCTGAGCCTGTAGCAAATAAATAAATGCAGGGATGAGTAAAGCAGAAAGCAGGGTAGCGGGATGCATCACCTCGTTACGGTGCTTTCATTTTTAAGAGAATAGAGGGAACTTAGTTACTCTCGAGGTAATCAAGGCCCTTTTGGGTGATGGTCACAGAGGGGTGCGCTTCATCCGGGTGATAAGCGATAAAGCCCATTCTTTCCAGTTCGTCATAAGTTTCTTCCATTCCACCAAGAATAGAAGAGCTTACCTGTTTTTCGATTGACGCTAATAGCGTTTTAATTTCTTCTCTTTCCATGATTATAGCTTAATATGATATAAACAAAATGGGCATGATAAAGTTTACCATGCCCATTGTTATTTATTTTTTAGTAAAATCTATTTATACATTTCTGCCCTTAGCTGGGCTACGTCCTCGCTGTTGATATATTCGTCATAGCTCATCATCTTATCGATCGTTCCTTTTGGCGTGATTTCAATAACCCTTGTAGCTACAGATTCTGTCAGTGCATGGTCCCTTGAAGTAAACAATATTGTTCCCTTGAAGTCTTTCATGCCATTGTTCAGTGCCGTGATGGATTCCAGGTCAAGGTGATTGGTTGGCTCATCAAATAATAGGAGATTTGCATGTTTAAGCATCATCTGGGAGAACATGCAGCGCATTTTCTCTCCTCCTGAAAGTACTTTCACATTTTTTAGAACTTCTTCTCCGGAGAACAGCATTCTGCCCAGAAAACTTCTTACAAATTGCTCATCCTTGTCGGTATCAGAGTACTCTCTCAGCCAGTCTACCAGGTTCTCGTCCTTACCTTCAAAATATAAGGAGTTATCATTAGGGATATCGGCGATATTGATCGTTATCCCATATTTATATTCCCCGGTATAATCTTTATCACGGCCGGTGAGCACTTCATAAAATGCGGCAGTAGCTAAACTGTTTTGAGATACGATGGCAATCTTATCGCCTTTATTGACCATGAAGTTGATGTTTTTGAACATCACTTCGCCATTGACGGTTTTAGAAAGGTTTTCTACCTGCAGGATCTGGTCTCCGGCTTCCCTGCCCAGGTTGTTGAACATAATTGCCGGGTATTTACGGCTGGAAGGCTTAATTTCCGTGAGGTCAATCTTATCAAGGGCTTTCTTACGTGAGGTAGCCTGTTTGGATTTGGAAGCATTCGCACTGAAACGCTGGATAAATTCCTGCAGTTCCTTTACTTTCTCTTCCAGCTTTTTATTCTGGTCGCCACGCTGTTTTAATGCCAGCTGGCTGGATTCATACCAGAAGGTATAGTTACCCGAATAGATATTCATTTTGCTGAAGTCGATATCCACAATATGAGTACATACGGCATCTAAAAAGTGCCTGTCGTGAGATACCACCAATACAATGCTCTGGTAATCGGCCAGGAAGTTTTCCAGCCACGCGATGGTTTCAATGTCCAGGTCATTGGTTGGCTCATCCAGTAACAGGATATCAGGATTTCCAAAAAGGGCCTGCGCAAGCAGCACGCGTACTTTCTGTTTTCCGTCCAGTTCTTTCAGCTGTTTATAATGAAGTTCTTCTTTGATACCTAAGTTGCTGAGCATGGTAGCTGCATTGCTTTCCATGTTCCAGCCATCCATTTCTGCAAACCTGTTTTCCAGCTCACCGGCACGCTCGCCGTCTTTATCGGTAAAATCTTCTTTCAGGTAGATTGCATCTTTCTCCTTCATGATGTCATACAGTTCTTTATGACCGATCATTACGGTTTCCAGAACGGAAAATTCATCAAACTCATAATGGTTTTGTTTTAAAACCGCCATGCGCTCGCCGGGAGTAAAAGCTACGCTGCCTGAAGTCTGGTTGACTTCACCGGAAAGAATTTTTAAAAAGGTTGATTTACCTGCGCCATTCGCTCCAATTACGCCATAACAGTTGCCATGGTTAAATTTTAGGTTAACATCTTCAAATAGGGTACGTTTTCCGTAACGCAGGGATAAATTAGATACTGAAATCATATTGCACAAAAATAAGCCGCAAAGGTAACGATTATTTAATAAAATGCCCGGAACAGATCGGATTCATTAGTTCGGCTTTAAATGTTATTTTTGTGTTTTCAGATACTATGGCAAGCGAAATAGAGATACTCAGTTCAATCATACAGCGCCGGAGAAGTATTTTTCCGCCGAGCTACACACAAGAGGAAATTCCTGATGAATTTATCCTTCAGGTTTTGGAAAGTGCCAATTATGCACCTACCCACAAATTAACGGAACCATGGCGTTTCATTGTCCTGCGGAAGGAGGCAAAACATAAGTTTGGACTGGAACTGGCCCGTTTGTACCAGGAGCAAACTCCGCCACAGCAGTTCCTGCAGAAAAAATACGAGGCCCTGGTTGAAAAAGCAGACCAGTCCAGCTGTATTATTGTGCTCAATGCACAGCTCCATCCGGACCTGATCCCGGAATGGGAGGAAATTGCAGCCTTTGCCTGTGCGGTGCAGAACATGGCGCTGACGGCCGAAGCGCTGAACATCGGCGCATACTGGAGTTCACCGGGTACCATCAGACAGCTGCCCGAATATTTTAACATGGAAGCAAACGAAAAATGCTTCGGCTTGTTCTTTATGGGTTTTCATAAGGAGGAACCCCGCCCCGCCAGGCGCAGTCCGATGGCAGATAAAGTGAGGTGGATAGAAGATTAAATATGGAAGATTTTAAATCCAGGTTATACCGGCGCTGCATGGACTTTGTCCTGCAGCGAATAGATACTGCCGAAACTGCCTTGAAACAGGCACAGGAAGCGAGTAATGACGATACCAAGAGCAGTGCGGGAGACAAGTTTGAAACTACCCGTGAAATGATGCAGCAGGATATTGCCAGGAATAAGAACCTGCTTTTTGATGGGCAGCAGAATTTACAGTTACTGTCCTCTCTTGAAAACACGCCTTCTGCCGGTGATACGGTGCGCAACGGAAGTCTTGTGAATACTTCCAAAGGGATATTCTATATCAGCATTAGCGCCGGGCAGCTGAATGTGGAAGACCGGCAGGTATTTGCTATTTCAGCGGCTTCACCCATAGGAAAGCTGCTGATTGGAAAGAAAGCAGGGGAGTCATTCAGCTTTAATCAAAACGAGTATACTATTCAGGATATACTATAGCCCGGCACAATTGGTTTGTCCCGGGATACTTCCTCCAAGTTTAACATCATATCCGACCCGTCCGGGCAGAACGGGCCGGATATGATGTTAATCCACTGCCGTAAAGGATGCTTTGACCTTTGTATAATAAAGTGTGGTTGTAGCTTCAAAACCTGAGTCAGTTCCGATCATTACCCAGGCTTCACCTTTGTCATCTGCTTTTCCGGTAAACTCTCCCGAGCGTTGAATCAAACTGTATTCCTGTTTATCGGTTCCGTTTTCTACATTACCGAGAACTACTGCATCTTTACCGCCAACACTTTGATTTCCTTTGTCTACGTTTAATCTGTAGTGATTTGCGGTGTCGTTCAAGACTTTAATGGGCTCTGTTGTGGTTAAACCTGCTTTTATCGTTACACCACTGCCCGGGCTTCCACCAACGCCGATACCTCCGTTCCTGGCATTTGAGGCCAGTTCTACGTCTATCTTCATCTTATAGCTGCGGTTAGGTACTAAACCGGACACTTTCTTTTTCATAAACATAAAAAGGTCATCACTATGGTTATTGCCTGATATCCGGATACCTTTTATCGTTTGATCTAATGGCGCCGGTAAATTTTCATGCGAGTATTTTAATTCATAAAATGCTTCGCTGTCTTTGGGATAGTCTGCAAAGTCCCCATTCCAGGATTGTGTTGAAGTATTGAAACTATCATCTATCCCTCCCGAACCGGGAACGGGGGCATTGTCATTGTTATCATCTTTACATGAAAAAAGGAGCGGAATTAGCATGAATGCAAGTATTACTGATTTAATTTTCATGACTTTTTTGTTTTAATTATCAATTGGTTAATATAATAATCACAGCTGATCAGTGCTATGTATCTTTTGCCGATATGCATATCAAACTATGATAAAAACGATAACTATTGATAAAATGCTACAGTGAAGATTGATCAGGCTGTTGCCGGCCGCTGAAAACAGCATAAAAAAGGCTCTTCAATTGAAATTGAAGAGCCTTTTTAAAGGAAATTATTTTTATAAACTGATAGCTTTTAGAAGCTGTTCTTAATACTGTTGCTCAGTGTTTTTGGTGTCCAGTAGCCGCTTGCAATGATTCTTCTGATGGTAAATAACGGATCATGCTCGTCACGTTTTGTACCCAGGATAAAAGCACTTTTGAAACCTCTTTTCCTGAGTTCAGGAATAGCTTCGGGATTCCATAATCCAAAAGGATAGGCGAAATGATGGATGTTTTTGCCGGTAATTTCCTGCAGTGTTTTTGTGGGTTTGTCAATCTGGATTTCCCAGTCTTTACCCTGGTATTTTTTTACGTTATGGTGGTCCCAGGTATGGGAGCCGATATCGTTTCCTTTATCAGAAAGGTCTTTCACCTGGGCCCTGCTCATGTAATGCGGCCTCCCAAGAGATACTGTCATTACAAAATAAATGCCTTTGTAGCCGTATTTTGTTAGGGTAGGCTCTGCGATAGTGTACTGGTCTACATCTGTATCGTCAAAAGTAAGTACGATAGGTTTACTTGGCAACGCGGTGCCATTGTTCAGGTAATCGTATAGCTGGTCTGCCAGGATGGTATGGTACCCGCTGTCTGCCAGCATTTTCATCTGCGCTTTAAATACTGCTATGGGTACGATATAATCTTTAGCCGTTTTTGAGTCTGTTGGTTTCCAGTCGCGGATCTGGTGGTAACACAGCACCGGGACCTGCTTGCGTGCCAGGATTGTTTTTGCGTCAGCCACTTTAACGCCTGAAATATCTACTGCCTTAGCTGTTGAAGCCGGGGCGGAGGATTTTGCTGTAGTGTCTGCGGTGGCATCTGTAGTGCCGGTTTTGGATTTAGACTGGCAGCCGGCACTCAACAATAAGGCAGCCGCAGTAATGGATAGAATATAGTGTTTCATTCAGGTAATTGATATATTTTATATGTTGGCTGCAAAACTATGAAATCAGCGGTCAATTCCGGTCTTTTTATAGACTATAATTAATTACTTTAGGGAGTTTTATTTAAATTATATACATGAGAAAAATATACTTTGCTCTTCTATTGCTAACTTTTTTTTCAATTGCTGCGTATCCGCAGGCAAGAACCTTCACCTTAACAGAAGCCGTAGCAGATGCTCCCAAAGCTAATTATCAGCTGGCTTCGCGGTTTTCGCCAAATAAATTAAAGAAAATGGTTTACTCCATCACCGTAGATCCGCACTGGTTAAAGCTCAGTAACCGTTTCTGGTACGAATACGAAACGCCAAACGGAAAACAATGGTATATCATTGATCCGGCAGCAAGAAATAAAAAGCCACTTTTTAATACTGCAAGCCTTGCTGCGGAGATTACCACGATTGTACATGACCCATTTGATGCACAGCACCTGCCTATTGAAAACCTGAAGTTTTCAAAGGATGAGAAAAGCATCAGTTTTGAATTGAAAAGCTCTATAGATGAACTAAAAAAAGACAGGAAAGATAAAAAGGCGGCTGATTCGATGCAGAAAAAAATCTTCTACTTTAACTATGTGCTAGCCACTTCAGGTTTAACAGCGGTACAGAATTATGAAAAGCCTAAAGCCAAGCCTGAATGGGGCTCGGTAGCACCGGATTCCTCTGCGGTGATCTTCTCCAGGAACTATAACCTGTACTGGATGGATAAAGCCAATTACCTGAAAGCCGTTAAGAACGAAGATGACAGTACGATTGTTGAGCACCAGCTGACAAAAGACGGGCTGAAGTTTTATGCCTATGGTGAGAACGGGGACGGCGAAGATAATGTTGAAAACGAGAAAAAGAACAAAAAGAGAAGGGGGGCACGCGTATTATGGGCGCCCGATGCCAAACACTTTGTGCTCAACAGGGAGGACTCGCGACTTGTAAAGGACCTCTGGGTAATCAACAATACGGCATCTCCAAGGCCAACACTGGAAACGTATAAATACCAGATGCCCGGTGAAAAGGAATCTGCCACAGATGAGATTCTCCTGTTTGACTTTGCTGCCAAATCTTCCAAAAAGCTAAATATATCAGCCTTTAAAGATCAGAGCGTTACACTGTGGTCTGCACCATCCCTGAACAGGGACCGCGACAATGAATTCAGGCCCTCCTTATGGCTTGGCGATAATTCCAGGTTATATTTTTCCAGGACCAGCAGGGACCTTAAACGTGTGGACATCTGTGTTGCAGACATCAATACTGGCGTAGTTACTGCCGTCATTGATGAGCGTTTCAATACGTATGTAGAGATTAACCGCCCGGGACTGGTAAAAAAGACAGGTGAGCTCATCCACTGGTCTGAACGTGACGGATGGGCCCATTTCTACCTGTTTGATGAAAAGGGAAAATTAAAGAACCAGATCACCAAAGGTTCCTTCCACTGTGAAAGCATTGTGAACATCGATGAGAAAAACCGGGTGTTATATTTCACTGCTAACGGGAGGGAGCCAAAAGAAGATCCCTATTACCTGCATTTGTACCGGATCAATTTTGATGGCTCCGGTATGAAGCTGCTCAACAGCGGTGATTTTGACCATGCTGTGAATATGAATGATGAAGCAACCTATGTAGTGGAAAACTTCTCGAGGGTGAATACCGTGCCCCAGTCGGTTTTACTGGACAGGAACGGCATGAAAGTGATGAACCTTGAAACTGCTGATCTGTCCCTGCTGATGGCTTCGGGATATAAGTTCCCTGAGCCTTTTAAGGTAAAGGCTGATGATGGTATCACGGACCTTTACGGCGTGATGTATAAGCCCTTTGATTTCGATGCGAAGAAAAAATACCCGATTATCGAGTACGTATACCCGGGGCCGCAGACGGAGGCTGTTAATAAATCGTTCAATAAGAGTATGGACAGGACAGACCGCATGGCGCAGTTCGGTTATGTGGTCATCACCGTCGGGAACCGTGGAGGTAACCCCGCAAGGTCTAAGTGGTACCATACCTACGGATACGGGAATTTACGCGATTACGGCCTTGCAGATAAAAAGGCGGCAGTGGAGCAGCTTGCCGACAGGTATAGTTTTATCGATGCAGGCAGGGTAGGGATCACAGGACATTCCGGCGGAGGTTTTATGTCTACCGCGGCAATGCTGGTATACCCGGATTTCTTTAAAGCGGCGGTTTCCAATGCCGGTAATCATGACAACAGTATATATAACCGCTGGTGGAGCGAGAAGCACAATGGTATCAAGGAGATCGTTTCTGCCAAGGGCGACACTACTTTTAAATATACCATTGATAAAAATCCTGACCTGGCTAAAAACCTGAAAGGCCATTTGCTGGTAATGGCCGGGGATATTGACAACAATGTACATCCTGCCAATACCATCAAACTTGCCAACGAGCTGATGAAGGCAGGCAAGCGGTTTGATTTTCTGATCATTCCGGGCCAGCGCCATAGTTTCGGGCCTATGACAGAATACGCATTCTGGAAACTGGCAGATCATTTCAATAAATACCTGATCGGTGATTTCAGCCATGCTGAAGAAGTGGATATGCTGGAAATGGACAGAGAAGTGGAGATGACTGGCAAATAAACAAAAAAAGACCCGGCAGCATACCGGGTCTTTTTTCAAAAACTAAAAAAATGTGTAGAGTGCTTACATATTATAAGTAGAACTGAACACCAATTTTTGGAGTAAAGAAGTTTGCACCGATGTTGAAGTTTTTGCTTCCGCCAATGCTGTTATCGTTTGCATCTTTAGCACTGAAATCATTGTAGCTGATACCGTTCACTGAGAATTCGATGCCGAATCTTTTGCTTGGGAAGAAGGCGAAACCTGGAGATAATGCAACACCAACGTTGTTGTTTTTGCTCACTTTAGTGAAGTTATCACCATTAACGTCTCCAGCTTTTGTGTTACCAAATGACATTGGAACTGACAATTGTCCGAAGAATTTGAACTGGTCAGTGATACCTTTGTATGCACGTGCAAAAGGGGCAATTACAAAAGCACTTGTTTTTGTAGAGAAACCAGTAGCAGGGTTAACAGTAGTATAAGTATAATCTTTAGAGAACTGGTAACCGATACCTGTACCTACAGCAATGTTGTTTGTGATGAAATAACCAACACTTGGAATAACAGAGAAATCAATGTTTGATTTCGGATTTCCGTCAGGTTTACCAGAATTGAATTCTACGTTTCCACCGATCATGAAATTTCCTTTTTCAGTTTGTGCCTGAGTAGTGAATGCTAATGCAGAAACTGTTAATAATGATAATAGTAATTTTTTCATTTTGTTGCTTTTTTAATTTATAAAAATGTCAGGCTTTTCTTGGTTAGTGCCTGACTATGGTTGGCCTATAGTCAAGACTGGTGCCAAAGAATAACTTGCACAGTTATCTGGAAACGCGGTTTTTTATAAATCGCTAGTGGATAGCCTGATAAATTGATTTAGTTTTGGCCTTATTATTTTAAGATGACAATTAACAAAATATTAACATGGAATTAACACTGACACGTTTTAAGACAGTTTGACTTTCTTTGTTGATCTGTCAGTATTTCTTTGATAAGATGTCAGATTTTTTAATCTTATTTTAATTTTTCATCAGAATATAATTTCTTTTCAGCAGTTATGAAGCTTGCATAAAATTATTCGTCAATATTTAGCAATAATGTAATCTAATACAGGTTTCATCATTTGAAATAAATAATATTTAAGTGGTTTGTAACAAAAAAAATCTAAATTCATTAAACCTTTATGAGGCCTAAAAACGTTACTATATCATGAGATTATTAATTGAACGAAAACCAATAAAAGTATATCCTGATCCCAGGCGTGTAATCGCCAGATTCTTTTTCAACGGAGATGAAAGGGCGAGAGAAGTTATCAGGAGAGTTGTAGCTTTGCCGGCCAATGAAGTTTTTGGTCTCATTTCTCCTATCCTGCAGGAATATTCAAAGCGCCACAGGAACATCACAAAGATCCTGGCCCGCAATTGTAAGAAAATCAAATACTGCCTCGATGAGCTGGATATTGATTATGAAGGGCTCAGCAGGTACCAGCGCTTATTGTTAGGCTCTTATTTCACCCATGAGTATTCTATTGAATCGGCAGCCTTTTTTAATCCTTCAGTAGTGGAAGATCCGGATCAGTCAGAACTTGTAGAGGGGGAGAAAAGGCTCATCATCAGTTTCCGGGCAGTGGGAGAAGGCCACATTTCATCTGTAGTCTTCAGAAGAGCCCTGGTTGACAGCAATGGGAACATTACCGTTCAGCCTGCAGGAAACTATATTGATGAAGCTGAGGTGGTGCGTAATGCGGTATACAATAAGAAGCTGTTCCTTAAAAAAGCAGCAGATTCCAGGATAGACCTGAATATTCTTGATGAACTGGGCACAAAACTGGATGACAAATTTGACTACACGATTCTGAGAAGGATCATTCTGGATTCCAGGAACCTCCAGGAAGATGATCTGAAGAAGCTGGAATACGACAAAGTACTCTGGCTATCGGATACCTATCATGAGATCAGTTTTTCCAGGGATACCGATATATCGGACCGCGTGATCTTCCCTATTTCAGAGTTTGAGCGTAAAGGTATTGAGGATGCACGTTTTGTACGTTTTGTAAAAGAGGACGGCAGTGTGATCTATTATGCTACTTATACTGCATTTGATGGGGCTATGATCATGCCTAAGCTTTTGCAGACTACAGATTTCTATGATTTTAAGATCAGTCCACTGCATGGTGCAGGGGCAGCAAATAAGAACCTCGCTTTATTCCCGCGCAAGATCAATGGTAAATATGCGATGATCTCGCGTATTGATGGATGGAACAATTACCTGATGTATTCAGATAAGCTTACGGTATGGGATCATCCTGTGAAGCTTCAGCACCCGCAATTTCCCTGGGAATTTATACAGATAGGGAACTGTGGCTCGCCGATTGAGACTGAGGCTGGCTGGCTGATCATCACACATGGTGTAGGCCCTATGCGCCGTTACTGCCTGGGTGCGAGCCTGCTGGACCTGGAAGATCCTTCTAAAGAGATCGGCCGGTTAACGGAACCTCTGGTTATTCCTAATAATGATGAGAGAGAAGGGTATGTGCCTAATGTGCTGTATTCCTGCGGATCTATCATTCATAACGGAGAGCTGATCATTCCATACGGTCTGTCTGACTATTGTTCTTCCTTCGCGACAGTGAAAATTGATCTCCTGCTGGAAAAACTCCTGAGTGCAGGAGCCGCTCCACACGAGGTTGAAGCTGTTCAGGAACCGGTAAAATTGGAAAGATAAAAGATCAGCTCAGAAATGAGCTGATCTAATTATAAAATCTGATGGTAGAGGGCTAGATAGTCTTCTACCATTTTTTCTTTAGAAAATTGTTGTTCTGCCCATTGGCGGCAGTCTTCTCTGCTGATGCTGGCTAATTGCGCCACTGCTTCAGTAGCGTCCTCCACGCCTTCCACCAGGAATCCTGTTTTGCCATTCTGTATCAGCTCGGGCATAGATCCCTTGTTAAAAGCAATTACAGGTGTTCCGCATAACATGGCTTCGGCTACGCTCAGGCCGAAGGGTTCGGCAAAATTTATAGGGTGCAATAAAGCATAAGCGCCACCCAGCAGTTCGTTTCGCTGGTCTGGCCCCGCAGAGCCTACAAATACTATATCTTCATTGAGCAAAGGTTCTATCCGCTCTTTAAAATACTGCTCATCCTGGATAATCCCTGCGATGATGAGTTTCCTTTTGCTTTTCTGCGCAATCTGTATCGCCTCGGCCGTGCCTTTATCGGGGTGTATTCTGCCAAAGAACAGCAGGTATTCCCCGGCTACTGCGTTAAACTTGAAATTAGCGGTGTTCAGCCCGTTATAAACCGTCCCGAGGTAATTTAACAGGGGATGGCGGTTGGCGTTGCTGATAGAAACATAATGGCCCCGGCTGTTGTATTTCTGGTAGACCGGGATGATCCTTTCTGAAGAAAAGCCATGTATGGTGGTAATTACAGGGGTTTTGATCAGTCCGGAGTAGGTTAGCGGAAGAAAGTCAAAGTGGTTATGGATGAGATCGAAATCTGCGGCCTGTTCCATCAGGTTACTGATATGCAGGCATTCCAGCACTTTGGCGTCCTGCCCGCGTTCATCTTCATATCCCTTTTCCACCACACTTTTGAGTATGGCGCTGGTCTGGGAGTCTCCGGTAGCAAATAAAGTGACTTCCATGCCTGCGGCAACCAACCCCTCGGTGAGATTGGAAGCCATTTGTTCCCATGGGCCATAGTGGCGTGGGGGAGTTCTCCATGCAACAGGCGATAAAACGGCTATCTTCATTAAACAGCCTGTTCTTTCAATGGTTCAGTTGTTTTATTTCCGCTGAATTCGTATTCAAATTCCAGGGACTTAAGTACTGTAAGGTGTGATATCCAATAGGCCAGTGTGCTTTCTGCTCCCTGGTTCCTGTTGATGCCATAAGGCTGTATACCGTCACCACAACCCTTGGTTTCGTAGTCATATAAAGGCAGTCTCAGGCTGTTCTCTCCGAGGAACCACTGGTAGCTCAGGTACATCTGACTGATATATTTAAGGTCGTGCGTGATCTCGTAGGCCTTGAAGTACATCAGCACCATGGCCATCGTTTCAATAGCCTGCTGATCATATATTGCCATATCCTTATCGCGGTGCAGCCATCCATCATTTCCCACAGGGTTTAAATACCCCTTGTCCAGCGTTTTGGCTGTCAGGTATTCCATACTTTCAAGGCCTATGGCCAATGATTCCTGGTCCTGTGTGGTTTCATAATGAGATAACAGTGCCAATGGCAGTATTGCGTTGTCATATGTCAGCTTTTCTTCAAACCAATGCCAGTTATCACCTTTGTTAGCATGATAAGCTGCTTTTAGCGGTTTTGCCAGCTTATTCAGCTCGTCTATAAAGTATTCATCAAAGGGCTGTGATTTCAGGTAACTGCTCAGGCCTATCATTGTATTTGCCAGTCCTCTCAGGTGTCTTAACTTATCAAAGTGAGGTACCGATTTGATAAATAATTCTTTTGCAAACTCCCTGTACGAGTTATTCGGGGCATTGTTGATCAGGTAACCTAAGGACCAGATTGTTCTGCCAAAAGAATCTTCAGTGCCTACTTCATCCAGATATTCACGTCTGAAACTCAGGAAATTTCTGAAGTTACCGTCGTCAAGCTGCATATATTGAATGTAACTCAGGTACACGGGCAATAGTTCAAGAGCAACTTTGCTCTTATTTTGCTGCCACGCCATGGTCACCATGAGCAATGCCCTGGCGTTATCATCTACGCAATATCCTTCTTTAAGGTTCGGGATGCCATACTTTGCGTGCTGAACAATTCCGGTATCATCTGTAAGGCGCTGAACGTGTGCCATGCTGAATGCAGGCATCATATCAGGATCTACGATAGGTTTGTCATCCGGGATCATCTGCGCATCAAGAATGGATTCCTGCAGGGTATTGATAAATACGCTGCCGATATTTGGCCAGCGCAGGTGCAATCCATAGTTATAGGCATTAGCCTTCAATTCGCGTAACTGCTCTTCGTTTTCAAACAAGTCGTTAACAATATCGGCAAGTGCGTCTGAATCTTTAAAGTCGAACAGTTTCCCCCTGTTTTCAGCAAGCAGTTCCTGTGCATGCCAGTATGGAGTAGAGATGACCGCTGCACCTGAACCTACTGCGTAGGATAAAGTTCCGCTGGTAATCTGTGCTTCGTTTAGGTATGGCGTGATATACATATCCGCAGCCGTCAGGTAGTCAAAAAGCTCCTCTTCAGAAACAAACTTGTTGATAAAGATCAGGTTTTTGTCCACATTCAGTTTCTTCGCCAACCGTTTCAGGCTGTCCCTGTATTCCTCACCTGAGTTCTTAATTACTCCGGGGTGGGTAGTACCGAGGATCACGTACAATACATCGGGGTTCTGAGCAACTATTTTTGGCAGCGCCTCTATGGCTGTTTCCAGTCCTTTGTTGCGGCTGATCAGTCCGAAAGTAAACAGTACTTTTTTGCCTTTAAATGCCAATGAATTTCTGACCTCATTGTGTGCTTTAGGCTCAAGATCAGGTACACCGTGTTCTATCAGTTTGATCTTTTCTTCCGGAATACCGTAGAGGCTGGTCAGGAAACCTACAGCACGGTGACTCATCACTACAATCTTTGAAGAATATTTAGCAATTTCCCGGATAATGGTCAATTGCATGTAGGACGGGTCTTTTAATACAGTGTGCAGAATAGTGATCAGCGGTTTTTGCAAACGCGCGATCAACGGTAAAATATATACACCGCTCTCTCCGCCGTATATTCCGAACTCGTGTTCTAAAATACATACATCGGTAAGACTGGTATTGATGTAGTCTGCAGCTCTGATATAGTCTTTCTGGTTTTCCTGTCTGATGACATATTGAACTTCATCAGGAAATTCGTAGGTGCTAAGATCTTCTGAATCTGTCATTGCCACTACAAAGCTGTCTGCTGATACTGATTTTGTATCGTGGGCAATTGCTTTTAAAAGGTTGTTGTTAAATGTAGCAATACCGCATTCGCGAGGAGGGTACGTTGATATATAAGCTATTTTCATTGGGATATATATTGTTTTTTAATTGAAATGAAGCTATCAGAAGATGCGTGTTGTAAGAAAAGTGATCTGTAATCTTCTGATGATTTCATTGGGATATATATAATATTATTTTTATTTTGAATGAAGCTGACAGAAGAGGTTCTTCTGATACGGAGGATGAATAATCTTCTGATGGTTTCATATACAAGATAAGTGAATTCTACAATCTAATCAATTATTCAGCCATATTGTTTTATATCTCTCGCTTTACGTGAAAAAATGGGTAAAATGCCCTAGTTGCAAGTCAGAATTAAGTAAATTATTTAAAAACGCATAAAAAAGCCGGCTATTCTTTTGGAATAGCCGGCTTTTCATGTATTGGCTTATAATTCAGCCTTTTCGGCCGTTGTATTGAGGAATACGAAATGATTGTCAAACATGTCCAGTTTGATCTTGCTGTCTTTGCTGATCTTTCCGGCAAGTATTTCTTTAGACAATTCGTTTAAAATGCGTTTCTGTATTACCCTTTTCAGAGGTCTGGCACCAAATTGAGGATCGTAGCCTAATTCCGCAAGCCAGTCCAATGCCTCCACAGATGCTTCGATTTCCACGCCCATTTCTGCAAGTGTATCCTGAACATGCCTGAACTGCAGTGCTGCAATATTCCTCACTTCGCTGCGGTTCAGCGGGGTGAACATGATGAGTTCATCTATCCTGTTTAAGAATTCAGGCCTGATCGTTTGTTTCAGCAGTTCGAAGAGCTCATTCTTGGTTTTTGCGATCACTTCATCCCTGTTATTGTCGTCCAGATCTTTAAAGTTATCCTGGATCAGGTGAGAACCGATGTTCGATGTCATGATGATGATCGAATTCTTGAAGTTCACGGTACGGCCTTTATTATCGGTAAGCCGGCCGTCGTCCAGCACCTGCAGCAGGATATTGAATACATCCGGATGGGCTTTCTCAATTTCATCCAGCAGCACCACAGAATAGGGTTTACGTCGTACTGCTTCGGTCAGTTGTCCGCCTTCATCGTACCCCACGTATCCGGGAGGCGCACCGATCAGACGTGAAACTGCATGCCTTTCCTGGTATTCACTCATGTCGATGCGGGTCATTGCATTTTCATCGTTGAAGAGGAATTCGGCCAATGCTTTTGCCAGCTCTGTTTTTCCCACTCCGGTTGTTCCCAGGAATATGAATGATCCTATCGGTTTGCGTTTGTCCTGTAACCCGGCCCTCGAGCGGCGGATAGCATCCGATATGGCTTCAATAGCCTCATCCTGGCCTGCAACACGTTTATGGAGCTCATCTTCAAGATGTAACAGTTTCTCACGTTCACTGGATACCAGCTTGGTTACGGGGATGCCTGTCCAGCGTGCTACCACACCGGCAATGTCGTCTGCGGTAACCTCTTCTTTCAGCATGCGGCCTTCGCCCTGCTGACTTTCCAGCGTTATTTTCAGCTGCTCTACCTTATCCTGTGCTTCTTTTATCTTTCCGTAGCGGATCTCAGCTACTTTTCCGTAATCACCGGCGCGTTCTGCCTGGTCGGCCTCCAGCTTGTAGTTCTCGATCTGTTCCAGCAAGGTGTTGATGCCGTCTACGACATCTTTTTCACCCTGCCATTTGGCTTTCAGTTCATCACGTTCGGCGGAGAGGTTTGCGATTTCCTCACCCAGTGATTTCACTTTTTTATCGTCGTTCTCCCGTTTGATCGCTTCCCTTTCAATTTCCAACTGCATGATCTTACGGTCAAGTTCATCCACATTCTCCGGTACGCTGTCCATTTCGAGACGCAGTTTGGAGGCTGCCTCATCCATAAGGTCAATGGCCTTATCCGGTAAGAACCTGTCGTTGATATAACGCTGCGACATTTCTACTGCGGCAATGATTGCTTCGTCACGGATCCTCACTTTATGGTGCGTTTCATATCTTTCTTTCAATCCGCGCAGGATAGAAATTGCGTCCTGGGTATCTGGTTCATCAACGATCACCTTTTGGAAACGGCGTTCAAGGGCTTTGTCTTTTTCCAGGTACTTTTGGTACTCATCCAGGGTGGTGGCCCCGATGGCGCGTAGTTCTCCGCGTGCCAGAGCCGGTTTCAGGATGTTTGCGGCATCCATTGCGCCCTCGCCACCGCCTGCGCCTACCAGGGTGTGGATCTCATCTATAAAAAGAATGATGTCGCCGTCACTTTGTGATACCTCTTTCACTACCGCTTTCAGCCGTTCTTCAAATTCACCTTTATATTTTGCTCCTGCAATCAGGGCTCCCATATCCAGGGAATATACGGTCTTTGTTTTCAGGTTCTGGGGCACATCACCTTTGATGATCCTGAAGGCTATACCTTCGGCGATGGCCGTTTTACCAACTCCGGGTTCGCCTATTAGGATAGGGTTGTTCTTGGTCCTGCGTGAAAGGATCTGTATGACGCGGCGAATTTCTTCATCCCGCCCGATTACAGGGTCCAGTTTTCCGGACTCGGCGTATTCGTTTAAATTGCGGGCATATTTATTTAATGCGTTATAGGTTGCTTCGGCATTCTGGTCCGTCACGCGGTTATCTCCCCGCAGGGCTGCAATTGCTTTTTTGAGGTCTTTCTCGGTTACGCCCTGATCTTTTAATAATTTCGACGTACTGTCGTTCACGGCAAGCAGTCCTAATAAAACGTGCTCTACTGAGACAAATTCATCCTTAAATTCTTTCAGGTAAGATTGTGCTTTTTGCAGGGCGGAATTTGATCCTGAGGATAAATATCCGTTACTTCCGCTTACTTTCGGGAACCTGCCAATCTGCTCGTCCAGCTGCTGGTTTAAGTTGTTCAGGTTCACGTTGAGTTTCTTTAATACATAAGAAACCACGTTTTCATCAACAGTAAGCAGTCCTTTAAGCAGGTGAGCCGTCTCAATAGCCTGTTGCTGGTTGCCCTGGGCTATTTCAGAAGCCTGTTGAATAGCTTCCTGTGCTTTTATCGTAAAGTTGTTGAAGTTCATGCCTCACTGAGATCAAAACAGATGCCATGTTACGCAATCGCTGGCTATCGGAAATTATGTCCTGAAATTTCCGGGCGAACTGAATAAATGGCTGTTCCTAAGTGTATTGAGCTGATTTTTTGTCTGAATTTGTCTTTTACTCCCGCAATTTTCCACCATATTGTCCGGTTTCATTTACAGCCTGGCTACTCCGATGTTTGATGTGATATTAATTATTTGGCAAATAAATATGCCAGTTAAAAATTATAATAACTGATTTTACGGTGTTGTATGTCAATTCATACATTTTATAAGCAATTTGTCTTTTGATACAGAAATAAATTATAGCATTTTGTAATATTCATCCTCCTGGCTCCGTTTAGTGACTAACCGGCAGTCCTGGCCAGAGATTAGAAGGGCTGCAAATGGACAAGATTTAAATTATACGTTATGAGGACGTTCAAAAAACTGGTTGAGGAACTTTTTGCACCGGCCGGGATCAAAATAAACCGGGATCACCCATATGATATTCAGGTGAGGGATGAGCGGTTTTACCAAAGGCTGATGGGGGCAGGTTCCCTGGGGCTTGGCGAAGCTTATATGGCCGGATGGTGGGATTGTGATGATCTGCAGGAGATGTTCAACAGGGGGCTGAAAGCCGGGATAGAAAAGAATGTACAGCACAACTTTTATAAATATGTAGCTCATGCCATCAGGGCGAAGATCTTTAATCAGCAATCCAGGACAAAATCCAAAGAGGTGATAGAACGGCATTATGATCTCGGCAATCATCTGTATGAACTGATGCTGGATAAATATATGATGTATTCCTGCGGTTACTGGAACGGTGCCGGGGATGTGGATCAGGCACAGTTGAACAAGCTGGAACTGACCTGCCGTAAATTGAAGCTCAGACCCGGTTTAACGGTACTGGATATTGGCTGTGGGTGGGGCGGTTTTGCAAAGTATGCCGCTGAAAATTATCAGGTTAAAGTTACAGGGATTACCCTTTCCAAAGAGCAGGCACAGCTTGCTGCGGAAAGATGTAAAGACCTGGACGTAACCATCAGGCTGCAGGACTACAGGGACCTGGATGAGCAATTTGACAGAATTGTATCCATAGGGATGTTTGAACATGTAGGCCCGAAAAATTACAGGGAGTTTATGCAGATAGCCTCAAAATGCCTGAACAGTGATGGTATTTTCCTGCTGCATACCATTGGTTCCAATAAAGTTATAAAAGTAGCAGATCCCTGGATCAATAAATATATTTTTCCGGGGGCTATTATACCCAGTTCCCCGCAAATCACCAAAGCATTTGAAAGCATCTTTATTCTGGAAGACTGGCATAACTTCGGGTATGATTACGAGAAAACACTGCAGGCCTGGCTGGCAAATTTTAAGCTGCATACCGATCAGTTTGAAGAGCGCCTTGGTATCAGCGGGCGCAGGATGTGGGAATATTATCTGAATATCTCCGCGGCGGGTTTCAACAGCCGGAGGATTGACCTCTGGCAGATCGTTCTGACCCATCCAAACAGCTATGGGAAATATACTTCTGAACGTTAGGGGCTTTCTGCTGCATGATCATCTGTGGTCATCATGAGATGTATGAAGCAGAAAGCTTTTAATGGGTTATCCGAGGATTTCAGTCAGGCGTTCGGTCTGATGGTCTGCCAGTTTCTGTAAAGGCCCTGAGGCCAGCATTTTCATCATCATATTTAAATCTGCTGAAAGAATATGTTTGGCGGTAGTGGTGCCGTCACCATTATCTTCTACTGTCCATTTCAATTCAATATCAAAGGGTGCTTTCTCAGAAGGGATGGCTGTCACTTCCTGATTTTCTATACGGCTGGATATTTTGATAGACAGTTTTGCCATATTTTGAATCGTAAACGTGGCGTCGTCAGCGGTCGATGACCAGTTATAGATGTTCTCCGGCATCAGTTGCTGATGGTTGTTGAGATCTGCTAAATACGTGTATACTTGTTCTACGGGTTTATTTACTACTGTGGCGCTTTCAATAACGGTCATACTATGCTGGGTTTTTATCTACGTTTTGTCCCCATTCTGATGGGTTTCTGCGCCATTGGTTCAATACATCGACATCACTTTGTGCGATAAAGCTGTTTTCCGCCGCGTATTCTATTAAGGTATTATAGTTAGACAGGGTTGCAAAGCGGCATTTTGCTTCTTTGAAGTTTTCGTCAGCAATATCAAATCCATAAGTAAATATAGATACCAGGCCTGCCACAGACAAACCTGCTTCCTTTAATGCATTTACCGCCTGTAAGCTGCTTTTTCCGGTAGAGATCAGATCTTCTACCACTACAACGCGCTGGCCTTCAAAGATCTCTCCTTCAATCAGGCTGCCTGTTCCGTGTTCTTTGGCTTTAGCCCTTACATAGGCAAATGGCAATCCTAATTCCTGGGCAACCAGTACACCCTGGGGGATGCCTGCCGTTGCAACGCCTGCAATCAGGTCTACAGATCCGAATTCTTCCTGTATCAGCTGCGTAAGTTTTTGCCGGATGTATGTTCTTATTGAGGGATGGGAGAGCGTTACGCGATTATCACAATAAATCGGAGATTTCCAGCCTGAAGCCCATGTAAAGGGGTTATTGGGCTGTAATTTTATTGCTTTAATTTGAAGTAAAAATTCAGCTACCTTTAATTCAATATCACTTTTATTATACATGTTACAAAATTACTCAAAATAATGCCTTTCTTGTATAGACCAACTGTCCTTTTTTTGCCAGCAATTGATACTCAATGCAATAAATAGAAAGTATAGGGTTTAAAACTAAATAATCGGCGAATCCTCTTTGTAAAGCTGAGATTTTTTATACTTTTATTTCCGGAAATATCCGATAAAACCTGCTTGGGAGGGTATTTTTAATAACGATCAAACTGATGAAAATATACAGGATTTACATTAACGATAATACGCTGATCATTGCGGATAAATTGCCCGGACAAACCGAAACAATTCAACGTATAGAAGAGAAGGGGTTTAACTTTAAGGCCTTCTACGAGAAACTGGGAAAGCTTTCTGCAACTCCATATTTGATAATCAGTGAAGATCCAAAGGCCCTTTTTAAGACAATAAAAAAGAGCCTTACCATTATCAGGGCTTCCGGCGGACTGGTACAAAATGCAAAAGGGGAATACCTGTTTATTTTCAGAAATAAGAAGTGGGACCTGCCGAAGGGCAAAGTTGAAAAGGGGGAAGGGATGAAAGAAGCCGGACTGCGTGAGGTAGAGGAAGAATGCGGCGTCAAGATCGGTACCAACGATGAAAGGCTGTGTAAGACTTACCATGTGTATGAAATGAGCGGTAAGCTGGTACTGAAGCGGACAAACTGGTACAGCATGACCGTTAAGGGAGTTCCAAAACTGGTTCCGCAGAAGGAAGAGGGGATCACCAAAGCAGAATGGTTAACCGCATCGGATCTGAAACCTGTGCTCAAAAACACCTATCCTTCTATCGTGGACGTACTGAAGGCAGGTAAACTCATCAAAGAAAAGGTTTAAAGGAACCGCAGTGCTTCCTTTGGCAGAAAGGGCGTTACATCACCATGGTTACGGAGAATATCCCGTACTATGGTGGAGCTGATGGCAGAATATTCTGGTTTGCTCAAAATGAAGATGGTCTCCATTTCGGGCATCATGGTCTGGTTGATCTGTGCGATGGCCCTCTCATATTCAAAATCTCCTACGGAGCGGATCCCGCGGATCATATAACTTGCATTGATCTTTTTGCAGAAATCTACGGTTAAGCCCTCGTAAGATTGTACCCCGATGTTATCATAATCTGCAAACACGGCGTTTACGATCTCCTTTCTTACTTCTCCTGACAGAAAACTTTGCTTGGAGCTGTTCAGGCCTATGCCTATGATCACCTTGTCAAACAATGGCAAGGCGCGTTTAAGGATGTCTGCATGTGCAATAGTCAATGGATCGAAAGATCCGGGGAAGAGGGCTATTTTCATGATCTAAGGTGTATAATTAAAAAAGCTGAACGAAGAGTTTCCATATCTGCGTGTTTCGGTATATCCCGGCTGATCATTTAACTTCAGGAGAGAGGGATGTTCCACTACCAGGACTCCGTTTTCAGTGAGCAGCTTATTTTTTGCCACCAGCTGTGGGATAAGCGGGATGGTAGGGAGGTCATATGGAGGATCTGCAAATATGATCTGGTACGCCTTGGTATGCTGCTCAAGGAATTTGAATACATCTGCCTTCTGCAGTTCTATTTCCGTCAGTTTGTATTTATCAATGACCGACTTAACCCAGTAAATACAGCCGGAATGTTTATCTACTGAAGTGACGTGACTGATCCCGCGGGAAGCAAATTCAATGCTGATATTCCCTGTTCCGCAAAACAGATCAAGCGCTTTACAGCTGTCAAAATCGTAGGTATTGTAAAGGATGTTGAACAGGGCCTCTTTGGCCATATCAGTTGTAGGCCTTACAGGAAGGCTGGCAGGCGCATTCAAGCGGATACCTTTGAGTTTACCCCCAATTATACGCATAGGTCGAGGGCTAATAAGCTGCTGTAATAATGGGCCGGCATATCATCAAGGATAGCATGGTCAATATCACCTGCAGGAGGAAGATTAAAACGGATAGCATCAAAATATTTGGAGAGGCAGTTATAGTAACCATCTTCCTGGTGAATAATTCCGCTAAGGAGTACCGTTGAGCAGGCAGGGTCAAGTTTTAATTCCTGGATCAGCAGCAGCAGGTAATAATTGAATTCGTCAGGTGTGTCTATCTGGAAACTGTTCTGAAAGATCACTTTGTGGTTTTTCAGCAGCAGCGCATTGAAAGAGCCGGCAGTAAAATCCAGTAACAAGGCGTTGCCTTCGGCTGTGGTTCCAAGGGCCAGCAGGGGCGCATTGTGTTCGTATCTGGCAGCACTGGCAAGAGAAGTGTTCAGAGTTTCTTCTATAAATTGTTCCAGTTTAAATACCGAAGTAAATCCAAATTGGGCGAAAGGAGAGGTATATACATTGGTTGAAGTTGCTTCAGCAAAGAAATTGGCATAACTGTCCAGCTCGCTGCCGTTGAAAAGCCCGTCAGGAACGGCAATTGTGTTTGGCGTATATACAGAGACTTTGATCTCTCTGAAAGGCAGCTGCAGGTAACTGTCCTTTTTCAGGGCAGAAGCCAGTTCAGCTGCTGTATCATCACATTCCTGCTGGTCAAAAACAGCTTTCAGCTGCCTGCTGTTTTTGTCTATCACCGCGTAGGAAAAGCTGTCTGCGGTAATTTTCAATAACAAATTACAGTCTGCGGCAGTATTGGGATCAAACTCTGGATCCACTAATAGGATGCTGTTTTTACTATTGTTCATCTTAGCAAAATTAATTCTTTTTTCTATAACCACACCATTGCATATTTGTAAAATGGATAAAGCCGTAATAATTGCCCAGTCTTACCAGTTCCAGCCCACGGCCGAGCAGCTTGTTTTCTGCAGGCAGATGGCCGAATTTTTATCGGGCGACCTGGATAACGGGTGTTTCATTTTACGCGGATATGCCGGTACCGGAAAAACCACCTCGGTTGCTGCACTGGTGAAAGCGCTTCCGGGATTTAAACTTCGTGCTGTTTTGCTGGCCCCAACCGGGCGTGCCGCGAAGGTGATGACCAGCTATTCGGGCAGAACGGCGCTTACCATTCATAAAAAGATCTACAGAAAGCGGTCTGCCGTTTCGCTGGATATGGCTTTCCAGCTGGCGCCAAACCTGGCGGAGCGCACACTTTTTATCATAGATGAGGCCTCCATGATAGCCGATGAGTGGAATACCCGCAACGGTTCTTCTTTTTTGAAGGACGTCATGGAGTTTATTTATAACGGTAAGAACTGTGGCGTACTGTTCGTAGGTGATACAGCGCAGCTGCCGCCTGTAGGGAGCCTTGATTCACCGGCATTAAACAAAACCTATATTGAGCAGAGCTTCGGGCTACGGGTAATGGAAACGGAACTGCGGGAGGTGGTGCGGCAGGGGCAGAAATCGGGCATACTTGCCAATGCCTCTATGCTGCGGGACCTGATCAACACTCACATCGAAAAGGCTGAAGAAGGGCTTGAAACAGAAAAGATGGCTTTGCCAAGGTTTATCACCAAAGGATATAAAGATATTTTCCGCATGACCGGACTAAAGCTGGTAGAGGGGCTGGAATATGCCTACAGCAAATTTGATATCGAAAATTCCCTTGTTGTATGCCGTTCCAACAAATCGGCCAATGTGTACAACCAGCAGATCAGGGCGAGGTTATTATACCGTGAGGAAGAACTGACCGGTGGCGATCAGATCATGGTGGTACGGAATAACTACTTCTGGTTGCCGGATAATGAGGCGACGTCTTTTATTGCCAATGGTGATATGGCGCGGATCGTCAGGGTGAGGAATGAAGAGGAGCGTTATGGGTTCCGGTTTTCGGAAGTACAGCTGGAATTTTTGGATTATCCGGATGCAGGCCATGTTACCTGCAAGGTGATGCTGGACACCTTACAGGGAGAAACGCCAAACTTATCTTATGAGGACAGTAAAAAGCTGTTTGAAGGTGTGTCAGAAGATTATATCCATATAGCTAATAAACGTGAGCGCATGCTGGCCATTAAGGAAGACCCCTATTATAATGCGCTGCAGATTAAATTCGCATATGCGGTTACCTGTCACAAAGCCCAAGGCGGGCAGTGGGACGCTGTATTTGTTGACCAGGGTTACCTGACTGATGAGATGGTAGACCTTGAATTCTTGCGATGGTTATATACTGCGGTAACGAGGGCCAAAATGGAACTTTTCCTGGTGAACTTTGCACCGAACCTGTTTGCCGAACCGGCGGAAGAAAGCTATTGATGAATAGCTTTCTATAATTGAATCTGCGGGAAAAATTATTGCCATATTATTATTCCCTCATAAGAACCCATCACTTGATGGCCTCATAAAGCATTTAAAAGAAATGGATCCCGGGAGCCTGCTTCTAGTGGTTATCTTCTGTATTTCTTTTTTTGATTAAAAAGGAAAGAGAATAAGCCGCTACTGCGATGATGATACAAAGGATCAGTATGATGGTGGTTACTTCAGTGTTCGACATATGATGAGATTTTATTGGTATTTTGCTAATGAATTTGTTTCGGATCAAAAGTAGTAAAATATGGGAAATTTAAGAACAATGCGGGTAACAAAATCAACAGTTTATCGATGCTGAAATTAATTCAGCACGCCCAGGTTCTCTTCTATTGCTTTACCTATAGATGTTAACGGCAATTCTGCCGAGTGATCGGTTTGTACCAGCAGCTTCCATTTTCCGCTAAACCTGTTCCTAGTAATCTCGTAGAAGCCCTTTGCATGAATGATTTTATAGATATTAATGGTTGAAACAGGTTGTTCCACTTTATAGATCTCGTGGTTCACTCTGATATTTATACTTTTCATGATTCTAATTTTTAATACACTGATGTAGTTTAGTTATGCACTAACCCTGCCATTAAACAGGAAAGTTTTGCCGGGGGATATGCCGGGATGCCGGGTTGCAATTCTGCTGAAATATGAACTGGTTCTATAACCGCCCGAGTGTAGAAAAATACGGGAGCCCATCTTTCGTCCTCCTAATATGTTTAAACACTGATGATATTTTTTGCGGTGTGATAAAAAAAATTATATTTGTTTATACGTAGTTATTCATATTAAGCTGCGGTTTCGGGTATGATTAAACGAACAGGCGCTCTACTTTTTTATTTGTCAATATTATGCTCGGGGAGCATCTACGCGCAGCAGCGGGATTACTCTTTTAAGGTAATTCCTCTGGGCATCATGGGAGGGCTTGATGAAAGCAACCTTTCAGCTTATATGATTGCACCATCGGGAAGCGCTAATTTTATTTGTGCAGATGCCGGCACCATCAGGCATGGGATTGACGTAGCCATCACCAACAAGGCAATAGAGGGGCCTGCTGAGGGTGTCCTGAAAAAAAATATCAGGGGTTACCTGGTTTCGCATCCACATCTTGACCATGTTGCGGGCCTGATCATGAATTCTCCCGATGATTCGCCAAAAAATATCTATGCGCTGCCATCTGTGGCTGCCGTATTGAAGGATAAATATTTTACCTGGAAAGCCTGGGCAAATTTCACCAACGAGGGGGAGCTTCCCCACCTGGATAAATACACTTATGTCTATCTCAGGGAAAGGGAGAAAATAGCCCTTGCAGGGACTGAAATGGAGGTTACAGCCTTTCCGCTGAGTCATGGCCCGTCCTATGAGAGCACTGCTTTTCTCATCAGTCATGAGAACCGGTATCTGCTGTATCTTGGAGATACAGGTGCTGACCAGGTTGAAAAGTCTGGCAACCTTCAAAAACTCTGGGAGCATATTGCACCTCTGGTAAAGGAAAACAGGCTGAAAGCTATTTTTATAGAAACCTCTTTTTTTGATAAACAGCCGGAGAAACTGCTGTTCGGCCACCTGACGCCGCACTTGCTGATGCAGGAGCTGGAGAAACTGGGTGAACTGACAGGGCTGGCACCGTTACAAAAGGTACCCATTGTGATTACCCATATGAAAGTTTTCGGCCCTGAAAAACAGGAACTGATTGCTGAGCTCAAAAAGGATGATCAGCTACACCTTAATCTGGTATTTCCGGTTCAGGGGAAGAAAATGTTATTTTAATAGAATTTTAGATGTCTGAAAATATGGCTGGGTACAACCTTCATTTTATGAAAGGCGGCGGTGATGCGGGTGCGCAGATCCGTGCTCACAACTGGGAAGGGACCCCTTTGGGTGATCCTGCTAACTGGCCGGCCTATATCCGGATGAGTATAAGTGTTTGTCTCAATTCAAATTTTCCAATTTCACTGTACTGGGGCCCGGATTATTACCTGTTCTATAATGATGCCTACCGGATTATTGCCGGGGACAAACATCCTGACATCATGGGTAAGCCCAGGAAAGAAGCATGGCCTGAAGCATGGGAGGAGGTAAAGCCACAATTTGATGCTGTGATGGCTACAGGTAATTCTATCCGGAACAAGGACCGCCGTTTCCTGATCACGCGTTTTGGATTTATTGAAGAGTGTTATTTTGACTATACGCTTTCTCCGATAGCTGATGAAGAGGGGAATATCCGTGGCGTTTTCAATGCCGTGATGGAAACCACCTATCAGGTCATCAATGAGCGCCGTAACCGGCTCCTTCAGCGGCTAAGCCTGCAGTTGCATAATTTTCAGACGCTGGAACACGGTTATCATGAAGCCACAACTTTATTAAGAGAGTTTAAGCATGATATTCCATTTTCGTTGCTTTATAAGTGTGACGATGGTCTGTCCGGCACGTGTTTATTGAAACAAAGTGAAGGCATCAGCGAAGAGCAGGCGGCTCAGGTATCCTGGCCTTTGCGTGAAGCCATTATAAGTGGAGTTGCTGTAACAGTGAAAGGGCTGCAGGAAAAGATCGTGGATTTTGATTTTGCGGGGATGCCCGTCGATGACCTGCAGGCCATCGTTATTCCGATACGGCAGGGCGATAATAATATTACAGGAATATTCATTGCAGGCCTGAATACATCGATCAGGCCTGATGAAAGTTACAAGCTTTTCCTGGAATCTGTCGCTTTCCAGATCGGTGCCGCAATCAGCAACGGAGCAAACTTCGAAAGGGAAAAACTGAGGAGTGACCAGATAAAATTTAGTGAAGACCAATTGCAGTTTGCTATAGATGCGGCAGGCCTGGGTACATGGGACCTTGATCCCGCTACAAATCGTTTTACGGGTAATAAAAGGTTAAAAGGATGGTTTGGCTTGTTGCCCGATGCAGAGATTGAACTGACAGAAGCGCTGAATGTTATTGCAGAACAGGACAGGCCATCGGTAATTGCGGCGATCGCGCAGGCGATGAGCGCAGGTTCGGGTGGCAGTTACCATATAGAATATACTATCATCAATCCGCTGGATCCCATACCACGAATTGTAAGGGCGAAGGGAAAAGCTTTGTTTGATGCGGATCAGAAGGTGACGCGCTTCAGCGGAACCTTACAGGATATTACGGCAGAAAGAAAGACGCTGGATGCACTGGAACGTGCTTACGAGCAGGCAAGGTTATCTAAAGAGGCAGCACAGCTGGGTACCTTTGATATGGACCTGGTTAAAGGAACGATGGAATGGGACGAGCGCTGCCGTTTGTTATTTGGGATCTCCCACAATGATAAGGTGTCTTATGAAGATGATTTTTTACCTGGTTTACATGTACTGGACCGGGAAAGGATCAGTAAGATCATCCAAAAGGCTTTCATCAAAGCTGAAACTAATGGCGATTATGATGTAGAATACCGTACGGTAGGTATTGAAGACCAGCAGTTGCGCTGGATAAGGGCAAAAGGAAAGGTGTTTTTCAATGAACATAATGAACCTGTCAGGTTTGTAGGCTCTGTGCTTGAGATCACCAATGAAAAGCAGAATGAGATCCGCAAGAATGACTTTATCGGAATGGTAAGCCATGAGTTGAAAACACCGCTGACGTCGTTAAAAGCATATGTTCAGGTGTTGAATGCCCGTTCAAAAAAAGAAGAAAATGCATTTGCCATCAGTTCCCTCAATAAGGTTGAATTGCAGATCAATAAGATGAGTGCCCTTATCAATGGTTTTCTGAACCTGTCAAGACTGGAATCTGGGAAAATACATCTAAACCTCGTAGAATTTAATGTAGATGAACTGATAAAGGAAATTATTGAAGAGAGTTCTCTGGTGACGTCCACGCATAAGATTACACTTATGCCCTGTGATAGCGTTATGATCAGGGCGGACAGGGATAAAATAGGACAGGTGATCACTAACCTGATCAGTAATGCGGTTAAATATTCGCCCCGGGGCCGGGTGGTGGAACTCAACTGTCAGCGGACGGGCGATTCCGTACAAGTCAGCGTACGGGATGAAGGCATGGGAATCCGTCCACAGGATAAGGATAAATTATTTGAGCGTTTCTACCGGGTAGAAAGTACTCATACTGAGCATATTTCCGGGTTTGGAATCGGCTTATACCTGTCTGCTGAAATCGTTCAGCATCATGGCGGAAAGATCTGGCTTGAAAGTGAAAAAGGCATAGGCTCTACTTTCTTTTTCAGCCTGCCGGCCGGGTAAAAAGGACTGTATTTTCTTTTTTATGTCTGTTCTGGCATAATTTTCGTATTTTTGTAGCATAATGGTTGGAAAGGATTAGTTAACCACACACCATTATGTACGTACTGGGGCCGTTTTGGATTTGACAGGGTGGAGGTACGTATGTTAGCATGCAGTGCGTTGTACGGAGAGCACTTTAAAGAGAACGTTCACACTTTGATTGGCGAAAATAACTACGCCTTAGCTGCTTAATTTAGAATTAAATAGCTTTTGTCCCTCTGGTTGCTGCGTTTTTAGGCCAGAATCCGGGGCATCGAAATAAATGACGCTGGCAATTGTAAGGTACGGTACAGTTGTGAGATAAAGTATCTAAGGAGAAAGGCAAGGTAGGTTTCCGGCCCGTCTGATCCCGAAAATAAAGTGGAAAATAAGCATGTAGAAGGCATAATTTGCCACACAACTGGACAAGGGTTCGAACCCCTTCGGCTCCACATTTAAATCGTTGATAGTCAGTCGTGTAAAAGTCACGACTGACCAATTAACTGACCAAACAGACAAACCTGAGAATTTGAAAACGAAGTGGCAAGGGCCTTTTATTTACGAACCTAAGAACGGTGACTTAACTAAAGACTGGTTCGTCTGGATCAAATACCAGCACCCGCTTACCGGCAAGTTTGAACGCTTCCGGTACAATCTCGGATTCAATCAGTACAAAACCAAAACAGAGCGCAGACTGCACGGCAAAGTTTTCAAGGAAGAGATTGAAGAATTACTGGCGCAAGGATGGACTCCATTCGAGGAGTATAAGCCGTTAGAAAATCTACTTAATAAGCAACGCACCATATCGATATGCATTGACAAGTATCTGGCTGAAATTACAGTCAGAGGGAACACGATGCATAAATATTCGTTGGAACTGAAATTGTTCAAGACATGGCTTACCAAGAACGGGTATGATCAGGTGCTATTAAGGGATATCAAGAAGGCTCATGTCCTGGATTTCCTGAATCATTATAAAGCCGAACGCGACTGGTCAGGGAAGACATATAACCACTATCTGACAGATATCACCACCTTTTTCAATCACTACTACAACAACTACGATGATTATATTGAAAAAGTACCTACCCTCAACCTGAAGCGGGCCCGGGTGGATCGCCCAGGTAATACAGCCTTTAACGATTGGCAGTTCAAAAAGCTGAAGGAAATGATGATGGAGAATAATGATCAGCTGCTGTATAACTTCTGCAGCTTCATTTATTACGCTGCACTTCGGAATGTGTCAGAGGCAAACAAGATCAAGGCCGGTGATATCAACTTCAAGCAAAAAACACTTCGGGTCCTGAGCGGTACCGCAAAAAACAGGAAAACTGAATTCATTCCAATCTATCCGGATTTCATGGAACTACTCTATGAACTGAAGATTGACATGATCCCGTCTGATCATTACATCTTTGCCAGAGACCGGAACGGTGCATTTCTGGGAGGGGAAACGAAAGTAGGGGATGATTACTTCAGAAGATTATTCAAGCCGTACAAAGAGGCCTTAAAGCTGGGTGATCGGGATGGTATCTATTGCTATAAGCATACACGGGCCGTGCACTTAGGTGAAGATGGTGAGGATCTATACAAGATCATGAAATTGTTCCGGCACCGTGATCTGGCAACAACCATGATTTACATGCGGGATCTTGGTATCAATACTCAGGAGACAGAATTTAAAAAAGGCAGGCGTTTCTAACCTGCCTTTACTGTGTTTTTGAACTCATAAAAGTCCGAATGCAACTTTTTGAAGTTTCTTTTTAATAACTTCACCTCGTTCAACAGCATCAGATTGTTATCTCTTAACGTCTTGATATCAGTGACCAGGTTGCTTTTTTCAGCCTTGCCTTTCCTATTGCCGGTTCCGTCAAAGAACCAGTGTACGTTCATCTCGAACTCGTCTTCCAGCGCTTTTACCGTGTCGATGGGAATAGCCAGTCTACCGGACTCATACCTTACCACTTGGCTCTGGTTCTTCCCTATGGCAGCGGCCATCTGTGTCTGTGTTAAATTTTCCTCTTCCCGGAATAGTTTGAAACGCTTGGCTGTATCTTCTACGATTTGTGCCTCTCTGTTTGCCATAACTAATTTTATATATTTATATTGAAACTTGTATATTAATTAATCCTTTGAATATCTATATATCGGACCTTAAAATTTCTGCTGGATTAAAGTCAGAAAAGTCACCTATCCAATCAATACCAGTACATACTTTTACGAATTGCCCATTTAAAAACTGAGTGGATAACTTTAATTTCCAATTTTTTGTTGCAATATCTATTTTATCAGGTAATGAATTAACAACCTCCAAAATTCGATTGGGATTAAAATTAGGACAGGATATCACAAGGTTTGATTGTGCTTCATGCATAAGTTTATTGAAAATATAATCTTTATTTATTTTCCATTGTCCATCTTCAAGATTTCCGTAAATATACCAGCCCTTATCTTTCATATAAAAGTGAGGCAATACTTCAATTGATTTTAATTTATGGCAACCCCAAAAGGTATAGTTACAATGATCATCTTTATCAAATGCCTCTTGATATCCTTTCATGCATTGCTTCAGTTCTTGTAGTGAATAAAATATTTTCTTTATATCTGAGTAGCTAACTATAGATTTTCCTTTTATTACGAAACTAAATGAGCTCCATTTGACAATATGATGGAAAATAAAATTAAATGATTCCCAGTTCTCAACAATTTCTTTAAATGTTAGATTCACAGTATGAAATCCATCCTCCAATGTAAATCCAGGGAACTTTGAGCATTCTCGTAATACTTTTTTGTACATAGCCGATTTTGATACTCCGAATGAAAGTTGAATATCCATATCAAAAAAACTTTTTTATTGCTCCTTTTACCCGGAACACATGGGTGATAACATCTTTTGGTATCGATTGAGGAGAGTAATCGCCTCCTTTGTTGTACGGTATCAAGGTGTAATGGTCGTCATCTTTACCAGCACCAATCATCTTTATTGTTCTAAATCCATTATCAGTAATAACGGCATATATCTCACCCTCCAACAAAAACCTTTTCCAGTCATTGACTTCCTTCAAGGCAACTAAGTCACCATGAGCAATCAATGGCCCCATACTTTTACCGGAAACATTGACCCAATAATCTGCATCATTAAAAGGCAGAAAATCAATATAGAATGAGGGATTGACCTCGTTATTATTGAATACTAAATCAAAGCCGCCGACAAAATCAATGTCGTAATATGGTACACCCTTTTTATTCTTATTAATAGATGGGTTATTATTTATAACCTCTGAGTTATTAATATCCCCATTGATTAACCATTGCGCATCTACCTTCAACACTTCAGCAAGTTTGATAGCTTGAGCAAGACTATAATCTTCATTCTTCTCCAATTTAGCTATGTACGGCTGTTTTGCATCGATTTCATGTGCCAACTCTGTTTGAGTAAGCCCAGATTTAAGACGTGCTTCCTTAAGCCTTGTATTTTTTGTCATTGATAATCAATAGGTTATATTATTAGTTATATTATTCCTCATAATATATTTTTTATTAGTTATATAGTCGTTATATTTGTATTGTACAACACAACAAAGGTACATATTAATAGATAACCTACATATAGTAAGAAACTACCAAAATGATACAAGGAAGAAACCACGCAACATTAATCGTAGGCTTAGGGGAAAAGTCCTATGATCTCTTAGTCGACCCAGGGTTGACGAAAAGGGAAAAGGAGATACTCAAGTATATCACTTGCTCCGATAAGATAATTGCTCACCTGCTAAATATTAGCATCCGGACCGTAGTGAACCACTCGGTTAATATCAGACAAAAGACCGGTTGCAAAAGCAAAGGTGAGCTTATCCATTATGCCGCGAATAGCACTTTAGTAAATTAAGATATATGGTAGAAGTAATTGAAAGACCAAAAGAAGTATTCACCTGGAGCGGTCCACTGATCGCATTGAAAATCGGAAGTGAGACGGAAAACTTCATACGCTTTCATTACTCCGACAGGTTCAACGTCACACCGTTGATCAGTAGGGAAATGAAATTTAAATACCCAGAGCGGGTATTTAGGACTAAAAAAGAAATTATAGGTACAAAAACCTATTTAAAAGTTTGGAGAGAAGCAGATGTCAAAGCCGACTAAAGACCAAATCAGGATCAAGCAGCTTGAGAATGAGTTACTCGAAATGAGAAACCTATTCGCGCTGAAGATCGAAAGAATTCAGATGATCGTCGGCATAGACGATGATTATGTACACGAACCCGTTGAACCAATAGATCTAAAATAATGAGAGTAGTAATTGATAAACCCACATCACCTATCCTTTCTGAAGAATACAGGAGGAACCTGAGGTTAGAGTTTATCGCTGCTCACAATGAGAAGATCAGAAAACAAAAAGAGCGCCTACTGGACATAGACGCTCCGATGTTAAAAGCAGCCAAATAAACCACTTAAAACACAAACAGATGTCAAAAGTAACCACAACCTATCGCATTTCAAAGCCAATAGTTTGCTTTGAATGCAAACAGCCGTTCTCCTGGGAGAAATTCTACAGTGCCGGCCACATGTTCTGCGCACTTGCCTGCAAAGATATTTTCAATGAACGCAACGAGACAAGGAGGTTGTCAGCATGATCATTCAAAGAAGGCTTATATCACCCGGAAAGAAAGAGCTTCAGGCGACATTCGCTAATAAGTTCAAAGAATTGGAAGCTAACGATGAACGGCAGGAATTTAAGAAGGCCACACTACTTGCTATTAGAGATTTCCTATTCTGCTTCATCATGTTTCTTATCTCTTGCGCAGCAGTATGCGCACCGCAGATAATCGAATACATCATCAATTTCAAATAATTAACCCAATTATAAACCGGTCAGCCGCAATACTAAAACAATTCTGGTCGATTGAGCGGCTGACCTTAACTAAACCGAAATCAAAACCAATGTTTACGAGGCTATCGCTGACAAGGATGTCGGACTAGCTGTCACGAGAACATGGTTAGGGTTCAGCTACCACGGTGACATTCACTTTATACAAGGCCTGACTTATAAGGTGTGGACAGAGTCACATGGAAGGGTAGCGGTTCAGGGAATGTTCACCACTAACAACGGTGCTAGATTCTACAGAACCATTTATCTGGCAAAAAGAACCTGTAATGATTACCTAACAATACGATAATGGCACAAACGCAATTCATTTTATCAGCAGGGCCACATGAGGTTGTCCTGAGTGCAAATAGCAAGAAAAGCGCAATTGAGATCGCTAAGACCTTAGATCCTCAATACAAAAACCTAAGCTGGACAGCTGAAGTGTATAAACAAAATAAAACCTTAACCGGGAAAATCTCCCATTAATTAAATATCAATGGAACTTAAAAAAGCAAGCAGAAAGCAGGTTAAGCTAAGGCTTAACATATCTGCACCATCGGGCGCTGGAAAGACTTATTCGGCTTTACTGATGGCTAAAGGATTAGTTGGCAGCTGGGATAAAATAGCTGTAATTGACACAGAAAATGGATCTGCATCTCTTTATTCAAATTTAGGAGACTTCAATGTAATTGATATGCAATCTCCATTCACCCCTGAAAAATACACAGAAGCCTTACAAGCGTGTGTCGATGCTGGCATGGAGGCAATTATAATTGACAGTAGTTCTCATGAGTGGAATTGCCTATTGGAAGAAAATGAGCTTTTGGCAAATGCAAAATTTAGGGGTAATACATGGAGCGCTTGGTCTCAGACCACGCCACGCCATGACCGATTCGTGCAATCTGTTTTACACTGTCCTGCTCATGTCATCACCTGCACAAGATCTAAAACAGAGACTGTAATGGGTGAAGATAAAAAGGTAAAGAAGGTAGGCATGAAGGATGTTCAGCGTGAAGGATGGGAATATGAACTTACCGTGTCACTCAATATTGATCGTGATACTCATTGTGCCATACCTTCTAAAGACAGGACAAACCTCTTTGAAGGTAAGAATCCGTTCATAATCACTGAGCAGACCGGTATTGCCATCAGACAATGGTGTGAAAGCGGTGTAGCAGATAAGTCTGCTGATCTAAAGCTTAGAGAGGCTACAACTGTAACGGAATTAGCAAATATTTTCAGTTCTCTTACCCGGGAAGACAAGGTCACTTATGCAGCGATAAAAGATGAGATGAAAGCCAAACTTTCACCACTACCCGAAATGTCTGGTATTGAATTCGAAGGTGTTGTGCTCGAATTGAGTAAAGGAACCAAGGAAGCAGGTATCAGCGCTTTGAAGGATTTGAGAACAAAGTACAGTTTCAATACCGATCAGGAAACTATTATTAACGATACGATTGTCTCATTGATATCAAAAAAAGCTGCTTAACAATGGAACTTCCAATATTTAAAATACGTGCCAGTGCCGCCAGTGAAATACTTGGCGGCACCATAGGCCTTTCCGATGCTCAACAGTTCACGCTTAGTGGGTACAGAGATAGGATCAAAGAGTTTGAAGCTGGTGATAAGAAAAAGGCACTAACTCCAAAAATGCAAATGGAATTCGATAAGCTAATCTACAAAGAGGCTAATCCTGATCTGCCGGCCGGCGCAAAGACTTACTGTGAAAAGTGGCTGAAAGAAAAGTTGTATGACCGTCGCAAGAACTTTACCGGTAAATACCTGGATAAAGGTATTCAGTGCGAGGAAGGTTCAATTGTATACGGTGCTGAACACCTGAACTGGGGACCTGTCCAGAAGAATGAAGAATGGTTCTCTGATGATTGGATGGAAGGAACTCCGGATATCATTGCTCAATTGCCCATTCCCGGATCGTCTGTAGATGATGATACTATTCAGAATACTGTTATAGATATGAAAAATGTGTGGGATTGCTTCACACTTCCACTATTCGAAACTGAAATACCTACAGCCGGATATTACGATCAGCTGCAGGTGTATATGCACTTGGTAAGTCTGGAGTACAAAATAGATTTCCATAACGCTATCCTTTGCTATTCACTGATGGATGCTCCACTGGATGTGATGAAAAAAGAGATGCGCAGAGTGTCATGGGAAGAAGGGCAGATGGGACTGATCACTGATGAGATCTACCAACGTGTGCAGCGAGAAATGACCTATTCGAACTTAGGCCCAGAGCTGAGACTGAAAACATTCGCCGTTAAGTTCGATCCTGCAGTGATTGAAGAATTAAAACTAAGGGTTGAAATGTGCCGAGTGTACATCGCTCAACTGATCGAAAACAAACAACACCTTCTACAAGCAGCCTAACTATCCACTTATAAACTAATCCAAAATGAAAATTGTAAATAAAGTATTAATATCTGTTTTAGAATCAGATATCATCGATGGAAAATTCACAAACAAAGAAGTTACATCTGTAGCAGACAAGTGTTTTTATGAATTACGTAACCTACGTGCTGTTTCTCTACCGAAGGTAGAGAAAATAGGTAATTACTGCTTCAGCTCGAACGATGCCCTGACATCGATCAGCTTACCGGCATTGACCACGGCAGGTAATTACTGCTTCCGCTATAATGCTGCCCTGACATCGATCAGCTTACCGGCATTGACCACG
>Ga0247730_1000330_pt1 | contig 39081 bp, 64 predicted proteins | sample UWRJL073202C2_FD_180959 | JGI IMG/M metagenome (GOLD analysis project Ga0247730, IMG submission 180959) | Plant litter microbial communities from Arlington Agricultural Research Station in Wisconsin, United States - UWRJ-L073-202C-2 | ecosystem: Environmental > Terrestrial > Plant litter >... | reverse complement strand
GCGCGTTGTTTGCGGCCTGTTGAGCGGCCTGCGCTGCTGTGGATGTGGCCTGTAGCTGCGCCACGACGATCTGAAGATCAGAGACGATCTGGGCGATTGCAGCTGTCGCGTCTGAGTTCTGATTCAGCGCCGTTTGAATCGATCCGATCAGATCGATATTGAGGAACCGCAGAAAGTCCGACGTAGGCAAGCCCTTCTGATCCACGATGGGAAGTCGCGCCTGACGTGTTGGGAGCTTGTACACCATCAGCGAGACGGCTCGTTCACGGTAGCCGCCGAGATCGTCACCACGACATCATCGGTGATCGTTATCTTGAAGAGTCGGCCAGGATAGCGCATCGCCCCGAGCGACCAGATACGCACCGGTTCGCCGTATCGACCCTGTGGCTGCAGTGCAACCTCTTCATAATCGCCGTACGTTTCCAGATCGTCTGACCATGAAACCCGCGCGCGCGGATAAAGGTTTGGATCGGTCGCCGTGCCTGTCGTGGCGTACAGTTCAAAACTGTTACAGCGAACCATCCCGCCAGCCACAGGCGCACCGCCCGTCACTTCGCGAATCATCGGCTCGCCATTGTCATTCACGCGCTCCTGATCGACGCGGTACAACAAGCCTCCCTCATCATCGCCGCAGACCACGAAAGTATCGCCGCTGTCGCCTACATGAGCGCGCCAGAACGGACGACCATAGGACCCAAACTCCGACCACTGCTGCGAGGACACGTCATAGGCCCACGTTCCAAACTCGGTCGTGAGGATGTACAGGCGATGTCCGTCCGTATCGAACGCCCACGCCCTCAAAAACTCCGGTGCAGACTTCCTGATTTGCTCCTCAATCGTGTGGGTCGAGAACCGCACAGGCGAAGCGTCCCCACGATAAACGACGCCGTCATTCCCGACCCAAGCCAGCGAGTTGTCATAACGACAGACCGTATCGCGTGCCCGTGTGCCGACATCGTAGTTACGGCCCGGAATCCGCTGAAACGGCAGATCGGCATCGCCGGTCGCAACGTGAACTTCGGTGCCTTCTTCTTTGAGGAACCACAGCTCGTCCCCGACGCGCTCAACCTTGACGTTATTCCCCGGCACACTGGCCGTAGAGAAGAAATCCAGACCGCCAGGATCGGTAGCGCCCGGTTCAATGTAGTACACCCTGGCTGAACCCAAAGTGGCGTCCGTCAGCAGGAAATACCCGTTCAGTTCCGCGACGGACGATACCGGACGCGAATCCGGCATGACGATCTGCGTTGGTGCGCCGCCTGTGGTCGAGTAGGCGTTGCCGCCGCTGACGGTGATGGCCTTGGCGGATGTGGACGCTGTTGACGTGCGGTCTGTACCCGGAAGCGAACCCAACAGGGTCACAGTCGCGCCCAGAGTGACGCGGAACCACTGAACGCCGCTGGCGACAAGGAAGTCCCCGCCAATCGATCCAGCTCGCCTGAACACGCCACGTATTGGCCCCGTGCCGACTTCCGAGAACAGCGCCAGACCGGGGCGCTGGATATGATCGATGCCGTTGATCTGGTTCGTCTCGGACTTTTCGACAAGCATGTTCAGCGCGCGGAGAGTCGGATTCCACGTGCTGCGACGCTTGTGCGAGGTTAGGCCGAGAGGGATTTCAGGCACTACGGCTCCAGTGCGGTCATGTGGAGCGTGTTTATCACAGGCGTACTGTTCAGGGAAAGCGCGCCCAAGAGCAAGGCCAGCAAGCCAGCCGAGACGCGATTGATCTGGAACGTACATTGCGTGTTCGTCGGTGCGCCCATAACTTGTACGTTAAACAGATCAGTCGTTCCCGCAGCCACCTGAACGATTGCGGAAACGACGGGAATAACGCCTGAGGCGAACGGCACAGGATAGACCCATGTATATGTCGCAGCCGCAGAGCCCTGCGTCTTGATCTGCTTGCGCGCCTTGCTGGCGTGCGTATGGTCTTCGCGCGCATACCTAAGCGACACTGCGCCCTCGGCGCTGTTGTCTGCGACGGCAGGAGGCGCAGTCGTTCCGGGCACGGGGATAGCCGCTGATACCGCGTCAACGTCCGCCATGGTCGCGATTATAGGCGGAGGAGGCAAAGGAGCACCAGCCGTGAACACGGGCGAGCTTGTGCTTCCGTTCCATGTGTACCCGGGTGCAACACGCACGGAATCCGCGACCTGAAAACCTGACGAGTCTGAAGATGAAACATGATCGACGTTCGTGACGAGATTGCCGATTGTGGTGACGCGTTTCATATCAGTAGGTCTCGAAAACGATTACGTAACCAGCGCCGCCGTCGCCGCCTTTTCCGGATAGATTGCCGTTAAGAGATGCGCCGCCGCCTCCTCCACCGCCTCCGGGGAAGCCCCCATTACCGCCATCAAGGCCTTGAGCCGCAGCGATGTTAGACCCTCCGCCTCCACCACCACCTGATGCCGTATCTCCGACAAGTGAAGGAACCCCGTTACCGCCAGCGGCCCCAAGGGTGTAAGACCCGTTAGAGCCCGCCGTGGTCCCCGTTCCGGAGTCTCCACCCGCAGCGCCGTTTTGACGGTTGTTTCCAGACGAGAAACTACCACCGCCACCGCCACCGCCAGGAGCGACGCCAAAAGGTCTAACCGGAACAACAGCAGACCCGGTTACAGACGTCCCCCCGCCTACGCCGCCAATCGTTCCGCCTATACCGCCAAGGGCGGTCGTCGTTGACAAAGCGGCGACAGCGGCAGCCGTAGGATGGGCGGTCCCGCCGTTCGCCATGACAAACGTCCCAAATGACGTATTGCCTCCGCTCGTCCCAACCGAACCGTTAGTGTCGTCAGCAGTGATCGCAGCGCCTCCAACGCCAGCCGCGCCGATAGTGATTGTTTCCGTCGCACCGATCAAAGAAGCGTCGATAGTCCTGTCAGACCATCCTCCACCGCCACCACCGCCGCCGCCAGACCTCGCGGTTGATGTAGCCCCGCGCCTTCCCGACCCACCTCCCGCGCCGCCTCCGATAGCGACGATATACAGGTTCTTGACGCCAGCAGGCTTTGTGTAGGTCCCTGATGCGGTAAATGTCTGGATGGTCGATGTGGCCCCACCTCCACCGCCACCGGATGCGGCGAGTGTTCCGCCTGTGAAAGTCAGGTTCGCGCCAATGGTGACAGCGGTCCAGGTGTTGGCCGCAGACCGATAATAGATCGTGTTCGTGCCCGTCAGCGCGGCAATCGCGGACAGGTCAGCATCGAAAGCTTGGACATCCGTCCCGATGACCAGACCGAGGTTTGTGCGCGCTCCAGATGCCGTACTTGCTCCGGTTCCGCCGTCCGCCACCGTAATGTCAGTGATCCCGGTGATCGACCCGCCTGTGATGGCGACGGAAGACGCGGCCTGAGTCGCAATAGTCCCCAGGCCATAATACGTCCGACCCGCAGCCGCATCGGCCAGCGTCAGTTGTCCACGCCCGTAAGACGTAGTTGTCAGGGCTGCAATCGATGTCAGATCGCTATCGAGAGGTTGCTTCCCATCGAGCGCAGTCTGGAGCCCTGTGGTGTCGCTGATGGCGAACGGGGGAGACGATCCACCACCACCCGTCGCTGCCAGCGTGCCACCCGTAAACGTCAGGTTAGACCCAATCGTCACCGCAGACCACGTCCCCGCGCCCGAGCGATAATAGAGCGTATTTGTCCCCGCAGCCGAGGCGAGCGAAGTCAGGTCAGCGTCAAGAGGCTGCTTTCCGTCCAGAGATGCTTGCAGACCGGTCGTGTCGCTAATGGCGAACGGAGGACTAACCCCGCCACCAGCTGGAATAGTGAAGTCGAATACCGCCGCCGTCGACGTTCCGGAGTTAACGATTGAAAGGGGCGTGCCCTCTGTGACGGTTCCAACCGCAATCGTTGCAGCCGTGCCCGTCGCGCGCGGCAGCGAAATATCAACCTGCGAGTCGCCGTCATCCGGCAGCGTAACCGTTACCATCCGCAGGTTTCCACATCGGCATTGCCGTAGTTCATCACGAGCGCCATCCGGTATTTCGATGCGGCAAGCGGAGTTGCCTGACTGATCAAGCTGTCCCCGTACTGGTCTGCGAGACGCAGGGCCATGATAGCCGCCAGCCCGTCGCTATTCCGAGCGCTCAACGGCGCTTCATCATCCAGCGTCAGTTCATCAATCCGCATCCAGCGCTGGATTGTGCCGTCGTAGATGTACGTTGCGCGACCTGAGCCATATTGGTCCGTAATGCGCACGATTGATTTGTCTTGTGGAACGTTGTTGCTGTCGTTGCCCCCGAACGGGACATTTAGACCCCAGCCGTAATCCCGGCACGGACGCCACGTGCCCCAATAGGAATAGGGCACGACTGACGGCAGGGTGATGTTGACCGCGTCTTCCGTCAGCACGTTGATGTGCTGGTTAATGCCGGAGGTTCCGTCCGTCTCAGCGCCAATCGGGATGTTGCGAATCCGTCCGCACGTCCCGTTCGTAATCAGTTCCTGGTAAAAGGACGACAGGGACGACAACGCATCGGTTGCCGCCCCGTCGCTTGCAGACCCGCCAGCACGAAGCACGCCGAGTTTCTTCAGCGCACTCGTAATGATGTCGCGGGTCGTTACCATCAGTCTTGCGAGGCCTTAGCCTTGGCCGCTTCGTGCTTTTCCTTCAGGTCGCGCAGGCTCGAAAGCCCTTGCTTGTGATGGAATGGCACGTTCTCTTCGCGCAGATATGCCTGCAACGTCTGGATTTCGGCCTTCTCAGCCTCATCCTCAGCCGCAGACACCTGCTTCTTGTCGCTGTCCGCCGTCTTGAAGAAACGGTTGGCAGACAGCTTTTCCAGATGCGTCTTGTCAGTTACGTTGACCGACTTACCGCGTTCGAACGTGTAACCGTACTGCTCGATAGAATCCGAGTCAGCCGGATACTCCCCGATGTAGGTTACAGCACTCATGCTTGCGGTTCCTCAACGGTGTATTCGATAGCCAGTTCGACCGTACCAGCGGTCGTGGTCGTACCAGCAGCGAACTGGCCGGTGATCATAACCGGGTAACGACCCAGTTTCACGAACAGGCCGGTCAGGGCCAGCGTGTTCCACTGACCCGCAGTCGTAACGGCCTGAGCCGCGACGTAGCGGTCAGGGTCAGCCACGACGGCCACACCATCAGCACCCAGATAGCCGGCATCACCCACGTTGAGGGTACCAGCGCCGAGGGCCGAGTTCTTACCAAGGACACGCAGAACACGCGCGCCCTGAGGCAGCTTGAAGAAGTTGATGGTGTCGGTGGTGGTCGCGCCAACTGGCAGGTTCAGGATCGTGTACTGGGTGCGGACTTGTCCGCCGCCAGCACCGAAGCCGGGAACCGGAGCGCCGGTCGAGATAGCGTTACTGTTGAAAACAGCCATGATTTAGTCTCCTACCGTTTCCCCGGCCAACGGGATTGCTGGCCGGGGGGAATGGTTAGTATTTACAGGGAGGCCGCAGCCGCCGTGTAGATGTTGTACGAGCCGTACTGGACGCCCTGGAAGGACGTTTTCTTGATGCCGATCAGTTCTTCGATGGCACGGGCGGGGCGGAACTCGTAGTCCTGCGAGTTGTCCGTGATCAGGCGAGGGCGCTGACCCCATGCAATCGCAAGAGCCGACTGACCAACCAGCGTGGCTTGAGCGACGTCGATACCGGCAGCACCGGCACCGGGGATCACAGGAAGGTCAGCGACCTCCTTGATGATCATGCCGTTCCACAGCAGGTCGCCGTTGCGGAACAGGGGGTTGTCCTCACCGCGCGGCATGGCTTCGCGATTAGCCGCCATCATGACCGGATCACGGCGCAGGTCGCGCATCTGACGACGGTTGACGAAAACGACGTACCATTCTTCGCCGCTCTGGGTCATGTACGGATTGATAGCCGGACCAGTGGACGCAATGTCCGCAGTCGCAGCAGCCCGTTCACGCGCCAGATCGAGGATCGCGGTAGACATCTTGTCGTCGGTGTTGTCCAGCGTGGCCAGAGCGGTCGCCATGACGCCGGACGAGGCATTCGACACCAGAGCGCCGAACTGAACGCGGTCAGCGTTGGCCACGATGTAGGCGTTACGCTGAGCAGCCGAAGCAGCAGCGTAGGTCGTCACGGTGTCAGCGGCATAGAAGCCGTCAGCACCGATAGCGCCCGGCAGGACGATGCCGTTCAGGTTGTCGATGATGCCGGTCTTCAGGACGATACGAGCGGCCCAGTCGCGGAGCGAAGGACCGGCAGCGCGCAGGATGTCCATGTTCGAACGATAGGAGTTCGACTTCGGCACCTTGATGGCGTTACGACGCCAGTTGGTGGTGACCTTGTCGGCGAACTGCTCCAGATCGACTTCGTTGCCTTCCAGAACTTGCGAACCGGAAACGCCAGCGTTCTTGATGACGCCCAGCAGCGGAACAACGATGTCCTTGCCGCCGTCAGTCTTGGATTCGTTGAACACGCGGAAAACCGCGTCGGAGCCCTCGCCCATGTAGCGGTCGAAACCGGACTGGCGAATGTAGGGCTTGTAGTAATCATTAATGAGCCACTTGGTCTCATTAAGATTGCTGTTGATGATGACTTCGGCCATGCCTTATCCCAATGCGAATTTTACCTCCGACCAATCCGCATCTTTGGGGGCTGCAATTCCGGTACCCGGTGTTTTTGCAAGGCCGCGCGGAGGCTTGGGCGAAGATGGTTTCAAGTCTGGCTGTGCCGAGGACGGCACCTCCGGTGAAACAATCCAGCCCTGAGCAATGGCGTGGTCCCTGGCTGCATCCTCGAAGGATCGCCCGGCCAACGTCTGTAGGGTCCGCGACTGCTGGTACTCTTGAACAACGAACTCAACGGGCGACGCGGACTGACGAACCTTGAGGTTCAGCGTAGGGTCGAGAGCCGATTGCTCCTGAGCCCATGCGATTGCCTCTTCGACCAGCGGCTTACCGAACTTCTGTTCGGCCTGGAAACCGGACATTTCTGCCTTGGTCTCCCAGCGAACCTGTTCGATCTGGCTCTGGACGTGCTGGTTAAAACCAACCGGGTCCTCATACGCATCGGGAATAGGCGCTTGAGGCTTCGCGGCTTCAATCTCTTGAACGCGGCGCTCCAGCTCCTGACGGCGTTTCCGTTCGGCCTGTAGTGTCGCAAGCGGCACCGTCTCAGGCTTGGCGGTCTCAACCGTCTCAACGTCTTCGATTGGCTCAGGCGTCTCAACCGGCTCCAGTTCAGGGGCGGTCTCGACTACGGGCTCTTCAGGCGTTTCCGAAGTCTGTTCGACCTCTTCCAGCCAATCTGCACCCAACTGATCAATCGCGTCAGTCATATTCCATCCTTCGACCTAAACGGTGGTCATCCGAAACGCCCGTTACTGGCGGCGGCCCATGGGTAGATTAATGCCACTATCGACGCTGTGTTGCAATAGGCGTGCGCCTAAGCGCCGTAAGGATCATTTGGACGCTGCGGTTCTTCCGGCGGACGCATCGCGTCCATCGCCGTCGTGACGATGTCGGCCTCAATCTGACGGGTCTGCGCGGCGATCTTCTCAGCCTCGCGCTGCGTCTTCTCAAGTTCAGCCTTCGCCTGCATCATCTGCATCTGCACGGCCATCTCCTGCACCTGCTGTTGCATAGCGGCCATCTGTTGCTGCTGAGCCTGCTGTTCTGGCGGAATCTCTTCCGGAGCCTCCAGCATTTCCTTGATCTTCGCTTTGTCAGGCACGGACGACAGAGCAAGGCCGACCTCAAGCGCCTTCTTCACGCCGAACGCCTCGCTGATCTGCGGCAGGAGCGGCGCAAGGGCTTCGAACTGCTCAGCCTGAAGGTTCGCCGTATCGGGGATGGTCTCGACCTCAATGTCAACGTCCATCGTGGCGAGGCGGTTCGTGATCTGCGGAACACCCTCTGCATTCGGCTCAACTTGATTCAGGCCCAGGAACTTCGCCTTGCCATCATCGCCCGTCATACGCACGAACCATGGCTCCGTCTTGAACTGTTTCAGGATCAGCCATGCGTGGTCGTAAATCTCGTTTTCCCAATTCTCGATGCGACCGAATGCGCGTGCGATCTCCGTCATACCGGCCTGTTGCAACACCAGACGCGAACGGCCAGACTGGCTGGCCGCGCTGGCTTCCGCGAGAACCGCAGGCGTGGGAGCCTGACGGACGATGGCCTGTTTGGCGTCCTGCATCATCACGAGGATGGATTGCAGAAGGTCGTTCGTGGGGACGACCTGATATGCTTCAGGGATTACCCCGTTTGCCTTAGCCGCTTCTTGAGAAGCCGTCTTGCTATCTACGTTGGGAACCTCACCCGGAATAACCTGCAACTGCCTGCTGTTCGCCAGATGCAGCGCCCGGCTGGCGTAGGCGTTCAGCTCATCCTGTGGCGACAGCATCGACTTGACGACGCCGTAACGCTGGTTGTCCTTGTCGATGTAACAAGACCCAAACACAGCGGCGCACATCGGCTGTTTGTCGTCGTCCAGATAGGGCGACGGCCCTTGCTCCAGCACGCGACCGGCGACAAACACCGACCGCATCCACACGTCTTCAAGGTGGTACAGTTCGACCACGAACAGGCGGCGTAGCTTCGGATCGGTCCAGTGCGTCGCCAGACCGTTCTCGGGCTTGTCAGGGCGGTCCAGCCCCATACTGTCGCCCCACGAACCGGAAAACGCGTCTGACAGGTCTTCCGAGAACTGCGGGTACATCTTGATCAGCGTGGACTCGTAGAGCCACCGGCCAAGGCCCTTGTACCGCGCGTCGCTAAAGTCGGCTTCCCGACTATGCGGATCATAGATCGCATCGGTGTACGGAACACGCGTCACGGTCACGTCGCCCGCTTCGTCGGCCTCGACCATAACCCCGCAGATACCCTCAATCAGGAAATTCTCCGAGGCATCAACCTTGACCGTGTGCAGGCGGACGGAGTCGCTGACGTAGCGGAGGGTCTTGCTCGCCACGTCCGACTGGTCTTCGTTCGAGGGATTGCGCGGCCACGCCTTGGGATCGACCTTGCCTTGCTGGATGATCCCCAGCAGGCCGTTGACGGCTGGGGTGATCTCGTTACGGATTACGCGAGGCTGTCGGGCGCGACGCAGGGCCGTCAGACGCGGCCCGTCAAGCTGGACGCCATCATAGTACAGGCGCGACCTATCCGCGTACCCACGGCCAACCTCAGTACCGTCGCGGAACTCGTCCACCATGCGCTTGAGGGGAGCGACATCGATCTGACGAAGACGTTCGACCTCAGCCGCGCGTTCCATGTCGGCCAGTTCTTCCTCCGTGAGGGCGGCCAGTTCGGGGTCGTAGATCGCTACGTCAGTCATTTAAAGAACCGATATGCTAGACGGACCAGCGGCCCTTTAAAGCGAAACACTTTTCCATAAACGAGAACTGCGAACATATATCCGCAGTCCATAAATGACGCACGAACTACCGTGTTTCTATAAGGCGTCATCCCCTCGACGCTTCCTCAACGTAAGCGACCAGCAACCGAGCGGCCATGTAATCTTCCAGCGAAATACCCTCAGGCAGGGTGATGGCGACGGCTCCAACGGACTCGACAAAGGAGCCGATGCGGGTGTCCACAGCGGCGTCCTTCGCCTCATCAACCGTACAGCCCATCGCCATCATCGTCCGTCCTTGGCCGCGAATACAGATCGCGCGGTTTGCTAGTATCTACTACATCGACGGTCGGGACAATGGCCGGGTGCGCCATGTCAAGGGCGCGACCCATATTCGCGCCGCAATCCACTTCGTCATCGTGCTTACCGCCAGGGAACGCAACGTACTCTTCAACGATGGCGTCGCCAACAGGTCCAGAACGGATAAAGACCTCACCCATACTAGCCTTAGCCTGGAACGGCTGAGCCTTCGTGGCCTTGTCGCCCCCCTGCGTGCTGATCTCTTCAATGCGGCATCTGATCTTATGCTTACGCATGGCAGCAACGATAAACGGCTTTGCCGACTTCCAGTTGTTGTCGTTCTCCGGAAACCAGCAAAACGGCTTCCATTTCCTGATGAGAGCCAGAGCGCCTTGATCGGCGACAGTCTGCTCTCCTGTAACTTCGTCCAGCTTCAGACCAGCGGCAACATCCAGCCGTCCTTGATCACGAAATCCATCAACTTCCCAGATGCGCTGATGCTCATCGATCCCCCATATACGGAAGACGTTCCAGTCTGATGTTTCTGCATCGCCCGGAGCATGATCGCTCGTCATGTAATAGCGCAGGTTAGAAGGACGCTCTGCTGTTCCGTAGCGCTTGAACCATTCACGCTTGAAGAACGTGCCCTCCGCTGCTGTAGGCTTCTGCTGATACAGACTGGTCCATGTACGAACATTGTTCTGGAATGGCTTCCAGTGCTCCAGATCAAACCATTCGGGCCACAGCGTTTCGCCTATCTTTCGACCCAAAGGATCGTCGGCGCGGTCTGCAATGGCTGGCAGACAGATGACATACCACCAACGACCATCCTTACCCCACACACGTCCGCTTTCCCCGTCCCACGTGTCAGGCAGGATGCGACCCGCAACGTCATCCTGATGCCAGCGCGTGGTTATACCGACCTGAGGCGCACCGGGGACTAAGCGAGAGCAGAAGTCATCAACGTAGGCGTCCCACGTGCTGTCCCTGACTGTCTGCGATTCGGCCTGTTGGCGTCCCTTAACGAGGTCGTCCCATATCCCTACATGGAAGCGGTTCCCCGTCAGTCCCGACAGGATTCCTCCCGCCATGAACTCTGCGCCGTTCTCCAAGGCCCACTCGTCCGCAGCAGACTGATCGCCACGCAGCAGGGCGTTAGGAAACACCTTGGCGAACTCTCGCCCCTTGATAAGCTGTCTAGCACGACGGCCCTGCTTCTTCGCAATGTCGCTGGCGTAGCTGGCCAAGCCGACGTTCTTGCGCGGATGTCCGCCCATGAACCATGGAACGAATACAACGTCCGCAACCGTGGACTTTGCTGATCCAGGCGGAAGCAAAAGCATCAGATTGGGGACTTCCGGTGTCCCTAGAATCTGTAGTTTCGAGTACATCAGCCGGTGATGCGCAGCGAGCTTAGGCTGACGCATCGTATCGAACTGAGTCTCGTCTGGGTCGTCGCTTAGCGGAACAGTCGGAATATCTACTGTACACGAAAAGTCGGCAACGCTTCTGCGTGCCAACTCGTATCGTGCAGCTATTACGTCTTCAGGTCTAAACTGAAATGCTGGCAAGGGCGCGCAACTGCTCTTCCGTCAGTCCTGTAACGTCAAGTCGAGTTTCTGTCTTGATAGCGCCGCCGTCAGCGCCCGTAAGCTCCTGCTCCGTCTTATCCTTCCAGCCGTGATTGTTCTTCAGGTCGAAGATCAGACCGGGCGTGAAACTGTCCTTGGAGATGACGCGATCATGGCGATCTGCCTCCATTCGTAGGCGAGCCCTTTTAACCGTAAGGGGAAAGGTTCCGCCGTGGTGCTCGTAATCGACAAAGGTTTGCTTGTCTGCGAACCCAAGGAAGTAGCTCAGACCGGCGAGCGTAGCGTGTTTGCCTTTGGCTTCGACATCATCAAAATAGGCCTCCACCTTATCGGCAAAGACCTGTTCGTCCTGATACATTCTGGGCCGTCCGGTCTCACCCACCCAACACCTCGATCTGTTCCCGCACCATAGCGGCGCGCTCGTGTTGCCCCTCCTGGCCCTCGATCTTGCTCAGCAAGGCTTGCAGTTCCTCGCGAGTGCGATCCGGCTTCGGCGCGTCCTCGCCCAGCACATGCGCAGCGAGGGAGCGCGCGTCTGCGTCGTCGGAGGTAGAGAGGACATGACCGGCTTTGGACTTGAGCGTGCTCATACCGACAGCCCGAACACAAACACGACCGCCGTAACCACGAACGACCAGCGCGACACGTACTCAGGCACGCCGGTTCGTGGCGTCGCGGACAGAGCCCACAGGACGAACGAGAGGATGAGCAGGATTCCGAAGAGGGTCATAGCGCAGGATTATCCACGGAAGGGGAGGGGTTGGCAAGTCCGATAATGTAGAAGTCTGCGCCACTTCGGCGGCTTAGGTGGAGCGCCAGACTTTAGGCTTGCGCCACCCTGATTTACCCCGACGACGGCTCCGCCTAGCGGGGTACAGGTGGCGCAACCAAAAGTCAAGCCCCCACCGCCGGTCCTGACTGAGGTGGTTTTGCGCCACCTTTGCGCCACCTTAAAACACAGGGTGGCGCACATCAGAACGGCGTGTCGTCGTCATCTACAGGAGTAGATGACAGCGGGGTTTCAGAGAGAGGGCAGGCAACATGTTGCCGCTGTTTTCTTTGGTGATCGGGCCTGATCTCGATAACGAGCGCGCCACTCTTGACCCACGTATTGATAGCAATCTTGAGCGTATTTTTTCCCTTTTCATCCACAGAATCTATTCCCATCAGACGCCCAACTAGATGCCCGAACCAGTCTGGAGACTGCGTGTCGTATCTGGTGAGAGCAGGATTATCGTATGCAGCCCGCTGAGCGATCATCACCGCGTTGTGGGGCAGTGCGTCGAGGACGGCGGCTTTCTCGGGAAGTTTGTAGTGAGCGACGACACCGACACGGTCGGACTCTCCTGGCGGGCCGTTCTTGAGGTCCACGTCCATAAGCTGACGCCATTTCCCTTCGCCTGACCGGCGGGTCATGTTTGCCTTGCCGCTGGTGACCGAGAAGTATGAGAAGCGGTCCTCAAGGGCCATGCCGTCGATTTCCTTGGCGATATCCTCTGGCATTACATTAAGCACGCGGGCCGATCTAACCCCCCCGATAAGAGCCGATGCACCACGGGCGTCGTTAACGTCTGTCTGGTCCTTGTTTCCCCCAGACGGTTTTCTGACGTGGTGGACGATCTCCACGGCGCAGTTGGCTCGCTCAGCCAGCTTCCCGAGGCGCTTGATCACCGCGTCAATGGCGTTGTTATCATTTTCGCCCATCCGGTGCGCAGACACGAATGGATCGAGAATGAAAACGTCGATCCTGCGGGCGATAATTTCCGCTTCCAGCTCATCGAATAGGGTTTCATCCAAGGTGATTTCGCCACGCACGATCTGACCGAGGGTGATGGTTTGTTCGCGCCCGGTGTCAGTGAATAGCCGTCCGCCAACTTGATCAGGCGTCAAGCCGTGGTGCATGGCGGCTGCGATGACGCGACGTTGGGTTTCGTCCTGTGGGTCCTCTCCGTTCCAGTACCAAACACGGAGAGGCTCAGGGACGCGGACTTTGTCATCCTTGAGGAGGGATTGACCAGACGCCATGCACAGCGCCTCCATCATCACCAGAGATGACTTACCGATGCCGCCAGGCGAAACGGTGACTGACACGAAACGGCGGATTAGGTGGTCACCGTACAACCACGCGCGGGGGGCGATGTTAAGTGGATCGACCCACTGAAAAGGCGTGGCGTGAACGGCGGTAGAGACGGGCTCCATAACTCCGGTTTCGTCGGAGTTATGCGACGCGGCGCTGATCAGGTCGTCAATCGTCCTGCCTTCACGCGCTAGCCAGTCGTCGGCACCGGCTTTTTCGGGTTGATCCGGGAGCCAGATTACTTCTGCGTGAGGAATCGTCCTGGCAACGCGTTCGGCCCATTTATGGCCTGTCGGGTCATTGTCTGGGTACGCACGAACTTTCTGTCCGTCAAACCAGACGCCAAAATCACCTGAGACTGGAAAGTTTGTTCCGCCGCCTGGAGCGGTCGTTGCCAGCAGACCCTTAGAACGGAGGTAGTCGGCTGATTTTTCCCCCTCAACCAGATGGATAGTCTGGTCCGCATTGGCCAGGATTTCAGGCAGGCGGTACGGAACAACCGAACCGGAAGGCTTACCCGGCTCAAAGCTGTCCAGGCCGTTCCAATGATACTGTTTGAAACTCTTGTCGGAATAGCGAGTGACACGGAGGTAAGGCTCCCCGTCACGGTCCTGATATTCGTAGTGACACACAACGGTCGGCTTGACCTTTGGCTTGGGCGCAAGGGAAACGCCCGCCTCTGATGCCAGCCTGTCAACCGCCTCTGTGAACGTGAGGTTTTCGGTTTCTGTGAGGAAGTCGATAGCGTCACCATGCTTTCCGCTGCTGAAGCAGTGATAAAAGCCCTTTTCGTCGCTGACGGTGAACGACGGCGTTTTTTCCTTTGTGAAAGGAGAAAGGCCGACGTATTCTTTCCCGCTCCGCTGGAGCTTAACAGTGCGCCCGATAAATTCGGACAGCCTGATTTTCTGTTTGATCTCTGTGAGGATAGATTCCTCGATCAGGCCGCCGGTCATTTTTCGACCTTGGACGCATCTTCCATAGCGACCAGGTCTCGTATGCCTAACTCTGCATAAGCAAGAACAATGGCAGGCCACACATTGCGTGGTACCGATCCGCGATGGACCCAGCTATATATAGTGTTCTGCGAAATCCCAAGCGTGGCGGCCATTTTCTCGACGCCCTTGGTTTTGATCCATTCGTTGAATGTCACTTGAAGCCCTCTCGCTTTCGTGTATGTTTCTTGCATACGCATTACCGCGTTAAATGACAGGAGGTCAAGCGGTGCGGATAAACGACCACGAGAGGGTTTGGATAATTCAGAGGTATGTCGAGAGACTTGAGGCGATGATCGCTGAAGGCCCGGACAAAAGTTCGTACGGGTGGGCTGTACATTTGAATGCAATCCACCAAACAGCAAACCGAATTTCAGAAATTGCATCGGAGGAATGAATGCCAACCTACCACCACGACATCGTTCAGGGATCGGACGAATGGCTTGAGTTAAGATGCGGTCGCCTGACCGCCAGCGAAATGAAGTTGGTCTTGACACCGACGCTGAAGGTCGCAGACAACGAGAAGACGCGGACCCATGTTTACGAACTGGCCGCCCAGCGTGTCACCGGATATGTCGAGCCGCACTATGTGTCTGATGACATGCTGCGCGGCCATGACGACGAGGTTGAGGCCCGCCTGATCTATGCCCGCGAATATGCCGAGGTCGAAGAGGTCGGGTTCATCACGAACGATCAGTGGGGATTCACCATTGGTTACTCGCCTGACGGTCTGGTCGGAAGCGACGGTCTGATTGAGATCAAGTCGCGTCGCCAGAAGTTCCAGCTTCAGACGATCACTGATCTGGCCGTTCCAGATGAATACGTTCTCCAGCTTCAGACCGGATTGCTAGTTACCGGTCGGAAGTGGATCGATTTCGTTTCGTACTCCGGCGGCATGGAAATGGTGACGCTGCGGGTTCTGCCTGATCCTGAGGTTCAGGAAGCGATCCTGAAGGCGGCGACTTCGTTTGAGACCAAGGTGGCCGAAAAGGTCGATCTGTATAAGACCCGCGCCGCGAACCCGACCCTGCGTCTGGTGAAGACGGAGCGCCGTGTCGAACAGGAAATGTATCTGGGAGAGCCCGAATGACCACGCTTCGTGTGCTGGATTTCGAAACGACCGGGTTCGAACCTCCTGAGGCTGTAGTTATCGAGGTCGGGTATTCGGATTATAATGTGGAGACGAAGGGGATCAGTGATCCGATTTCGTTCCTTTGTTCAGCGGATGTGATCCCGCCAGAAAATCGGGCGGTTCATCACATCAGACTGGCTGACTTGGAAGGCGCTCCGGAATACGACTCTGAATCTTTGGTCGATTCGTTCAAAGAAGATGGCGTTGCGGCAATCGTCGCCCACAACATGAACTTTGAGCAGCAGTGGTTAGGCGAACCGGGTCTGCCCTTGGTCTGCACGTATAAGGCCGCTCTTCGCGTGTGGCCTGATGCGCCCTCGCATTCGAACGGTGCGCTAAGGTATTGGCTGGAAGATCAGGGACTTTTGTCGCTGGAGTATGAGGTGGCGATGCCGCCGCACCGTGCAGGGCCGGATGCATACGTTACGGCGCATATCCTCAAGGCCCTGTTCGCCACCGGGCTGACCGGAAAGGAGATGGTTGCCTGGACGAAAGAGCCCAAACTGATGCCGCGAATCAACTTCGGCAAACACAAGGGCTCGTCGTGGCCAGATGCGCCGCAAAGCTATCTGAACTGGATTCTGGGTTCGGATATGGATGACGACACGAAATGGAACGCAAAGCGCGAGATTGAGCGCAGAAATGGAGAGAGCAAGTGACCGACATTCTGGACACCATAGTTGCCAAATCAGATCAGCTAAACGCTGACGATCTGGTCGGGAAAGACAAGACGATCACCATCACGAAAGTTACGGTCGAGGGCGGTGATCAGCCGGTGTCGATCTATTTCAAGGGCGACGAAGGCAAGCCGTACAAGCCAGGGAAATCCATGCGGCGGGCTATCGTTCACGTCTGGAAGGCTGACGTGTCGAAATACGTCGGACGATCTATGACGCTCTATCGCGACCCGAACGTGAAGTTCGGCGGGCTTGAGGTGGGTGGTATTCGTATCTCTCACATGTCGGACATCAGCGCGCCGGTTTCCATGGCCTTGACGGCTACACGGGGCAGCAAGAAGGCGTTCACCGTTAAGCCCCTGATCGTGAAGAAAGCCGCGCCTGACTTCGACATCGACAAGTTCGCCTCAGACGTAGAGGCGTACGTGTCCAGCGCGGCAGATGGCGACGAACTGGCTGCATGGTGGGGCGAACAGCGCCCGTTCCGTGAGCAGGCACGAGCCGCCGATAAAATCCGTGCTGGCGAAATCGCCACCATGGTTACCGAGAAAATCGAATCCTTTAAAACCGAGACGGAGAACTAGACGTGGCTGGATCAGTGAATAAAGTCATCCTCGTAGGTAACCTGGGACGCGACCCGGAAATCCGCTCAATGCCGAACGGAGATCGGGTGGCGAATCTGTCCGTAGCCACGTCGGAAAGCTGGAAGGATAAGTCTTCCGGTGAGCGCAAGGAGAAGACCGAATGGCACCGCGTGTCGATCTTTAACGACAATATCGTCAAGGTCGTGGAGCAATACTTGAAGAAGGGATCGACGGTCTATATCGAGGGAGCGTTGGAGACGCGGAAGTGGACCGACAAAGACGGCGTGGAAAAGTATTCCACCGAGGTCAAGGTGGGTCGGTTTAACGGCGTACTGACGATGTTGGGTGGAAAGTCTGAGAACACAGGAGGCGGCGGTGGTTACGTGAAGGACGAAGAGCCCAAGCCGAAGCCGCCTTATGAACTAGAAGACGACGACATACCTTTCATGACTATGGCGGGACATTACTCCCCCGCCTGATCCTTCAATATCCTAATCGCATCCTCAGGGGAGCGGGCCACACCAGCCCGCCCCCCTATTTTTTTAATGGCGTCGATATATTTCTGCTGAGCCGGTCGGATGCGATCCTTGCCTGCCTTTACCTCGACCACGGAAAACACCGGAATAACCTGTCCGACCATATCCTGCGTGATCAGCGTAGGCGTAAACCCGCAGAGGTCTGACTGACCCTCGAAACCGACGTTGACGATACGGGCGTTCTTAAGGATCAGATTTCCAGACGGTGTTTTCCCGACCACCTGACCCGACCAGAACTTCCCGACCGTCACAACGAAAAGCCGCGCCCCGATGTCGGACACGGCTAGTCGAATCTGGTTCGTGAGGATGGCGGCGGGGGTCACGTCTTCACCTGATAGGCTGACACGCCATCAGGGATAGGCCCTCCGTCGAACGACACGCAATAGTCAGGACGACCGGCGGTAACGTCTATCCCGCGCTTCTCGGCCCATATGCGAGCCCAGCGACCGGCTCCAGGCTGGCCGTCAGAGATCACCGCGTCAGGCTTGATGAAATCCAGCGTCCAGCCAAGCGAGCGACGTTCGTGCATGTGATCCATGCCAGGACGAACCTCACAGAAACCCTTAGCGCCAGTCACCAGCACAATCACGCCGCCACCTTAAGAGCGCGGGCCTTGGCGTCAAACATGAGCTTGCAGGCCTCGTTCCATGTGATCGGTTCGAGTTTCTTGATTTTGGCTTGGCTGATCAGCCAGCCGGTTTTGTAGTTTCTGGCTAGGGCGATGTCGGCCAGTTTTTCAATGTCGGAGGTTCTGCCAACCTCCATGCGAGCAACCTTTTTAATCAGGCCTTCCTCTTTAGCTCGCTGAATCTCAGCCAGTTCTCCTTCAATCTGTTCAACCTTGCGCTCTTTGACGACACGTTCGCTGGAACAATACGGACAGGCCCTCAATCCGGACTTGTACGTCGCGAAACAGGACTCGCATTGTTTGATCGCCAGTTCCCCCGCAGATTCAGCTTTATTGCGAGCGCGCCCCTCCAAAGACCATTCGATTTCGTCGTCAGGGAACCCGTGGTTAACGGTCCCGTCCTTGTTCATGATCATGTTCACGTGGTCGAGGATGATCGCTTCGTCAGGCTTCTTACGTAGCGCCCGCCCCATCATCTGACGGGCGCGAGCTTTCGATTTCGTCGGGTTTAGAAGCTGGACGCACTGAACAGGAACATCGCGGCCAACCTGTGCAGACAGGTCGAAACCCTCAATGGCGAGGTTAATGGACACCAGGATCATCGCTTGTCCGTTAGCGAACTTCAGGATTCGCGACCGGCGCTCTTCATTCGAGATCGTCCCGTCGATATAGACAGCCGGAATCCCTGCCGCGTTATATTCGTCGGTGACGTGCTGGCCGTGCTTCCGAGAGATCGCGAAGACCATCGTTCGCTTCCCGGCGGCGTATTTCCTCCACGCGTCGATTGCATCGCCATGGATAGCAGGCTTGTCGAACTTCTCTTCAAGCTCGGAGGTGACGTATTCGCCCATCTGTGTGTGCAGGCCTGTGAAGTCTGGACGCACGGGGGCATAGGCGCGATACCGCGACAGGTGGCCGTTTTCGATCAGCCAGGACTCGGACGGACCCTGCACCATATGATCAAACAGGCTGTCCAGAGGTTTCCCATCCAGACGTTCCGGTGTCGCAGTGAGGCCGACGATCAACGAACCTTCAGCCCGTGCCGCGTGGATCAGGTCTGAGCGGGTCTTGCTGGCCCACAGGTGCGATTCGTCAGGGACGAACAGCTTGCACCCCTTCAGCAGGCCGGGACGTGAACGGAGTGTGTCCGCGCTGGCGATCTGGACCATGGCGAACGGGTTGGATGGGCGACCGGCTGCGATGAACCCGTATTTGATTCCGAACTGGTCGAACGTCTTCGCGGTCTGTTCCGCCAGTTCCCGCCTATGGACCCCGAAGATAACGCGGCGGCGTTTCTCTGTGGAAGCGCGGGCCATGTACGCAGCGATCACAGTCTTGCCGACGCCGGTTGGCCCACGGAACAGGATCGATTGATGGTCTCTCAGTGCCGCGCGCATGTCGTCAACGGCCTGTTGCTGATCCTCTCTTAACTGGATCATCCCCGCACCAACCGATACCCCAGACACCACACCGATTCGATCTGCACCCCCTCAAGCCGCGCATGGCTGATCCACGTCAGCAGCGACGCTTGCGGGATGCCGTGGCGATAGAAGACCTCCTTGGCGACCGTGCCGGGGCACGATTCCAGAATGGTCATGACACGCTTAAGGCCGGTCAACGGATGGCCTCCAGCGCAGAGGCGGCCTCGACAGACAGTGCATAACCGCGCCTATGCCAGTTCTTGAGGTCCGTGGTTTTCAGCCCGATAGACGACAGCGCGGCACGGATTGCGGCGATCTTCTGGGACATATTCTGACGAGCTGCATGAGTTCCGATGTCACCGCCGTACTCAGACGCCTTCTGGAGCGCGACATGCGGAACGACCTCGCCGGGGGAGTCCATCAGCCGTGACAAAACGCGCGCGTCTTGAGGACGTATACGAAGCCTCTGGGCAAGCAGGAAGATGCGCTCCTTGTCCGGCTCCGGGTACAGGATCGCGCGCAAGGTATCATTCTCGGCACGCAGGGCGACGCACTCGCTACACATTAGCCCGCTCCCTCTGAAGCCGCTCTTTCCTGACGGCCCACGGCTCGAACAGCTTCATATCCCAATCGCCACGGTCGATCTTGCGGGGGTTCATGTTGATCCTTCGTTGGAACGTGCGTATGCGCTTGGATGTCGATCCGACAAGCCCGAGCCGATCCAGCTTCCCGCACACCTGATTGCGGGTCATCTTCATCTCGTCCGCGATCTCGTTGAAGGAACGGCCCTGTTTGTGCAGTTGGATCAGGGTTTCGGTTTTCTGCGTGGTCCACGGGGTGGTGTTCTGGTTGGCGTGGGTGATCATGCGAACCTCAGGGCAAGATATATTACCGCTAAGGACCCCAGCAGCATGAAGACACCGCAACCGATAACGTCGCTATCATTGGCCGGGGTTTTTCCCCACTTATGAATGCGATTTTTGATTTCACGCAGCTTACCCATCGAGCCCCTCCACCTTCCTGCGCAACACCAACACATCCTGCGCCGTCATCCCCTCCACTTCCAACGACCCGCCCAATAACCTCAGGAGGTAGGCGCGTTCGGTGGGGGTGAAGATGGGTCCGGAACGGATTTCTCCGTTAGCGATCTCACTCATGATTGATCCCCCTTGCGAGGCAAATCACCATTGCCGGTATAAAAGTCAGGTAGCAGGCGGCAAAGAACCAAAATCCCTCAGCCGTATAGGCTCCTATTTTTGCGGCTATCAGACCACCGATACACAGCGCCATCGCAGACAACCATGCGCCAATAAACCATGCTGCGCGCTTCACGACACCCGCCTCCAGCTCTTATCCACCGGCTCGATCCCGAGGATTTTGCAAATCTTCGGTCCTGGCGACGTGCGTCCCGACAGGACGTTTCGGATGTACGGGTCCGACAGGTCGAACTTGCCGCTGAACTTCGGGACGCTGCCGACCTTTTCTATCTTCTTGCGCAGCAGTTCGGTCACTTCGTCGCGGGTCATGCAGATTGCTCCCAGAGGCCGTATTCTTCAGCTTCATCTTCGTCCAAATCCAACCATTCCCCATCTGTCATGTCTGGGTGTTTCCACTGAACCCCGCCAGCATTGCAATAGTCACCCTTAATGCGTTGTTCGAACTGAAACGCATCGTAGCGACCCAGAATATCTTCTAGCGCCTTGCCGTCTCGATAGGAGGCGACAGTCGCTTCAAAAGGCCTTCCGGGAACTTGTGGAATCCACCACACACGAAACTCAGCGCGTCCGTCATTCGCAATTTCGCTATCCGTCATCATTCTCTCCAGTCCGCCCTTATCAGCGTCCCCACACCCTAGCCTGTCGCTATTTCACTTTCAACATGAAAAATAGTTTGACACCTCCCCAATCCCCGTCCATGGTTCCGGTTACTGGAACTGGAACTGGAGATTGAAGATGAAAGACGTGATTAATCTGACCCCGGCGCAGCAGGAGATGCTTGAGCATCTGAGCAAAGTTCCCGGCGCAGACGTTTGGGATTTTCTCGACGCCAAGACCGGGCGCGAGCTTCAAGACCTCAAGCTGACCCGTATCGTTAAGGCGAGACACGCCCCAAAGGACGGGGCTATGCGTCAACCTTATTACGGCATCAAGATCACCGCTGCGGGCCGTAAGCTTCTAGGCCGCCCAGCATGACCCCCACCCAACAATCCCTCTACGCGGCGACCAACGAGTTCTTCGCCGACCATTCCGACCGCCACGGCAACACACAGGCCAGCCGCGACGAGGCGACGGATTTCGTCGTCAAGGCGGAGAAGACCGTAGCCGATGTGGTCGCCCTGGTGCGCAAACACACCGCGCCGGAGCAGCAACACGATCAGGCGACGGAAATCGCCTGTATGATTATCGACGCCGAGCCGTATCTGGTCGGGCGGATGGTTGATGTGCAGATGGAGGGGGCGTGATGGCGATGGTTGATTGCACGCATTGCGGTGACCGTCATCACGTCAATGACTTCTGCGCAACAGGCCCTATGGGTGACCACTTGATCGCTCCGTGCGGCGCGGTAACCCATATTGATAACCCGTCCTCACCGGGAGGCTGGCTAATCGAGAACGACGAAGGCGGATGGGACTGGACCGCAATTCGTATCGCCGCTGTCGCCGCCAAGACGGAAGGCCGTCGAGTTTACGACCTGAAGACCGGAGCCTATCAATGACCGACTGCGTCCAACACCCCGAAACCCTCAACGTCCGCGCTCCGGCGTCGTTTGAGAATTCGATGAGCCTGCTCATGCTGGCCATCGGGAATCTTGAGCGAGACGGACCACGAACCTCAGACGACATCGCGCGCCTTAGACTGGCCGTGTCGCGTCTGGACACCGCCACTTCACGAGCCGCGCGTGCGGTTCAATTGGGAGAAGAGAGATGACAGGATTGACCGACCGACTGGTAGAAAACGCGGTTCGCCTGAAACTAGAAGCAGACCGAACATCGAAGCTTATATCAACGGACAACCTCATTAATCGAGATGTGGATTCTGACAGGCGCGCACAGTTCGCAAGAGACGTTGCGAATCTTTCGGCGCGAGTTGATGCACTTTTTGGAGAAGAGAGATGAGTGCGTTCTGGATTTCATTCTTGGGAGGCGTGATGCTTTCTTTGAGCTTGTCATTAACGAACCCTAAGCGGCCTTTCTGGCTGAGCCTGACAATTAGTACGCTCGCGTGTGTCGGCGTCTCCCTTATCGCATTTGGAACAATGAAATGACCCCGTGGAACGGCCATCACGCCGACAACGACGACCACGAACCCATCGACGACTACGACGCCGGTCGCGTCTGGCCCGTCACGCAACTCGTCGTCGGTATCGTCGCGCTCGTCGTCGCTACCGCCGTGTTTATCCTTGGGCCGCTTCTGGTGGCGATGGCGGTGTGGGAGAAGTTGAGCTAATGGGCGATTATGCATCAAAGATACTCAAGCGCGCCAACGTGGAGCGCGACGAGGATTGGCGAGGAGCGTCTGCGGCTGCTGCCGATCTGACCTTTCAAAGCAACTGGAAAGTAAGGATCATTCCTCCGTGGGCCGGAGCTATGGCTCGCTTTGTAGTCAGCAAGGGCCACAAGAAGGTCAGTGTATATTTCGACACTGACGACCGCTTGGGCATCATGGGCAAAAAGCCTTACTACGAAATTTATCCTGCTGCCGATGGAGACACAGCGAGATTTACCCCAGACGAAGCTGATGAAATGATGTTGGCTATTCGCAAATCCTTGAACCGGAAAACGCCATGCAGTCTCGACTAAGTATCCCCTGCCGCACCCATACGCTGGCCCTTAACGCCTCCAACGATGCGCGCCGTCTCTCGCAAACCCTGACGGGTACGACGACACGGGAGGCTCTGATTCTCGCCGAGCAAGCCAGGAACCGCGCGATGCAGAACCTGCGGGAGTTGGGATCACAGATAAGGGTGTTGAGGAAGGGGGGTGTGGTATGAGGTGCCTGGTGGCGTGTGAATATTCCGCGACGGTTCGAGACGCCTTTCGCGCGCGTGGACACGACGCCTGGTCGTGCGATCTGTTGCCGACTGAGGGCGACCCGCAATGGCACATTCAGGGGGATGTGATGGATGCGATTGGCCTTCATCCTTGGGACCTGATTATCGTGCACATTCCCTGCACAGCGATGGCCGTTTGCGGGAACAAGACATACGCTGAAGGCTCGCCGGAATACCAGCAGCGCCTGGACGCCATTGAATGGTCTTTGAAGGTCTGGGATGCTGCGTGCATGATGGCTCCCCGCGTTGCCATGGAAAACCCGGCGAGCGTTTTGTTCCCCGCCCTGCGCGACAGGCGCAAGGCTCTCGTTCAGTACATCCAGCCTTACGGGTTCGGCCATCTGGAACAGAAGAAAACAGGTTTTGGGTTACGGGGCCTGATGCCGTTGCGCGAAACGAACAACGTCTATGAGGAAATGATGAAGCTTCCGAAGAACATTCGCGAGCGTGTTCACTACATGTCACCTGGGCCAGACAGAGCGAAAGAGCGCGCAAGATTCTATACGGGCTTTGCTGAAGCCATGGCGGACCAGTGGGGCGGGCAATGAATGAGCCGAAGAAGCGCGGGTTTGCAGCGATGACGCCAGAGAAGCGCCGCGAAGTGTCTGCAAAGGGCGGCGCTGCGTCTCCAGGCTACTTCGCCGCCAACCCAGAAGCGGCCAAGGAAGCGGGGCGCAAAGGCGGTTCGGTCTCGAAAAGAAAGTCGTTGACCGCGTCAGAATAAACGGTAGCATACCGAAACAAACAGGGCCGATGCTCCTATCACGAAAGCACCGGCCCTCATCATGAACAACTGGAGGAAGACATGACGGACAACGATGATAACGCGGGCATGACCCCCGCACAATCCCCTGAGGCTATTGGAGTTCACACGGCGGGGGAGGTGTCGAACCAGACGCCGGAGTGGCGAGCTGTGACGGCCGCTATAAGCGGTTATCGGGTGGTTCAGGACCCTTATCTGCGGGCGCTGGGGGCGGCGGATATAATCGGCATCGCTCAAGCCGTTCTACGCGTTCACCCGCCTGCTCAGACCGACGCGTCGATGCAGGCGATGGCCCGGTCTGCTGAGTTTCGGGCCATCTCGGCTGAAGCCGCCGCTGCTGATCTGCTGGAGGCAGCAGAGAAGCTGGAGCGCGCTGAAGATCACTATCACAATGACTGTCGCGAATGCGAAGGCGAGGGCGTTCCAGAACTCTGTGAGACCTGCTTCCCGCTGTTCGATGACGCGCGCATCGCCCGTCGCGCCGCGATTGCAAAGGCGACAGGCCAATGAGCGCGCCAGAGGGATTGCATTTCTGCGTTGATCGCGACGGCCTGACCGGCGGCTATCAACTCAGCATCGATAGCGCCTCAAGCGGCCTTCGTCTTCACGGCCCGAAATACAACGGCTCTGGAAAACGGCTGATCACATACGTCCCGACCGACCGGGACCTGGTCGAAATCACCCACTACGTCGCCGCCGAACTAATCCGTCGCGCGGCCGTCCGGAATTCTGAGGATCAACCCGCATGACCCGCGACCTTCCCGTCTCCCCCACCCCCGGAGAGCCGCACGCCTGCTACGACGAACACCAGCCAGGCTGCGACTGCGTCATTCCGGCCCAGACCATCCAATCGCCGCCGTCCTATCTGGACCGCCTCGTGTCCGCCGAACCCGACCGGGCAGAGGGTGGGGAGGGGCGAGACGTGTCCGGCGAAACGGTCATGGGAATGCGTGTCGCTGGCTACCGCTGGAAGACGCCCGTTCTCGACACCTTCAGTTGGTCTTATGCTTCGCACTGGTCAACGCCCGGCGAGCACGTCGAAGCCGAGCGACTGTTCACTGAAGCTGACGTTCGCCGCATCCTGTCCTCCTCACCATCCCAGGAACAGGCCGGAGCGGTGGCTCGACCGTATGCTGTGCCTTTGAAGGTTGGGCAGGAGATCGACCTGCACGGCCACCGATGGGAAGTCGAGGGCGTACACCTAGGTGATGTCGGTCAAGAGAGCCTGATCCAGCTTAAGGGACTGTCCCACAAACCCGGTTGGACAGGGCCGTGGGAGTTTCATCCCATGATCTTCGTGCCCGAAATCATGCTGTCTGCCGCCCTCTACGCCCACCCCCAGCAACAGGGCGCCGTAGAGGTCGCACGGAAGGCGTTCGATGCCGGCATCGACGTTGCTTACGCCGACATCACTGGCCGAACCCCGCCTCAGCATTTCAAAGACAAGGCTTGGGAAAACCGCCTCGCCGCCCTCTCCACCAGCGCGAAGGAGGCGGGACAGTGAGCGGGGTTCTGCGTCCCAACTATCGCCGCGCGCGCGAGCTGAAGTCCGAGATCGAGATAGTTCAGAACGCGCTGGATGAGGCTCGCTTTGAGCCTGACGGAGCCACCAAGAGCGACCAGTTGCTGGCCGAACTAAACGAGCTTCAACACGAAATGTTTCTGACGGGCGTTACCTCGGAGTACGAACTATGACGATGAACCTTTATGGGTCCTGCGACGACTGTGTCGATGGGCTTTGCTCTATGAACTGTTCGTCAGCTGTTCTGGTGACGGCGGCCGAACACATCGCCCACGATATGCGGATGGGACGCTTTCCAGCGCGGTCTAGCCCTGCGCTGTTCCTCTCTGAGAGACCGGGCGATGCAAACTCCGACGCCCTTCGCGCATCGGAGCAATCGAAGTGACACTGGATGAGATCATCAGCGACGCCGCGATTATTCGCGTCCACGGCAACGCCAACTTCGGAAGCATGGACCCGCGCGAGGTCGTGAACGACGGCGTTCGCAAGTCGGCTATCGGATACCATTGTGGGCACACTCAGGTCTGCATCCTGCGAGAGCACGGCCTGATCACCAAATCGCGCGGCATGAGCTTCGACGTCAACCTGACGAAGAAGGGCAAGCGCTACGCCCGCGCCCTCTGCCATGACGCCCTGTTCCGCGCCCATCGCCCCGTCGAACAGGAGGCGGTGGCGTGGCGGATTGATGACCTGATCCTCCAAGGCGCTGAACCTCGGTTCACGACAGACCGTGATTACGCTCGAAGGACGGCTGAGTACCGCTACGAGGGCGAAGCGACTGCGAAGGTTACCGCCCTCTACGCAGCCTCCCCGCCATCCCGAGCGCTGAGCCAGGATGTGTTCGATCAGGCCCGCATCGATTATCTGCGGACCTCACGAGACGGTCACGCTGATCGCGCTCATCGGCTCTACACGGCCTTGGTGGAGGTCCGTGATAGTGTCGAGACCTACCCTCTAGACGACACATCTACCTGCATGTGCGGATCGCCCGTCGAAGGTCACAACATCGGCAGCGGCCACGCTCCTGTGAGCCAAGCCGATCATGCCATTAGCCTGATCGTTGAGGCCATCGACAAGGCCTTGGGCCACGCCGCCATTCCAGATGACGCACTCATGGGGACGGGAAGGCCTGACGATTACGAAGGGCCTGATGCCGGAATGCACGACACAGAAATCGAGGATCGCGCCGCCCTCCAACCCGAAGGTGAGGCCAATGGCTGATCTGATCGAACGACTGCGCTCGAAAATGGGGATGACGATATGCCCCTACGATCAGCGCTCGCCTGACTACTACACCACGAACGACACCGACCCCTGCAAGTTCTGCGGCACGAAGAACGAGGAAGGCGCACCCGACCTCTGCAAGGGCGTGGATATGCGGGTCATGGACGAAGCCGCCTCCGAGATCGAAGCCCTGACCGCACAGGTCGCGGCCCTGACTGCCCCCATGCCGAAATGGTGGCAGGAGGTCGTCGGTGACGAATATCAGCCGAGCGGCAGGGCCAGCGTCAAGCACCTTCACCCGCTGACGGTGAAGCCTGTTTTCGAGGAGCACAAAGGAACGGTTGTTGCCGACGTAATCGCTGGCCTGATCTTCCACATGCACATCGCGGACAACCGGGCTGAGTTCCTGTCGACGTACTGGCGCGACAAGTTCGATCAGGCCGAAGCCCGCCTCGCTGCCGCCAAGGAGCCGTCATGAGCGAGGGAGCAAAAACCTTCCTGATGTTCGTCGCTATCGTAGCAGCGCTCGAAGTTCTCAAGCGGGTGTTCGGCGTGGGTGTCTCGCTCACTGTCGCTGTTGCCGCACTTTCATTCTGCGTCGGTGCCCTTTGGGGTGCTGGAAACTCCATCCAAAAGAGGGACGCTCCTCAATGACCATAGCCCCGACAGAACCTGTGGCTTGGCGGTTCAGCCTGCACGATGCTCCCGGTTGGCAGTATTCCAGCGTTGATCCGGCCCTGCATCTTCATGCGACGGAAGCGGTCATCGAACCACTGTTCTCCCTCGCCGCCGCTCCTGTCCCGTCTCCCCATGGAAACGCGTGGAGGCCGGTCAGTGAGCACACCGCGTTCGGCCTGAATAACTCCGTCATCGTGGCTGTGCCCTATGATAACAAAGGCGAGCGCACGTACATCGTGGGCGAGGCGTATAAGATTGAGCCGAAGGGCGACGCTGAACCCGAGTGGTGGTGGGCGAACACCGGCCCCGGAGACTACACCGGCGACCCTATCGGTTCCATGGGGTACGGTGCTCCGACCCTGTTCCAGCCCCTCCCCGTAGCGCCTTCTGAAGGGGTTGAGCCGTGAGCGCCTCAATTCACAAAAACCACCCTGACTATGGTGACGGGTATTGGGACGGGCTCGATGGAAAAGAGCCGCAGCGAGATGACGCTGCATATCGCGACGGGCACAGCGCCGGTGCGTATACGAAATCTCTGCTGCTGGGCAGCGGCTTCACGCAGACCGGCCCCGACCAGTTCAGCAAGACGACGGTGTTGAAATGACCGTCTCCCCCACTCCCCCGCAAGACTTGGTTCACTCCGGCTGCGCCTCCGTACCTAGCGAGAATTCGGCTGGCGACGCGGCTCACTCCCTCCTGCGCAAGCGCGTGGTCGAGATCGAACGCCACTGCGCCAAATATCCAAACAGCCTCGACCGCTCTCCGCGCGAGACGGCTGACGCCATAGTCGTCCTGCTGAATGAAGTGGACGAAATGCGCTCCCGCATCGGCGTCATGACCAGCCGCGCCGAGCGCTGCCCTCAATGCGCCGACACCAAGCGGACATGCGCCAACATCATCGCTGAGTTTCAGGTCAAGCGCCGCCAAGCCCTGAAGGGGAGGGTGTGATGAGTGCTGTGGATAAGGCGATGGGATGGATCGTCGCTGTATGGCTGCTGATCGCGGTCTGTAGCGACGAGTACGCGCCTTACATGTGCATGGCCGGAGCCATGGTGTCCGTGGTGATCTGGGTTTATCTGCGCCAGTTCGTGAATCAGGACTGACCCGATTCCCGATCCCGCTGCGCCCTACCAATCGACCTGTCATATTCCGAAGCAAAATCAAACAACTCCTGCAACGGACGCGTAATCGCACCTGGAATCATCCGCCACACCCACACCGGCTGCGCATCCCGCGCCTGTCGGATTTTGTGAATGATGATGATCAAGGGCGCGATTGTGGCGTCAAAGGTGGCGTAGGGGTTTTTCATGTTGCGAGGATAGCGCGGATACGACAGACTGTCACGGCTGCGATTTTGCAGCGCTCAGGCTATGCGTAGCCCGGAGAAAATAATGACCGAAACCATCGAATACCGTGTCCGTCCTGTCACTCGCTGGATCGTTACCAGATACACCGAAACTAAAAACGGTGGATCAATTGAAACCATCGGTGAGTTTGAAAACGAACTGAACGCACATTTTGTGTGCGCTGCCTGTTTGGGTGCTGAAGCAGAAGACCGAGATGTCATGGGCGAAATAGAAGATGTGACCCACCTGTATGACAAAGGTCATATTTCTAGCGCTCACCCCGACTAATCCTAACACAGCGCCCCGGTCTTCGGATCGGGGCGTCTTACTTCGCCCAAACCCCTGTCTTCCGCTGCAACCAAGTCAGAAAATCCCCCACCGTCCCCTTAAGGATCGACGGGTTAGCCTGGATCGCAGCGAGCCCGACGTGTTCCGCAATGCGGTCTGTCACAGCACCCTCAAGAGCCTTCACAGCCGTTCCAGCACCAAGGAAGTGAGCAGCGTACAGAGAGGCGTTGTTGATCGGGATTCCAGCCTTGCGAAGGACGTTGGCGTTCTTCTCTGTGAACGACTTAGCGCGCCGTAGCTGCTCCTCAACGGACGGCTTAAGCCCCCCGAACGCCTTCGACATGTCCGAGCCCCACTGACCGCCTTCAGCGATCCACGTAGCGCGGATAAACTGATAGAGGCCAGACGCAGAAGACGTAGAAGCCTTCACGTACGGACGGTCGCCAGACTCGATCTTTGATAGCATCGGCCAGTAGGAATCAGGGATTACTGACGGCGGCGACGAACCTCCCGCCACGCCCTCTTTCGCACGCCACGCCGATACGGTGCGAGTCCCAGCGTGACCATCAACACCAACGCCCAGCACCGCCTGAACTTCGCGAACAAACGCCTCATTGTCCTCGGTCTTGCTCACTTCTCAGCGTCCCGCTCGTTGCGAACCCGGCTGTAGATATTCCAGGCCCACCGCAGTGCGAACATCAGCACACCCAAGCGGCTGAACGTAGAGCCCCAGACCACGACGGAGTCGTTGGCGAACAGCGACGGAATCGATGTCGTCAGGCCTCCTGCCAGCAGCGCCGCCGTCACCGTGTCATAGAGATCGACGCGCCTACCGCCGAAGATCAGGATGCCAAGACAGACCATCCACGCAGCGCCGCTGACAAGGGCGTTGATGTACAGGAGGCTCCCGTGTGGCAGAACACCGAACACGGCACTGGCGACGATGCACAGGACGAAGAAACCGGCTCCCGCATAAGCCTTGACGTCCATGGCGTCCATCCACCGTTGAGCAGTCTGATAGCTACTCATCACGTGGCTCCGTGGCGATGATTTTGAATTGATATTTTTCGAAGAGGTCTTTCGACTTCTTGATGATGATCGGGATGAGCCCCAAGGCTGTGAGGCCGACAAGGCCGCAGATGAACGAGGGGATGCGTGAGCTTTGCGGGTCATATTGAGCGAACCACAGTTCGCAGATAGCGGGGCCTGCCAGGCATCCAGACAACGTCCCGACGATCAGGGTTTGCAGCCGTCCAGCCAGCGTAAGGTTTCTCGCCGCGCTCATCGCGATGAGAGAACCAGAAACCGAACCAACGTAAAGCCAACTGTTTTCCGCGAACCATGCCATGAACCCTGTCATTTACGACACTTCCGAATCGCGTCGCGCACCAACAGGAACGCTCCACCCAGAAAAACGACCAGACAGCCACTTACCCAGCCCACGAACGCCATTCCAGATACCCCGATGGGCCACAAGGGCTAGTTGCGTCGCAAGTGCGACACTCAATACAAGGTCGTATTGTGGACCAATCCACACGCCTTGTAAAAGGTAGAGCGCATAAACGAAGTCCATGCCAAGCATGAACAGGGCAAGGCCGGAAAGCGCGAACTTCCACCAAGCCGGTGAGCGAAGATGCAGGGCCAAGAAACACAGGCCTGCAACCGTACTGATCAGGGGGTTAATCGGCCACCAGAACGCGGCGTAGAATCCCAGAAGCCAGCCAGCGGCTAGAATGAAGGCGTGGGGTCTCGCATCCTTGTCGGCCACAAGGCAGGCGACCAGAATGGCGAGACCCCAGAAAATCACTTCTTTTTCGGAGTTGAGGTTGTGCGCTTGGGAGGCGGTGGGGGCGTCTCATGACCACCAGGACCCACCCGCATCGTAACCGGCTTTGGCTTCTTCATCTCTTAGTTCCCTTCGCTAACGAGAGTCAGGCTGAATCTCGTTTCCGCCATGTTCAGGTTAATCGCGCCACCGCTATCCTGATATGCGGCGACCTGAATATGGTCTCCGGCATTCATATAGAATGTGCGGCTGAGGTCCACACTCGTAGAGAGTGTAGAGGAAGATTGCTCTTTTGTCGCCGGTTGCCCTGCAACGCTGCTGTTAACGAGAAATCTTAGCTGACGATAGCCGGTGGCGTTTACGTTAAACAACGCAGAAGCTTCGGCGAGATACCATCCTGTAATCTTGGCATAAATACGCGAAGATGGGACGACCACACCAGTAGGATCGTGCATGTTTGACGGGTCGTACACATCGACTGGAAACAGGATAATGGTCCCGCCAGCGCCGATATTTGCGACTGATTGCGTTCCCGTGCCGGTGACCTGGCAGATGGGGTTATCTGCCCCGTTTGTCAGATTAGAGATTCCTCCGATGGACTGGCTGTCGATCCATCGTGTGAGGCCAATCGTGCTGTTGGGAGCCTGTTTGACGACATCCGACACGAGCAGCGGCCCGTCCATCGTTTTTACCGTTTGATTGTCGATAGCCTGACAGTTTCGGAAGTTTATATTTGCTGGACGACCAACCGAACCGGAGCCTGCACCCTGCGTGTGGAAGGCGTATCGCCCCGAGGGCCAGTACCCGCCAAACCCAGCGTTAACGACCCGAACGCCTACAATTTCGTGGTTCTCTGTCGGGAACCCTGTGGTGTCGTTAGCCTGGCTGATTTCTACGCCGTATTTCCCAGGACGAATGATCTGGCCGCCGATGATCTGGATATTGCGGTTGTGGTTGGCCGACTTGAGCCCGTAGCTTGTGCAATCGGTTGACTGCGTGTTCAGAATCGTGACGTTCTCGTTGCCGTCCGATCCCGTGATGTCTACGCCCTGATCAACGAGGTCTCCGAAACAGGTGTCAAAGGTGGCGTACGTCATGCCGCCAGCGACAAGGCCGCGAGAAAAACGACGGGTTGTGGACGTGACCCAAGGGCCTGTAGCCGTCAGATTACGCGCACCCGTTCGCCATGCACGAACCTGATCGCATCCTAGAAGAAAAATCCCCTGCATCACGTCGTCTGTAGGCAACGTGGCGAACGTGGCGCTAAAGTTTTCTGCGACGACATTATCCATTTCGACGCGGTCGCAATCGAAGCACAGGATTCCTGTGATAGCCCCACCGTTAATGACGCGTACTCGGTTCATACGAACCAGATCGACGTCACTGAACTGGATTCCGACGCTATCGCTGAATCCTCCTGTCTGCTGGATGCCGTTAAGGTCAAGGATCACGTTATCCAGAACGACCGTATCAAGACCAGTGGCGAGGATTGATTTCCCAAAGGCCGGATTTGTAGAGACTTGCCGGAAAGTGATGTTGCGAAGTCCGACCACATTTGCCGGAATCGTAAACGGCCCGTTGATCGCATAGGCCCGCCCACCTCCGTCAATGATGCGGCCCTGATTGATTGCAATCGTCAGGGCGGCCATGTTTGCCGTCCCTTGAGCCAGCGTGAACACGCCAGCCGTAGCGCCCGCGTACTCAGGCGTGAGCGTTTGTCCGAGAGCGGACGACAGGGATACAGCTACAGAGGCCCCGGCGGGAAGAACGGACTTTCCTCCAAAAGTTGCCTGCGACACGTTATCGAGGTCAATGTCCGCTTTGTTCGCGACAGAAGGGGCTTCTGGCGAAGATTGCGCCAGAGCCAAAATATCCGCGAGCGCCTGAGTGGCGATTTCTGCGTCTGCCTGTGCAGACTCGCTCGCCTGTTCAGCCAGGATCAGGGTCGCCGTCTCATAGTCCACAGACGGGCGGTAGTTGTCGAACACAGATGGGCGACCCGGAGCGCGGCCAGCGCTGTCAGTAACGGCCATGGAGTATAGGACCGGGTCTTCTTCCGTTCCTGCCTCTGCAAACACAGCAGGGAAGACGCCAGATGTATTGGCCGATAGGGGGTTTGCAGACGGGATCGTTAGCGCGAAATCCGTGTAGATCGTCGCCAGCGTCGTCGTCTCGTTTTCATAGACGTACAGTTCCGCACCGGACACAGGGTGTCCATTCCCGTCTCTGACAGGGAAGTATGGGGGGAGAACGATGCGGCCTGCTGGCATTCTCAGAATCCGTGTATAGTGATCAGCGTGAGATTGCTGATCCTGTTTTTGTTGTGGCAGAGTAGCCAATCGTGGCTCTTAGCGCCACTCATTGCTGTTCTTCTTCTGCTGAGACACGCGATGGCAACAGAAGCCGCTCAAGCTGCCCCACGAGGTTATCGTTAGCGCCAAGTGTGTTGCGGGCGCGGTTGACGAGATCGCGCGCCACACGAGGCACAGGACGACCCGCAGCACGAGCCGCTTCAGCGGTGTTGACGATTTGCTCCAGAGCATCGCCCGACTCTACGCCAAGCGCCTGTGCAGCCCCCTCAACCTCATTGACCGCTGTAGCCAGTTCGCGGCGTGTCGCATTGGCGGGAAGCCTTTCCACGACCTTGCGCGCCATCATAAGGTACGGAACAGAGGCCGCGCCCAATCCGGCAGAGATAGCCGCTGTAGTGACAGGCTCCGTAACAAGGCCAGTTCCCAACGCGCCAAGGCCAATCGCATCAGCCGTTCCAGGATTGCCAAACGTATCCGGCATGATGTTGGAGGCCGCGCGCGACAAGTCTTGCATGCGGGCTTCGCCGCGAGCAACTGCGCCGCGACGAACCGAACCGTCTGATTGGCGCACGGCAGACGAGAGTTGTCCCGGAGAGAAGCTGTTGCCGTTGGCGGCGGTAGAGGCGCGCTCCAGCCGCATGTAATCCGTCCAGCCTTGACGCGCATTGCCAAGGACCTCACCGGCCTGAGGATTGATGCGTGTAATGGCCGAATCTAGTTCGTCCACGACGCCCGCAAGCATCTGCCCCAGACCTTGCTGAGCAGGGTCCTGTGACTTCAGATAACCAGCGGCCAACTTGTTGATCTCGGAGCGAACAGACCCCACAGCCTCGCCCGACACATCCTGTCCTCCGAGCCGCTGAAGGCGCGAACTGATGATGTTATCGAACTGCCTGCCGAACTCTGGCGGAAGGTCTGCCTTGGCCTCGCTCACAGCCCGCAGCCCACTCATCAGTTGATCATCGGGAACGAACGTCGGGACCATTGCATATCCACGCGTGAACTCGTCTCCTAGCTTGTCGCTGACATAAGAGACCATCTCCGAACCAGCCGGGATATTTGCGGGAATGCCCTGATCCACGTTATCCATGGCGCGCAAACCAACCGCGCGGTTCAGTGTTTCAGAGCCACGTTGACGAGCGCCACGGATTGCAGGCCCAAGGATAGGTGCGCGTTGTGCAAGGTTCTCGACGTTCTGAACCAGTCCGCCGATTCGCTGACCGGGCGTCAGCGAGACACCGCTATCCACGAGAGTTTGAACGTCGGCTGCACGTCCGCTGTTACGCAGGGGGCGAGTCGCACCCCCCGCGATCCCGGCAAGCCGCTGAGCATAGGGAGCAGCCACTTGTGCGACGCCCTGAACAGTACCTCCCGTCGCACCACCAATAGCCGCCCCTAAGGCTGCTCCAGGCAAGCGATCAGCAAAACCGCCCGTGCCTGAATTGAGGCCGCTAAGCGCGCCGTATCCAGCACCGGTAGCAGCGGCTCCGGCAACCCCTGCGCCCAACGTAGCCCCGCCCGTAAGTGCGCCACCAGCCAGCGTTAGTCCACCAGCCTGCCATGGATGCTCCTGTGCGAAATCTCCGGTGGTCTGACGATAGGCCTGCACTGTCGCGTCGTTGAGGTCCGACGAATTGATCTCGATTGGCAGGCCTTGAAGGCGGCGGCCAAGGTTCGTCGCCATCTGACCACCTTGCGCCAGACGACCGTAAACCTCATCCGCACCGCCAAGCAGCAGGCCGTTCATCAGCGTGCTTTCGCGCGCTGCGGTATCTCCGTTCGCGCCTAGGCGGCGTTCGGCTTCAACCTCCGCACGCAGGCGCGAATCAGTTAGCGGTTTCGCCTTAACATACACATCCGCCTGCGGGTCCAGTTCCGCTGGTCCCGCATATCCCTCCTGCCCCGGAGACAAGACCGTAGCGTTCACATCATCAGGGTAGGCTTCACGATAACGAGCCAGGGCCGCAGCCGCAGCAGGGTCAGTTTGAGTGTGAGCCGTAGCCGCCGCGTAAAAAGAGTTTGGGTCTTGCGCGCGGGCCATTATCGACGCCTCGGAGGGACTTGAAGGGCTGTCGTGCCTCGGGGCGGCACGAACCATTGTCCCGGTCGCAGGTTACGGATGCTGGAAGCCTCATCCTGAGGATTGATGTAAATCGGGTTCAACGGATCACCGGGGCGGGCGCTAGGGGTTGCTCCTCTAGCAACAAGGTTGCGCCTGATTGCAAGCTGGCTGTCGGTGATGTTGAATGGAAGGCCAGGAGCGTTGGTGCGTGGGCGTTGACGCTGGCCTTGGTCATTTACACCCCCGACGATTGCTTGAGGGTCATAGCCATTAATGCGCGCTTCTTGCTCATACTCAGAACGAATCTGGCCAAACCGTTGTTCACGAGAGGCGCGAAGGCTTCCCGCCTGATTAAGGAAGTCCTGACGCTGACGGGCGTTTAGGCGCGTGCCTTGAAGTACGCGATTGTATTGATTTCCTATAGCCTCAAAGGCTGAGCCTGCATTGGACGCCGTAGCGAACTCACCTTCACGGACCGTAGAGGTAGGGTCCAAAACCTTCATGTAAGAGAAAATCAGATTGATGTCCCCGGCAGGAGAAGGGTTCCGAACAGCCGTCTGCATGGACCGATAAGCGTTATCGACCTCACGAAACTCCGCGACTTCCTTGCGGCCATTAAACTCGCGGCGAAGCTGGCTTGTACCGACCCGGTCTTGCCGCGCCACAGTCTCATCCAGACGAGAGTTGGTTCGTTCCTCGGAGCGTGCCGCTCGCTCAGCAGCAGTTTCCGCGCGTCGGTCGGCATTGACGGAAAGCTGGTATTGACGTTCAGCCCTCTGATCAGCAGGCGTCTGCATCTGCTGAAGCGTGTAGCCGCCGCCAAGCTGTTGAAGTCCGCTCGTCTGTTGACCAGCATCCCCCTCGTTATCGCCCTGCCCGTAATCACCGTTGGTGATATTTTGCACATACTGGCGAGTCTCGGCAAAAGGAATGCTGGCGACGAACTCTTCAGTGGAAATCTCTCCCGTACGGGGATCGCCAAATCGCTGAATCCACTCATCAACGCGACCGGGACCAGCGTTATACGCAGCCAGAGCAAGCGCCTGATTGCCGCCGTACTTCTCAAGCTGCTGGTTTTGATAGCGCTGGCCCGCAGCCTCGTTGAGTGCGGGGTCAGAACGAAGCTGCTCAACCGTAACGCCCATCTGTCGCGCCATGTCTGCGGCAGTGCCCGGCATGAGTTGGGCGACACCGAAAGCACCGGCAGGCGAGGTCAGAACCTCTCCGTTACGACCGAACTGCTGACCGCCGCTTTCTTGCTGAACCTGACGCTGCCACAAGGGATTGGCGGAAATCGCCGTCCCGGTGGCTTGCGCTTGCGGTTGTCCGCCAGATTGAGGCGCGTTGGCTTGTGGAGGAAGGATGATACCGTAAGGCGTAGAAATGGGGCGATCCGGCGCATCGTAAGCCACAGTTGTTTCAGGAGCGCCGTTCTGGCCTTGGCGAACGCCGATAATGTCGCCGGTCGGACCTTGCTTGAACTCCCACGCAGCAACGGTTTGCCCCGCCCATTGTTCAGCCTGATCGATGACAGCAGGGTTCTGCTGCATAGCCTGACCGAAAGCAGCAATCTCCTGAGGAGATTGGCCTAGCATTTGCAGGGTAGGCGCAAGATCGGAATAAGCTTGTCCGCGCTGCTCCGGAGGAACCGATTTAAGAGCCCGCGCGGCTTTCAGCGTAAAATCAGCAAGACGCGCCTGATCCGCCGTAACTTGAGCCTGCTGAGCGACTTGCTCCTGCTGACCACGCTGACGAAGCGCCAGCCCCCCTTGCAGGTCGCCCGCGCCCAGCAACGCACCGGACGCAGCACCGAAGTTCCCGCCTTGCAGTGCGCGTCCGGCCTGGACCTGAGCGCGATCCTGATACAGGCCCTTGACCCAGTCCTGACCGGATTGGACGCCGCCGAGGAAATCATATGCTTGCGGCATTTATCACCACTTGAACGCGCTGTTCGGAAGAACCGAACCAGACCAAGGCGAAGCTCCATATCCGGCAATCCCCGTATTCTGAGCGGACGGCCACTGGTTTGCAAAACCGGCCCCGATGCCAGCAAGGTTCTGGATTACGCCGCCGTTTATAGCGCCCTGATTCTGGTACGATGACCCAAGCGTCTGAGCCGTGTTCTGCGCGATGTTCCCGACCTGACCCGCGTAGTTCTGGCCGAGTTGCGCCGAAGTGTTCGCTGCCGATTGACCGACACCAGCCAGCGAAGCCAGCCGGTTCGCGTAGTTATTGAACTCACTGGAAGCGAGATTTCCGCTGTACTGCAAGGCCGCCTTCTGAGCCGCGCCACTGTCCTGAATACCCAAGGCGCTGTTTCGGGCGGTCAGAGCACGGGCCTGTTCGTTCTGCCTGAACTGATAGTCGGGGGAGGCCATAAAACCAGCCATGCCAGACGGAGCCGCAGCGCCCCCTGTCGTAGTCGTTCCGCCCTGACGGTTTTCCGCCTGTCCGTACTGTTGATAGTGGTTCAGGGCTGATCCGCCGAACGCACCGCCTTGAACGGCTTGAGCCACGTCAGGGTTAGCCGCTAGATACCCGGCTTCGTTGAACGAGGCCGAATTCTGGGCCGTAGGGAGGCCATACAGCGAGGCCAGTTGATTGAGAGCGCCCGTGCCCGTCGCCAGCCACGGCTGCTGATCGGCGCGGCTCTGGTCGAACTGACGGCGCTGCTCCGCAGTCGCCTGATCCGCCGCCGCAGTCGTTGCCGAAATAGCCTTGTTGTTCGCCTTGGATGCGCTGTTCGCCGCAAGGAGACTCCCTCCGGCTCCAATGGCTGCTGCGGCGACTACTGGCATAATTTACGTCCTACGGGCGAAGCATAGAAAGCCTCGCGGGTGAGCATCCACAGCTTAAGCCGTTTTGTGAGACCTACATAGCAGAAATCTCCCTGACTTTGCCAGCCATGGCTTTTAGGAGGTCGAGACCGCCAGTTTTCTTCCTGTTCGTGGGTGAAAATTACCTGAGTCGTTTTGAACGCCTCGTGCATGAACAGCTTGCCGTTCGTAGCAACCTCACGCCCCCAGCCTTCCGGCGTGTAGAGCGTGTGCATCTCACGGACGAGGCCGAAGCCGTCTAGCCCTAGCAGCAACACACCCCCATGCTCGGACCGAAGCGGCATATTCAGTTCACGAGACACGATGTCTTTCAGGCTGAACGGTTCGGTCCCCATGAAAATATGGGGCGAAACAGCCTCGTGCGCTGCGACACCATCCCAGAACAGGTAATCCCGCTCAATCACGTCGTCCGCCTTGCAAAGATGTAGAGCAGCAGCGAACTGACGGCGGTTCCGCTCGTACGTCGGGCGTCAATGCGGTAGGAGATGGCGCCTGTGTTCGTGCGCGCTTCCACAAAATCCTGCACTTCGGACGAACTCAGGTTCGTCACGGTATAGGTCGATCCATCAAACGTGCGGATATTCATCTCGCCCGTAAATCGGGTCGTCTCCGTCATGCCGTCAATCTCGACAATCCGGAACTCTCCGTTAGCGCCTGTTCCAGCGACAGACACGTCACCGTCCTGTTGCGGACCGGAACCCGTGATCGTCAGGTTACCCGCGACCACCCCGGTCAGGTTCACAATCGGACCATTTACCCATGCGTTCAGCGTCGGCAGGTCAATAGAAGGATTCGACGCAGAACCTGATGTCGCGGTTCCGCCTGCCGCGTCAGCCGTTTCTTGCGCGTTGTTTGCGGCCTGTTGAGCGGCCTGCGCTGCTGTGGATGTGGCCTGTAGCTGCGCCACGACGATCTGAAGATCAGAGACGATCTGGGCGATTGCAGCTGTCGCGTCTGAGTTCTGATTCAG
>Ga0247730_1000329_pt1 | contig 39099 bp, 54 predicted proteins | sample UWRJL073202C2_FD_180959 | JGI IMG/M metagenome (GOLD analysis project Ga0247730, IMG submission 180959) | Plant litter microbial communities from Arlington Agricultural Research Station in Wisconsin, United States - UWRJ-L073-202C-2 | ecosystem: Environmental > Terrestrial > Plant litter >... | reverse complement strand
GGGCAAGCACGGCATGTCTCCTGTCATTGCCAAGCGGGCTGAAGATCAAACGGAAGGCGCTTTTAAAAAAGAGTCCCTTTGTCCCGCATTTCCTTGGGCCGAAATGGTGGCCTGAGTAGGCGTCCCTGTAGTTCCGCTCCATGGGACACATCTTGATACGCGTGATGGCACGCCGCCACATAAACAAACTCGGGGTTTTATGAATGCAAAGTTTTCTGAAGGCCTGTGACGCGGTGGTTGAAGAGGCTGAGACGAAGAGCCTCGCGACGCTCATGAACATGCCGCCGGTAAGCCTGCTTCAGCGTGCCAACGCGAATTACGACGGCGCCTGGTTCAACGTTAAACACTTGTACGCCTTGCTGCTGCACACCAAAGACATGCGGCCCCTGGCAGCATTGGCATCGGAGTTCGGTTTTGACTTGGTTGCCCGTGAAAAGCCGGTGCCGACTGATTTGAACTCGGCACTGATGCGGCTGCACGTAGATCTGGCGGACGTGACCCGGTTAGCGCATGACGCCCAGGCGGATGGCCACGTGTGCTCGCGTGAAAAGTCGGAACTGATCAAAGAGGCCGATGAGGTAATCGTCAGCCTTGAAGTCTTCAAGCAATCCGTGAAGGTGGCTTGATCGTGAAGAAGCCCGAGCCTGGCGTTATCTACTTCGAAGCAGAGCTTCGGCAGCTTCTCGGCTGGCGTGAACTGCTTCGACACAAACTTCAACTTCTTCTCCGGTGGTGCGGTTTGTCAGAACGACCTGACCGTGATCCTCAAGTGCGCCGAACACCACGTCATGGATGCTCACCTCTCCATCCTCAACATCAACAACCGAATAGCCGTGATCAGTCCGGACGGCGTAGCGCGGTAGATGAGGGTGGTAACCGAAAATGACTCCTTCAATTTTCATGTCGGGCCTCCAAGGCCTTTTCGTGTGGAAGCCAAAAGCTACCACGGATGCGCCGGACACCTACATCGCCTGAATTACAGGCACAAAAAAGCCGACGGTCAGGTCGGCTCTTTCTACAGCGTTTGCGAGGTCGATTATGCACACAACATCCATCCCGAGCAATAGGGCCGCTGATTCGTCAGTTATGGCTGGGGTACGAAATATGTCGCGTCAGGTTATGTCGTCTCGCGAGATTGCAGAGTTGGTCGGTTCCCGGCACGACAGTGTAAAGCGGACGGTTGAGCGTCTCGTTGAGCGCCGGACTATCAGTGTTCCACCAGCGGTGGAATACCTCGACGGCTTGGGTCGGCCAGCTACGGAATACCAGATATGCAAACGCGACAGTTTCATCATCGTCGCGCAACTGAGTCCCGAATTCACGGCTGCGCTGGTTGACCGATGGGCTGAGCTTGAATCGCAGCAGATGCCATCTCTTCCTGATTTCTCCAATCCAGCAGCTGCCGCACGGGCCTGGGCTGAACAGTTCGAACTGCAACAGGCTGCAGCTCAGGAGCTGCGAATTGCCGCTCCTAAGGCCGCATTCGTCGACCAGTACGTAGACGCTGGAGGCTCAATGGGCTTTCGTCAAGTCGCCAAACTGCTGAACGCCAAAGAGCGCCAGTTCCGGCAGATGCTGTTGGATAAGGGCGTCATGTATTACCTCGGTGGTGTTCTTACCCCGTCCAGCCAGCACCAGGCTGCAAAACGGTTTGAACTCAAGACTGGCACCAGCGAAGCCAACGGACATGCTTTTGCCCAGGCTCGCTTCACCGCCAAAGGCGTGCAGTGGGTCGCGGGGTTGTGGGCGGCCTACATGCTGGAGCAAAGCAATTGAGCACCATCATCATGAGCGCCTGCTGGCCCCTTCAGGGTATGAGCGGACCGCAAAAGGCTGTCCTGATATCTCTGGCTGACAATGCAAACGACGAGGGCTTTTGCTGGCCGTCCGTAGCTCGTATCGCTCAGAGGACCTGCCTTGGTGAGCGGACAGTGCAGACCGCCATCAAGTGGCTGGCTCAAGTCGGATTGTTGGAAGTCCGTGAGCGGATGGGGCGGTCGACTGTTTACACGCTTACCCCCGCATCATATGCACCCCCGCAGGAGATGCGCCCCGCAGCAGATGCACCACCACCCCCGCAGCTGACGACACAAACCCCCGCAGCAGCCGCACCCAGAACCGTAATAGAACCGTCAAGTGAACCATCACCTCTTGTCGGCGATGACCAAACACCGAAACTTTCGAAGGCGAAATGCCCGGTTCAGGCAATCGTGGATTTGTTCAACGCGACTATCCCGGAATTTCCTCGGGTCGTGCTGGTGACCAAGGATCGGGTTTCGAAAATCAGCGCTCGCTGGAGTGAAAGCGTTGTGCACCAGGACCTGCAGTTTTGGGCGGAGTACTTCGCCCTTGTCCGCTCAAGCCAGTTCCTGATGGGCAAAGTCGCTGATAGCCCGTTCCGATGCAGCTTCGACTGGTTGATTGCCCCGAGCAACTTCGTGAAGGTCGTTGAGGGAAATTACAATGCGTGATCCCTACAGTCTCGAGTCCGAGCAGAGCGTTCTGGGCGCGATGATGCTCCGTCCTGAACTGATCGACATCCTGTCAGCGGATATGTCCGCAGAAGATTTCTACCTTGCTGACCATGCGGAGATGTTTCGCGCAATCTTGGCCCTGCACTCTGAAAGCAAGCCTGTCGACGCCGTCACCGTCGGTTCGCGCATCGGAGAATTTATGGAAGGCGGGAGCGCAATTGCCTATGCCGCGGAAATCGTCAAGAACACGCCGAGCGTAGCGAATGCTCGTTCCTACGCCGATACCGTTCGCGAACGCAGCCTGGACCGTTCGCTGATCAGTCTTGGCGCTCGCATCAATGAGATTGCTTTCAGCGACCAGCCGACCGCCGACAAGATCGCTTATGCCCAGTCCGAGGCGCTGGCGCTGGAAGGGGAGTCGGCCACTGCAGAGGTGATCAAAGCCGAGGACATTCTTGACGATTACATCGAAGTCCTCCAAGCCCGCGCTGATCGTGGTGATGGGATCGATGGCTTGTCGACTGGTATCCCAGACCTCGATGAGAAACTCCAGGGGCTGAAGCCTGAGCAACTGATCATTATCGCCGGCCGCCCAGCGATGGGGAAAACCACCCTGGCGATGAACATCGTTTCCGAAACAGCGATCCGGCAGAAAAAAAGCGTGATGGTCTTCAGCCTGGAGATGAGCCAGACCCAGTTGATGGATCGGTTTATGGCGTCGGAAGGTCGAGTCCCGCTGCAACTGATCAAGAACGGGAAAGCCCCGCACGATTTCGGCGCGGAGCTGATGTCGGCGGCTGGGAAGATCAAGAATGCCAACCTGTTCATTTCTGACCGTGCGGGCATGACCATCAACCGCATCAGATCAGCCGCCCGCCGGCACAAACGCCGTTATGGCCTTGACTTGATCGCCATCGACTATCTACAGCTTCTCGATTCAGACCTCACCGGCGCTATTCGCGAGCAGGAAGTCAGCTACATGACCCGCAGCGCGAAGAACATGGCACGGGAGCTTCAGGTGCCTGTGGTTCTGCTCAGCCAGCTATCCCGTAAATGTGAAGAGCGGCCCAACAAGCGCCCCATCAACTCCGACTTGCGCGAGTCCGGGGCGATTGAGCAGGACGCCGACATCATCCTCTTCGTCTACCGGGACGAGGTTTACAACGAGAACAGCGAAGCCAAAGGCATCGCAGAAATCATCATCGGCAAGGGCCGCGACATCGAGACCGGTACCGTGCGCACCGCTTTTCTCGGGCAATACAGCCGCTTTGAACAGCTCTCGGGTAGCTGGGTCGCGCCACCGAAGGTGGAGAAGGTGACCAGCCTCGCCAATCGCTACGCCAGCAAGGAGCGTTTCTGATGTCCATGAGCGAATCGCGTCACCAGGTGCTGCTCGCCGGACAGTCCGCCATTGCCCGGAAAGTGTTCGAAATGGTGCCAATCCAAGAATGCTGGAAGCCTCTGCGATCTATGGCGCGCTCCGATCCACCAGCACTGCCGCAGACACCCGAACCGTCCGCCGTTGCCTGGGTGAGTTGAAAGACCAAGGCCTTATCCGTGAGCCACGAAGCGGCGTTTTCCAGCGTTCGCCAGTCTCGACCAAATCCAAAAGTGAGCCAGAAATGACGCTGCCATCCAGCAACACAGTGATTGCGATCAAGAAGGTCAGCCCCAGTGCTCTTGATGCCCTGGGCCAGCTTTCCACTGAATTGGTAGCCCTGGGTGACGAACTGGCATTGCGCTTGAAGAAGCTCGCTGGACGGATCGAGGAAGTGGCGCTCTCGGTTGAGGTTGAGCGCGACAGCAACACGGAGGCGCTGGGCAAGCTGAAGCAGCTCCAGGCTTTATTAAAGGGGATCGCATCGTGAGCGCACTCGACACGCAGGTCGCTGGCGGCCATTACAAAGGCCTGAAGATCCAGCCGATCCAGTACATCCACGCCAACAGCATTCCGTTCGCAGAGGGCAGTGTCATCAAATATGTGACGCGCTGGCGCGAGAAGGGAGGTCTCGCGGATTTGGAGAAGGCCAAGCACTTCATTGAGATGCTTATCGAGCTGGAAACTGAAGCGAAGGGGCACGCTGAATGAAGACTTTAAAGCTGCTCGCAAAAGTTGCCCGCTGCTTCGTTACCTTTATGGAAGCCGGGTACGACGCTTCAGTTCCGCCAGTGGAGTATCAGTTCGGGACCTGGCTATGAGCAAACAGACCAAGCTGACAAAGGCGGCGCGCGGTCGGGACTGCCAAATTCGTGTCCCCGGCATCTGCAATGGTGATTCGGACACCACCATTCTCGCGCATTTCCGCATGGCCGGCACCCGCTGTGGCACTGGCTTGAAGCCAAACGACCTGCAGGGCGCCTGGTCTTGCAGCGCCTGCCACGATGCAGTCGACGCCCGGGCGAAGACCGAATTCAGCCACGCTGAATTGCGTGTCATGCATCTGGAAGGCGTGGTCCGCACCATCGACATTCTGGTTGCGGAAGGGAAGGTGGCCGCTTGAAGCCACTGTCCCTGAAAGCCTTCAAGCCAAAGGTGCCGCGAGCCAAACCAGTCGACTGGGAAGGCATGGAACAGAAGGCGTTGCTGTTGGAGCTGGCGCTGCGTCATCCGCTGGCTGGCAAGCTGATCTTCCACGTCCCCAATGGTGGGCACCGGCACAAGCTCGTTGCCATCGAGTTGAAGAAGCAGGGCGTGAAGGCCGGAATCCCCGACCTCATTCTGCCGATGGCGCACGGCGGCTTCTTCGGTCTGTATCTGGAGTTCAAGGCCACGCCGCCGCATGACTCGCCTGTATCCGCGAACCAAGACGCGTGCCTGCATGCACTGACTGAGCAGGGCTACTTGGCGATCGTCTGCCGTGGTCACGCCGATGCCATGGAAGCGCTGACCGCATATCTCAAACTTCCCCGCACTCAGGTGGCTGCATGACTCTTGCGATCGCATTTTCTGATGCCGAACTGCGCCGGCGCGCCGAAGATCCGGGCGCAGTTCTGATGCGTGATCCACGTCATCCCGGCCTGTACTTCCGCTTCACTGAGGCTCGCCCGCGTGGCACCTGGTCGTTGGTGGTCCGCAAGAAGTGGAAACGCATCGGCGCGTATCCCGACCTGACTGCCAAGGCCGTTCTTGCTGCGTTGCCTGACTTGCGCATGCGCCTGGGTGCTGATCCGGCCTCGGGCGCTGCTGTGTCGCCTTGGTCGACGCTGGGCGAGTTGTTGGCCTGGTACTCCGACCGGATGAGCCGCGACCGCAATCTTTCGAAGAAGCGCAAGGACACCAGCAAGTCGGCTATCGCCTGCCACCTGATCCCGCGCCTGGGTGATCTGCCGCTGACCGACATCACGCACGGCACACTGGACACGCAACTGATGTGGCCATTGCAGGAGACGCTTTCGCTCGAGTTCGTGCGACTGATCTTCGGGCTGCTAGTCGTTGCGTGCCGCCAAGCGCACAAGCTCGGGCTAACTTCAACCAACCCGATGGCCACCATCAAATTCAGCGACTTCTCCAAAACCAAGATCAAGGCGAAGCCCGGGCGCCTGCGTGGCGCGCAGATCGACAACCTGCTGGCGCAGTTGGCCCGGGTGATCGTGGTGGATCGGCAGTCGGCCATGCTCGCCCTGATGATGCTCTGTCACGGCACGCGTATTGGGGAAACCCGGAAGGCCCAGTGGTCGCACATCAGCATCGCCGACCGCACCTGGTATCTGCCAGTAGGGAATACCAAAACCCGCGTCGAGCATTCGCTGCCGCTGACCGCTCAGGTATGCGCGCTTCTCGTTCAGCACCGTGCCGCGCAACAGGCCAGCGGCTACGACGGCGACTTCCTGTTCCGCTCCCACAAGATCCGCAGTGGCAAGGGCATGAGTGAAGGCCAGGCCAGCGCCGTGTTCACCAGGCTGGGGAAGGGTGCGTGGAGCAGCCACGACCTGCGCAAGTTGGCGCGCACCAGCTGGGCCGACCTTGGCATCGACTTCATGATCGGCGAGATGCTGATCAACCACGCCATGGGCCACAACGTGCAGGCCTACATCCACACCACTGTTGAAGAGCGCAAGCGTGCTGCCCTCGAACTGTGGCACTCCCATTTAGACCTGAAGGGTTTCGCCCAGATTCATGGTCTGGAGGGAGTCGGAAACGAAAATTCGGGTAACGGGCTGGAAGCCGCGTCGCACAAGGGCTGCGACCCCATTCAAGAATCAACCATAGGCGAGGTTTCAAAAGCATGAATAACAGCGATTTGATCAACAAGGCCCAGGCAATAAGCGCTTGCCTTTCCTACGACGATGACACTCCAAGCGGCAGTTCGAAGGCCACTATTCGCGAGCTTTGCCACCGTCTGGGCCAGCGAACAGTCCAGATCAAAAAGAGCGAAGGCGGCTACGTAATGACAACTCTGTTTGGATACGAGCGCCGGCTCGACTGGAAAGAGGCATTCGTGTGGAGGCTGTTCGGCTGGCCGCCGGTGGGTACCGAGCTTCTGCGGCAGGGCTGACATATGAAGAAGAGCCACGGCCCGGACTTTCGCCGCCAGATGAAGCCGTTGATGGAGTGCGCCCTTTGCCGCGGCGCCGGCAGCACCAAGGGCGTTTTCCATGATCTGGACTGCCTCACCTGCAATGCTTCCGGTTGGGTGTGCCGCGAAACCGGCGAGGCGCTGCCACTGGAAGACCTAGTGCCGCAACTGAACATGAAGCTGCGCCACATGGCAGCCGAGCTGAACCGTGCACGGCACAGCCAAGGCGGGGCGCACGAACAATACGAACAGAACAACCGTCGCGGTGCCGGCGGCTCGAATTACACCGGGGATTGAGGGGCATACCATGAGCTTTTATCGCGACGTTCAGTCAGCAGTAGTAAGGGCGCTCGCCGCCGAAACCATAAACAGCGCGGGTGGGTGCGACTTCGAGCCAAAGGTTCAAGCCGCTAAACAGAACGGGGAGATCGTTGGCAAAGAGGCAGCTTTTCTCGTTGACTGTATGGTATTCAGCCGTCTGCACAAAAACCTAGCTGCTCACCACTGGCGCGCCTTGGTAGCGAAGTACTCGACCCATACGGACCGCAAGCATGCGGCAATAGGTGAGCTGGTAAAGCAGTTCCAGTCGCCTGCGCCTGAGCGATTTCGTCACTGTGCGATTGTGACCTGGGCAATGCCGCGTCTTGCCGGCGTGGAAGGCAAGCGCAGCACCAGCGTCCTGCCGGCTGGCTGGTACGACATGGACAACTGGAGTGATGAGCCTCGTCCGATCAAGACCCAGGAGCGGTGGAGGCGTGATATTCGCAAGAGCCTGGAGGGCATGGTGAATCAGGCTCTGGCCGAGGTTCAGCACATTCTTGATGATGAAGGCCTGATAGTTTCAGCGGTTGCTTGACTGTCGTTGGTCCAATGAGCCATTATCGCTACATCCTGTCATTCCTGCGTGTGTAGGACTACGTCGCGAGCCTCGCCAGAGAAATCTGCCGGGGCTTCGTCATATCTGGCTATTGGAGGCTGATATGACAAGAGCGCAACGACGGCACGACACACGCCGCATTAAATCGAAGTTTCACCAGGCGCAGAAATCCAAGCAGTGGGAAGCATCCCCGCGGAACGCCGGAATTTTCGCCAATCACGGCAAGGTCTGTTCCTGCTGGATGTGTTGCAACCCACGCAAGTTGGGCTTCGTAACCCTTCAAGAGAGGCGTGCCACATTGCCCCTCGACTTGCTTGAAGAGTTGCGACCTGATGGTTCATTCGACGAAATCTAGCTCGGCGCCCATCTCGCGCATTTGTGCGTAGATCGCCTCAAGCTGATCCGGGTCAAGGGTGAGTCTGGCTGCAATAAAGAAGAGCATTTGTGCGCTAACCTCGCGCGGTTTTGCCCCGCCTGTGTATTTGCGCCATTGCCGCCCGTCAGAGAGCCCAGCTAAATCAGCCATGCCATTCCCAGTCAGCTCGAGGCGGGTCTTCAGCGCTTCCAAAGCGACTGTACTCGGCGGCGAATAGTGCTTGATGGTTTTCATAGCTGCCTTTTGAGATACCCCGCTTTCGCGGGGCTTTTGAATCAGGAGAGGTACTTGCTGAGCGCCAGTGTCGCTGCGGCTACCGCACCGACCAGACCCGATGCCATCGCCAGCGGATACCAGAGGGCTTCGCGATTCAACTTGTGGGACTCGGACCGGAACTTGATGGTTTCAGCGTTCAGCTTGCTGGTTTCGGCCATCAGCTTCGCGATTTCTGAGTGAATCTTTTCCAGTTCGGCGGTGGTCATTTCGATGCTCATTTGTTCTTCCCCTTGGGGCTGTCGGGCCGGGCGGTATGCGCTTCCCATGTGTTAGATACTAGGCCCATTGGGCCTAATGGTCAAGTGTATCTTTGAAGGTTTATCGCGGTGCGTGATTCCATAGCCAGGGTGGTCCTTTCGGGGAAGGGCCTGGACGCCGATAGCAGGAAGTGCGGCGGACGGAAACAACACCGGCAGCCAAGGTGCCTCAATCCTCATTTCGGGGGCAGCCTTGGCGGACTGATGGAAAAGACATCGCCCAATTCGAGCCTCGGCATTTGCCGGGGCTTTTTCATATGCCGATCCCGAAAGGGTGGACTGTCGGATGTCGACGAAGATGCCGGAAAAAACACCTGACTTCTGGGCGCACGTCTGGCTGATCATCACGACGCCGCTCTGGCAAGGAGCGATCATGGCCGCAACCATTTCAATGCTGCGTGTCCTCTATGAAGGCAAAGAAGCCAACAAATGGCGCGTCTTATTGGAAGCGCTGATGTGCGGTGGCCTGAGCCTGTCGGCCAGCAGCGTCATTGAATGGATGGCCTGGCCTTCCAGTTTGTCCGTTGGGGCGGGCGGCGCGATCGGCTTTATCGGCGTCACCGCGATCCGCGAGCTGATCATCAGGTTCCTCGGTCGCAAGGCAGATTCAGCATGAACGTCGAACCCGTTGTCGCCGTATCCAAATCCGCTTCCACGCTGCGCGCCATCGCGGCCGCATTTGTCATTGCCATCGTCATGGGGCTGTTGATCGCCATCCAGCAGATTCGCGTTGTCACGTTACAGGGCGCGGTCACTGTCGAGCGTGATGCCAAGCAAGTGGCCGTCGATGCCAACAACGAAAGCCAAGCGACGATCACCACGCTGCGCGCCGAGGCCAAGCGGAACGCTGACTACACCGCCGACCTGAGCAAACGCATCAAGGCCAGCGAAGAAAAGGCCAAAAAGGCCAAGAAGGATTTCGATGACCTCAAGCGCAATAGCAAACCTGTTCGTGACTGGGCTGCTCAGCCTTTGCCTGACGGCCTGCGCGGCAAAGCCGTCAGTGGTAACAAAGACAACGGCAATAAGGCTGGAAGCCCCTGAGCTGATCCCATGCGAGCGGGTCAATGCGGACGATACCGATCTGCGTGACAACGGCGACGTGTGGGAGCTCAAGGATCAGGCCATCAAGTTGTTGGACACGTGCGCTGACCAGGTAGACGCGCAGATCGTCCGCAGCCAATCGAAATAGCAACTGGATAAATCCATGACTATTGAAGTGCATCCGGTGCAGACAAGCCGGCAGGGTAATGCCCGAGTGCCGAAGACAGTGACCATGCGCGCGTATGAGGTCTATTGCCACCTGTACGGCAAGCAGGAGGCAATGGTAACTGGTGGGTGTCGTGGTGGGTTCGGCTCGGGTGAGTTGATCGCTTTCCTGTACGCATACCCATTTCCAAAGCCTGAGTGGGCTGCGCGAGTGCAAGAAGCTTTCCGAGGGATGGAAAACCTTTGAGCAAGAAATCCTGGTACGTGACCGTGCCGGGCTACAAACCATTTCCCATGATCATGCAGGAAGATCACGACCACTCCGGTGCATTGGCGGTGGCGCGTTCGATCTGGCCGGTATGCACCGTCGAGTGACGTCAACATGAAGACCGCCGAACAGAGCAATCTGCAATACCTGCTGTCCTCGCGACCGCTGATCGTCAAGCGCAAAGGCATGCACGTCTGTCTGCATGATGCATTCAGCGGTGAAGTACTTGGCGGCCAGAAGAGCGTCAAGATGATTCAGGAGGCGGGCGAGGTAACGCGCCTCGTCGTTGAGTTCGTTTGCGATGGCAACTACGTGCGCATGGCTGGTGAGTGATGGCCTGCTCTGGTTGTGCTGCCCGTCGTGAGTGGATAAAGAAGTGGTCGAGGATAGGGTATGAACGAGCTGCTGATCTCATTGCTGGAAAGGATCGCGGTAGCGCAGGAAGCGCAGGCGCAGGCGCAGGCGACACAGCAGATGTCAGACCGTCTCGGCCTACTGATCCAGGCTCTGGCGGAGGATGAACCAGAAGATCCAGATGAACAGCCACGCACATACATGGATGGCTCGCCATGCCTCTGAGGCCGCAGAAGCCATGCAACGTTCAGGGCTGTAACACTCTGACCCGCAACCCGCGCTACTGCGATGAGCACAAGGACGTGGGTAAGCAGTTCGAAGTGAAGCAGCGTGAGAAGCACCGAGAGACAAGCAGTCAGCGTGGCTACAGCTACAAGTGGCAGCAGGCCCGCAAGTCGTACCTTGCCAAGCATCCCCTCTGCGCTGAGTGTGAGCGTCAAGGGTTGGTGGTCGTGGCGACAGACCTTGACCACATCGTGCCACACGGCGGTGACAAGGATGCGTTCTGGGTGAGAGCCAACTGGCAAGGGTTGTGCCACCCATGCCACAGCCGGAAGACGGCAGCGGAGGATGGCGGTTGGGGTAACGCGAAGCGATAACGCACCATCATGGTGCGATTTAGTAGCGCTACTAAAAAAACCAGCAGAAAAGTAGTCGCGAAAAAAATCGAGCACGACAGGGAGGGGGTGGGTAAAAAGTTCGTAGCCTTTGGCTTCTAGACCGCGCCCTCAGTCGTTTTTTTACACCCGCGAAATTAAAAATTCAGGAGTTGCGCGATGGGAGGCACCGCCACGGTCGCCGGCCGTGGTCGCAAACCCAAGCCAACGGCCAAGAAAGTACTGGCCGGAAACCCAGGCAAGCGTGCGCTGAACACCGCCGAGCCCCAGTTTTCCAAGATCACCCAGATCGACCCACCCGACTGGTTCAGCCCTAGGGCGGCCACCATGTGGAACATGATTGTTCCGGAGCTGTTGCGCGAGAACGTCGTAGCGATCACCGATCTGCATAACGTCGAAGCCTTCTGCAGCGCCTATGACAACTGGCGCATGGCGCAGGAGTCGATCAAGGCGCACGGCATTGTGGTGACAGGGGCTACCGGCGGGCCGATGAAGAATCCAGCCCTGACCGCGGCCAACGAAACGATGCGCCAGATGGTGACGTTCGGCTCAATGCTTGGCCTGGACCCGGCGAGCCGCACACGCTTGATCGGCGGCAATAAAGAAAAGGAAACCAACGAGTTCGCCCAATTACTGAGTAGCTGATGGCCAAATCCGCCCACCCTAACGTCGACAAGGCGATGGCGTGGGGTCGGTCATTGCTTCGCGGAAAGGTGCCAGCCTGCCGTTACATCCACCAAGCCGTGCAGCGCCACTTCGACGACGTGGCTGCCAGCCGAAAGCGTGGGTTCCGCTTCAAGTTTGATCCCGCGAAGGCTGAAAAAAAGCTGAAGCTGATGCAGCTCCTGCCGCACACGAAGGGCGAGTGGGCATTCAAGCGTCAGCTGATCAGTCTGGAACCCTGGCAGCTGTTCGGCCTGGCGGTCACATTTGGCTGGGTCAAGAAGAAAGGCGGCCACCGCCGGTTCCGTGAAAGCTATTGGGAAGTGCCCCGGAAAAACGGGAAGTCCGTCGTCGCCGGCGGCGTTGGTATCAGCATGTTTGTGGCCGACGGCGAGTTCGGCGCCGAGGTGTATGCCGGCGCGACTACCGAGAAGCAGGCGTGGGAGGTTTTCCGGCCCGCGAAGCTAATGGTCAGCAAGTCGCCCATGCTGATTCAAGCTGCTGGCATCGAGGTCAATGCCTCGAACATGAACATTCCGTCCGACTTCAGCCGCTTCGAGCCGCTTATCGGTGATCCCGGTGACGGTGCTTCACCGAGCTGCGCGATCGTTGACGAATACCACGAGCACCGGACCTCGGCCCAGTACGACACCATGCTGACGGGTATGGGCGCACGGCGTCAGCCGCTGATGTTTATCATCACCACCGCTGGCGCCGATATTGAAGGGCCTTGCTACGATAAGCGCCGCCAGGTCGTAGAGATGCTGTCCGGCACCGTGCCCGACGAGGAGCTGTTCGGCTGGATATGGACTCTCGACGAGGGGGATGACTGGACCGACCCGAAAATGCTGGCGAAGGCCAATCCGAATCACGGCGTCTCGGTGTTCCAGGAGTACTTGGAAAGCCAGCAGGCGAGGGCCATTCGGTCCGCGCGTTTCGCCAACACCTTCAAAACCAAGCATCTCAACCTGTGGGTCAGTGCGAAATCCGGCTTTTTCAACATGGAAAGCTGGAAGGCGTGCGAAGACACGACGCTTACGCTCGAACAATTCGAGGGCCAGGAGTGGATAGCCGGATTCGACTTGGCGCGCAAGCTTGACATGAACTCCAGGGCGCGCCTGTTTTGGCGGGTTATCGACGGCAAGACCCACTACTACTGCATTGGTCCGAAATTCTGGGTGCCTTACGACACTGCCTACAACACCGACAATAAGCGCATGTCGGAGCGCTTCCAGGCTTGGATAAACTCGGGGCATTTGGAAGTCACCGACGGGGCGGAGATCGATTACCGCGAGATACTCGAGGACACCAAAGAGGCCAACCGCCAGGCGCCGCTCAGGGAATCGCCTATTGACCCGCACGGTGCAACCGGTCTGAGCCACGACCTAGACGATGAAGGGTTCAACCCCATCACGATCACACAGAACTACACCAACATGTCCGACCCGATGAAGGAGCTCGAGGCCGCGATCGAGTCTGGCCGCTTCCATCACGACGGCAACCCGATAATGACCTGGTGTATCGCCAACGTTATTGGCAAGAACATGCCCGGTAACGACGACGTGGTGCGTCCGATCAAGCAGGGCGACGACAACAAGATTGACGGGGCGGTGGCGCTGATCATGACGATCGGCCGCGTGCTTGTAGATGCGGCGCAGAACACAACCGAATCTTTCATGGACTCAATCCGGAATCCAATAATCGCATGAGCCTGCCATTGATGTTTTTCATCCTGACGGCGTTGGCAGGTTTCGGCCTGCTCGTCGGAGGGGTTTTTATCCTGTTCGGCATCGGATGGGCGCTTATCGCGGCCGCTGCCTCAATGTTTCTGATTTCCGGTTTCATTCAAAAAGGTCTAGCAGGTGAATAAATCTCTCTCGCTGGTCCTCGGCAGGTCTGCGGCCAAGCCGATCAGGTCGCTCGGCGACTGGACGGGAAGAGCCATCCGCCTGAGTGACGGTGGGTTCTGGGGCGCATTCCTGGGCAACCAGTCCACCTCCGGTAAGTCCGTGAATGCCGACAACGTCATGCGGCTATCTACCGTATGGGCCTGCGTGCGGATCATTTCTACATCTGTCGCGGGCTTACCCTTGGGAGTATTCCGGCGAAAGGCCGATGGCGATCGCGAGGACGCGCGCGACTTCTCCCTGTACGACGTGATCCACAGCAGCCCCAACGAGGACATGACTGCTTTCCAGTTCTGGCAGGCGGTGGTGTCGTCGATGCTGCTCTGGGGCAACGCGTACTGCGAGATTCACCGATCAGGCGAGCGGGTCATTGCTTTGGACTTCCTCCTGCCATCCCGGGTGGATCTGGATGTCGATGATGACGGGCGGCTGGAGTATTGGTACCGGCCTCGCAAAGGGCCTCGCCGTCAGATCGTACGCGCCGACATGCTGCATATCCCTGCTTTCAGCATCGATGGGCGGGTGGGAATGTCCGCGATCAGGTTCGGCTCCGAGGTCTTCGGTGCGGCAATGTCTGCCGATGACGCCGCGAACGGCACGTTCAAAAATGGTCTGCTCCCAACGGTAGCGTTCAGTGTTGACCGAGTCCTCAAGCCTGATCAGCGAGAGGAATTCAGGGAGTACGTCAAAACAGTATCCGGCGCAATGAACGCCGGGAAGTCGCCGGTACTTGAGCAGGGCGTGAAGGCTGAAACCATCGGCATTAATCCGGTGGATGCGCAGCTGCTTGAGTCGCGCGGACACAGCATCGAGGAGATCTGCCGCTGGTTCGGCGTCCCGCCGTGGATGGTGGGTAAAACAGATGCCGGCAGCAACTGGGGGACTGGTCTTGAGCAGCAGATGATCGCCTTCCTGACCTTCTGCATTAGCTCAATCACGAGCCAGATTCAGCAGTGCGTCAATAAGCGCCTGCTCACGCCGGTGGACCGGCGAACCTACTACACCGAGTTTTCGCTGGAGGCCTTTTTGAAAGCCGACAGTGCGGGCCGTGCGGAGTGGTACAGCAAGATGACCCAGAACGGGATCATGACCCGTGACGAATGCCGCGTTAAGGAGAACCTCCCACGTCACGGCGGCAACGCATCGGTGCTCACCGTTCAGACCAACCTTGCGCCAATCGACAAGCTCGGCCAGTCCACCGACGGGCAAGCCGCTCAAAACGCTTTGAAAAACTGGCTCGGCCAGGCCCAGGAGTAACCATGCCATTGAACGTAAATGCTCGCAGTTTTAACTGCGAACTGAGCCCGCGCGCGCTTGATTTGTGGAATCCGGATCTGCGCGCTGCGCTGGAAGCCGGAACCGATACGATCACCATGTACGGAATCATCGGCGAAGACTGGTACGGGGATGGCGTCACGCTCAAGCGCGTCGACGCTGCACTGCGCTCCATCGGCGACAAACCGGTCACCGTTTATATCAACTCGCCTGGCGGTGACATGTTCGAGGGGATCGCGATTTACAACCGTCTGATCGAGCACTCCCAAGAGGTGACGGTCAAGGTCCTGGGCTTGGCCGCTTCGGCCGCGTCGGTGATTGCGATGGCTGGCGCCAAACGCGAAGTCGCCAAGACGGCGTTCCTCATGATTCATAACTGCTGGACCTACTTCGCCGGGAACCGCCACGCCATCCGCGAGCTTGCGGACACTATGGAAGAGTTCGACCGCGCGATGATCAGCCTGTACGCAGACACCAGCGGCCAGGATGAGTCTGCGGTGGAGAAGATGCTCGACGCGGAGACCTACATGAATGGCTCGAACGCCGTTGAGAAGGGTTTCGCCACCGGCCTGATCTCTGCATCCGAAGTGGAACAAGCCCCCAGCGAAGATGCAAATCAGGCCCACTCGGCCCGCAAGCTCGACGCTGCGCTCGCCAAATCAGGGATGCCGCGCAGCGAGCGCCGGAAACTCATCTCAGAAATCAAGACCAGCACGTCTAGCGCTGCTGGCGGCGACACGCTTCGCGCTGTCGTGCCGGGTATGCCTCGCGCTGCCCTTGATGTATCTGCGTTTGAAGAAACCGCACTCCAGGCGTCAGCTCTTCGGAATCTCATTCCGACCGGCTAAACGACTGAGGCAGCACCCGACTATTGACCGCCCTTGAGGCGGTTTTTTCATTTCTGAAAGGACAACACCATGCCTCAACCTCAAGATCTTTCCGCGATCGAAGCTTCCCAGAAACAGACCCAAGTCGACCTTAAAGCTGTCGGCGATCAGATCAAGACCTATGCCGAGCGCACCGAGAAGGAGATCAAAGCCTCCGGTGAAATGCAGGCTGAGACCCGCAGCAAGGTCGACGAACTGCTGATGAAGCAGGGCGAGCTCCAGGCGCGCATGCAGGACGCTGAGCAAAAGCTGGTCAATGCCAACAAGCGTCATGACCCGGAAGTTCAGCAGTCTGCCGGTCAGCTCGTCGCCGCGAAAATGACCGAAGAAGGTGTTACCAGCTCCTTCCGCGGCTCGCGGCGTGTTGAAGTTCCGCGCGCCGCCATCACGTCCGTGCCGACCTCCGGAGGTGCGCTGGTCCAGACGGAGCGTGTAGGTGTGATTCTGGCGCCTCAGCGTCGTCTCACCATCCGCGATCTGGTCGCACCTGGTACGACCGACAGCAATGCCGTCGAGTACGTCCGCGAAACTGGTTTCACGAATAACGCCGCGATCGTGGGCGAGGGTCTGGCCAAGCCTTACAGCGAACTGACCTTTGCGCTCGAAAACGCGAACGTGCGCACCATCGCGCATCTCTTCAAAGGTAGCCGTCAGATCCTCGACGATGCCGCTGCGCTGCAAAGCTACATCGACGCGCGTGCTCGCTACGGTCTGCTGCTTGCCGAAGAAGCGCAGTTGCTCTACGGGAACGGCACCGGGAACAACCTGAAGGGCATTATTCCTCAGGCTCAGGCCTATGCGCCGCCGGCGGGCGTGGTTGTCCAGGCTGAGCAGCGAATCGACCGTATTCGCTTGGCACTGCTGCAGGCGATGCTGGCGGAATTCCCTTCTACCGGCATCGTGCTCAATCCGATCGATTGGGCGGCCATCGAACTGCTGAAGGATGGCGAAGGCCGTTACATCATCGGCAAGCCTCAAGACGGCACCGCTCCGCGTCTGTGGAACCTGCCCGTTGTTGAAACCCAGGCAATCGTTCAGGACCAGTTCCTCGTTGGCGCATTCAGCTTGGCTGCGCAGATCTACGATCGCATGGGCATTGAAGTCCTGGTTTCGACCGAGAACGACAAGGACTTCGAGAACAACATGGTCACCATCCGCGCGGAAGAGCGTCTGGCATTTGCGGTTTACCGTCCGGAAGCGTTCGTGACCGGTGATCTTACCGCTGCCTAATCCCCTTGTAACAGAGTGCCGCCTTCGGGCGGCCTCGATGATTCTGGAGATTTAAAAATGGCACGTACAAATTCGAACGACCCGGCAAAACCAGTGGTGGCAGAAGCTGTGCTCCCAACTGCGGCGCCGGCGCCCGCTAAGGCCGATCAGGGCATTATTGATGGTGATCAATCGCTAGTGAGTACGGCTGCGACGACTGCTGCCGCCGCGTCAGGCACCGCGACCTCGCTTGAAACCGATGCGCGCTCTGTCGCCGCACGCGCGGATGCGCTGGACGACGGCGCTGAAGAAACGGGTGAGGTTACCATCTACCCCCTTCGCAGCTACCTCGATGGCAAGGAAGTGCGCCGGGCGGGTGGCAAAGGCTACAAGTCGCCGAAGCACGATGCGGTTTCATTGGTCGCGGCCGGGTTGGCCACCGACAAACAGCCGAAGGCTTAACATGAATGCCATCTCCTTGGATGTCGCCATGCTTCATCTTCGGGCGGAAGATGGCGACATTTCGCATGTCGAACTACTGCTCGAGGCAGCCGAAGACTCCGCCGAGCAGTTCATTAATCGTCGGTTTTACGCTGATACAGAAGCATTGGCGGCTGCCGTGCTGGATGGAAGCGCTGGCCCGAACCCGATTTTGGCCAACGCTTCGATCAAGGCTGCTTGTTTGCTGATCCTTGGCAGCCTTTACAGTAACCGGGAAGACGTCGTCATCGGCACCATATCCAGCGAACTCCCTATGGGGTCACGTTCGCTACTGACGCCTTACCGCGTCGGGCTGGGGGTTTGATGCAAGCAGGGAAACTGAGGCACCAGATTGAAATTCAGCGGATAGAGCAAACCCAAGATAGTGATTCTGGCGAACAGGTTGGGACCTGGGTGCGATTTGCATCGACGTGGGCGAGCATCGAGCCACTTTCTGCTCGAGAATTTATTGCCGCCTCTGCCACGCAATCGAAAGTCGCAGCGCGTCTGGTAATCCGATACCGAGCCGGAATTGTGCCTACCATGCGTGTGCTTCATAACGGGAAGATCTTCAGCATAGAGGGGGTATTGGCCGACACTATTAGTGGGCTTGAATATTTGACGATACTGGTTGCCCAAGGAGTCAATGATGGCTGACACGGTTGAATTCAGCTTGGGCGGGGTTGATGCCCTGATCGCGAAGCTGGAAGCCGTCAGCTATGACATGAAGCGAAAGGGTGGGCGGTCAGCACTGCGCAAAGCCGCCCAGCTGGTCGCGAACAAGATGACGGAAAACGCTTTGCGACTGGATGATCCCGACACCGGAAGATCGATCGCGAAGAATGTTGCGTTGCGATGGAATGGACGCCTGTTCAAGCAAACAGGAAACCTCGGTTTCCGTGTCGGGGTATTGCATGGAGCCGTCCTTAAAAATGGGGGCGACACCGGGGCGAACGCCCCGACCCCATACTGGAGATTGCTGGAATTCGGCACAGAGAAGATGGCCGCAACGCCATTCGCCCGAAAGGCCCTGGCCGACAACATCAACGAAGCCACCAACGCTTTCATAAGCGAATACGAGAAGGCCATTGACCGGGCGCTTAGACGTGCGGCCAAGGGCTCGGGGAGTAACTGATGGCTGCTGCGCCGATCTTTGCTGTCTGTGCTGCTGACGCGGGGGTTACGGCGTTACTCGGTACGGGGCCAACGCGGCTATATCCGTTTGGCGATGCGCCGGAAGGTGTGGTCAAGCCGTACGCCGTCTGGCAGCTGGTGACGGGTTCTCCAGAAAACTACCTCGCTGGCCGTCCGGACATCGATGGTTACATGCTGCAGGTCGATGTTTACGCCTCTACCGGTGCGGCCGCCCGCGCCGTAAGCACCGCCATCAGCCACGCCATTGAGCTGTCCGCATATGTGACGCGATGGGGCGGCGAGACCAAGGACACCGAGACAAAGCTTTACCGCTCGAGCTTCGACATCGACTGGCTCGTTCCCCGATAGACCTACCGAAAACCCAAGCCCGCCATGTGCGGGTTTTTTTATGCCCGACATTTGGAGAACACCATGTCGATTCTGTCCCAAGGAACTCAGATTTACGCCCTGGTGCCTACGGCCGCCAGTCCGGGGCTGTTCGAGATTCTCGAAATCGAATGTGCGACTGCATTCAGCCCAGGCGGTAACCCTGCTGACCAGATTGAAACCACCTGCTTGAGCGAGACGGTGCGCAGCTACATGCGTGGCCTGCGCACACCTGGTCAGGCATCGTTGACGCTGAACGCCGATCCTCGCAACCCATCCCATGTTCGCCTGCATCAGCTGTCCGAAGATGACAGCATCGAGAATGTGAAGTGGGCGGTTGGCTGGTCGGACGGTAAGGGCATTGATCCAACTGTCGAAACACCGGGCACCATTGCCGCGCTCAGCCTCACCAACGGAGGCACTGGTTACACCTCGGCGCCTACGGTCGCCTTGACTGGTGGCGGCGGAACCGGTGCGGCTGCTACCGCGTTAATCGAAAACGGCAAGGTAGTGGGCTTTAACATCACCAATGCTGGCACCGGCTACACCTCCACTCCAACCGTCGCGCTCACTGGTGGCGCTGGCTCAGGTGCTGTGGCGGCTGCAGTGGTCGGCGTGGGTGATGACTTCGTCCTGCCAAACACACGCACCTGGTTCATCTTTGACGGCTACGTCTCGGACTTCCCGTTCGACTTCGCAGCCAACACTGTGGTGACCACGGCCGCAACCATCCAGCGCTCGGGCGGTTCTGCCTGGATTCGTAAGGCGACTGCTTAATGGAACTCAGCATTGTCAACCTGAAGAAATCGAAGGCGTTTACGTCGCGCCCGGTAGAGAAGGTGATCAAGTGGGGCGATGTCAGCTTCACAACCTTCGTGCGCCCGCTCTCCTACCAGACGGCCGTGGGTGACATCGCGGCTCACCGCGGCGCTGACCCGCTGGCATCCCGTATCGCCTCCAGCATTTGCGACGCCGAGGGGAAAGCGATTTTCACCGTGGCTGATGTCACTGGCGAGGCGGATCCCGAAAAGGGCGGCCTTGATCCTGACCTTACGAACTTGCTGCTGATTGCCATTGGCGAAGTTCAGCAGCTGGGAAAGACGCAGAGCTAGATCCGCTCGACGAGCTTTGGTGCGAGTTAGTCATGAACGGAATCGGCGGCCGCACCATCGCCGAAGCGCAGGAAAACTTGACCCACACAGAATTTATCGTGTGGTGCAAGTTCCGGAACAAGCGCGGTTCGCTGAATCAGGGCATGCGCATCGAAACGGCTTTAGCTCAGTTCCAGGCGTTTTACGCCAACTGCCACACCCGTAAAGACGCGGCGAAGCTGTTCACGCAGGACTTTGCGCCGCACATGGACGCTCGCGAGGTCACTCTTGTTGAAGCGATGAGAACCTGGAGTTAAGTGATGGCAGGATCCCTCGGCACGCTCACGCTTGATCTGATCGCGAAGATCGGCGGATTCACAGGGCCAATGGACAAGGCCAGCCAGAATGCAAAGAAGAATAACGCTGAAATCGCGAAGTCGTTCGACAGCCTCGCGAAAGGGGCGGGCGTTGCTATAGGCAGCATTCCCGCGATTTTGACCGGGCTGGTGGTTTCCTCTGCGAACACCGCCAAGGAAATCGCCAATCTGTCAGCGCTGGCGGGTCTTGGCACAACCGAATTTCAGAAATTGGCCGCTGGCGCGCGTAGCGTTGGCGTTGATCAGGACAAGCTGTCTGATATCTTCAAGGACACAAACGACAAACTCGGCGACTTCATCAACACCGGCGGCGGTGCGCTGAAAGACTTTTTTACCAACATCGCTCCCATGGTAGGCGTGACGGCTGATCAGTTCAAAAAGCTAAACAGCAAAGACGCCCTGGCTCTGTATGTGACGAGCCTCGAAAAGGCCAACGTCAGCCAGGCCGAAATGACTTTCTACATGGAAGCCATCGCCAACGACTCGACCGCACTGGTACCGCTGCTTCGCGACAACGCAAAAGGTTTCGACGATCTGGGCCAGTCTGCTGAAGAGGCGGGCGTGGTAATGAGTGAGGGCACGATCGCGGCCGCCAAGCAATTCGGTTTGGAGTTGCAGGGCCTCGGGCAGTACGTGAAGTCCGCGCAAGTTGCGCTATCGGCCGAATTCCTTCCGGTGCTGCTGCAGTTCAGCAAAGACGTGAACCAGTCAGCGAAAGATTCGGGCGGCCTGTCGCAGGTCGTGAAGGGACTAGGTGAGAACCTGGTCAGCACTGCCGCATTCGTGGTCAATGCAGGCGATGGAGTCGCCAGGGTCTTCGACATCGTAGCGAACGTTATTGTCGGACTATTTGCTACTGCGTCGGGTCGGATCAGCAACCTAACATCACAGGCCAACACTGCCCTTGGCGCTTTGACGTTTGGCGATACTTCGAAAGAGTTCAAGGCTAACGCGGCCAGCTTTGCAAATGACGCCAAGATTCAATTCAGCGTTGCCGCGCAGGCAGCCGCCAAAATCACCGAGAATCTCGAAAAGCCTTTGGCTGGTGACCGTTTCAAGGAATATGTCGCAAATGCCAAGCTTGCGGCTTCAGCTATTGCTGAAACGACCCAGGCGGTTACGAAGGGCGCCGGTAGCGGAGTCGATCCGGCAGCGATAGCCGCACGTGCGGCAGCGCAGAAGAAAGCGGCGAGTGATGCGGCAGCCGCCGCCAAGAAGATCGACGATACGTTCAAGACCACTGAAACGGATTATCAGCGTCAGATAGAGCTAATCAACACCAGCAATGATGCGCGCAAAAACGCCACGGAGGTTGCAAAACTTCAATTCGAGATCGAGTCCGGAAAGCTTGTGGGTATCAATACCGCGCAGCAGGAGCGACTCAACGGGCTCGCGGCCGAGCTCGACGTAAAGCTGAAACTGAAAAAAGCGAACGAAGACGCGGCCAAGGTCACAGCATTCGGCACCGCGCTCACCGATAGCAATCAGACAGTTAAGGAAGGCTTCCAGATTGAGCTGGCCGGTAGCGGCTCGGGCGATGAGCTTAAGCAGCGTCTGAAGGCCGACTTGGCTATCCGCCAAGACTTCGACAAGCAACAGGCTGAGCTTCAGAAGCAGTACAACGGCGGCGACATCAGCCAGGAAATGTACGATTCCGAAACTCAGTTGCTAACGGACGCGCTGGCCGAACGAATGATTCTACAGCAGGACTATTACAATCAGCTCGACGAGGCGCAAAGTGATTGGTTGGACGGGGTTTCCAGTGCTTGGGAGAACTACCGAGATACTGCAACGGACTATAGCCAGCAAGCAGCAGAGTCGACGAAGCAGTTGTTGGACGGAACGACGGATTCAATTGCTTCGAACGCTTCCGCTGCAATTCTCCAAACACAGTCAGTTGGTGATGCTGCAAAAAGCATCGCAAGTACTTTCGCCAACACAGTCCTAACGATGGTACTGAAGTTTGCTGCGATGCAAGCTATTCAGGCCGGACTCAACGCATTTACATCAACAGCGGCAATCCCCTTGGTAGGTCCTTTTGCTGCTTCGGCTGCTGCGGCGACGGCGTTGGCATTTGCTGGTGGGCTGTCCTCGCAAATTGCTGGCATGGCGCATGACGGAATTGAAAGTGTCCCTGAAACAGGCACATGGCTGCTGCAAAAAGGTGAGCGCGTCACTACTGCAAGTACCAGCGCAAAGCTTGATAAAACGCTCGATGGTATCAGCAGTAACAAGGCCGTTGCTGCTGGAAATACAACAATAAATCTTATCGAAGATGCCTCTAAGGCTGGGCAGCAGCGCACACGTTTAAGCGATGACCAAACTCAACAGGTCATCGACGTCTGGATTTCAAAGCTTTACGCGGATGATGACGTTAGTGACGCACTATCGCGGAAATTTGCATTACAAGGGGTAGGCGGATGATCGAGTACCCAAAGGAGCTACCGGAGGCGCTCCGAGAAAACTATGGTTTTCAACAGACCAATAACATCAGCAGGACCCCGATGGCATCTGGCCGATCTCGACAAAGAGTCGAGTTCAAGAACGCACCAACCATGGTCCAGCTTTCATGGCTGTGCACCAGTGCTCAGGCTGTGCTTTTTGAATACTGGTCATCACAAGTAGTTGGAGCTGGATGGTTCTCGATTCGATTGCTTGTACCCGGCGGGATGGACACTGTTGAAGTTCGGTTAACCGAGCCTCCAACAGGACCTTTACTTGTCGGAGTTTCGAGTTGGAAATTCACGGCAGCATGTGAACTGCGGAAACGTCCTTTGATCGCTCCGGGATGGGTCGAGCTATTGCCAGATTACGTCGCGGGCGCCGCCATATTTGACTTAGCAATAAATCGGGAGTGGCCTACGCCATGACAACTTTCAACACTGGCAACCCAGTCCCAAGCGCTGCAGTAAAAGATTTATACGACAACGCGCAGAGCTTTGACGAAGGCCTCAACAGTGGTTTGGATTCGTTCACGGACCGTCGAGGAGTTGCCCATCACACCTGGGCCCGCTTCGATAAGATGACAACCACCGCCCTCGCACAGATCGGCAGTACAGTTACCAGCGCTCAGGCCGCTGTAAACGGTGCGAAGGATGCCGGCATCGCCGATATCAATCTTTCAGTGGCGGCAGTTGACACAGCAGAAGCCGCCGCCAAAGCAGACATGCTTCAAACAGCCGCTGATCTTGGCGACGACCTCAATAACAAACGCTACGCGACTTATGGCGAAATGCTGGCAGACCCACAAACTCGCGATGCGGTGGTTGGCGTGGTCGATGCAGACCCAAATAAACTCCTGGATGGCTGGTACTCGTGGGATACCGGCACGTCCGCCTGGGTGCGCTTTGTTGAGCAGCCGGCAAGCGGAACGGCGCTTGCGGCAGTTGGCGCTCGAACCTCTATTCTGGAAGCCGAAGCAGTGCGAGCACAACGATTGAATGACGCTCACTTCCCGTTTTCCATTGCTGACGCAGATGGCCAGGTGGCATTTGGGATACTCGATGATGGCACCGTGTACGCTGGTGGCATTTCTGAGGATGTCGCAGAGCTGCAGGACACCACCGTCAAAGCTTCTACTTTTGAGGATACAACCCAGTACGTCTGGGGTGTATCTGACAAGGCTGGGCGCATGGCACTCGGTGTTACTCCTGAAGGTCTGGTCATTGCCAATACAGTTCCGGAAAGCGTAAGCGCCGTGTCCACATTCGTGACGCGCGCACCACTGATTTCCGGGTTGACTGTTCTTTTGTCTTTGAGCGCGTTGATTTATGGGGGGCAGTCAAACCCACTAACCAACGTAACGGCGGCAGCGGCAACCAATGTCACGGAGTCGGTAACGGACTATCCCCTCACCTACATTGCACCAGTGTCGATGCCTGTACTCAACTTCTTGCTGATTGATTCGGCTCAATGGTTGGGATACTCAAGTATCGATATCGTCTCCGTGATCAACCAGGCCACCGGGCTCCCTCTCACCCTGGGCGTCGACTACGTCTACACCGAGAACGGGAAGTTGGCGAAGATCGCAACAGGCGCCGCCTTGACCGTCACAGTCAATTTCGTTGGCCACAAGGAGCGTTACGATCTCGTTGTTTACAACCTGAACACCCGTAGCGTGGTCATCCGTCAAGGCACGGAGCGCCGCATCACCGCGCATGAAGATTTGTACCGGGGCAAGCCGCTGGCCGGTGACATTCCTCTGTACAGCTTGTACGTCGTCGGATCGGTTATCAAAAACGTGATCGACGTTAGTGACTGGCGCGGCACCCGGCACCGCTCCAGCAACGGCGAACAGGCGGCGCTGATTGAGCAGAACCGCTACCGTTTGCGGCGTTTCCTGACGAAGCTCGGTCGTGGTGATGGCGTCATAGTCACCGGATACGGCGACAGCAACACGGCCCTCGGTGGCGCGCGCGGTGACGACACAGCGTATGTGGCTAACCGTCCGGACGTCGACACACTGTCGTTCCAGGGTGACTACCTGATGTCCGCCTTCGAGGCTGACTTCCGGACTGCCTACTTAGCTACGGTCGGACAGGTAACCGTAAAGGGTCAGGTCAGAAACAAGACTGCCCCCAACTGGAGCGTTATCGACAAGATCACCAAAGGTTACGGCTACACATTCGTCGCGGACCGGGTGCCAGTCAGTCGCGAAGTGGTGTATCTGAACCAAGGCATTGCGACCACCACAGCGGGCAACACGGCGCAAGGCGGCACAACCCCTGCCAGACTGGCCGCAATGGTTAACCCAGTCGGGTATCGAACGCCTGATCTGGTGATCATTGCGTTCGGTATGAATGATCGCACTGATACCAACTACGTCAGCAACATCGAACAGATTGCCACCGCGGTTCTCGCCGCCGGGGCTGACGCAATTATCGTGGGTCCTCACCTGACCAACACCTTCAGCGCATCGTTTACCGAAGAAACCTGGCATTTGATCCATCGCCGCCTGATGGAGTGCGCCGATCGGCTGGGCGTAGCGTTTCTCCCATCAGAGCTGTTCTATGCCGGTAAAAATCGGGGCTACCTGGGTATCAGTGACTATTCGCTGACTCGCGCCAACTTCGCCAACCACCCAGGCCCGTACGAGTACCGCATGCTCGGCGAAGCGCTGGCTAACTCCTTCCTTTGAGGTTTCTATGATCTACGGCCAATCAATCAAGCTTGAAGGCGTCAGCTTTGCAAATTCTGCGCTCCCAGTACTTCGAGATTTCAAGACGCTTATTGCTGAACATGCACACTGCATCGGCGCCTGGCGCATGGATGGCGCGGATCCACTGACCCTCGATTTGGATGGCGGCATTCAGTCGTTTGCCAACTGGAAAACTGGCGGGCTGCCTTTGGTTCTTGCGGGTGGGCAGCCGGCGACACTGGTCGATAATTTGCTGAGCGGCGGAAAAGCTGCCCGCCTTGGCGCTGCTTGCGCTTACCAGCTGAACGGTTACGCCTGGGATATCGCCAAAAGCTACACAATGGTCGCGGTTTACAAGCCCGACAGCTATACGGCGCTGGGCAATGTGTGTGGCGACATCAACCAGGCCGATATGACAAAGACGGCTGCGATCTTCAGCCGGAAGAACGGAACCATCCCGGCCATCGCCATGTTCGAGGCCAATAACACTCTGTACCAGAACGTCACCAACGAGGGCGTGTTTGTGGCGGCGATGGCTCGTCATGACGCTACCTCCAAAATCAACTATCTGGTTGGGATTGGTTTGGGCTCTACGTCGGGCGCATCTGCCGGAACCGCAGCGGCCGGAACGCAGACCTTCAAGGTGTCTGATCAAGTCATCTATCCGTTTCTGGGGATGCTGGATTTCGTGGCTCTATTCGACATCAACACCGCGACGGATACCGCATTGCAGGTCGCCTTGGCCGATTACTTGGCTATCCGCGCCAGAGCCGTATAGCGCTCAATCAGTAATAACCAACCCGCCTTGAGCGGTTTTTTTTCGCCTGCAAAACGCCTCGGCTTAATCGTCTGGGCGTTTGCGTGAGGTGTGCGAATGGCGACACTTGCCGAAATCAACGCCAGTGCGGGGTCGGACGTGATCATCCGGACGCTGGAAATCACAAGTCCGGCTTGGGCTGATCCGGTCCTCATCTGTAATGGCTTCGATGATCAAATGTGCATCATCGAGGACGGCAGGACACTTACCTTCATCGCGGCCAACGTAGGCATCGAGTTGGCCAGCAAGAACAACAAGGGCAATCAGTCCTTGGCGTTTTCCCTGGATAACACCACCGGTGAGGTATCGCGGAAATCGGATGACGCGATTGAAGCGGATGAGACGGTGAACGTGGTGTATCGGACCTTCCTTGAAAGTAACAAGGCGGCGCCGGCGGCGAAGCCATACCGCATGACACTTCTTTCTGGAAGCATCAAAGGCGCTGTGGCGCAGATGCAGTGTGGTTACTTCAACATGATCTCTGTGGCCTGGCCTCGTCGGCTGTATACCGCTAACGACTTCCCTGCCTTGCGTTACATGATCTGATGGAGTGGATTAACTGGTATCTCGACAACGCAGTGTACGTCGATGGCGGGCGAGGCCCTATTCTGTTCGATTGCTGGGGTTTGACCCGGATAGTCAGGGCTGAGCATCTCGGTAAACGCTTGCTCCCATCGTATGGGCACCTACGCAACACCAAGCCCCGCCAGTTCACTCGGGCCTACGGCGCAGAATCAAAACTCATGGAAGAGTGTGCCGCCGAGCACGGCGCGATTGCCGCCGTGATGATTGGCTCGATCTGTGTCCACGTAGCGCTGGTCATCCAGATTGGCGATCAGTTGCGAGTTCTTGAAATCAACCCCCAGCGCGGCGCTCGATTCCTGCCACTCAGTCAGTGGCAGCGCGACCATGTGCGCGTCACCTTTCACCGAGATTCGCCATGATAGAAGTTTATGCCAGCCGTTTGCATCCGGACAAAGAGACGTACCAGACGGTTGAACGGCAGACCCTTTTGTCCTGGCTTACAGCCAATGGCATAAGCGCTGAAGCCCGTCTCGACATGCTGCCAATGTCTCTGTATCTGAACGGCACGCGGATTGTGCCCGGCCAGTGGTGCAAGACAGAATTTTCCCCCACGGATCACATCGAGATTTACCGGGAGCCGAAAGGCACAGACCCTTTTAGTATCACCTTCGCGCTCGTATTTGGCGCGAAGGCAGTGCTGACGGCTTTGACGCCAAAGATCCCATCGATCAATGCGAACAGTCAGGCCCAGGGCGATCCTCTCAACGAGGCGAACGCCAAAGGCAACGCGGTCAAGCTCAACGACATCATTCCTGAGTGCGCCGGCTACAACCCGGCGCGATACCCAGACTACGCCGCGCCACCACGCCGATACTTCGCCAGCCCGTATGAGCAGCGTATCGAGATGAATCTGGTAGTTGGCCGTGGTCGGTACTTGATTCCAGAGATTGGTGTGAAGGTCGGTGCTACGCCAATGCTTTCACTGGGAGACGATGCACGCTTCAGCATCTATGAGCCCGGTGCCGATATGTCCGGCAATCCAGCGCATCTTCACTGGTACACGGCTCCGGAAGTGGGGGCCAGCTCGAACGGGTCCGCAGGTCTTGAGCTGACGGCATCCAGCGCGCTGACAAATCAGGCCTCCGCTACAGCGCTCTCTTTCAACGGCGACGTGGTATCTGTGCCGGCCGGTGCCGGATCGTTCCCAAGCGACTGGACAGTTGGCCTACTGGTCCAGATCGCCGCGCCATACACCTACAACATCGAGGATGGAACCGGTATAGATGGGCGTGACGTGATCCGGGGAAACGTTGAAGCTCTCGGTTTTGTGGGTGGCGACCTGATCGAGATCCAGGGCGTGAACGCCGGCGTATACGTTGTTCACATCTGCAACAACACCGCAGGCCTGCAGTTAAGCTATTACGGCACAAGCGGGAGCCCAGCGGTGAACGGCCTGGCTTTAGGCGACCAGGTCATGGCTATCAGCTTTCAGGGGCTCAGATTTCGCATCTTGGCAACTTCGACCACAGTTATTCAGGTCGAACGAATCAGGTCCACCGGATCTACCGACGAGACTTGGCCGGGCTGGCCATCTATGACCTCCAACCAAGCCCAGATCAAGCTCGACAGCTCAAACCTTGAAGGCGGTTATCGAGGGCCATTTCCGGCATGTCCCGAAGGGGAGCTGGTCACTGCCATCGAGTTTGACCTTCTGTATCCGTCCGGCCTGATCTTTTTGGGAGGGAAGGGGGAGCGCAATCCTCTGAGCGGTTACACCCAGTTCGAGTACCGCGACATGAATGGGGGTGGCGGGTGGGTTGCTGCGCAGTTCACGCAGAGCGCCTCTACCCTGGATGCGGTCGGTTACACCCACCGAATCAATCTTCCATATCCGATGCGTCCCGAGTGCCGCCATAAAAAACTGATCGTCAATCAGGGCGGCAACATGGACACCGAGTACTTCGATACTGTCATGTGGCTGACGCTGAAAGGGCTGATGCAAAGCTCGACGAAGACCAGCTATGCGGGCGTGACCATGCTCACCGCAGACATCCGTGGCGGTGATCGCATTTCCTCGCAAACGGAAAACAAGATCTCAGTGGAGTGCACCCGCATCCTGCCGGTACTGCGAGGCGGGGTATGGCAGGCAGCGCAACCAACTCGGGAAATTTCCGCGTGGATTGGACACATGGCCCGCGACGTTGGTTATTCGGATATTAACGATGTTGATATTGTTGAGCTTGAGCGCCTGGAGTCCGCCTATTGGACACCGCGCGGTGAGGTCTACGACAAGATCATCACCGACGCCGATACCGTCAAGGGCTGCATGATTGAGTGCCTGAATGCAGGATTAAGCGAGCTGACCATTGACCGGGGGGTGCTGGTACCGGTTCGTGATGTGCCGCGCGGGGAAGTGTTCGATCACGTCTACAACCCACAGATCATGCTGGACGACCTGGAGATCAATTTCAGCGGCCCTAAGCTTCCTGATCAGTACGATGGCGTGGATGTCGAGTATTACGATCACGGCACGCGGCAGAACGAGGTAGTTGAGTGTCGTCTACCGACTGATGCCGGAACGAGAGTTTCGAAGATGAAGCTTGAAGGAGTTACGGACCGTGATCGAGCCTGGCGCTGGGGAATGCGCGAGCGCCGCAAGTTGATCTACCGGCAACGCACGTTCAGCTTTGACACCGAGCTTGATGCACTGAACAGCGCGTACGGCGATTACGTTGCTCTAGGTGTAAGCATTCCGGGTTATGGCCAAAGTGCAGAAATCGAAACCTACGCTGTTCAGCCGGACGGAGCTCATCTGATCGGGTCAACTGAGCCGCTTGATTGGACCCAGCCCGGAACCTATAAGGTCGTGATCCGTCGGAGGGACGGAACTGCATCCGGTCCATATATCGCCACGTTCGTGAGTGACTACCAATTCACCATTCCAGCACTGGACTTCGTGCCGGACTTGAGCGGTGAAAAAGAGCCTCCAATCATTCAGTTCGGTCACGAATCAAGATGGTGTCATCCCGCACTGATCACCAGTGTTAAGCCACGCGGCACTAAGTCCTGCGCTGTCGAGGCCGACGTGTATGACGTCCGGGTCTATGCAGACGACGATAATTTGGCGCCAGTCCTGTCATGACAATCGCCAACACCGTTTGTGAGCTACGAGCTATCCGGGTATTCTATTCTGGACAGCATGGAATTGTTCAGGATAGGTAATGACAGACGCGCCAGCAGGAAAAAAACAAAAGATTGCCTGTTGTGCAATTATGAAAAACGAGTCCCCGTATATCCATGAGTGGGTTGCACACTACACTGCGCTTGGCTTTGACCAGATATTTATTTACGAGAATGATAGCTCTGATAGAACGGCGGCTTTGCTGAAGTCGCTCGATCAGACAGGGTTCATAACATTCACAAGCTGGCCTTCCCTGGACAGAAGGTCGCCGCAAATCAGCGCATATCAAGATGCTGTGTCAAGGACTGATGCAGATTGGATATTGTTCTGTGATGCCGATGAATTTCTCATCCTCAATGAGCATGAAAATATTCACGAATTTATGGCGCCTTTCAGTGACGAAATAACCAGTGTTTGCGTTAACTGGCGGATATTTGGATCTTCTGGTCAGGAAAGCCGAACCAAAGGACTGGTTTTAGAGCGGTTCCAGAGAAGCTCAGAGATAGATTTCGACGTGAACCGTCACGTTAAGTCATTCGTGCGGCCATTTAGCATCACTGAAATGCACATTCATGCGCCGGTCACCAGCGGTCTGTCGGTGTACTCAGACGGCCGTCCCCTTGCATTCAAGGAGGGCGAGCAAGGTATCGCACCAGAGATTCGTTTGGAGATTGCGGTTATTAACCACTACTTCACCCGAACCAAAGAAGAGTGGGCTGTTAAAAAGCTTCGTGGTAATGCGAATAGATCAATCAACGCCCGAGACAAGTTCATTCGCTACCACGAGGGTCTGTTCGAAAGGCACGACAGGAATGAAGTTGAGAACATCTCCGGCGCGAAATATGTGCCTGCTATACATGAGCTTGTCAGCCGGTTCCTTGCTGACTTTTCTCGAAAGTAATCATGTAAACGGTGACCTGATAAGTCAGGTTTGACGCAAAAAGATTGCCCGCCAAGTGCGGGCTTTTTTTTGGGGCAATTATCAGTCAGCAATCCTCTGGGGTTGCCGCGATAAAATCGTTGGTCCCGACGTGGTGCGATCCGTACAAGGCTTCATAAGCACCGCCAAGCGAAGCTGCTTCGTCGAGAGCTTCTTTCTGAGTGCTATAGACAGAAACCAAGCTCCAAGGATTTGGCTGTTCAATCACAGCCCACCCCATGACCCAGCCTTCGAGCGACGGATGGGGCTTCAGGTCGGGTGAAAGTCTTACGTCTGACATCTGAATTTCCTCTAGTTAGCCTCTGAAATCAGCATAGACGAAACCTTCGGTTTGAGTGCTTCATCGCTGTTCTTGCTAACGTTTGAATCACGAGCGGGGGCACAGTTCAGCGCATATAGATGGCACTTCCTGGCCATAGCTCGCCGATACTGAGATATCAAAATCATAAATTTCCGCTTAGCAGCGGTTTTTTTTCGCCCGCAGTTTGCGTGCACCACACAAAACGGAGCAGCCGATGCAGATAACGCGCGGTGACTCATTCCTGCTGGCGCTGATCGCCAAGGTGGATGGGGTAGGGCAGGACCTGACGGATTGGGAGGTTCGAGCCTCGCTGGGAAAGGGCGGTGCGGTCATTGACGACCTCGCTGTGGGTTTCACCGATCGGGCCAATGGGGAATTCACGCTGTCGGCTGATACGGCTGACTGGCCGGTGGGCGTTGCGTCATTTGATATTCGCTACGTCACCGACACAGGACAGATAGCCACGACCGATCCGGTGTCGGTTGTGGTCAGGAAAGGGGTTACGGCATGACCATTACGACAGAAATCACCGTTGTGGCCACCGCCGAACGGCTGGTTATCAACACCCAATCGGCGCTGCGCGGCCCCGTAGGCCTGTCGCCGTACCAGGAGTGGCTTACCCAAGGCTACACCGGCAGCTATCAGGATTTTCTGGGCAGCCTCGGCGGCGGTGCTGGTGGCGGTGCGGCGGAAGCCAAGACCATCGCCGAGCTTGAGTCGACCTACCTGGCTGCTACTCACCCGCGCGAAACGGTTTTCATCACCGACCTGGGCGATCTGCCAGTGCCGGCGTATGCCATCGGCAGCACCTGGCGCCTGTTCGGCTCCAATACGGTAGTCGCCAATGATCCGGGCCCGTTCAGCATGCCGGGCTTATTCGCCCGTGGCGCGCTGGGGGCTTACTTCGAAGCATCAGACCTCGCGACCCAGCGCCAGTACAGCGACGGCACCCGACCGGTGTCCGAGCTTGGCCAGGGTGTGGGCTTGTGGCTGGATCAGTCCAAGGAGGGCGCTGTCTCCGAGAACATGGTGACCAAAAACGCCACGGGCAGCACAGGCAATAACTTCGACCGCGCCGAGCTCAATCCTGCGGCCGCCTGGGTGGCTGGTCAGTGGTATCGCATGGAAGGGACCTATGACGGCACGCTCGACACTGAGCCGGTCATCAAAATTGGTGACGATCAGATCATTCGGCCGCCTCGGGGATTCACAGGCCCGGTCTATTTCCGTGCTCCAGACAACGTGCAGGCCATCGCTCCGCTGTACATCGCGGGTGCGAACAACGGCAGCGGCGGAATTTCTTGGGCGAACCTGACTTGCGTGGCGGTCTACGGCAACCATGCCTATCAGGGCAACAATGGTCAGCGGCCTATCGCGCGCGATCAGTTCCTGTACCTGGCCGATGGCATATCGCTGACTGTCGACTTTCTTGAGGCGCTGGGCAGTGCCTGCACAGTGGTACGGGTCGTGCCGGGCTTCGGCGCCGAGTTCCTGACCGGCCAAGCGATCACGGACACGTATTCGCTCACCGGCGATATGTCGGGCGCGCTGATTATCAACCGCGCACTAACGAACAGCGAGCGCGCTGGTGTCGTGGCCTGGGCCAATGAGCTGGCCGGCGTGCGAGAGGCCAACCCTACGCTGGCGGTCACGCAGTTCAACGCGGTCAATTACTGGACCGTCCCGGTTGCACCAGGTCGCGAGATCATGTCGCGGGTGACGCACAAAATTGCGGGCGGGCCGGGCGTCACTGAGATCACGCCATGCCTGTCGTGGTTCGTGACTCGCGATGCCAGCACCGGCCTGAGCGAGAACATCGGCAACGATGGCGACGTGCGCGGTTTGTCGATGGAGTTGGAATCGACGGGCAAGGTGATCGAGTTCCTGTTCGACGTGAACTCGAAGACGGTGATCATTCCGGATGGCACAGGTGAACTGCGCGCAACGACAGTGCCTGTGTCGGCATTCAATGTAGCTGAACTGCCGTACCTGGCCACCTTCAAGATCAAGACGAAGCTGGCCTTTCCGAACGGCGGGCTCATGGCAGTGTCAGCGCGCAGCACGGCGCAGTTCGCCGGTGACCAGTCGCTGTCGTACAACCCTGCCAACACGACCACGTCGAGCATCGCCGCACCTGGGCCGATCACATGGACCGGCGCCGCGCCGGACGAGACGTTCGCCTGCTACACGCCGATCATGCTCGGGAAGTTCTCAGAGCCTGGCGCGCTGGTCGGGATGATCGACGGCACGTCGATTCCGTCATACAGCGACGACAGCCTGGGCACGACCTCGGGCACCGGGTTCTGGCAGCGCAGCCTGGAAATGATGCCTGTACAGGCGGCGGGCATTATGCGGTCCATCCCGGGTTCGAAGGTTGTGGCTGGGATCAATGACACCCGCATGCAAAGGTTCGCGCGGTATTGCACGTTCTCGGAGCTGGAAGGCGGTGCCAACGACGTGCCGCGCGGCGGTGAGAACGGCATCACGGTTCAGTCGGTTTACGCCACGCAGCTGATCCGCATGTCCGACAACCGGGCACAGGGCATTCCGCGCGTCGGCGCCTATCACCTGATGTGTGTCACGAACTGGCCTTCGGACGATGTTGGCAACGCTTATTCCACCGAAGCTGGTCAGACCGTCGTCTTCGGCTGGGGATCTGGACAGGTGGTGGACCAGTACAACGCCATGCTGTCAGCTGGGCCGTTCGATTACGTGATGCTGAGCGAAACCCTACGTGGAACCGACCGCTACAAGTGGGCGGCAAACGGTACTGCGAACTGGATCACCAACGACGGTATCCACCTGCAGCACGAAGGCCATGTGCGCAAGGCGACTGAATCCTGGCCGGTGCGATTCGCGGCCATTACCGCATGACCTCAACGAAACGACCAGACCCGCTTCGGCGGGTTTTTTATGCCTGGAGAAACCGATGAACGTGACAGACAAAGATCGCGACGTGCTGGCGCGCACCCTGTGGGCAGAAGCGCGCGGCGAAGGATTGGCGGGCATGGTGGCCGTGGCCTGGACGATCCGCAACCGGGTGAATGACGGCAAGGATCGATCGTGGTGGGGCGAGGGGTATGCTGGCGTGTGCCAGAAACCGTGGCAGTTCAGTTGTTGGAACGCGAACGACCCGAACTATCCGTTCCTCACTGGCATGAAGATGATCCCTTTCCGAGAGCTGGCGCAGTGTCGTATTGCTGCTGATCAAGTGGTCGATGGGAAGGTGCCTGACCCGACCGGCGCGGCTACCCACTACTACGCCACCACGATGCCGAAGCCGCCGAAGTGGGTCGTGGGCGCCAAGCAGACATTGAAGCTGGGGCATCACATCTTCTTCAAGGACGTGCCGTAAGCGGAGGGAGTTACGCGGGCCTGACGCTTTCCAAAACTTCAGACATACGTTGCCATTCACAGGCGCTATATATCCCTTGATAGCGAAGGCTTAAACAGTAAGCCACTAATTGGGAATGCAGTCCTTCAGACCTGGAGGATCTAACGGCATCGACCATCTCGTCCACGATTGATCTAAGTCGATTCATTGCGATAACGCCATCCTCTTCCATACGCTTGTCTCCGAACAGTCACGAACCCAATAAAGAGATAATGAGAACTCGCGGTTTTGGCGAGGTTCGATGCCAGGCATATTAGAGCGGATATTCGATCCAGCTATATAAAATCATGGGAGGTTTTCAGTCGTTAACGCTGTGCGAGGCATCCGACTGGATCCATCGCGGCTAACCTCGGAAAATAATTTTCGGCATTTATACCCAACATTGGCTAGGGTTTCTACTCAGATCAAACGTTTGGGAGGTGCAAGGATGACCAGTGTAGGTGCTCGATTGAACGAAGAGCGGAATCGGTTGGACATGAGCATGACGTCGTTCGCTGCGATAGGAGGGGTGCAACTGAATGCTCAACGACAGTACGAACGGGACGAGCGTTATCCTAGAGCAAACTATTTCGAGGCAATTGCAAGTGCAGGAGCTGACGTTCTATATGTTCTGATTGGCGTGCGTAGTGCAATGGACTCTGATGGCCTCACAAATGAGGAGCGGCTAATGATGACGTCCTACCGGTGCTTGAGGGTAGATTCTCAGGGAGTGTTCCGCCACTTGCTCGGCTCATTGACAAGAAAGCCCGTTGCTGTTCCTGGCTGTTAGGATTTTACCGCCGATTTTGCGAGCTCTTAACAGCCAGGCCTGAGTTTTGGGCGGACAAAAAGACAAAACGCCGCCGCTCATTTCCGACTTATCACATTACGTCGATTTGCTCTGCGTCCATCTTTTTGTGGCAACCGCTGCACAATCAAACCGCACGTTACCGAATCAAGCTTGTTGCTCAGTTTACATATCAATTGGCGTTTGATGCGCCCATGGTGACACATCAATCCCGCTTCGAGGTTGTAGCTGGAGTAGATGCAATGAGCAGCTCAGAGAAGCTTGTGAAATGGAGTTATTTTTGGAGAATTGCAGAGGGCGTCATCTTTTGCAGGACCTGCCGGGCCGAGCAAGCCGAGGTTGAAGCATCGTGCGCATTCGAACACGCCCGTGGATGTGGGCACGCCCAGTATGAAGATCATCCATGGGAGGACCTACACAAAATAGAGGCTGAAGCACTGGGGTAATGGCATGGACTTGCGCTTTGTTGGGGTTTTAATACTGTTGACGCTCATCTGGGTTACGGTTGCGCTGGCTACCATGTGGGAAATTTACTGAGAAGCCAGATACTCAAGCCGCATCTGTATCGCGGCTTCGATCATCACGAATAGCTCCTCGATGTCGCTATCCCTCAGCGACTTCGCAACCTCAAACCCTCGCACGACTCCCTCCGCATACCGGCCAACGATTCGCGTCGTATCAGCATCCACTGCCGTGCTGATCATCGACAGCAGCCGTTGAATCTCCTCGCGATACCTTGGCGGCAACTGTCCCTCATCCAAAATCATGATTCCTTCTCCTTTGGCACCACTGCCATGCGGTCGGCCGGATACTGCCGCATGAATTCCATGCTTTCGTTGGCTGGCGCATCGAGCCAGTCGTTGTAGAGCCCGGCGGGCAGAATTACCACCATCCGCTTTTCGTCGTCCGGCTTGTGATAATCCCGCATGAAAGTATGGTCGTCGGCGTTGATGGTCAGCATGGAATAGCTGTGCACGATCTCGCCTTCTGGATTGCGCCACCACTCCCACAGGCCCGCGATGCCCAGCAGTTCACCGTCTGCCCGGGCAATCCGTGTCGGGATGGCCTTACCGGAACGCCAGTCGGGTTCGTAAATTGCTGCGGCGGGAATAATGCAGTGCTGCCTGTTCTTCCAGGCACTGCGGAAAGATGGTTTCTTCGCGGCCGTTTCCGATCGGGCGTTGTACGTGCGCCGGGCAATCTTCGGGTCTTTGCTCCAGCCAGGGATCAGGCCGAAGGATCCAGACAGCATTTCAAGTGCGGGGCCAGGCTCGTCCTGGCCTTCGTCGCGCTCGGGTCGCCGCAGGAATGGGCCCATGTAGGTCGGCCACAAATCAAGCCTGCCTTGCTCCGGACCCTCAACACCGAACGCTTTCATGATCTGCGGGTGCGACGGGGCTTCGTAATGGCTGCACATGGCGCACCTCTATCAATCCGTTTTCGTCACCGGTTGACCGCGCATGGACAGAGGAAGTTTGCTCGGGCACTCAGGATCTTCGAGAAAGCCTTGGCCATCGCAGGCTTCGCAGTCCTCACGCAGATAAAAGCGATCGCAGCAGATCGAGCAGCGACGGAAGATCGAGAAGTTTTCTTTTTCCCACAGTTCGACGTACAGAGCCATGTTGCCTTCTTCCAGGGCGATCAGTGCCGCGTCGACTGTCGCGCGGTAGCAATCCGGATCGTCCAGGCGAGTCCTAGCTACGCCTGCAAACAACCGGTTGCGTTCGACCAGCGTCAGCTTCTGCCCGGTTTCCGTGAAGATGTGCCGGTCGATCAGTTCGCCATAGGGTTGGTACGACCGCGTGACGATTTTGGATTGACCGTCGGCGCGCTGGATCTGGGCGAAGAAATCCATCGGGCCTGGCTGCGCCATACCCGCGCTCAGGAAATATCGATTCCCACGGATGCTCCCAACCTGTTCGCCGCCGGCGTTGTAAACGTCGTAATCCGATGCGGGGTGCCGCCAATCGGCGGACGTCTCCTCGGTGAAATGGCAGAAGGCGGCGTTTGCAAGTTCAACCATGTCGAAGCGTTCCAGCGGGTCAATGGCGCCAAGGTCCAACAGCCGGTCGGTGAGGCGCATCAGATATTTATAGTGGGCAAGGGGGTTAAGCCACAGCCGTCGGTTGTCGATCTGTTGATGCCAGTCGGCAAGAATCTCGTCCTTCTGAGGGATATCCATGATGCGCACTTAATCAGAATACTGTCTGTATATACAGTAATTCAGTTGAGGCAGGATGACGAAGTTCATCTGACGGGCAGTCGTAAAAAGGGAGGAAGGTAGTAGTCGGCAGGACGCCGGTTGGAGGGAGAGGTCTTTAATTCACAGCCGAAACGGGTCGCGCTGGAGTGGTCTGTATGGACGCTTGCGGATGGAAGATGTGGTGATTCTCGTACCACTTTTTGTACCAAACCAGTGCCCTACAGGGGTATTTCGGGGGGTTAATCCCCCCCTGCAAGCCTTTAAAACCCCCGGACTAAGCACACCAGCTAATCCGCACATAAAGTCCTTACCGGTTTTCCGTTGGGGAACGTGGACGGGAAGTCCGGCCACCCAAAGACTGACCAGCAGGATTTGTGAGAGTTTTAGAACGTTCGGTTATAAGGGCCGTAGGTGGTCGCAAGAGTTTTGCGTTTGCTTTCGATTCTGGCCGCACTCCTACGCCCTCCGGGCAGAGCGCGGTCGCAATGTCGCTTTTGATTCTGGCCGCAGGCCGTAGGAGTCCGGCTTGCCGACGATCTGCCGCGAAGCGGCAGCAAACGGTTGAATGCGGTGTGTCAGCCAGACCGCGTATCGACATTCAGGACTGCTGCGCAGCCCATCGCCTGCAAGCAGGGCTCCTACGCCCTCCGGGCAGAAGCGCGGTCGCAATGTCACTTTTGATTCTGGCCGCAGGCCGTAGGAGTCCGGCTTGCCGACGATCTGCCGCGAAGCGGCAGCAAACGGTTGAATGCGGTGTGTCAGCCAGACCGCGTATCGACATTCAGGACTGCTGCGCAGCCCATCGCCTGCAAGCAAGGCTCCTACGCCCTCCGGGCAGAAGCGCGGTCGCAATGTCGCTTTTGATTCTGGCCGCAGGCCGTAGGAGTCCGGCTTGCCGACGATCTGCCGCGAAGCGGCAGCAAACGGTTGAATGCGGTGTGTCAGCCAGACCGCGTATCGACATTCAGGACTGCTGCGCAGCCCATCGCCTGCAAGCAAGGCTCCTACGCCCTCCGGGCAGAAGCGCGGTCGCAATGTCGCTTTTGATTCTGGCCGCAGGCCGTAGGAGTCCGGCTTGCCGACGATCTGCCGCGAAGCGGCAGCAAACGGTTGAATGCGGTGTGTCAGCCAGACCGCGTATCGACATTCAGGACTGCTGCGCAGCCCATCGCCTGCAAG
>Ga0247730_1000328_pt1 | contig 39270 bp, 38 predicted proteins | sample UWRJL073202C2_FD_180959 | JGI IMG/M metagenome (GOLD analysis project Ga0247730, IMG submission 180959) | Plant litter microbial communities from Arlington Agricultural Research Station in Wisconsin, United States - UWRJ-L073-202C-2 | ecosystem: Environmental > Terrestrial > Plant litter >... | reverse complement strand
GGCAGCGACCGCACTCGGTGCACGTCGTGAAGTCGAGGATGCCCTTCCAGGAGAAGTCCTCGACCTTGCCGACGCCGAGCTTCGCGAAGTCGTCCTCATCGAGGTCGTCCATGTCCTCGAGGTCGAGCGCCTTGCCCTTGATGTAGATGGGCTGCAGGCCGCCGAGGGCCGTGCCGCCGTCGCTCTTGCGCTTGAACCAGATGTTGGGCCAGGCCGTGAACCGGTGCCACGCGACACCCATCGTGACGTTGCGGGCGATGACGATGAGCCACACCATCGCGAGGGTGATCTTGAACATCGCGACGAAGTAGATGACGTTCTTCAAGCCCTGCTCGGACTCGGGGTAGAGCAGGTCGCCGACGTACGAGCTGAGCGGGAAGTGGGCCCGTCCGCCGTGCTCGCCGCCGTGGAAGTTCTCGATGAGCTTGTACTCGGCGCCGCGGATGAACAGGATCGCCGCGCCCTCGAGCATCGCCATGACCTCGACGAAGTACGCCTGCCAGAACGTCGAGCCGAAGAAGCGGCTCTTGCGGTCGAGGCGGCGCGGGTGGTTCCACTGGCGCACCGCGATGAGGTAGACGATGCCGATCGTGCTGAGCAGTCCGAGACCCTCGGCGGCCCACTCGTACGGGTACCAGTGGCCGACGATCGGCCACGCGAAGTCGGCGTCGAACAGCTGGAAGAAGCCCTGCAGCACGGCGGTGCTGAGGAAGATGAAGGCGGCGTAGACGAACCAGTGGGCGACCGCGACGGCCCTGCGCTGGAACATCCGGGTGTGGCCGAACGTCTCGATGAACATGTTCACCGTGCGCTGGACCGGTTTGTCACGGCGGCCGATGAGCGGCTGACCGGTGCGGAGCACCTTCAGCATGTCGCGCACGGCCTTGGTGATGAGTGGCAGTGCAACGGCGGTGATGGCGAGCGACACGACGATCGCGACGACCTGCATGACGGCCTCAACTTTCTAGCGACAAGCCAGTCCTGACAAACGACCCTGACAGTAAGGGTGACATTAACCGGTCAGTAACCTGTGCGCCGAGTAAGGCTTGCCAAAGGCGGCGTCAGTGAAAGGTGTGTCACATCGCCTCGACAGGTACCCGTCACGTGCGCCGTTGCTCGCCCTTGACCGGGACGAGCGGGATCGCGATGAGCGGGAAGACCGCGACCGCCGCGAACGTGAAGCCGAAGCCGCGGCCCTCGACCACCGCACCGACCAGCGGCGGGACGAGCGCCGACACGATGTACTGGCCGGTGTTCTGCAGGCCCATCGCGCGTCCGGACCAGTAGGGCCCGCCGATCTCGGCGACCGACGTGAACGCCAGGCCGTTGTCCGCGACCGTGATGGTGGTGGCGATGACGATGAGCGCGATCCCCAGGGGGGTGCCCGACAGCAGGCCCAGCGACAGCATCGTCGCGGCGGCGGCGATGGCCACGATGCGCATGGGTCCGAGCCGGCTGCCGACGACGTCGGACCACCAGCCGGCACCGATCCGTCCGGCCGAGCCGAGCACCTGGGTCGCGGCGACGAGGGCGCTGGCGCCGAAGGTCGACCATCCCTTGTCGTCGGTCAGCCAGACCAGCATGTAGGTCCACACCGTGAACTGTGGGATGACCAGCAGCGCGGACGCGAGGTGGATGCGCGTCAGCCGGTTGTCGCGGGTGTACGGATTGTCCAGCTGCCCGCTGTCGGCCGCCTCTGCGCGGGACGGTCGAGGCGGGTCGACGATGAGCCAGCCCGACAGCACCGTCGCCGCCGCGCAGATCCCGGCGACGATCAGCAGGGTGGTGCGCAGGCCGTCCGCCTCGACGACGTTGGGGATGAGCAGGGCGCCGGCGCCGACACCGAGCGGGAGCGCGGTCTGGCGGATGCCCATCGCGGTGCCGCGGCGGTGCGCCGGGAACCAACCGACGACCACGCGTCCGCTGGCGGAGTTGGTGCTGCCGGCGCCGATGCCGCCGATCAGGAACCAGAGCGCGAGCACGGGGAGCGACGACGAGAGGGCGGCGCCCACCGCCCCGACCGTCACGATCGCGAGACCGAGGGTCATCGTGGCGCGCTCGCCGATCCGGTCGGCGACCAGGCCCCAGACCACGAGCGTCACCATGATCCCGGCGAACGGAGCTGCCACGATCAGGCCTGCTTGCTGCAGTGTCAGGCCGCGCTCGTCCCGCAGGTAGCTGAGGAGGAACGGTGCCCCGTTGACGAAGATCGTGCCCGCGACCTGGCCCAGCATCGAGACGCCGAGCATGAGCCAGCGGTTCGGCGCGTGCGTCACTTCCGACATGGTGTCCACATCCTGATACGAGTTGTCTCAGGATTCAGGATACTCCGCCGCAGGAGGGGTCAGCGGCCGAGGGCACCCACGTGGGCCAGCGCCTGCTTGAGCAGCACGCCGCGGCCGCCCTCCATGTCGGCCAGCACGTCGGGGTGCGCGGCCTCCTCCGGCGTGAGCCAGGTCAGCTCGAGGGCATCCTGCCGCGGATTGCACTCGCCCGTGACGGCCACGATGTACGCCAGCGCGACGGCGTGCTGGCGCGGGTCGTGCAACGGCGAGACGCCGGGGAACGGGAGGTACTCGGCCACCGTGAACGGCACGACGGACGTCGGCAGCTGCGGGAACGCGGTCGGGCCGAGGTCCTTCTCGAGGTTGCGCAGGAGCGCGTCGCGCACGGACTCGCCGTGCAGCACGCGACCCGACACGAGGGTGCGGGTCATGGCGCCGGTCGTCGCGGAGCCGCGCAGCAGGACGCCGATGTGCTCGACCGTCCCGAACGCGTCGACGCGGACCGGGACGGCCTCCACGTACAGGATGGGGACCCGGGCGCGGGTCTCGTCGAGGGCGAACTCGGGGAGCCAGCCGGGATTCGGGTCAGGGGTGCGCACGGACATGGCCACATTCTGTCCCATGGTGTGAAGTCCACCCGCGACTCGCCCACCCGGGTGACACCGGTGACCTGGTCATCGCGGTGGCGACGCGCCCGCCTGGTGGCAGCATGAGGTGGTGATCAACGGCGGAGTCTCGTTCTGGTGGCAGCAGATCGGCGTCCCGGAGCCCCGGGACGCGCTCGACGGCGATCTCGCCTGCGACGTCTGCATCGTCGGCGGCGGGCTGAGCGGACTCTGGACGGCCTACGCGTTGGCGGCGAGCGACCCGACGCTCGACATCGTCGTGCTGGAGGCGGAGTTCGTCGGGTTCGGTGCGTCGGGACGCAACGGGGGCTGGCTGTCGGCGGAGCTCTCCGGGAGCAAGGAGCGGTACGGGGCGACGCACGGACGCGAGGGCGTCACGGCGCTCGTCGGGGCGATGGAGCGCGCGGTCGACGACGTCATCGAGGTCTGCCGCGTCGAGGGCATCGACGCCGACGTCGTCAAGAACGGCGTCCTGTACGTCGCGCGGTCGCCGGCCCAGCTCGTCCGGATGCACGAGGGCCTCGCGGACGACGCGTCGTGGGGCATCGGCCCCGAGCACCAGTGGGAGCTCACGGCGGCCGAGGCGGGTGATCGACTCCGCGTCGACCGCGTCCTGGGTGCCACGTTCAGCCCGCACTGCGCGCGGGTGCAACCGGCCAGGCTCGTCGCCGGTGTGGCCGCGGCGGTCGAGCGCCGTGGCGTCCGCATCCTCGAACGGTCGCGGGTGACGCACATCGACCCGGGCGTGGCGACGACCGAGCGGGGCAAGGTCCGCGCGCCCCGCATCCTGCGCTGCCTGGAGGGCTACACGGCGTCCGTCGCCGGCCAGCGCCGCACGTGGCTGCCGATGAACTCCGCGATGGTCGTCACGGAGCCGCTGCCCGACGCCGTCTGGGACGAGATCGGGTGGGCCGGTGCGGAGCTCCTGGGCGACAACGCCCATGCCTACTGCTACGCGCAACGCACCGCCGACGGGCGGATCGCCGTGGGCGGACGCGGCATCCCGTACCGGTTCGGGTCGCGCACCGACACCGACGGCGAGACGCAGGACTGGACGGTCGAGTCCCTCACCGGCATCCTGCACGACATGTTCCCGGCCACGCGCCGGTCGCGCATCGACCACGCGTGGTGCGGGGTGCTCGCCGTCCCGCGCGACTGGTGCGCGAGCGTCAGCTTCGATCCGGCGACGGGTCTCGGGTGGGCCGGCGGATACGTCGGCAGCGGTCTCACGACGACGCACCTGGCCGGCCGGACGCTCGCCGACCTGGCGACCGGGCGCGACACCGACCTCACCCACCTGCCCTGGGTCAACCGGCCGGTCCGGCGGTGGGAGCCCGAGCCGTTCCGCTGGCTCGGCGTCCGGGCCATGTACGGCCTGTATCGCGAGGCCGACCGTCGCGAGGACCGCGGCCTGACCCGTCCCAGCCGCCTGGCCCGCCTCGGCAACGCCCTCACCGGCCGTTGAGCGACATCGCGGTACAGTCGTCCCACACGACAGGGGAGCGCCACGCAGAGGGCGCTGAGAGTGCGGATCCGCCGCAGACCCTTGAACCTGCACCGGTTAGTACCGGCGAAGGGAGTCACGATGAGTTCTGCAACCACGTCCAGGACGAGGTTCGACGTGCGCTACCGCACGATCGACCTGGTCACCATCACCACCCTCGGTGTCGCGTTCGGCGTCATCTTCTGGGGCTGGGGCAAGCTGTACGAGCCGCTCAGCGGGCTGGCGGTCTTCTCGTTCCCGCCCAGCTCGGCGCTGCTCGGCGGCGTCTGGCTGACGGCCGGCGTCGTGGGTGGCCTGATCATCCGCAAGCCCGGTGCCGCGTTCGCCACCGAGTTCATCGCCGCCGCGGTGTCGACGTTCATCGTCGGCGGCACGCAGTGGGGCTGGAGCGTCTACGCATCCGGCTTCTGGCAGGGGCTCGGCGCCGAGCTGGTCTTCCTGCTGTTCTTCTACCGGCACTTCCTGCAGGGGCGTCGCGGTGTCGTCGTGGCGGTCCTCGCCGGTGCCGCGGCCGCGGCGTTCGAGGCCGTCTACGAGTGGACGGGCTACTACTCGTACTGGGACATGGACTACAAGCTCGCGCACCTCGGGTTCTTCGTCGTGTCGGGCATCGTGATCGCCGGGGTCGGCGGCTTCGCGCTCGTCACGGCGCTCGCCAAGGCGGGTGTGCTCGACGCCTTCCCGGCCGGGCGCGAACACGTCACCGAGGTATGACGGCTTGAGGGGCTAGCGAGTGCGTGCGGGTGAGGTCCGCCTCGCGGGCTTCACGTGGCGTCCGATCGGTCGGCGCCATCCCGTCGTCGCCGGGCTCGATCTCGCGGTCGAGCCCGGCGAGCGCGTGCTGCTCGTCGGGCCCAGTGGTGCGGGCAAGTCGACGCTCCTGAACGGTCTGGCCGGGGCACTCGGCTCGACGATCGCCGGCGACCTGGGCGGCTCCGCCGAGGTGGGTGGACGGCTGGGGCTCCTCCTGCAGAATCCGGCCGATGCGGTCGTGGCCGAGCGCATGGGGCGCGACGTCGCCTTCGGCCCGGAGAACGCCGGGATGTCGCGCGACGACATCTGGTCGCGGGTCGACGAGGCGCTGGACGCCGTGGGGCTCACGTATGGTCGCGACCACTTCACGGCGGCGCTCTCCGGCGGTGAGCAGCAGCGGCTCGCGCTCGCGGGCGTCCTCGCGATGCGTCCGGACGTCCTGCTGCTCGACGAGCCGACGTCGATGCTGGACGCCGACACGGCGGCGAGCGTCCGGGAGGCCGTCCTGGCGGCGTCCGGCGACCGGACGCTGATCGTCGTCGAGCACCGCATCGAGCCGTGGCTCCCGCACGTCGACCGCGTCGTGGTGCTGGCCCCCGGCGGGACGGTCGTCAGTGACGGCTCGGTGGCATCGTTCCTCGGCGGCCCGCCACCGTCCGGTGTGTGGATGCCGGACGTGCCCGCGCCGGCTCCGCTCGACGTCCCGCTCGACCTGGTGCGTCCGGAGGTCGAGGCGTTGACCGTGACGGCGTCCGACGTCTCGGTCGAGCTGGTCATGCGGACGCTCCGCGGGACACAACGCACGCAGGCCCTCACGGGGCTGACGGCCGCGATCGAACCCGGCCGGGTCTCGGGGTTCACGGGCCCGAGTGGCGCCGGCAAGTCGACCGCACTGGCGGTGCTCGGCGGGCTGCTCAAGCCGGCGAGCGGCGCGGTGGCGCCCGAGCTGCGGCGGCGCAGGTCCGTCGCCCTCGCCGCCGTGGTCGGCTGGGTGCCGCAGAACCCCGAGCACGGGTTCCTGACGTCGACGGTCGCCGACGAGGTCGGTCACACGTCCCGCCGGGTCGGGCGTCAGGTCGACGTCATGGCGGTGCTCGACGTGTTCGGCCTCGAGCGGTTCGCCGGCTCCAACCCGTACCGGCTGTCCGGTGGCGAGCAGCGACGTCTCGCGCTGGCCGCCGCGCTCGCGCACCGGCCCGGCATCGTCCTGCTGGACGAGCCCACCGTCGGCCAGGATCCCGGCACGTGGGCTGCCGTGGCCGGCTGGATCGCGTCGTCGCGCGCGGGGGGCGCCACCGTCGGCGTCTCGACCCACGACGCCGACCTGTCCCTCGACGTCGAGCACCGCATGCGCGCGGGGGTGCTCGCATGAGGTCTGCCGTGCTGCGCGCCAACCCTCTCGCGCAGCTGTCGATCGGGCTCTTCTCCCTGCTCGGGTCGTTCTGGATCGACAGCCTCGCGGTGGCGCTCATCGCCTTCGGCGCATACGTCGTCGCGGCGGTGCTGCTGCTCCCGGGCTGGCGCTACCCGCTGCTGTGCCTGGCGTTCACGGCGATCGCCGCGGTCACCATCGTCTACTCGACGTGGCGCCTCGGTGGTCACGACCTGGAGGAGGCGTTCACGGCCGGACTGCGGATCGTCGTCCTGGCGTGGCCGGGGTCGGTCATGGCGGGGTACGTCGATCCGTCGCGACTGGCCGACTACCTCGCGCAGACGCTCCGGCTGCCGGCGCGGCTGATGGCCGCCTTCGCCGCGGCGCTGCAGAGGTTCACCGGCTTCGGGCTGGCGTGGCAGCAGATGGAGCGGGTCCGGCGCGTGCGAGGCTTCGGCGCGACCCGCAACCCCGTGTCGAACGCGCGTCACGCGGCCAACATGTCGTTCGCGCTGCTGGTGCAGGCGATGCGCGGTGCGACCTCGGCGTCGATCGCGATGGACGCGCGGGGTTTCGCCACGGCGCAGGGACGGACGTGGGCCCTGCCGGCGCCGTGGGTGCGTCTGGACGTCGTCGCGATCGTCGTCGCGGCGGTGCTGGGCGTCGTCCCGGCGTTCGCCCGCCTTGCGTCGTAGCAGGCGAGGGCCCTGACCCTCACTCGCGATGACACGACAGAACCGTCTCTGGCGCGGCGTGGCGCCTTGCGGCTAGGGTGCCAACTAAGCAAGCGCTTAGCGACGTACCCACAGCCGGAGGTTCACCCATGACCCGCGTGTTCGACCATCTCGACGCCTTCAAGGCCGCAGCCGGCGAGGAGCTCGGCACCAGCGAGTGGCTCACCGTCACCCAGGAGCAGATCAACACGTTCGCCGATGCCACCGGAGACCACCAGTGGATCCACGTCGACGCGGAGCGTGCGGCGTCCGGTCCGTTCGGCACCACGATCGCGCACGGCTACCTCACGCTGTCGCTGCTGCCCACGTTCGCCGAGCAGATCTACTCGATCGACAACCTCGCGTTCGGCATGAACTACGGCGCCAACAAGGTGCGGTTCCCGCTGCCGGTGCCGGTGGACTCGCGCCTCCGTGCCACCGCGACCCTGGTCGAGACCAAGGACATCGCGATCGGGACGCAGACCATCGTCAGCTTCGTGGTCGAGCGCGAGGGGGCGGACAAGCCCGTCTGCATCGCCGAGGTCGTCTACGTCATGGCAGGGGCCTGACATGCACTTCGCCTTCGACGACACGACGAACGCCCTGATCGAGAAGGTCAACGCCTTCATGGAGGCCGAGGTCTACCCGGCCGAGGCGGTCTTCAAGCAGCAGGTCGAGCAGGCGTACGCCGACGACGTGTGGTCGTTCCCGCCGATCGTCATGGAGATCCGCGCCAAGGCCAAGGCACAGGGCCTCTGGAACTTCTTCGACCCCGGCGAGCACGGCGCCGGCCTCACCAACCTGCAGTACGCGCCGATCGCCGAGATCACGGGTCGCAGCATCCAGATCGCCCCGGCGGCGTTCAACTGCGCGGCGCCCGACACCGGCAACATGGAGGTGCTGGGCATGTTCGGCACCGACGAGCAGAAGAAGCAGTGGCTCGAGCCGCTCCTCGCCGGTGACATCCGCTCCGCGTTCGCGATGACCGAGCCGCAGGTGGCCTCGTCCGACGCGACCAACGTCGAGCTGAGCATCGTCCGCGACGGCGACGAGTACGTCATCAACGGCCGCAAGTGGTGGATCACCGGGGCCATGAACCCCGACTGCAAGATCTTCATCGTGATGGGCAAGACCGATCCGGCCGCCGCACGGCACCGCCAGCAGAGCCAGATCCTCGTCGAGCGCGACACCCCGGGCCTCGAGATCATCCGCGGCATGCACGTCTTCGGGTACCACGACCGTGACCACGGCGGCCACGCCGAGCTGCGCTTCACGGACGTCCGGGTGCCGGTCGGCAACCTCATCGGCGGCGAGGGCGAGGGCTTCGCGATCGCGCAGGCGCGGCTCGGACCGGGACGCATCCACCACTGCATGCGCTCCCTCGGCATCGCCGAGCGCGCGATCGAGATGATGAGCAGGCGGGCGTCCGAGCGGGTCGCGTTCGGCAAGCCGATCGCCGAGCAGGGGGTCGTGCGCGACTGGATCGCGGAGTCCCGGGTCAGGGTCGAGCAGCTGCGACTGTTGATCCTGAAGGCTGCGTGGCTCATGGACACGGTGGGCAACAAGGGTGCGCACACCGAGATCCAGGCCATCAAGATCGCGACGCCGCAGACCGTCGAGTGGATCCTCGACAAGGCCATCCAGGTGCACGGTGCCGGCGGCCTGTCGCAGGACTTCCCGCTCGCCGAGTGGTTCGCCGGGATGCGGACGCTGCGCTTCGCCGACGGACCGGACGAGGTGCACAAGAACGCCCTCGCCAAGGCGGAGATCCGCAAGTGGAGCTGACGGCCGACACCGTCGCCGTCGTCACCGGGGCCGCGAGCGGCATCGGCGAGGGCATCGCGCAGCGGCTGCTCGAGCGGGGTGCCTCGGTCGTCCTCGGCGACCTCGACGCCGCCCGGCTCGACGCGACGGCCACGCGCCTGGACGGCGACCACCCCGGCCGGGTCGCGCACGTCGCCGGCGACGCCGCGGACGCCGACCACATCGCCGCGCTCATCGCGGCGGCACCCGGCGACGTCGACCTGTACGTCGCCAACGCCGGGGTGTTCCGCGGCTTCGGCCTCGAGGCGCCGGACTCCGACTGGGCCACGGGGTGGGACGTCAACGTCATGGGCCAGGTGCGTGCGGCGCGGGCGCTCGTCCCGGGATGGGTCGACCGCGGCGCCGGGACGTTCGTCAGCACCGCGTCCGCCGCGGGTCTCCTCACGCAGCTCGGCTCACCGACCTACTCGGTCACCAAGCACGCGGCGGTCGGCTTCGCGGAGTGGCTGGCCGCGACGTACGGCGACCAGGGCGTGCAGGTCTGCTGCCTGTGCCCGATGGGCGTGCGCACCGACATGTTCGAGCAGGGGCGCACGAGCGAGGACGAGCGCGGGAGGCTCGCGATGCAGTCGGTCGCCGCGGCCGGTGCGACGATCACCCCGCTGGACGTCGCGGACACGCTGCTCGAGGCCGTCGCGGCCGGGACGTTCTTCGCGCTCCCGCACCCCGAGGTCGGCACGATGTACGCCCGCAAGGCGGCGGACACCGATCACTGGGTGGCAGGGATGCAGCGCTTCCGCACGTCCCTCCAACCCTGACCCCCGGCCCTCGACCGAAATTTGGCGTCGGAGCAACCGTTCGACGGCGATCTGGCCCGTGGAACGGTTGCTCAGGGGCCAAATCTTGGTTCGGGGGTCGGGTCAGGTGAGCCAGGGGGCGGCGGCGCGGGTGTGGGCGGCCTTCTTCTCCGGCGCCATGGCGTCGTACATCCGGGTCATCATGGTCGAGCGATGGTTGCCCTCGAAGACCTCGCGGTGGTCGCGGACGAACGTCCAGTAGAGGCCGTCCCAGGCGGTCGTCCAGTCGCCGGTCGGCAGGTCCGACATCTTGCGCAGGTAGTTGCTGCCCGACACGTACGGCTTCGTGGTGATCGCCTCGCCGGCCGCGAACTGGCTCATGGCGTAGACGTTCGGCACCATGACCCAGTCGTACGCGTCGACGTACATCTCCATGAACCACTCGTAGACCGCCTCCGGATCAGTGCGCAGCAGGCACATGGCGTTGCCCGCGATCATGAGGCGTTCGATGTGGTGGCTCCACCCCCGCTCGAGCACCCGCTCGACGACGAGATCGACCGGCGGCAGCCCGGTCGAGGCGGTCCACCAGCCGGAGTCCAGCGGTCGGGTGTGCCGCAGCCGGTTGCTCGACCGCATGCGCCGGCCGTACAGGACGTACGTCGCGCGCATGTACTCGCGCCAGCCGATGACCTGCCGCACGAATCCCTCGAGCGACGGCAGGTCGACGCCGTCGGACGCGTCGAGCGCTCGCGCCACGACATCGACCGGTGACAGCAGCCCGACGTTCAGGGCGGGCGTCATGACGGAGTGGAAGAGGAACGGGTGCTCGGCGCTGACGGCGTCCTCGAACGGCCCGAACTCGGCGAGGCGCTCGGCCAGGAACAGCTCGTACGCCGCCTCCGCCTCGTCGTGCGACGTCGGCCAGCTGAACGAGTCCGCCGACCCGGGATTGTCCGGGAAGGCCTCCTGGACCCACTCGATCGCCGCGTCGACCTCGGGGTGGCGGTCCGGCCACTGCAGGTCGGGGACCGGGTGCTTCTTCGGCAGCTTCTTGCGGTTCTCGGCGTCGTACGACCAGTGACCGCCGACCGGCTGGTCGCCGTCCACGAGGATGTCGAGCCGCTGGCGCTGCCAGGAGTAGAAGTGCTGCATGCGCGCCGGATGGCGTCCGAACCAGTCGCCGATCTGCTCCCGCGTTGTCAGGAAGTTGGGGGACTCGAGGACGTCCGCCGGGTCGTGCCCGGCATCGGCGAGGGCTTGCTGAAGGTCGCGGGAGAGCCAGTCGTCGACGACGTCGAACACCGACACGTGCGTCGGCCGCAGGCGCTCGAGCAGCGCGGCGAGGCGGGTGCCGGAGGTCGTGCCGGCATCCGTCTCGACGACCTCGACGTCGAAGGACGCCTCCCGCAGCCGCTCGGCGAAGCGTCGCATCGACGCCCGGTGCAGGATCAGCTTCTGGACGTGGAAGCGGTACTGGCGGAAGAACAGGTCGTCCTCGACGAGGACGAAGACCGTCCCGTGGGGAGCGTCGAGGTGCTCCACGAACAGCTGGTGCGGGTAGACGAGCCGGACGGGCTGCTGACGGCTCATCCCTCGACGGTACTGAGGTCTGGGCCGTCCGCGACCTCAGCGCGGCGGGAGGGCGTCGGCGACGATCTCGGCCATGGTGGCGTAGCCACGGTCGTTGGGGTGGAAGTGGTCGCGCGAGAGCTTGCCCCGCCACGAGCGCATCCGCGGGTCGCGGAACTCGGCGATCCTGACGCGTCCGGCCGCAGCGGCCTCGTCGACCTGGCGGTTGAACTCCAGCGCCCCCGCCTGGCCACCCGGCTGCGTGCCGATGATCGACCCCTGCGGCAGGCGGTGGAGCAGTTCGTCGAGCGCGGCGGGCAGGCCCGGACGCAGCCTCTTGCTGATCAGGTCGTTGCTGCCGATGACGACCGTCACGAGATCGGGCGGGACGCCGAGCGACTCCATCGCCGGGATCTGCCGTTCGAGGACGTCGGTGACACGGCCGCCGTAGACGGACAGGTTGATCAACCGGTGCTCCGGCAACGACTCCGCCAGCTGCCCCACCCAGCCACGGTCGTAGGCGCTCGCACCGACGCCCTGCGCCATGGAGTCGCCGAACGCGACCCACAGCGGGCCGTCCGCCCGGGCGGCCTCCCGGTTGTGCTGCTCCCAGTCCTCGGCGTACGGCTGGATCTGGCGCTGGACCGAACGCACACCGGGCAGCAGCAGGCTCGCGAGCGAGACGATCGGCCCATTCGGTCGCCCGCTCAGGTTGGAGTACTCGAAGCCCGTCCCGGTCATGGATCCAGTCAAGCAGGACGTTCCACGCCCCGCGTAGGCTTGCGAGAGACATGTCAGGGAGAGGGCAGATGACGAGCGTGCGGGGCATCCGGATCATGAGCGTCGCCGCGGCGGTCGTGCTGGTGGCGTACGTGATCGGTGGCATCGCCGACGCCGACCTCGGTTCGTCCGCCTCCGTCGCCCGGATCGTGGTGCTGGTCGCCGCGGCGGTCGTCGCCGTCGTCGCGTTCCAGTCGTTCTCGCACGGCAGCACCCCCCACACGCTGAGCGCGATGATCGTCGCCCTGCTCGGTGGAGCCTCGCTGGCGTCCACCGTCTCGACGGCCAAGGGCGAGGAGCTCTACGGCAGCGCGCCGATGGCCCTCGTGGGCACGCTCGCGGTCGTCGCCGCCGTCACGATCGCGCAGATCGGCCAGACCCGTTCGAAGGTCGGCACCGAATGAAAGGAAGGTCTCGATGATCGAGCTCCTGACCCCCACGCAGCTCGACGAGATGCGTCCCGCCGGACGGTTCGTCGCGTCGGTGCTGACGGCGCTGTCCGACGCCGCCGACGTCGGAGTCGACCTGCTCGACCTCGACGGGCTGGCGCACGACATGATCCGTGCGGAGGGAGCCGAGTCCTGCTACATCGACTACCACCCGTCCTTCGGTGCCATGCCGTTCGGCAAGGTGCTGTGCACGTCGGTCAACGACGCGGTGCTGCACGGCCTGCCGCACAAGTACAAGTTGCGCGACGGCGACCTGGTCAGCTTCGACTTCGCGGTGTCGGTCGACAACTGGGTGTGCGACTCGGCCGTCAGCGTCATCGTCGGCACGCCCCGTGAGGAGGACGTCCGACTCATCGCGCAGGCCCAGGAGGCGCTCGACGCCGCGATCGCCGTCGCGCGTCCCGGCCACCGCATCGGCGACATCTCGGCGGCCATCGGCGCGGTCGGACGCTCGCACGGCCTCAGGATCAACACGCAGTTCGGCGGCCACGGCGTCGGCCGGACGATGCACGGCGACCCCCACGTCCCCAACGACGGCAAGGCCGGCCGAGGCCTGCCGCTCAAGCCCGGGCTCGTCATCGCGATCGAGCCGTGGTTCCTGCACACCACCGACGAGATCCGCATGGACGAGGACGGCTGGACGATCCGCAGCGCCGACGGTTCCCGCGGGGCGCACGTCGAGCACACCATTGCGATCACCGACGGCGACCCCATCGTCATGACCGCTCGCGGCTAGAGCTTCTTGGTCGTTCCGGCCCGCGAAGCGTCCGGTCGACGTAGGCTGCGTGTCGCAGGACGGACGAGGGAGAGACGTCCTCCTGCGAATGACACGAGGGAGACGTCGTCATGGGCTTGTTCCGCTGTACCTCCGCGCTGCTCGCGGCGGTCGTCGTCGTGGCGACGGCATGGACCCAACCCGCCCGGGCGGGTGCCGGGCCGACGACGCTCCTGATCGAGGGCACGGTGCGCGCCGTCGTCATCGACTCGTTCGGGTACGCCACCGGTGCCGAGCACGTCTACTCGGTCGAGACCGACGACGGTGCCCATGTCCCGGTCGATCTCCAGGATGCGCCGGCGGACGGCCGGTTCCGTGGTGAGCTCGTCGTCGAGGGCCCGGTCGCGGCGGCCCTCGACGACAAGGGCCTCCTGCCACGCGCGGGTGGCGCGATCGCCGAGGACTCCCGAGCGGGCCGGGCCGCGGTCGAGGTTGCGGAGGGTGTCGGGGAGCCGCTGACGGTCGCGGCCGCGGACGTGGCGGCCGCCGTCACGACGACCGCTGCCGGTGACCACCGGGTCTACGTCGCCTTGCTCGACAACCGGGGCACAGGCACTCTTCCCTCGACCAGCTCGGCTGCGCAGGCCGTGGGCACCAGCCTGGACTACTGGGAGGAGCAGGCGGCCGGTGGCGTCGGCCAGATGTTGCTCGGCGCAGCGGTGGTGTCGTATCGGTCGACCGTCTCGGAGACCTCGGGCGCGGACTGCGGGACTGCGTCGGTGAAGGGGCGTGGAGCGCTGTGGGCCGAGGCCGCGCGAGAGTTCCCGGGCGTGGACTTCGCCGCGACCGGCAACCACCTGGTCGTCGGGGTCAGGCCGTCCTGCGGGATGCTCGGCATCGCCACGGTCGGGTCGTCAGTGACCAGCGGGGGCCGGGTCATCATGACGTTCGGCACCGGTGAGGCCTTCGTCGGCACGCACGAGCTGGGACACAACCTCGGGCTGGATCACGCGAACCTCGACGCGTGCCCGCTCGTGAACCCGATCAGCTGTGAGTACTACGACGTGTACAGCCCCATGGGCTTCGCGATCGGCAACTCGCCACCTCCAGCACTGGGTTCGTTGTACCGCTCCGAGCTCGGTGTGGAGCAGCCGGGCGAGATCGTTCCCGTGGCACTCGCGGGAGGCGCGACCAGCTCGACGCAGACCTTCACCCTCCAGCCGCGCGGCGCCCTCAGCGGGCAGCGCGGCCTGCTGGTGACAGATCCCGCAACGGGTGTCGTCTACTCGGTCGACCTGCGCACGCGGACGGGCAGGGACACGGGGGCCTTCTACGGGTCCGGCTCCGGGCTGCAGCCGCAGGGGTTCACGCCACCGAGCTACCCGTCAGGCGTGGTCATCGAGCGTCAGCGCCGGGACATCACCCCACTGGGCACCAGCCTTCTGGAGACCTACCTCGTGACGCACGCGGGTGTCGGCGCGTTGCGGACGGGGGCCGCCTTCGTCCCGAGCGGCAGCCTCACGATCACGGTCGTGGAGCTGGCGTCGACAGCCGTGGTGAAGGTGGATCTCGGGACGGGCACACCGGCGGTCGTGCCCGTGACCACGCCGTCGACGTCTCCGGCCGGCCCGTCCGCCTCACCGTCGGTGCCGCAGGGGACGCTGTCCGGCGCCACGCCCAGGATCACCGGCACCCCCAAGGTCGGCAGGACCCTCAAGGTCAAGGTCGGGTCATGGTCGCCCAAGCCACGGTTCACGTACCAGTGGTTCGCGAACGGCAAGAAGATCACTGCGAAGGGCACCAAGGCGTCCTTCACGCTGACGAGCACGCAGAAGGGCAAGCGGATCACGGTGAAGGTCACCGCCAGCAGGACCGGCTACACGACGGTCACGAAGACGTCGAAGAAGACCAAGAGGGTCGCGAAGAAGTAGCTCAGGGCGGCGGGTGAACATCGGTTGAACACCCTCGCGAACCCCTCGACGCCGATGGTTGCAGGGCGCACCGTTGGACCGTGAACGAGTCCCTCATCATCTTGATCCTCGTGGTGGCGACCGCCCTGGCGTTCGACTTCACCAACGGGTTCCACGACACCGGCAACGCGATGGCGACGTCCATCGCGACCGGGGCGCTGGGTCCGAAGACGGCGGTGACGCTGAGCGCCGTCCTGAACCTCGTGGGTGCGTTCCTGTCGACGGCGGTCGCCGCGACCATCGCGAAGGGCCTCGTCGACGCGAACCTGGTGACGCTCGAGATCGTCTTCGCGGGTCTGGTCGGCGGCATCACCTGGAACCTCCTGACCTGGCTGCTGGGCATCCCGTCGAGCTCCTCGCACGCCCTGATCGGCGGTGTCATCGGCGCGATGCTCGCCGCCGCCGGAACGAGCGGCGTGGAGTGGAAGGGCGTCGTCTCCAACGTCGTCCTGCCGGCCGTGCTGTCACCGGTCATCGCGGGCCTCGTCGCGACGCTCGGGACGTACTCGGTCTACCGGGCCACGCACGGTGTCTCGCAGGAGCGGACCGACCGTGGCTTCCGCATCGGCCAGATCGGGTCGGCGTCCCTCGTCTCCCTGGCCCACGGCACCAACGACGCGCAGAAGACGATGGGCATCATCTTCCTGGCGCTGATCTCGTACGGCAGCGTGAGCGCCGACGAGACCCTCCCGCCGATCTGGGTCATCGTGTCGTGTGCCCTCGCGATCGCCCTGGGCACCTATCTCGGCGGGTGGCGCATCATCCGCACGCTGGGCAAGGGGCTCGTCGAGATCAAGTCGCCCCAGGGCATGGCCGCCGAGAGCTCGTCGGCCGCGATCATCCTGCTCGCGAGCCACTTCGGTTTCTCGCTGTCCACGACGCACGTGGCCACCGGCTCGATCCTCGGATCGGGTCTCGGCAAGCCGGGTGCCGAGGTGCGCTGGAAGGTCGCCCTGCGGATGGTCACGGCGTGGATCGTGACGCTGCCGGCCGCCGCAGCGGTAGGCGCCGCCGCCTACGGCATCACCGCCGGGATCGGTGGTCTCGCGGGCGTCGTCGTGGTCTTCCTGGGGCTCATCGCAGTCGCCTCCACGATGTGGCTGCGCTCGCGCATCGACGCCGTGAGCCATGAGAACGTCAATGACGAGTGGGACGACACCCCGTCGTCCCCGCGACCGGCCACCGTCGGCGCAGAGAGCTGAGGACGACATGAACGGATGGCTGGACGTCGACGCACTCGTCAAGGTGCTCGTGTTCGGGATCGTCGCCGGCGCCGGACTGCCCGCGCTGTTCGCGGCGGGCGTGCGCGCGCAGGCGGTGGGTGCCGGGACGGTCGAGGGTCAGCACCTGGCCGATGACCGTCGACCGCTCATGACCGCGATCTCCTACGTGTGCTTCGCGCTGGTGCTCGTGGCGATCGTCGCCGGGGTGCTGTTCGTCGCGCGTGACTTCATCGGCGAGCACACCGGGCTCCACATCCTTGGGGCGGAGGAGAAATGAGCAGGCCCTCCTTCCTCGACTCGATCGTCGGCTGGCTGCGCGAGGGATATCCGCAAGGAGTCCCCGCCCAGGACTACGTCCCGCTGCTCGCGCTGCTCCGGCGACGCCTCACCGACGACGAGGTCGCCGCCGTCGTGAAGGAGCTCGTGGCGTCCGGCGAGGTGCCGGTCGACTCGATCGACATCGGCACGAGCATCACGAGGATCACCGACGCGCTCCCGTCCGAGGACGACATCGACCGTGTGAGGGAGCACCTGCCCGCCGGCCTGTGACCCCAGCCCTGACCCCAGCCCCGTGACCCCAGTTTTTGGGCACTTCTGTACGGATTCACGGCCCCAGGACGTACACAGGTGCCCAAAAACTGGGGGGGGGACGGACCCGGGACGGGTCAGAAGCCTGGGGGGTGGTGGGCCGACCAGGGTGCGGCCGCCTCCACCTGGGCACAGAGGCTGAACAGCAGGCCGTCCTGCCCGGGGTGCGCGGCCAGCATGACGCCGACCGGCAGGCCGGCGTCCGACCAGTGCAGCGGCAGGCTCGCCGCCGGCTGGCCGCTCATGTTGTAGAGCGCCGTGTACGGCGTGTAGAGCAGCTCGCGGTGGTGGTCCTCGACGGGGTCGCCCGACTCGTTGAACCACTCGACGGGTTGCGGCGGGAGGGCGAGCGTCGGGGTCAGCATCGCGTCGAACGGCAGGAGGCTCGTGACGACGTCGCGGGTCGTCGCCTCGAGGAACTGCATCGCCCGGGCCAGCTCGACGGCGCTCGCCCGCCCGCCGCGCTCCCGCCAGTAACGGGTGTTCGCGCGCAGCAGCGGATCGGCCTCGGACGGGATGGGTGCGCCGGCGATGCCGCTCGACCAGATGACGTTGAACTGCGGCTCGAGCGCCTGCGGGAACGGGTTCGCGATGTCGACGACCTCATGACCCAGCGACTCGAGCAGCCGGCTCGCCTCCTCCCACGCCGCCACGGCGTCCGGTCCCGGTGCGATGCCGTCGAGATGGGTGGCCGACCACCGGGCGATCCGCAGGCGACCCGGGTCGCGCCCGGCGTGCTGTCCGAACGGGACGGCCGGATCAGGCAGCGGACGCAGGTCTCCGGGCATGGGATGCGCCATGACGTCGAGCAGTGCCGCGGCGTCACGGACCGTCCGGCTCAACGGTCCGTCGACCGCCAGACCGCTCCAGTCGGATCCGGACGGACCGACGCTGACGCGGCCGCGGCTGGGCTTGAAGCCGAAGATGCCGCACGTGCTGGACGGGATCCGGATCGACCCACCGCCGTCACTGCCCTGGGCGAGCGGGACGAGGCGGGCGGCGACCGCCGCGGCGGCACCGCCACTCGAGCCCCCGGCGTTGCGGGTCGGGTCCCACGGCGTCCGGGCGGGACCGACGAGGTCGTTGTCGGTGTACGACGACAGGCCGAACTCGGGGGTGTTGGTCTTGCCGAGGCTGATGAACCCGGCCTTCTGCACGAGGTCGACGAGGTGGGCGTCGACCGTCGGCACGTTGTCACGCATCGCGACGGATCCCAGCGTCGTCCGCACGCCGGCCGTCATCGTCAGGTCCTTGAACGCCGTCGGCACCCCCGTGAACGGCGGCGCCCCGCCGGCAGCGAGCGCCACGTCCGCCGCGGCTGCACGGTCGAGCGCCTGGTCCGCGGTGACGGTGATGAATGCCCCGAGGTCGCCGGCGAACCGGTCGACGCGATCGAGGTGGTGACGCACCAGCTCGACGGACGACAGCTCCCCCTTCCGCAGCAGTGCGGCCTGGTCGGTGGCGTCCAGCTCGTGGAGATCGGTCACGTCGACGACGATAGACGTATGGTCCACTCGGTCGAGCTCGTGCTCGACGGCACCCTCGACGGGCTCGTCCGCGAGGAGTGGGCCCTCCTCCAGGACGCGGACCTGCCCAGCCAGGCGCGGCACACCGGCGCCTCGAACGCCCCGCACGTCACGCTGGGCGTCGCCGATCACGTGGATCCCGCCACCGAGATCGCGCTGGGCGACGTCGCGTACGGAGTCGCCGAGCCGGTGCTGCTCGGAGGACTCCTGGTGTTCACCGGTCGGCGGCTCGTGCTGGCCCGGGCCGTCGTCCCGTCCGCCGGGTTGCTCGCGACGCACCAGGCGGTGCAGGACGCGATGGCGGGCCTGACGGGGCGGCCGGACCACACGGCCCCGGGCCGCTGGACCCCGCACGTCACGCTCGCTCGGCACCTCGACCACGCGCAGCTGGCGGCGGCGCTCGCGCTCCTGGCCGACCGTCCTCGCGAGCTCTCCGGGACGATCGGCGGCGCGCGTCGCTGGGACGGCGACGCGCGGGAGACCTGGGATCTCGGCCGCACCTCCTAGTATCGAGACGTGGCAACTCCCAAGGTCCTCCTCTTCTACGGCTTCGCGCCGTTGGCCGACCCCGACGCGATCCGGCTGTGGCAGCACACGCTCTGCGAGTCGCTGGGCATCCGCGGCCGCATCATCGTGTCGAAGGACGGGATCAACGCGACGCTGGGCGGGGACGTCGTCGAGCTCAAGAAGTACGTCAAGGGCACCCGCGCCTACGCACCGTTCAAGGACATCGACTTCAAGTGGAGCGAGGGCCGGGCGCGCGAGGACGGGACGACCGCCGACTTCCCACGCCTGAGCGTCCGGGTGCGTGACGAGCTGGTGACGTTCGGCGCTCCCGGAGAGCTGCAGGTCGACGATGCCGGTGTCGTCAACGGCGGGACGCACCTGAGCCCGGCCGAGCTGCACGCGCTCGTGAAGCAGAAGGATGTCGTGTTCTTCGACGGGCGCAACCAGATCGAGTCGGCCATCGGCCACTTCGACGGTGCCGTGCGCCCGGACGTCGAGACGACCCGCGAGTTCATCGAGGCCCTCGACAGCGGCGCGTACGACCACCTCAAGGACAAGCCCGTCGTGACCTACTGCACCGGCGGCATCCGCTGCGAGGTGCTGACCCCGCTCATGAGGAACCGCGGGTTCCAGGAGGTCTACCAGCTCGACGGCGGCATCGCGACGTACGGCGAGGCGTTCGGCGACGACGGGCTCTGGAAGGGCTCGCTCTACGTCTTCGACGACCGCATCTCGATGGACTTCTCCGACCACACCGAGCTCGTCGGCACGTGCGACGTCTGCGGGACGGGCACCAACCACGTCGCCGACTGTGGCGACGTGTCGTGCGTCCGGCAGATGGTCCGCTGCGAGGCGTGCCTCGCGGGCGACCGCATGTGCGGGCCCCACACGGTCCTGGCCCTCAACCGGCAGGGCGTCAGGGCTTGATGGTGCGGACCAGGCCGACGACGTCGTCGACGAGGCCGCGGACGCCCGGGAGCCGCGTGAGGCGCAGCGCACGGTCGACGACGGGGACGGCCTGCGTGACGAGTGCCCGGGTGCGCTGCTGACCCTCGCTCGAGTCGTGCACCCAGAACAGGACGACGCCCATCTGGACGAGCCACAGCAGCTCCGGCAGCTCGGTGCGCAGCCCCTTGGCGAGCTTGATGTCGGACCCCTCGACGACCTGGCGGTGCAGGTCGATCGCGGCGAGCCGCGTGCCCTCGGAGTCCTTGCTGAACGGTGAGAGCGGGCTGCTCGGCTCGGCGGCGTTCTTGAAGAACTTGCCGGCGAACTCGTGGTACGGCTCGGCCACGTCGACCCAGGCGAGCAGGACGCCGGCGAGCCGGTCGCCGAACGTCGTCGCGGTGGACAGGACGGCCGCCGCCCGCTCGGCGTGATCGGCGTTGATCCCGTCGTAGTACGCCTGGATCAGGTGTTCCTTGGAGGAGAAGTAGTAGTAGGCGTTGCCGATCGACACCCCCGCCTCGTCGGCGATGGCCCGCATCGTGGCTTTGTCGTACCCCTTGGTGCGGAAGAGCTGCATCGCCGCGTCGATGATCGACTGACGGGTCTGCTCGGCCTTGGCGGAGCGGATCGGTGTGTCGGTCACGGTGCTCAATCTAGTCGCCGGGGGTCAGCGCGGAGGCTGGGTCGGGTATGACGCGTGGGCATACGCGGCGGCCTGCTGGGCGCGCGCCGCCTCGGCACGGCCCTTGCGGCGCATGGACGAGAACACCATGACGTTGATGAAGTGGATGACGCCCAGCACGAGCAGCACGACGCCGATCTTGACGCTGAGGTTGTCGAGCAGCCCGGTCAGGTCGGTGACCTCGGCGCCGGCACGGACGTAGAGACTCACGAAGCCCAGGTTGATGAGGTAGAAGCCGACGACCAGCAGGCGGTTGACGGCGTCGGCGAGGCCCGCCTCGCCGTGGAAGACCTCGGCCAGGAAGACCCGGCCGTTGCGGGACAGGGTCGTGGCGACCCAGACCGTGATCGGGATGGTGATGAGCAGGTAGGCCAGATAGCCGGCGACCGTGTAGTCCATGGTGATCTCCTTTTGAACGTGTTCAATAGATGGTCCTGTCACGATAGGGGAGGAATTGAACACGTTCAACAATTTGCGTGGGAAAAGATCTCCGAACTTTCTCCGGGCGCGTGTCGAATCCGGTGGACGCCGCTCGACGTAGGGGTGAAAGGTGGCCACCAAGGCCGCCGCGACCAAGGAGACGTCATGCGATTCCTCAGCTACATCGAGTCCGATCCCACCCAGCCGTTCGGTCCCCCGCCGCCCGAGCTGTTCTCCGCGATCGGTGCCTTCGGCGCCGAGATGGCGTCGCTGGGCGTCTCGGTCGACTCCGGCGGTCTGGGCCCGATCGAGAGCAGCCCGCACATCCGGGTGTCGGGCGGCAGGCTGACCGTCACCGACGGCCCCTTCGCCGAGGCCAAGGAGGTCATCGGCGGCTACGGCATGTACGAGGTGCGGTCCCTGGAGGAGGCGGTCGAGTACTCGCGCCGTTTCATGCAGATCCACCTCGACGTCTGGCCCGCCTTCGAGGGCACGAGCGTCATCCGGCAGGTCTTCGGCCCCGACGACGTCGAGGCGTGACGGGCATGCGCTTCCTGGTGCTCGTTCGCGTCGACGAGAGCGTGGACGCCGGTGGACCCCCGGACTCCCTGCTCGAGGCCGTCGGTGCGTTCCGTGCCGACACGACGCACGGTCGGTGGCTCGACGACGGCGGCCTGGTGCCGTCCGCGGCGGCGTTGCTCGTGCGCTCCGAGGGTGGTCGCACGACGGTGCTCGACGGGCCGTTCGCCGAGGCGAAGGAGGTCATCGGTGGCTTCTTCGTGATCGAGTCGCCGTCGTCGGAGGACATGGCGGCCTGGACGAAGGGGTTCATGGACCTCCACGGCGAGCACTGGCCAAAGCTGTCGTTCACGGCCGAGGTGCGACAGATCGTCGACCCGACGCCGTGACATGACCGCTGATCTCCACCGCTCCGTCGAGACGATCTGGCGTCTGGAGTCGACCAGGCTGATCGCCGCCCTGGTCCGCATCACCCGCGACGTCGGGCTGGCCGAGGACCTCGCACAGGACGCGCTGGTCGCTGCCATGTCCCAGTGGCCGGAGTCGGGCGTCCCGTCCAACCCCGGCGCCTGGCTCATGGCGGTGGCCAAGCGCCGGGCCATCGACGGCTTCCGCCGGCGCGAGCGTCAGGACGCGATCTACGCCGACATGGCCGGGCGGGAGGGAGAGGACGTCGTGGACGACATCGCGGCAGCCGTGGACCACGTCGAGGACGACGTGCTGCGGCTGATGTTCATCTGCTGCCATCCTGCCCTCGGGTCGGACGCCCAGGTGACCCTGACGCTGCGGCTGCTGGCGGGGCTCACGACGAGCGAGATCGCCCGCTCGTTCCTGACGACGGAGTCGACCGTCGCGGCGCGCATCACCCGCGCCAAGAAGACCCTCGCCCGGGTCGAGGCGCCGATGGAGGAGCCCGCGGACGACGAGCGGGCCGAGCGGCTCACGGCCGTCCTGAGGGTCGTGTACCTGCTGTTCAACGAGGGCTACTCGGCGACGACGGGCGACGACTGGTTGCGGGCCGACCTGTGTGCCGAGGCGATCCGGCTGGGCCGCATCCTGGCGGGGCTCGTGCCGTCCGATCCCGAGGTGCACGGGCTGATCGCGCTGATGGAGCTGCAGCACTCCCGGGCGGCGGCGCGAACCGATGCGAGTGGTGCGCCGGTGCTGCTGCTCGAGCAGGACCGCTCGCGGTGGGACGGGCTGCTGATCCGGCGGGGGCTCGCCGCGCTCGGCCGCGCGACGTCCTTGGGCAAGGAGGTCGGCCCGTACGTCCTGCAGGCCGAGATCGCGGCGTGCCACTCCCGGGCCCGCACCGCCGACGACACCGACTGGGCTCGCATCGCGTCCGTGTACTCGGTGCTCGCGGCCGCCACCGGGTCGGCCGTCGTCGAGCTCAACCGGGTCGTGGCGGTGTCGTTCGCCGAGGGTCCTGCGGCGGCGCTCGACCTGCTGGACGCGGCCGACTTCTCGGCGCTCGACGGCTACCACCTGCTGCCGAGCGTCCGGGGCGACCTGCTGACCCGGCTGGGTCGGGTGGACGAGGCACGCGCCGAGATCACCCGCGCCGCCGGCCTGACCGACAACGAGCAGGAACGGACCATGCTCCTGCAGCGCGCCGCCGACCTCTGATTGAGTCGTTGCGGCGGGGGTATCCCACCGCAATGAGCACCACCGAGGAGTCGTCGTCCAGCGCCGAGATCGGCCGCATCACCACTGACATCCCGGCCCGGATGGACCGCCTGCCGTGGGCCCGGTGGCACTGGATCATCGTCATCGGGCTCGGCACGGTGTGGGTGCTCGACGGCCTCGAGGTCACGATCGTCGGCAGCCTCTCCGACATCCTCAAGGACGGCCAGAAGGGCCTGGGCCTGTCGAGCTCGGACATCGGGCTCGCGGGTGCGATCTACGTCGCCGGGTCGTGCGTCGGGGCGCTGTTCTTCGGCCAGCTGACCGACCGGTTCGGGCGCAAGAAGCTGTTCATGATCACGCTCGGCGTCTATCTCGTCGGCACGGTCCTGACCGCCTTCTCGATGAACCCCGTCTGGTACTTCGCCTGCCGGTTCGTCACCGGCACGGGCCTCGGTGGTGAGTACGCGGCGATCAACTCGGCGATCGACGAGCTGATCCCGGCGCAGTACCGCGGCCGCATCGACGTCGCGATCAACGGCTCCTACTGGCTGGGCGCCGCGGCCGGTGCCCTGTTGACGGTGCCCCTGCTCAACGAGAACGTCATCGACCCCGAGCTGGGCTGGCGACTGTGCTTCGGGCTCGGTGCCGTGCTGGGCATCGGTGTGCTCTTCGTGCGACGCAACGTCCCCGAGAGCCCCCGCTGGCTGTTCATCCACGGCCGTGAGGAGGAGGGCGAGAAGATCGTCCGGGACATCGAGCGAACCGTCGAGGAGGAGGACCACCTCACGCTCGACGACGTCGACGAGACCATCACGATCCGCCAGCGCAAGACGATCGGGATCGTCGAGATCGCCCGCACGGTGTTCACCCTCTACCCGAAGCGCACCGTCCTGTGCCTGTCGCTCTTCGCCGGCCAGGCCTTTCTCTACAACGCCTTCTTCTTCACGTTCGGCGACACCCTCACGACGTTCCTCGACGTCGGGCAGACCGGCTGGTACATCGCGGCGTTCGCGGTGTCGAACTTCGTCGGGGCCATCGCGCTGGGGCCGCTGTTCGACCGGGTCGGACGCATCCCGATGATCTCGGGGACGTACATCGCATCGGGCGTGCTGCTCGCCGTGGCCGGCGTGGTGCTCGGTGACCTCAGTGCCATGACGCTGACGGCGTTCGGCATGGTGATCTTCTTCTTCGCCTCGGCAGGGGCCAGCTCGGCCTACCTGACGGCGAGCGAGGTGTTCCCGATGGAGACCCGAGCCCTGTGCATCGCCTTCTTCTACGCCGTCGGCACGGCGATCGGCGGCATCTCCGGACCGCTGCTGTTCGGCAAGCTCATCGACGACGCCAGCGACTCCGGCGACATCACCGGCATCGCGATCGGCTACTTCATCGGCGCCGCCCTCATGATCGGTGCGGGTGTCGTCGCGATCTTCCTGGGCGTGAAGGCCGAGGGTCAGTCGCTCGAGAACATCGCCAAGCCGCTGACCGCCGAGGACTCCCTGGACTGACCCGTCCGCACGATGTCGGCACGAGTCGCGGTGGTCCGGCGGTGATCACCACCAGGTTTGCCGACATCGTGTGCGGAGCGCTCAGTCGCGGCCGTGGGTGCGGCCGAGGAGCTGCTTCTCGACCGGGCTGTAGCCCCTCGCTCGGGCGGTCAGCCTGACGTCGCCGATCTTCTCGGCGAGGCGGCCCGCGTACGCCTCGAGGGTCGCCGTGGCCTCCGAGCCGACGTCGTCGAGCAGGGTCATCGCGATCTCGCCGGACGGCAGGTGGGCCCAGCCACCGACAACGCGGCCGTCCCACCAGATCGTCGGCCCGGCGTTGCCGTTGACGTCGAACAACGCCTTGCCGTGATCGCCGAGGTACCAGTCGCGGCCCTTCCAGCCCATCGTCGTCGGGTCGAGCGCGGGCAGGAGTGCGCCCCAGGGCTCGACGGCGTCGGTGGGCTCGAGGTCGTCCGACAGCGCGAGGCCCGGCCCGCCGTCGAGGTCAACCTCGACGGCACCGGTGGCGGCGAGGGCGCGGCGGGTGCGGGCCTTGGTCCACTTCGTCCACCACGTCAGGTCGGCCTCGGTGGCCGGACCGAACCGGGCCAGCCACGAGCGGGCGAGTGCGGTCTCGGCCTCGACGGGGTCCATCGCGACCGCAGCGTCGGGCGCCCACCGGTCGAGCGCCGACCAGCGGAACTGCATCGACGTCCACGAGCCCTTCGGGCGTCCGCGGACGATCGAGCCCTCGGCGGCGAGGACCGTGAGCAGCCGGCTCGCGAGCCGGACGGTCGTCTCCTGACGGGTGCCCGCGGCGAGGACGACGGTCTTCGCCAGTCGTTCGTCGGCGGCGACCAGGTCGGCGGGCGTGATCTCGCCGAGCTCGGCGACCACCGCGTGGGCGACCCGCTCGACGTCGACCAGCCATGAGGCGGGATCGGCGGTGCCAGCGTCGACCAGCAGCTTGACGAGCTTGCGGCGCTCCTCGCGCGCGACGTCGTCGCCCGCGCCCGCCACGAGGACCGGGACGTCGCCCGTCGGGGCGACGAAGACCGTCCGGCGCATCGCCATGACCCGCACCAGCGTGCGGTCGTCGTAGAGGGCACGCTCGACGTCCGCGACGCCGACGCCCTCGGTGCGCGCCCAGGCGGCAAGGAAGCTCGACCCCGGATCGGTGCCGTGCAGGGCGACGACCGATGCCGCGGCCGCGACCACGTCGCCGTCGCGCGTGCCGGCGGCCAGCCGGTGACGGACCCCCAGCCGGCGGCGCCTCTCGTCGTCGTCGAAGCGCTGCATGCCGTGAGGCTATCGCCTGCTGAGGACAGTGTGACCAGCGTCATCGTCGCCCGGTTAGGCGACGACGAGGCCGTGACCTAACATCGAAACGAAACCGTTTCGTTCCGATGGAGGTGCCCGATGAGTCGACTCACGGAAGACCGTCTGGTCGAGCTCTTCACCGGCACCCTCCAGCTCGTGGCCGAGCGGGGCTACGACAACGTCACGATGGACCAGATCGCCGAGTCGACCAAGAGCAGCAAGGCGACGCTCTACCGCCAGTGGGGCAGCAAGTCCGCGCTCGTCGTCGAGGCCATGCGCTGTGTCGGCGGGGTCGAGGACGACCTGCCCGACACCGGCACCCTGCGCGGGGACCTCATGGCGACGATCGACCGCAACGAGCACCACACCAAGGATCCCGAGCTGCTGTCGGCGATCCTGCACGCCGTCCGTCAGGACGAGGAGCTCGCCGACGCGGTCCGCACGCAGATCCTCGAACCCGGACGTGACCGCATCCGTACCGTGATCGGCCGCGCGGTCGACCGCGGCGAGGTCGCGGCCGACTGTCCCGCCCTGCCGTTCGTCGACTACGTCTTCATCGCGCCGATCATCCTGCACCACCTGATCGAGGGCTCAGAACCCGAGTCCGAGTTCCTCCGCCGCTACTTCGACGGCGTGCTCCTGCCCGCCCTCGGCATCCACTGACCCGCACATTCTCACGAAGGACATCTCATGGCCTGGCACCTCTACCGCCTCGGACGCTGGTCGTTCCGTCACCGCTGGATCGTCGTCTCGTTCTGGGTCGGCCTCCTGGTCGTGATGGGCGTCGGCTCGCTCACCCTGCACGGCAAGACGTCCGACCAGTTCAGCCTGCCGGGCATCGAGTCGACCAAGGCGTTCGAGCTCATCCAGGACCGCACGCAGACCGCCGCCGACGGCGCCACCGCCCGCGTCGTCTTCGAGGCGCCCAAGGGGACCTCGCTCACCGACCCGGCCAACCAGTCCGCGATCGACGAGTCGCTCGCCGCGATCGACTCGAAGAACGTCCAGACTCCCGCCGACCAGCGGGTGCTGACGCAGACGTCCGAGGACGGCCGCATCGGCTACGCGTCGATCCAGTACTCCAAGACGTCGATCGAGCTGACGGACGCCGACCGGACGACGCTCGAGGACGCCGCGTCCGACGCCGAGAAGGCCGGTCTGACCGTGGCGATCGGCGGTGACGCGCTGCAGGAGATCCCGGAGACCGGGACGACCGAGCTGCTCGGGGTCGCGGTCGCGATCGTCGTCCTCATCATCACGTTCGGGTCGCTGCTGGTGGCCGGCATGCCGCTGCTGACGGCGCTGATCGGCGTCGGCATCGGCGTCACGGCGATCGGGACCCTCACCGGCTTCGTCGACCTCGGGTCGACCACGCCGATCCTCGCCACGATGCTGGGCCTCGCGGTCGGCATCGACTACGCCCTGTTCATCGTGTCGCGCTACCGGCACGAGGTGCAGACCGGCAGGTCGTACGAAGAGGCGGCCGGACGCGCGGTGGGCACGGCCGGTTCCGCCGTCATCTTCGCCGGCCTGACCGTCATCATCGCGCTGGCGGGGCTCTCGGTCGTCAACATCTCGTTCCTGACCGAGATGGGCCTGGCCGCGGCCGGCACCGTCGCGGTCGCGGTGCTGATCGCCCTGACGATGCTGCCCGCGCTGTTCGGCTTCGCCGGCCGCCGGGTCACCTCGGGCAGGCTGCCGTTCCTCAAGCAGCGCGATCCCGAGGCCCGCGACGGCAAGCGCACGATGGGACGACGCTGGGCCGACTTCGTCACGAAGAACAAGATCATGACGTTCGTGGCCGGGCTCGTCGTCGCCGGCGTCGTCGCGATCCCCGTCGCCTCGATGCAGCTCGCGCTGCCCGATGACGGGACCGCCGCCGACGGCAGCGGACCCCGGGTCGCCTACGACCTCATCGCGGACGGCTTCGGCGCCGGCGCCAACGGCCCGCTCCTGGTGGTCGTCGACACCGCGGGCATCGACAGTGACGGGGCGAAGATCGCCGCGGTCGAACAGGCCGTGACGAGCGTCGAGTCGGTCAAGGACGACGTCGCCAGTGTCGCCTCGCCCGTCCCGACCGACCCGGCGCAGCTGACGGAGTTCCAGGACGTCCTCGCCAAGACCAACATCGCCACGATCAACGTCATCCCGAAGAGCGGCCCGTCCGACGCGGACACGCAGGCCCTCGTCGACGACATCCGCGGCGCGGTGCGCGGCAGCGACGCGGACGTGCTGGTGACGGGTCAGACGGCGCTGGGCGTCGACATCTCCGAGAGCCTCGCCACGGCGTTCCCGAAGTACCTGCTCGTGGTCGTCGGCTTCGCGTTCATCCTGCTGACGCTGGTGTTCCGCTCGCTGCTGGTGCCGCTCAAGGCCGTCCTGGGCTTCCTGCTCTCGGTGGGCGTCTCGCTGGGCGCCACGGTGGCCGTCTTCCAGTGGGGCTGGTTCGCCGACCTGATCGGCATCGACAAGTCCGGGCCGGTGCTGTTCATGCTGCCGCTGCTGCTCACGGGCATCCTGTTCGGCCTCGCGATGGACTACGAGGTCTTCCTGGTGTCGCGCATGCGCGAGGAGTTCGTCCACGGCGCACCGGCCGGCGAGGCCGTCGTCAACGGCTTCACCTACGGCGCGCGGGTCGTCACGGCCGCGGCGGTGATCATGATCGGGGTGTTCGCGAGCTTCGCGCTCGGTGACGAGGTCACGATCAAGTCGATCGGCTTCGGCCTCGCGGTCGGCATCCTCGCGGACGCCTTCCTGGTGCGCATGACGCTCGTCCCGGCCTTCATGGCGCTGCTCGGGGCCAGGATGTGGTGGCTGCCGGCATGGCTCGACAAGCTGTTGCCGAACCTCGACATCGAGGGCGAGTCGCTCGCGCGTCACACCGACGCCGAGGAAGCGGGCAAGCACGCCGCGAAGGCCTCCGCGCACGTCTGACCCCAAGGGACGTCATACCGAGTGGACCTCCTACGGGCCACTCGGTATGACGTCCCGGTCAGTCCTCGGTGTACTCGGCGAGGTTGCCCTGCGACTCGCGGATGTACGTGCGCTGCATCTGCACGTCGAGCTCGGCGACCATGTGCGCGATGATCGCGGCGATGAAGTCGTTGACCTGGCCGCGCAGGTGGTCGGTCACGGCGGGCTCGACGTCGCTCAGCGCGACCGGGAGCGTGCGGTCGGAGTCGGAGCGCGTCACGACGAACGCCGGGTCATCACCCTCGGCGGTGGGCCAGACCGCGACGCGCATCGACACCGCGACGCCCTCGTGGTCGCGGGCGGTCGCGACGACGCGCGTCGTGATAGCGCCGGACGCCGGCATGACGAGACCGTTCGGCGCGACGTGCGAGCCGTCGTCGTCGGTGTCGACCGTGATGTCGGCCAGGTGAGCGATCTCGCGGCTGATCTGGTGGTCGGTCGTCTCCCAGAGCAGGGTCAGGATGGCGCCCGCCAGGGTCTCCTGCGGCGACGTGATCACGACGCCCACTTCCAGCTGGCCAGCACGGACTCGGCGAGGTCGTCGCGGTCGTCCTCCGAGACGGTGTCGCTGAACGAGAAGGTGATGACGTAGGAGACGCCGTCCTTGATCGGGTTGTACTGCTCCGCCTGGTACGTCGTGCCTTGCTGCGTCAGCGCGGACGCGATGTGGACGGCCGGGGCGCCGTCGACCTCGAGGCGGTCGCGCACCGTGATGTTCTGCGACCCGACGCCCTCGAGCTCCTTGACCAGGGCGTCCTCGAGCGGATCGGGGTCCTGCAGGGGTGCGGGGTCGAGCCGGATGACGTTGATGTTGTCGGCGAAGCCGTCGTCGTCCTCGGCGTCACCGACCGCGACGTCGATCGCCGCGCTGGGGGCCTTTCCGGACCGCCATCCCTCGGGCACGGCGAACGTGTAGCCCGTCCCCTCGATCGTGTCACCGTCCGGGACCTCGGTGTCATCGGCCGCGTCGTCCTCGTCGTCGGGGGCCTCGGTGGCCGACGAGGTGGTGTCGGTGGCAGGGGCGTCGTCGTCCGTGAGGTCGTCGCCGGCGCCGCCACAGCCGGCGAGCGTGAGCGTCGAGACGATGGCCAGGGCCGCCACACGGCGGGTCAGGGTGCGCATGCGAAGAAACTATCCCGAAAAGGCACCTGGGGCGGAATTTGGGAGGCCCCTGCAAGGTTGATAACATCAGACTCAAGTCAGTTGACACTGTTTCATCAATGAGACAGGGCTCGACGACTCCAGATCTTCGAAGTCCCCACAGTTCACACCACAGCAGGAGGAAACAATGGCAAGAGCGGTCGGAATTGACCTGGGCACGACCAACTCGGTCGTCGCCGTGCTCGAGGGTGGCGAGCCCACCGTCATCGCGAACGCCGAAGGCGCCCGCACCACCCCGTCCGTCGTCGCATTCGCGAAGGACGGTGAAGTCCTGGCCGGCGAGGTCGCCAAGCGTCAGGGCGTGACCAACGTCGATCGCACGATCCGTTCGGTCAAGCGTCACATCGGCACCGACTGGAGCCAGGACGTCGACGGCAAGTCGTTCAACCCGCAGCAAATCTCGGCGTTCATCCTGCAGAAGCTCAAGCGCGATGCCGAGGCCTACCTGGGCGAGACGGTGACCGACGCGGTCATCACGGTGCCGGCGTACTTCAACGACCACCAGCGCCAGGCGACCAAGGAGGCCGGCGAGATCGCGGGCCTCAACGTCAGCCGCATCATCAACGAGCCCACCGCGGCCGCGCTGGCGTACGGCCTCGACAAGGCCGACGACCAGACGATCCTCGTCTTCGACCTCGGTGGCGGCACGTTCGACGTGTCCCTGCTCGAGATCGGTGACGGCGTCATCGAGGTCAAGGCCACCAGCGGCGACAACCACCTCGGTGGTGACGACTGGGACCAGAAGATCGTCGACTGGCTGGTCACGCGCTTCAAGAGCAGCACGGGCGTCGACCTGACCAAGGACAAGATGGCGATGCCGCGCATCCGCGAGGCCGCCGAGCGCGCCAAGATCGAGCTCTCCAGCTCGTCCAGCACCGCGATCAACCTGCCGTACATCACGGTCCAGGACGGCAACCCGGTGTTCCTCGACGAGACGCTGACCCGCGCCGAGTTCGAGAAGATCACGTCCGACCTGCTCGACCGCACGAAGGCGCCGTTCAACAGCGTCATCAAGGACGCGGGCGTCCAGCTCAGCGCGATCGACCACGTCGTCATGGTCGGCGGCTCGACCCGCATGCCGGCCGTCACCGAGCTCGTCAAGAGCCTCACCGGCGGCAAGGAGCCCAACAAGGGCGTCAACCCCGACGAGGTCGTCGCGATCGGTGCCAGCCTGCAGGCCGGCGTCCTGAAGGGCGAGGTCAAGGACGTCCTGCTCCTCGACGTCACTCCCCTGAGCCTCGGCATCGAGACCAAGGGCGGCGTGATGACCAAGCTCATCGAGCGCAACACGACGATCCCGACCAAGCGGTCCGAGGTCTTCACGACGGCCGACGACAACCAGCCGTCCGTCGCGATCCAGGTCTACCAGGGCGAGCGTGAGATGGCGGCGGGCAACCAGCTGCTGGCCACGTTCGAGCTGACGGGCCTCCCGCCCGCCCCGCGTGGCGTGCCGCAGATCGAGGTCACGTTCGACATCGACGCCAACGGCATCGTCAACGTCGGCGCCAAGGACCGTGGCACGGGCAAGGAGCAGACGATGACGATCACCGGCGGCTCCGCGCTGAGCAAGGACGACATCGACAAGATGGTCCGTGACGCCGAGCAGTACGCCGAGGACGACAAGAAGCGGCGTGAGGAGGTCGAGACCCGCAACCAGGCCGAGTCTCTGTCGCACTCCACCGAGAAGTTCCTCGCGGAGAACGGCGACAAGGTCGGTGACGAGGTCAAGACCGAGGTGCAGACCGACCTCGACGCCCTCAACGAGGCGCTCAAGGGCGAGGACGCGGACGCCGTCCAGGCTGCCGTGACCAAGCTCGGCGAGTCCAGCTCGAAGATGGGCGAGGCGATGTACGCCGCGGCCGCCGCCGAGGCCCAGGCCGCCGGCACGGACGCGCCCACCGCCGACGCGACCGATGACGACGACGACGTCGTCGAGGCCGAGATCGTCGACGACGAGCCCGACGCGGACAAGAAGTGACCGAGCCCGACGAGGGCACGGCCGCTGAGCAGGAGCCGACGCCGGCTGAGGAGACTCAGCCGGCGGAGGCCCCCGCCGAGCCCACGCCGCCGACTCTCGAGGAGCAGCTGGCCGAGCGCACGCTCGACCTGCAGCGCCTCCAGGCGGAGTACGTCAACTACAAGCGTCGTGTCGACCGCGACCGCGAGCTCGTCCGCGCCCAAGGGGAGGCGGCCGTCCTGCAGTCGCTCCTGACGGTGCTCGACGACATCGCGCGCGCCGCCGACCACGGCGAGCTCGAGGGCGGCTTCAAGGCCGTCGCCGACTCGTTGCAGCAGGCGGTCGCGAAGCACAAGCTCGAGGCGTTCGGTGTCAAGGGCGAAGCGTTCGACCCGTCGCTGCACGAGGCGGTGTTCCACGCCGGCGAGTCGTCGGAGGTGGAGGTCACCTCGGTCGAGAACGTCATGCGCACGGGTTACCGCCACGGCGACCGCGTGCTCCGGCCGGCGACGGTCGGCGTGGTCGACCCCGCCGCGGCGGTGGCGCCGGACGACGTCTCGGATCAGGTCCCCGACGACGTCTCGTCGCTGACCGACGAGGCACCTGACGAGTAACACCGAGCACATCCCTGGAAGGAGGGTTGGCTGATGGCAGCAAGTGACTGGGCGACGAAGGACTTCTACAAGGTCCTCGGTGTCAAGAAGGATGCGTCGCAGGACGAGATCAAGAAGGCGTACCGCAAGCTCGCGCGCGAGAACCACCCCGACTCCAACCCCGGCAACAAGGCCGCCGAGGAGCGCTTCAAGGGTGTCTCCGAGGCGTACGCCGTGCTCTCGTCGCCCGACAAGCGCAAGGAGTACGACGAGCAGCGCAGCATGTTCGGCCAGTTCCGCGGAGGCGGAGGCCCCACGGGCTTCCGTCCCCCGGGCGGCGGCGGACAGCAGGACTTCGACGTCAGCGATCTCCTCGGCGGCCTCTTCGGGGGCGGTCGGGGACGTCAACGGCGTCCGCAGGCCCGCAAGGGTGACGACCTCGAGACCGAGGCCACGATCACCTTCGAGCAGGCGGTCGACGGTGCGACGCTCCCGCTGCGCACCACGAGCGACGAGGCCTGTGCGACGTGCCACGGCACGGGCGCCAAGCCGGGCACGACCCCCAAGGTCTGCTCGAAGTGCCAGGGCAGCGGCATGCAGACCGGTGCCGCGGGCGGTCTCTTCGCGATGACCGAGCCGTGCGACCAGTGCCGCGGCCGGGGGCTCGTCGTCGAGCACCCGTGCGACATCTGCCGCGGCTCCGGCCGGGCCCCGTCGAGCCGCACGCTTAACGTCAAGGTGCCGGCGGGCGTCAAGGACGGACAGCGCATCCGGCTCAAGGGCAAGGGTGGCAAGGGCGACAACGGTGGCCCCAACGGCGACATGTTCCTGGTCGTCCACGTCGAGCCGCACACGCTGTTCGGCCGCAAGGGCAGCCACCTGACCATCACGGTGCCGGTGGCGTTCGACGAGGCCGCGCTCGGCGCGCAGATCCAGGTGCCGACGCTCGACGGTCCACCGGTCCGCATCAAGATCCCGGCGGGCACGCCCAACGGGCGCACCTTCCGGGCGACCGGCAAGGGCGGCACCACCAGCACGGGAGCGCGCGGCGACCTGCTCGTCACGGTCGAGGTGCACGTGCCGACCGAGCTCTCCGACGAGGAGCGCGCCGCGGTCGAGGCGCTGCGGGACGCCCGCGGTGCCACGACTCCCCGTGACGACCTGTTCGAGCAGGTCACGTCATGACCGACGGGTTCCAGCCCCCGGGCCCGGAGGCCAAGGTCTTCGTCATCAGCGTCGCGGCCGAGCTCTCCGGGCTCCACCCGCAGACGTTGCGCACGTACGACCGGCTGGGCCTCGTGGCCCCCGGTCGTACGGGCGGCGGCGGACGCCGTTACTCACTGCGCGACATCGAGCTGCTCCGCACCGTCGCCCGTCTGACCGCCGAGGGGCTCGGGCTCGAGGGCGTCAAGCGCGTCATCGACCTCGAGAACCAGGTGCTCGCGCTGCAGGCCAAGGTCGCCGAGCTCCAGGCTCAGCTCGCCCAGTCCGACCAGGTGCAGAACCTACCGGCGCTGATCGCCGACAACCAGGTCGTCATCTGGCGCAAGATGCGCCGCTGACCCCCGGGACGTCATCCCGCACGAACCTCATCAGGTTCACCCGGTATGACGTCCCGGCGTCCACCTCTGGGACGTCATCCCCGGTGGAGGGTATGGAGGCCGCTCGGTATGACGTCCCGGCGTCAGTCGGCCACGCGCATCAGCGTCATCGACGTGGCGCCGGATGCAACACGGGTGTCGGCTGTCGCCGGGGCGCCAGTTCCGGCGCTGGCACGGCAGCGCGTCTCGACCACGTCGTCCTCCTCCAGATCGACCAACGCTGTCACCGGGATCACGGCACTTCCGGAGACGGTGGCCGTTCCGGTGGCGCGTTCGATGTCGTTGACCGAGATCCAACATGAGACGAGACGGCTGGGGGTCGCTGAGACAGCGACCAAGGACTGCACGAGATTCTTTCCCGTCTTGCCAGTATCGGCAGCGGGCACCGAGAACGAGCGCACCATCCTGAACGTGGTCGTCGAGATTGGTTCAGCCGGGTCGTCCTCGCCGCCCTGCGCCAGCGTCGTCGGGACGTCCTTGAACCGGTTGACGGTCGCCTGGTCGAGCTCACCCAGGCCGATGCTCTTGTCGGCGATCTGCGCGGGGCCGATGCTTCCCGGCGCGATGTCCTGCGCGCCGATGCTGCCGTCGAGGATGTACTGGGAGCCGATGCTGTTGGGCGCGATGTCCTGGCCGCCGATGGTCCCGTCGAGGATCCTGGCCGAGTCGACGGCTCCTGCGCGGATCTTGCTGCCGTCGATGACGCCGGCCCCGATGTCGGAGGCGGTGACGGCGTTGCGTGCGATCTTCGCCGACGTGACGCTGTTGCTCTTGAGCTGCTTGCTGCCGATGCTCTTGGCCTTGACGGCGGCGTACGAGGTGCCTCCCAGCGACATGAACAGGGCGAGGCTCGCGATGACGAGAGTTGCCGTGGGTCGGCGGCGACGACGTGTCGTCGAGCAGGAGCAGGTGCATGAGTCGGTCATGGGTGATCCTTCAGGTGACGGTGCCGCAGGACGACCCGAGCCTATGGCGTCCGTCGGTCACGGTGCACCAGCCGGCGGCGCCGCGCGACGACGGGTGGGCCCGGGAGGGTGGCGTCACGGCAAACATGAGGGTCCCCTCGGGATAGGTGCGGGTCCGGCGAGCGATACCTTGGGGCCCGACATCCCTGTGGACAAAGGACGATCCCGTTGTTCAAGAAGATTCTTGTGGCCAATCGTGGCGAGATCGCCATTCGTGCCATCCGTGCAGCCCATGAGCTCGGCGTCGAGACCGTCGCCGTGTTCCCCTACGAGGACCGCGGTTCCGAGCACCGCGTGCGCGCCGACGAGGCGTACGAGATCGGCGAGCGCGGTCACCCCGTGCGCGCGTACCTCGACCCGACGGCGATCGTCGCAGCAGCCGTCAGTGCCGGCGCGGACGCCGTCTACCCGGGATACGGCTTCCTGTCGGAGAACCCCGACCTCGCCGAGGCGTGCCAGAACGCGGGCATCACGTTCATCGGTCCGCCCAAGGAGGTCCTCGAGCTGACGGGCAACAAGGCGTCCGCGATCGCCGCGGCGAAGGCCGCCGGGGTCCCGACGCTCAGGTCGGTCGAGCCGTCGGCCGACGTCGACGAGCTGGTCGCCGCGTCGGACGTCCTGACGTACCCGCTCTTCGTGAAGGCCGTCGCCGGCGGCGGCGGGCGTGGCATGCGCAAGGTCGACGACCCCGCGAAGCTGCGCGAGTCGATCGAGGCCGCGATGCGTGAGGCCGACGGCGCCTTCGGCGACCCGACCTGTTTCATCGAGGAGGCCGTGGTCGACGCTCGGCACATCGAGGTGCAGATCCTGGCCGACCAGCTCGGCAACGTCGTGCACCTGCGCGAGCGCGACTGCTCGGTGCAGCGCCGCCACCAGAAGGTCGTCGAGATCGCGCCGGCGCCGCACCTGCCCCGCGACGTCCGCAAGGCGATGTGCGCGGACGCGGTCACGTTCGCCGAGTCGATCGGCTACTCGTGTGCCGGCACGGTCGAGTTCCTGCTCGGCGCCGACGGCCGGTACGTCTTCATCGAGATGAACCCGCGCATCCAGGTCGAGCACACCGTGACCGAGGAGGTCACGAACGTCGACCTCGTGCAGGCGCAGATCCAGATCGCGGCGGGCGCGACGCTCGCCGACCTCGACCTCGACGTGCAGGAGAACATCAAGGCCCGCGGCTTCGCGCTGCAGTGCCGCATCACGACCGAGGACCCGTCCAACGGGTTCCGTCCCGACACCGGAACGATCACGTCGTACCGCTCGCCGGGTGGCCCGGGCGTCCGACTCGACGGCGGCACGACGTTCACCGGCGCCGTCGTGAGCGCGCACTTCGACTCCCTGCTGTCGAAGCTCACGTGCCGCGGCCGCGACTTCGAGGCCGCCGTGACCCGCGCCGAGCGCGCGTTGAGCGAGTTCCACATCGGTGGCGTGTCCACTAACGTCCCGTTCCTCAAGGGTCTGCTCGCCAACCCCGACTTCCGGGCCGGCCACGTGACGACGTCGTTCATCGAGCAGCATCCTGAGCTGTTGGATGCCCACGGTGCGTCCGATCCCGCCGGCAAGATCCTGTCGTGGCTGGCCGACGTGACGGTCAACAAGCCGCACGGCTCGTCGCCGACCAGCGTCGACCCGGTGTCGAAGCTGCCTCTGCTCGACCTCGCCGCCCCGGCGCCCGACGGATCGCGCCAGCTGCTCGCCGAGCTCGGACCGCAGGAGTGGGCCGCGGCGCTGCGCCAGCGCGACACCGTCGGCGTGACCGACACGACGTTCCGCGACGCACACCAGTCGCTGCTCGCGACGCGTGTCCGCACCCGCGACCTCGTGCAGGTCGCGCCGTACGTCGCGCGGATGACGCCGCAGCTGCTGAGCATCGAGGCGTGGGGCGGTGCGACGTACGACGTCGCGCTGCGGTTCCTCAAGGAGGATCCGTGGGACCGCCTGGCCGCGATGCGCGAGGCCGCGCCGAACATCTGCCTGCAGATGCTGCTGCGCGGACGCAACACGGTCGGCTACACGCCGTACCCGACCGAGGTCACCGACGCGTTCGTGGCGGAGGCCGCCGAGACCGGCATCGACATCTTCCGCATCTTCGACGCGCTCAACGACGTCGACCAGATGCGTCCGGCGATCGAGGCCGTCCGCACCACCGGCACGGCCGTCGCCGAGGTCGCGCTCTGCTACACCGGCGACCTGTCAGACCCGGGCGAGAGGCTCTACACGCTCGACTACTACCTCCACCTCGCCGACCGCATCGTCGAGGCCGGTGCGCACGTGCTGGCCATCAAGGACATGGCCGGTCTGCTGCGCGCCCCCGCCGCCCGGACGCTCGTCCGCGCGCTGCGTGAGCGTTTCGACCTGCCCGTGCACCTGCACACCCACGACACCCCCGGCGGACAGCTCGCGACGCTGGTCGCGGCGATCGAGGCCGGGGTCGACGCCGTCGACGCAGCGTCGGCCGCCCTGGCCGGCACGACGTCGCAGCCGCCGATGTCGGCGCTCGTGGCGGCGACCAACCACTCCGACCGGACGACGGGCCTCGACATCGACGCGGTCAACGCGCTCGAGCCGTACTGGGAGGCCACGCGCCGCCTGTACGCGCCGTTCGAGTCGGGTCTGCCCGCGCCGACCGGCCGCGTCTACCGGCACGAGATCCCCGGCGGTCAGCTGTCGAACCTGCGCCAGCAGGCCGTCGCGCTCGGCCTCGGCGAGAAGTTCGAGCAGATCGAGGACATGTACGCCGCCGCCAACGACATCCTCGGCAACGTCGTCAAGGTGACGCCGTCGTCCAAGGTCGTCGGCGACCTCGCCCTGCACCTCGTCGCCGTCGGTGCCGACCCCGCCGCCTTCGCCGACGATCCCGCGTCGTTCGACATCCCCGACTCGGTCATCGGCTTCCTGTCCGGCGAGCTCGGCGACCCGCCCGGCGGCTGGCCCGAGCCGTTCCGCACCAAGGCGCTCGAGGGCCGCACCGCCAAGCCCGCCGAGACCGAGCTCAGCGACGACGACCGGACGGGCCTGGCCGACGATCGCCGCCACACGCTCAACCGGCTGCTGTTCCCCGGACCCACCGACGACTTCGAGAAGGCGCGGGCCGAGTTCGGCGACCTGAGCGCCGTCCCGACCGAGCCGTTCCTCTACGGCATGAAGGCCGGCGAGGAGACCGAGGTCGAGGTGGCGGAGGGCAACCTCCTGCTGTTCGGCATCGAGGCGGTCGGTGACGCCGACGAGCGCGGCATCCGCAACGTCCTCGGGACGATCAACGGTCAGCTGCGGCCGACCGAGGTGCGCGACCGGTCGGTCGACTCCAAGGTCGCCTCGTCCGAGAAGGCCGATGCCGGCAACCCTCAGCACGTCGCCGTGCCGTTCGCCGGTGTCGTGCACGCGCTCGTCGCCGAGGGCGACACCGTCGAGGCCGGTCAGACCGTCGCCACGATCGAGGCCATGAAGATGGAGGCGTCGATCACGACCCCGAACGCCGGCACCGTCTCTCGCCTCGTGATCGGCGACGCGCGCCAGGCCGAGGGCGGCGACCTCCTGCTCGTCCTGGGCTGACACCCGGGGTCGTCGGTCGCTCCCGCACGCCACGACTCCTTCTCGCGGAGTTCACAGGTTCTCGACACGCGCGTGGCACGTTCGCGTGCCACACTCGTGGACACGTCTCGCCGTGGCCACTCTGGTCCCTCGGGAGCGACCAGCCCGGAAGGGGCGGCCGATGACCACAGAGATGACCCCGACGCCTGCCAGGAGTGACGCGTACGTCAGTCACTTCACGGATCTGGTCAGGGTGGTGAGGGACGAGGGTCTGTTGGAGCGGCGGCATGTGTACTACTGGGTGCAGATCGGTAGTCATGTGGGTGCGTTCTTCGCGATCTGGGTGGGG